>Ga0209536_100016118_pt1 | contig 10641 bp, 8 predicted proteins | sample DeeMarSeWOR28_12_FD_187461 | JGI IMG/M metagenome (GOLD analysis project Ga0209536, IMG submission 187461) | Marine sediment microbial communities from White Oak River estuary, North Carolina - WOR-2-8_12 (SPAdes) (version 2) | ecosystem: Environmental > Aquatic > Marine > Intertidal zone >...
TGGAAAATCTGACATCAGCTTCAGAGTCTATGGGTATAAGGTGTATATGTGCATGTGGTACTTCCAGCCCAAGCACCACCACACCGATCCTGTTACAGGGTATTACCTTTTCTATGGCAAGTGCGATTTTTTGAGAAAACACAATCATGTCTGCAAGTGTATCTCTTTCAAGATCAAAGATATAATCCACTTCCTCCTTGGGGATAACCAGAGTATGTCCTTTTTTCAGAGGATTAATATCCAGAAAGGCAAAGAAGTTGTCATCTTCAGCAATTTTATAGCAGGGTATTTCCCCTTTAATGATTCTTGTGAAAATGCTTGGCATGGTTTAAGAAAGATTATAATGAAATATTAATTATTTCAAAAGGTATAGTTCCCGAAGGTACTTTGATATCAACCACTTCGCCAACGGTCTTGCCCAGCAATCCTTTAGCTATTGGGGAATTTACAGCCAGTTTCCCCTCTTTGAGGTTTGCCTCTGACTCCGGCACGAGTGTATACTCCATTACTGTGCCATTGTTCTTGTTCTTTATTTTAACTTTATTCAGTACCTGAACTGAGAAGGTATCAATTCTTGATTCATCTATAAGCCTTGAGTTTGCTATTTTATCTTCAAGGACGGCTATCTTAAGTTCAAGCATACCTTGTGCTTCTTTCGCAGCAGCATATTCAGCATTTTCTGCAAGGTCACCCTTATCTCTGGCGTCAGCAATCTGCTTTGATATTTCGGGCCTCTGGACAGTTCTCAGTTCGTCCAGTTCCTGCCTTAACTTTTGCAGTCCTTCTTCTGTCAAATATACTTTATCCGACATTTTAATACCTCTTGAATACTAAAAAATAAAAGAATCCCGGGTTTGACGGAACTCTTTATAAAGCAAATATACAATTTTTTCTGATAATGAACCCTGTGCTGGCAAAAATAGCACTTAATTGGTTGCTAAACAAAGTCTTTTCGATTCAGTATCTCTGTATAGACTATAGCTTTTGGCAGATCAAATTTATCTACCAGGTTCTTTGCCCATGAATTTTGATCCTGAGGTAATTTCTCACTTTCTTTTCCCAGCTCAGAGTCTGTAATAAACACATCAGTTATCGATATACCCTCAGCTGCAAACTTCTCTGCAAGGGGTTCAGAATAACTTCCCTCATATTCGGCATCCATTTCCATCGATTGGTTTTCATCTGATTGTAATGTGGTACCCTCAAAACCTGAATCAGCTGTTTTTAACAATTCCGGATCAATCATTTCATATTGTGAGGAAGGCTTCATCTCTTCAATATCGGGGAACGTAATCTCTTCCTCCCTCTGATTCGGGATGCCTGACTGGGGCATGGTCTTTTGTGCTGTCTTTCTTTTCTTATTGGCTATTGCACCGACAATAGCTATAATAGCAGCTATTATATAAAATAGTATATCACCTAAGTCTTCCATTCGCTTTATTATTTATATTTTCTTCTTGCCTTTCTACCGGTTTTTCTTATTGTCTTACGCCGTTCCTTTTCCCTCGCCTTTATTTCTCTTTCATTTTGCTTCATCCTTTCTTTAACCTCCTCTGATTGTATGTTAAAATGCCTCTCCTTATTTTCTTTAAGTGAATTCTCATAAGCTTTTTTTTGTTCGTCCTGTTTTTTCTCCTGTTTCTTTTTCGCTTTTACAACGGATCTTGGCTCTTTAATCTTTTTTTCCTTCGTGGCTTTACGTTTGGTTCCGCTCATTTTCTTTTCAATACGCCTTGATTTACTCTTATCAAATATGGAGGATTGCGCTTGAAGTGCAGTTTCTGTGGCAACGAGCGCAATTAGGATAATAATCAGTAATCTGCAGGCCTTCTTCATAAACTGTTCTTTTAAAATATAATTTGTTTTAATCCGTTAAAACTAATGTTAGTATATTTGAATTCCAATAATTAAGTATGCCAGGATTACGATCAAAGTTAAGGATTTTTTTACTTATATGCATCTTATCTCTCTTGCACATTTCTTGCAACAAGGAGGAGAATGATGTTATACCCGATGTATTAGTGGATTTTTATATTGACCTTAGTGATCCTGAGTTTTTCAATCTTAATGCCATTGGCAACTACGTGCTGGTAAACAGCAGTACCAATAATTTAGGTTATAAAGCCTCCGGGTATGATAATAATGGCATAATCATTTACCGTGCCCAGCTTGATGAGTTTATCGCGCTTGATCGCACCTGTCCGCATGATTATGTGCTTGATGGTACCAGTATTGCAGTTAATGTTGATGGTATTTATGCCGAATGTCCTTTATGTAACAGCAGGTATGCTTTGCCCAGCTATGGTACACCTGTATCAGGACCCTCAAAATATCCCCTGAAAATGTACAGGACAAGCTTCAACGGGCAGTTTGTACACGTAACAAACTACTAAGAGCAGGGGGCAGGGAGCAGGGAGCAGGGAGTATGCCAGACTCACTCTCACAGTGTCCGCCGTAACTTTAGTGAAGGCGGAACTCATTCTCAACTCACTCTCAACTTTTTCAACCTTCCTAGTATCTGTAATGATCGGGCTTATATGGCCCTTCAGGTTTGACTCCGATGTATTTCGCCTGTTTCTGGGTAAGTTTGGTAAGCTTGACGCCCAGCTGTCCAAGGTGTAATCTTGCTACCTCTTCATCAAGGTATTTGGGCAGAGTGTAAACCCCTATCTCATAATCACTGTTCCAAAGGTCAATCTGGGCCAGCACCTGGTTGCTGAATGAATTGCTCATCACAAACGAAGGATGACCCGTAGCGCAACCAAGATTGACGAGCCTCCCTTCAGCAAGCATATATATTGAATGACCATCGGGGAATTTAAATTCATCAACCTGTGGTTTAATATTTATTTTTTCAACACCCGGGGTCGATGTAAGTAGGTCGACCTGTATCTCATTATCAAAATGACCAATATTGCATACAATTGCCTGGTCTCTCATTTTTGACAGATGATCCACTGTAATAACATCTGTATTACCTGTTGCTGTTACGTATATGTTACCAACTCCAAGAGTATCTTCCACGGTTTTAACTTCAAAGCCTTCCATGGCTGCCTGCAATGCACAGATGGGATCTATTTCGGTGACTATAACCCTGGCACCGTATGATCTCATTGACTGGGCGCATCCTTTACCCACATCACCGTATCCGCATACAACCACAACCTTACCTGCAATCATTACATCCGTAGCACGTTTAATCCCATCAGCAAGTGATTCGCGGCAACCATACAGATTATCAAACTTTGATTTTGTAACTGAGTCGTTCACATTTATTGCGGGTGCCAGTAGTGTGCCTTCTTTCTTCTTCTGGTATAACCTGTTAACGCCTGTAGTTGTTTCCTCTGATATACCTTTGAGCTCTTCCACTACTCTGTGCCATTTCTCAGGATCCTGGCTTTGAATACTCCTCAATGTATCAATAACAATACCTTCTTCTCTGCTTGGGGGTTTAATATCTAATCTCGCAGGATCTTTTTCTGCATAATAACCATTATGGACCATCAGTGTTGCATCACCGCCATCATCGACAATTTGATGCGGGCCTTTGCCATCCGGAAACGACAGTGCCTGTGCAGTACACCACCAGTACTCCTCCAGGGTTTCTCCTTTCCAAGCAAATACCGGTATCCCACCCGCAGCTATTGCGGCAGCGGCATGATCCTGGGTTGAAAAGATATTGCAGCTTGACCATCGTACATCTGCACCCAGTTCAACAAGAGTCTCGATAAGGATCGCCGTCTGAATTGTCATATGCAGAGAACCTGTTATGCGTGCTCCGGCCAGAGGTTTAAGTTCCGAATATTTTTTACGGATAGCCATCAGACCGGGCATCTCTTTTTCAGCAATCTCAATTTCCTTCCTCCCGAATTCAGCAAGGTTTATATCTTTTACCTTATATGGTAATGTTTCAATTAATACTGACATTTTTTATTGTTTTTTAGGCTGCTTAAATATATAAAAAATAAGCCTTTCCGGCAAAAACTAAGTATCCAGCAATCTCAGTGCCTCTGCCTTATCTTTATTAATCTGATCAAGTAATTGCTCGCTGGAATTGAATTTCTTATCTTCTCTTAAACGGTGCATGAATCTCACTGTAATATTCTTCCTGTATATGTCTTTATCAAAATCGAAGATGTTTACCTCAATGGTCCGCTTGCCGCTATTAGATTCTAATGTGGGACGGGGTCCAATATAAAGCATTGCCTTATAATTTACAGAATCCAGTACTGCTTTAACTGCGTAAACCCCATCGGCCGGTATGAGTTTATATGGATAGTCAGGGGCAATATTGGCTGTGGGATATCCCAGCATCCTACCTATCTTTTTACCTTCAACCACCTTACCTTTTAACAGGTAGGGATATCCAAGCAGGCTGTTTGCAATGCTGATTGAGCCGGCAGATATTAACTCCCTTATGTTTGTTGAGCTTATAATCTCATCGCCTTCCTTCAAAGGCTTTTGCCTGTCAACAGTAAATCCATAATTAGCGGCACATTCAGCCACTGTTGTCGCATTACCATATCCCCGGTAACCAAAATGATGATCGAATCCCATTATAAGATGTTCAACACCAATGATATCCACAAGGTACTTTTTAATAAAATCACAGGCGGGCATCCTGCTCAATGTCCTGGAAAAAGGTATTACAACCAGTTTGTCAATTCCTAATTCCTCCAATAGTTCAATTTTCTCTTCAAGACTGGTAAGAAATCGCAGGGAGCTGTCTTTCCCTGACAATACGATACGTGGGTGAGGATTCAGGGTCATAACAACAGATTCACTCCCATAATTTTTTGCCCTGCTTATGAGTGAATCAAGCAAAACCCTGTGGCCTCGGTGAACACCATCAAACATTCCCAGTGTCACAACAGGTTTATGCGATTTAAAATCCTTATGTCCGAAATAAATCTCCAATGAAGAAAACTTATGAAGGTAAAAATACGAAAGGCAGTGATATCCTGAAACTAAATAAACAGAACTGTTTAGAAATTATTATCTTTAAATATCCTAAACATCGAATTTAAACATATATATATAGCTGTATAATAATTAGTTATCATAATATGAAAATCAGAATAGTTCTTCTTGTCCTGCTTGCCACAGCACTCGGGCATAGTTATGCCCAGGAATCATCGATCACGGAATTAACAGAAGGCCTTATCATACAGAACGGGGTAATATACAGCAGGAATAATTTCGTTATTGACCCACAGGCGTTTGATATCATTAATGGCCAGTTTACAGGCCCTGATGCAGGTATGATATCAGGCAAGACACCGGAGGGTGAAGATGCAGTGTGGACTGCAATAACAGCAGATGAGAACGGGTATTTCAACTCAGAAAGACTAAGATCCGGAGCCCTTTACATTGAATATGATAGCCCTGAGGAAAAAATAATGCTATTAAGCGCCAGCGGCAATACAATGGCCTTCATTAATGGCGAACCAAGGGAGGGTGATCATTACGACTTTAATTTTTCCAAGCATCCTGTACTGATAAAGAAAGGGCTCAACCAGTTTTACTTTACCAACGGCCGCTATCCACGTATCAAAGTTACAGTTGAAGAACCTTCGTCAAGGATCCTGATTAAAAAGAAAGACCTCACATTGCCCGATCTCATAATTGAAGAACCAGGATTCAAGTGGGCCGGCGCAACACTTATTAACGCAACAGAGAACTATACAACCGGGCTTAAGATAAAATGTTCAGTCAAAGATAAAGTATTAATAACTGAACTGCCGGGCATAGAAAGTTTAACCTCCCGCAGGATGAAATTCAGGGTACCTGTACCCGAAGGACTGGAGGTTGGCGTGACAGAAGTAATGATCGAAATATTATCCCGTGGTAATAACTTATACGACAGGTATTCCTTCGAAATAAAGTGTAAACATTTTGCTGTGAATCATGATCGCACTTTTATTAGTAATATAGATGGCAGTGTGCAGTACTACAGCGTTACTCCCGCTACCAGCCCGAACGAAAAAGGCCAGGCTCTTTTCCTATCCGTTCATGGTGCCGGTGTTCAGGCCAGGAATCAGGCATGGACATACGACGCAAAAGATTGGGGTCATATTGTCGCACCTACGAACCGGGGACCTTTCGGCTTTGCATGGGAAGACTGGGGCAGGCTCGATGCGCTCGAGGTACTGCATGAAGGCATGCAGCTGTTTGAAACCAGTCCTGAAAAAACATATTTAACAGGACACTCAATGGGTGGTCATGGTACCTGGTACCTGGGAGCAACTTACCCTGACAGGTTTGCTGCCATTGCACCCTGTGCAGGTTACCCTGACCTGCTTAATTATGCTTCGAGGGATTCTGCTGTAATAGAAAAAAGTGATATGAAACAAATGTTTGACAGAGCCGGAAATATAAGCCGTACACTCAAAATAGCACGAAATTACATACACCATGGGGTATACGTTTACCATGGTGATTCAGATCCTACGGTAAGCGTTGAACAGGCAAGGAGGATGAGACAGGTACTGGGTGAGTTCCATCCTGACTTTACTTACTATGAATATCCCGGCGGAACACACTGGTATGGAGATATCTCAATGGACTGGCCTCCAATATTTGACTTCTTCAAGCTGCACAGCATCCCCGTAACAGATGAAGTGAAAAAACTGGAGTTTTACACTGCCAGTCCGGGTGTGTCAGCTTTTTCACACTGGATTAGTATTCATCAACAGATTAAACCTTTTGAAATAAGCAGTGTGAAGGGCTGGGTAAGTGATGACTCATCACAGGTGTCACTTGAAACCAAAAATATAGCAACACTTGGTATAAAAACAGGTGCTCTGGCTGTTAAATATCCGGCCTCAATTGTAATCGATAACCAGAGACTCATAATTACTGAACCGGACAGCAGTGATTATTTTTATCTCAGGTTGAACGAAGGGAAATGGACACATTCCCCAGAACCCTCCTATGACCAAAAAGGCCCCCACAGGTACGGGGGATTCAAAGATGCTTTCAGGAAAAACATGGTTTTTGTGTATGGCACCTTAGGCAGCAATGAAGAGGATCGCTTGAATTACCTCAAAGCACGGTTCGATGCAGAAACATTCTCATACAGAGGTAATGGTTCTGTCGAAGTAATATCTGACCGGCAATTCCGTATAAACAACTATAAGGGAAGAAATATTATCATATATGGCAACGCTGATAATAACCGGGCATGGAATTTACTCCTTGGGGAAAGCCCCGTGCAGGTCATGAACAATAAAGTGATCATAGGGGGACAAACTATTACAGGTAATGATATAGCATGTTATTTCATCCGACCAATGAAGGATTCAGCAGATAATTCAATCGGAGTTATTTCCGGGACAGGGCTTAAAGGATTAAGGGCGGCTTACCCCAACCAGTATTTCATTGCAGGATCTTCGTTCCCTGATCTTACAGTTTTCAGGATGCCTTCATCTGCAGAAGAATATAGTGTAGTAGAGTGTGCCGGTTTCTTCGGTAATGACTGGTCCGTGGAAAATGGTGATTTCACATGGAATAAGCAATAAACCGCCTTACTATGGATTCAGTAGATTTTTTTCTCATTGACCCCTGGCTTGAGCCTTATTTTGGCATCCTCAGGGACAGGCATCGTGCATATGAGCAGAAGCTCAGAAAAATTACTGAAGGAAATAGTTTGTTAGCCTTTGCATCCGGCCATCATTATTATGGCATGCACATAAACAATAATTCGATTGTTTTCAGGGAATGGGCTCCTAATGCAACATCTATTTTCCTGATAGGAAGCTTTAATGACTGGGAAGAAAAGCAGGAGTTTGCATTGAAAAGAATAAACAGGGAAGGTGATTGGGAAATCGTACTTCCGTCTGAGGCTATAAATCATGGCGACCTGTATAAACTGTCAGTGCACTGGGACGGAGGAAAAGGAGAACGTATACCTTCATACGCAAAAACCCTGGTCCAGGACGAGAAAACAAAAATATTCTCTTGCAGGCACTGGCAGCCACATAATAAATACGAATGGCAACACCCTGATTTTACACCCGAATTCAACTATCCTATCATTTATGAGTGCCATATAGGGATGTCTTCTGAAGAAGAAAAAATAGCCAGTTTCAGTGAATTCAGGCAAAATGTTCTACCCCGCATAGCAAGGAATAGATATAATACTATCCAGCTGATGGCAATCCAGGAACATCCATATTATGGCTCTTTTGGTTACCACGTATCAAACTTTTTTGCCGTTTCCTCCAGATTTGGCACACCTGAAGACCTGAAGGCACTAGTTGATGATGCGCATGGGCTTGGTATAGCAGTGGTTATGGATCTGGTGCACTCACATTCCGTAAGTAATGTAAATGAAGGGCTGGGTCTGTTTGACGGCGACCCGGGTCAATATTTCCATGCCAATGAAAGAAGGATGCATGTTGCATGGAATTCTCTTTGCTTTGATTATGGAAAAGATCACGTAATTCATTTCCTTTTATCCAATATCAGGTACTGGATGGAAGAGTACAATATTGACGGTTTCAGGTTTGATGGTGTTACCAGTATGATATATTATGACCACGGCCTTGAGCGTAATTTTACTTCCTATGAAATGTACTTTGATGGGGGTCAGGATGATGATGCGCTGGTATACCTTAAGCTGGCCAATAAGCTTGTTCATACCATTAAACCAAGAGCCATAAGTATAGCTGAGGAAATGAGTGGTATGCCGGGCATTGCCTGTGACGTTGAATCAGGTGGCACAGGCTTTGACCTCAGGCTTGCTATGGGTATTCCCGATTACTGGATCAAACTTATAAAGGAACAGAAGGATGAAGAATGGAATATGGATGGCCTTTTCCATGAGCTTACCACCCACAGGGTCGAGGAAAAGACTGTGTCATACTGTGAGTCTCACGACCAGGCGCTGGTTGGCGATAAAACATTGATCTTCAGGCTTGCAGACGCAGAGATGTACTGGAATATGAGTATGAATATCGATAGCCTCAACATCGACAGGGCTATAGCATTACACAAGATGATAAGACTCATAACCATATCGACTGCCAATGGTGCATACCTTAATTTCATGGGTAATGAGTTTGGGCATCCTGAATGGATAGATTTCCCAAGGGAGGGTAATAACTGGAGCTATAAATATGCAAGAAGGCAATGGAGTCTTACCGACCGCACCGATCTTAAATATCACTTCCTTAATGATTTTGATATGAAGATGATAACCTTTATCAGGGATTCAAATGTGTTGTCAAATATAATAACTGAAAAAGTATACAGCCATAACGGGGATAATATTCTCGCATTTAGAAGAGGGGACTACCTCTTTGTCTTCAACTTTCACCCTTCCATGTCATTTACAGATTACCGGATACCGGTGACGGGCAGATATATCATAGTCTTTGACACTGATCGTAAAGAATTTGGCGGGTTCGACCGCATAGACAGGAATATGATTTATATCTCTTCCAGAATTCCGGGTGAGAAGTTGAATACCCCGCTGAGAATAAGTCTTTATATTCCTGCCAGGACAGGTATTGTATTTAAGATGGCACCGGTCAGAAGATTTAATCAATCCACTTGATAAGGTAAAAATCCTGACGGTGCGGCAGATCAGTACTTTTAGGATACAGCCTCAGACCATAAAAGAAAGTACCTGCTTTTTCAGGGACCATTTCCAGGCGATAGAGCGACCTGCCTTTTTTTGAGCTTATATAATCCATATCGTATTTGGAAATAAACTCGTAATTGCCGCTCTGTGTCATTTGTGTTATAATAAACTCAACGCCGACATTTTCAGGTGGTATCCCGTTTACATTTAGAATAACCTCTCCTTTATAGGTAACACCGGCACGGTAAATATTCTCCCCGGGTTTTTCAAAACTGTATGTAAGGATTTCGAGCTTGTTCCATTCATTAGCCATCCAGTTCTTCCAGGCTGCCAGGGTAATAACTTTAGCATAGTTATCCCTCCTGAACGATTTCGTTCTTTCCCATAGTTTCAGATAGTATTTACTATAATAGTCGTCAATCATCCTCTTCATGGTGAATTTTGGAGCTACCTGTACCATTGAGTTCTTTATATAGCTTATCCATTCGACAGGGACTCCATTTTCATCCCTGTGGTAATACGCAGGTATTATTTCATACTCCAGCATATTATAGATAGTTTCGGCATCCACATCGTCCTGCAGGTCCTGATTTGTAAAGGTCCGTTTCAGGGGAAGAGCAAACCCTGCATAGGCCCTGTATCCTTCAACCCACCATCCATCCAGGACACTGAAATGTATTGTGCCGTTCAGGACTCCTTTCTCACCGCTGGTGCCAGACGCTTCCATTGGCCTTGTAGGTGTATTTAGCCATATATCCACACCACTTACCAGCTGCTTTGACATTTCCATATCATAATTCTCAAGGAATAGGATCTTACCTTCAAACTCCGGCATATGCGATACCTCATTTATGCGTTCAATTAGTTCCTGTCCACCTCCGTCTTGAGGATGTGCCTTGCCTGCAAAAATAAACTGTACCGGTTTATCAGGATTATTTACTATATCATTGAGGCGATCGAGGTCTTTAAAAATAAGTGTAGCACGTTTATATGTAGCAAACCGTCGGGCAAAACCTATGGTGAGTGCATCCGGATTAAGCTCGTTACTTATATTG
>Ga0209536_100016119_pt1 | contig 10641 bp, 9 predicted proteins | sample DeeMarSeWOR28_12_FD_187461 | JGI IMG/M metagenome (GOLD analysis project Ga0209536, IMG submission 187461) | Marine sediment microbial communities from White Oak River estuary, North Carolina - WOR-2-8_12 (SPAdes) (version 2) | ecosystem: Environmental > Aquatic > Marine > Intertidal zone >...
TTAACGATAACTGTAAAGGAGCTATCTATGAGCACAATTACATCTGACGTGACAAATTTTGACCTGGAGAGCGAAGCAAATATCGATGAGCCTGCGAAGAAACCTTCAGCATTAAGTATCTTCCGCCAGCGCGACTTCAAATTATTGTGGATAGGTGAAGCCATCTCCTTGATTGGGGACCAGTTCTATATGATCGCATTACCCTGGTTGGTATTGCAATTGACCGGGAACGCCCTGGCGATGGGCACTGTCTTAGCCCTGGCAGGTATACCACGCGCCCTTTTCATGCTGGTTGGTGGCGCGCTGACGGATCGTTTCACACCGCGCATGGTGATGCTGGCTTCAAATCTTCTGCGGATGGTGTTGGTGTCTTTGCTGGCGGTGATCATCATCATCGGGCAGATTGAGATGTGGATGCTATACCTATTTGCACTCATCTTTGGCCTGGTAGATGCTTTCTTTTACCCCGCACAGAACGCGATTGTGCCTCGTCTGGTAAATAAAGGCCAGCTCCCGCTTGCCAACACCATCATGCAAGGCACCTTGCAGTTGAGCCTGTTCGCAGGCCCGGTCCTGGCGGGCTACTTAATCACGGTCCTAGACAAAGCCGTAGCGACAGGGGCCGTTCAGGGAGCTGGTGATATAAGAGGCATCGGGCTGGCATTTGGGATCGACGCCTTGACTTTTTTAGCCTCCGCCATCACATTGTGGATGATCAGCCATCACGCATCAGTCGACAAAAAGCAAGAGGAGCGTGAATCCGAAAATTTGATCAGCAGCATCCGTGAAGTCCTGCTGGTCGTCTGGAACGACCTCAGGTTACGGACCTTCTTTATCCTGATAGCGGTCTCTAATTTTCTGATCAACGGACCACTGATCATTGGCGTCCCTGTGCTGGCAAACACACGCTTCCCTGAAGGTGCGGCGGCGTTTGGTGTGTTGATGTCGGCCTATGGGGGCGGCTCGTTGCTTGGGATTGCGATGGCAGGCATTTTGCCAAGACCTCCGGCGAGACGCATGGGCACGGTGTTGGGCATCGTCTGGAGTGTGTTGGGATTAGGCGTAGTCGCCCTGGGTTTGATACCATACACGCCGCTGGCGGCACTGGTGACTTTGATCATGGGCGCGGCAAACGGTTATGTGGTGATCATATTCATCACCTGGTTGCAGACGAGCACCCAGGAGGCTATGCTGGGAAGGATGATGAGCTTGTTGATGTTCGCCTCAGCAGGGCTGCTACCTCTTTCCAGTTTACTGACCGGTGCGCTGATCGGTGTGCACGTAGTTGGTCTGTTCGTGATCTCAGGCAGCCTGATGACTTTGCTGGTGCTACTGATGTTGAGAAACCCCTCTATTCGCTCTTTGGAGGTGGTGTCGAACAATCCGGATATTGCCCTCGAGGTGGGGGATTAATCAGCATCCCCCACCCACAGGGGGAAATAGCTTCACTTCACTCTGGTCGGATACGATCGTTTCCTGCATATCCACGAGCTCGCCCTCGATAACCACCAGGTACACTTCGCCCAGAGGGATGCCTGAAGCCTCTAAAACATCTTTCAATGGGGTGGGCTGGAGGAGCTTTACCTCCAGCCAGGTCTCTTTCTGGGGGTGGTAGAAGTTCAGATGCCCGCCAAGGTAAATGCGCATATCATGGTAACAGGTCGGCAGCCCAACCGAGAGACAGTTCTTGTAAGCGTTTGCGAGTCGGGATACCGGTCTCCAGGTCCCAACCTTTTAGTTTATACAGATTACTAAGGGCGGTTTCAAATTCGTCGCGTGGGAAGATCTCGCCCTCGAGAGCTCCGTTTTGCAGAGGGGTGAAGAGGCGCTCTGGAAGGGCGTCATCCTTACGGGTAAAACCTTCCCGGACGTTGAAGATGCGAGCCATGTTAGTAGCGCGCTCCCCGATCTCCAAGAGCTCATCGAGGCTCATATCCCAATCCGTGGCTGCATTGACGGATTCCAGGACTTCATCCATGAGGATATAGGAGCGCGGTGCCGGACCGAAGAAGCAGTAACCGATCACTTTCTCAAAGCTGGTGACTTTCTCGAGGACGTAGAACTGGCGCGTTTTTTCTTCATTCAAGCTTTGAGCCGGTTGGGCGTCGGTGATCCCAAGGGGTGCAGCGTTTTTAAAGGGTATTGCCTCTGCGTTGGCGAGCATGGTGTCGTGGGCTACTACCAGGTGGTCCGCGCCGATTTCGGAGATCGCATATCCCATCCCTACATTGTACTTGCCACGCGGCTCGTGCATGGGGAGTTCCTGCCCTTTGACCTGGATGGCGAAGAACTTTGCATCTCCACCGATCTTTTCGGCTGCTCTGAGTGAGCCTTCGGCTAACAAATCACCCAAATCCTGGCGCAAGGCGATCCGCTCGATCATAGTCAACATAGCCTCAGCGTTGCCAAAACGGAGGTCAAGGCCACCGGTATCCTCCAAGGTCAGCAAACCGTGTTCAAAACATTCCATGGCAAAGGAAATCGTCATGCCGGTGGAGATGGTATCGAGCATATAGGCGTTGCATAACTCATTGGCTTTTGCGATGACATGGAGATCACTCACACCGCAGTTTGGACCGAAGGACCCGACGGTCTCATATTCAGGACCGCCATACACAGATGGTACACCATCGACCTGCACTTCCCGTTTGCAGCGGATGGCACAGGCATAGCAACTGCGCCGGGCGGTGAGTAGTTCACGTTCATAGACCTCCCACTTGAGCTCGTCCACGTTCTCGAAGGCGCCCTGTAAAAAATTGCGTGTGGGCAGGATGCCACCGGCATTCAGAGGTTCGACCAGACCCGGCGTCCCGGTGTTTTGCAAGCCCCAGGACTGGGGATTCTCTTTGACTCTTTTCGCCAGTTCACGCCCCAGGCTGAGCAGAGCTTTGGAATCGCGAGCCATCTTCTGATAACGGGTAGAGCCGCGCACAGCCACGGCGCGCAGATTTTTGGAGCCCATCACGGCGCCCATACCGTTACGACCGTTAAAGTGGCGCAGGTCATTGGTGATCCCTGCAAAACGCACCAAGTTCTCACCTGCTGGACCAATTTGAAGTACGCGGATCTTCTCGTCGCCTAATTCAGCGCGAATCAAACCCTGTGCTTCAGCAGTTTTAAGACCCCAGAGATGAGCTGCAGGCCGAAGTTCTACCTCTCCATCCTGGATCCACAGGTAAACCGGTTCTGGGGATTTCCCTTTGACTACAATAGCTTCGTACCCCGCCATCTTGAGCTCTGGTCCCCAAAAGCCACCCGCTTCGGATTCGCCATAGCCCATGGTTAGGGGAGAACGGGCGGAAATCGTATAACGAGTGGCAGTGGAAACCGGCGCTCCGGTCAAGAGACCGTTTGCCATGACGAGGATATTTTCTGGGCTAAAAGGATCGGTATGGGCGGGTAGTTCGTTTAATAGTATATATCCCGCCAGGGCTTTTCCCCCGGGATATAGGCGGTAATATTCTTCGGTCAGCGTCTCGGTTTCCCAGGTACCCGTGGTTAAGTCTACTCGTAAGATTTTGCCGGTTGTTCCGTACATCATGCAACACCTCAAAGAATCATTATGTTGGTTGGGTTGTTTGTTGAACTACTAATTAAACCATATAAGTGAAATACTTAGATATTGTTCTCAATTTCTGTTTTGGTTTTGATATATGGTATTGTGGAAGACGCATATGGCAATACACCAACACGTTCACCAGGTTCCATATATGCTAGAGCAGTATCGATGGCGGTTTGCAAATCCTCCACCGGATTGAGAAGTAAGGCACTAGCTAAGTCGTGATCCATAGCGGTGCATGTCATGAAGCGAAATTTTGAAGCATCGCGGGCGATCTGGTAGGCTTTGTGAGGCCCAATCCTGAAACCTCCTTTGTGGAAGCTTTCGATGACATCGGAGTACGTTTTTTTGCCCAATGCCCATTCTTCATAGTGTGGACTGCCCGCTCCTTCCGGGCAGGCAGCGACGAGGATGATCGATCCGCCCGGTTTTGTTACGAGCGCGGCGTGCCCCAGTCCCTTTTGCGCCTGATAGACATTGATATCCTTTGGGTGTCCGCCAGGGGAGGTTACCGTGACGCTGAATTTGCTCGTTATCCCAATCTGGCAGGTCTTTCGAGATGGCGGAATACCCATCTGCATAACTGCAATAGGCTCGCCTGCCATAACTTTTACGATCTCCCGGTTATGATTGAGAATGGCATTGATCGCAAGTTGGATACCAATCTTCTGTCCGATCTCTTCCAGGTCTTGCCTTACCGGGTTGTCCTCGTACACACCTAGTTGTGAACCAGGATGGGTCATCAGGGCGTGATTGCTAGTGATGGTTTCAAGGCCAGCAAGCCCTATAGCTGCGCTCTTAACGCCTCCGGAAAAGCCGGCGAACTGGTGCGGCTCGATATTACCAACCACGATCTTTAGATCAGACTGGAGGTAGCCCCGATTTGACCAGATCTGTGTACCGCGCGATGTTTTGCCGAGATAAGTCAAGCGATCTTTGTCTTCAGAATTGTGGGAGACGACTCTGTAACGCCCCAGGATTGCATCCGGCAAGATTGCGGGGAATTCGTCCGGCATCATGGGGGGATGCGTCCCAACGGCTACATAAATGGTGATGGACTCATCTTGGATGCGCAGGGAAGCAAGGCGTTCCAGCAAAGGCGGCAAAAGATGGTGAAGTGGAACTGGGCGCGTTTTGTCATTGATGGCAATGGCTACCGACTTTGCGTCTGTGTAATCCTGCCAGGTTACCTCACCCAGCAATGATTCCAAGGCCATGTGCACTTCTTCGAATGGATCCGGGGCTGCCGGGATTTGTGGGGCATCAATGATATCGACTTCGATCTCATTTGGCACATGGGTAACAAGCGTAGAATGCCCGTAGGGGAGGCTAATTTCCATAACAAAGAAAAAAGGCAGGACTGCCAGCCCTCACAGGCCAAGCAGTCCTTCGAAGAAATCCAGAAACTAATTAGGCGCTACGATATAGTTTGGTTATTACAAAATCATCGTGGCGCAGGGTCTCGGCACTGGTCAAGCGGCCGTTGATTGTGCGAGCCATGATTTCCATAGTACGATCTGCGGCGCCATCCAGATTGTACTCAAAACGCAACAAACCGGAGAGATCAACATCGATATGTTCTGACATGGTTTCAATGGTTAGGGGGTTGGCCGACATCTTTAATACGGGTAACACAGGGTTGCCCACGATATTGCCTTGCCCAGTGGTAAAGAGATGTAGCGTTGCTCCTCCAGCACAACATAGTGTGACCTGTTCGGCTGCGGCACTGGAAGAATCCATAAAGTACAAACCTGGAGGGCCATTCGGTTCTTCAGCCTGGTCGAGATAGCCGACCACCTTGCAATTCCCCATCTTTTCGATATTGCCGAGGGCTTTCTCCTCAATGGTGGTAAGCCCACCGCGAATATTACCTTCGGTTGGTTGAGAACCCATCAAGTTTACACCCTGGGATTGGACCAGATCTTGGTAATCATCGAATGCTTTCTTAAATCCAGCTTTAACCTCTGGGGTGAGGCATCGTTCTATGACTTTGTCTTCGGCGCCAGTCACTTCAGTAGTCTCACCAAAGATCATTGTATTGCCCATTTTTTCCAATCGGTCAAAAACGCGACCGACGGTGGGATTGGAAGCCAACCCGCTGGTAGTATCCGATTCACCACATTTGGTAGAAACCAGGATTTCATTCCACTCAATGGGTACGCGAGGAAGTTCCGTTGCGTAATGCACAAAATCCTTGGCTTTACGAGAAGCATCGGCGATCGTCTGCAAATCACCCGAGCGTTCAATACTAAAAGCTGCCACAGGTTTTCCAGTTTCTGCAATTTTATCGGCGATGTAGTTGCTCCAGTTGGGCTCGATACCAATCACGATCGCGGCTGCAACATTGGGGTTTTTCCCATGACCGATCAGGGTATTGAAGGTCAAATCAAGATCATCACCAAATTGCAGGCGCCCATAGGGGTGAGGCAGTGCAAATGTCCCTCGAATCAGTCGTTCAACACCTGTCACTGCAGCATTAGAAATATCATCGACAGAAATGATCAAAACGTGGTTGCGGATGCCAACCCGACCATTTTCACGGCGGTAACCGGTTAGGGGGATATCAGTATATTTCGTCATCGTTTATGCTCCTAGTTATGATCAACAATCTGTGATTTCCCGCTCCAGCGCAGGCTTTTGAGGTTATGGGTATGCACATGGGCACCTTTTGCAATCGCTCTGCTGGCGTAGCCAATCTCGCGTCCATATTCGATCACATGCTTCTCGGCATCCATATCTCGCATAGCGACTTTGTGTGAAAGGGGAACATCATCGACTAAGGTGATATCGATGACAGGTTCACCTTCGAGCGTCACAGCCTGAACAACTTCGCCAGCCTTCAAGTCCATAGCGGTCACCCCAACATCATCGTCAGCTTCGTGTAATAGAATACCTTTTTTCATAATCTTGTCTCCTAAAATATTGATTATTAAAGAAGTGATCACAGAAGATCACTTACCTTTACACCATATGGTCATATTATCTAAAAGCTTCTGGGCTTCGTCCATGCTTTTGCAATCTTCGACGACTAACATCAGACCCTCTGGATTTAGTTCTTTGAGAAGTGTCTCCACATGATACCCCTCACAGTAGATATATACCAGTTTGCCTGCATCCTGGATTCGTTTCAACAACGGTATCCATTCCACTGCTGGTTTCGCCCCGGCCCCAGGCACCCACTGGACACCATCCAGGTGCGGTAGATCAAGCAGTGAATCCAGATGTCTGACAGCGCCTGGCCCGTCCAGGTGGTAGATCGTGCGCTGAACCATCTCTGTCTGCTCTGCGATGAATGGCAAGAAATACTCATCGAACATATCCTTTGACATCATCAAAGAGAAATCCGATTGAAGGTCGGTTGTGGGGATATCGGACCAGATGCCCATCCAGAAAAAGTACCCTCCGGCCTGATGCGTGATATCAACACAAGCTTGCCAGTAATCGTACCAGGCCTGGTTTATCTCACGCATGGCGGGTTTTATGAATTGTGGATTATCATAAAAGTCTAATGCCAGGCGCTGTGTACCACGGATACGAGCCAGGATCTCTGTGGGACCATTAAGATCGGGTACGCTGACATAATAGCCATCCGCCTGTTCTACAGCTGTTTTCAACAGTGTTTCTGATTTTTGCCACCATTCGTTCTCTGGGTTGAATCGAAAGGTTGGTCGATCTGTCCAATCTGTCAGGAAAGGGTGGGACCAAACTGTCTTGGTATCAATGAACTCCAAAGGACAACCCAGGTAGGCAGCTGTGATTGCGACCATTCGTCCAGAAACGGCAGGCATCACTGGAAATGCTTCTCCACCGAAGTGGGTTTTTGAAAGCTCCTTCTTCAAACGCTGAATAACGATCTGCGGGTCCATGAACCACGCTTCTGCAATCTGAGGATTCATTTCTGGCAAATTACTTTCATCTACAAAAGCAGGCTCAGGTGATACACGGATCTGGACGACAGCCCGGTCGATTATCTCGTGATTCCACCAGGCATCGACCCGGCGTTTACATTCTTGCATGTCTTCTTTGTAGATTGTTTTCATAATTTCGTAATCGAAGAAGAATTATCAGGCATTCATATAGTTAACCTACGAAGCGAATAGCATTAGAGCCATTCTGCACCTGCCCGGACCCAGTCCGACCACCAAGCCAGGTCATCCATCCAATGTGCGCGGTCCTTGGCCCCGACCTGCCAGTGAGTGGCTTTAAGTACAATAGCCCAGCCATCCTGGAGAAAGCCGCCCAACAGGCTTAGAGCAAGCTGTGGCTCCCACCAGTCTTCGGAAAAGCGCGGACCGAGGCGCTGTGCCAATCTCTGCTTGTAATAGGAAATGGTTTCTTCCTTGCTCACCGGAAGCAGTGGTGAGTTTGTAGCTAATCCACGACCCAGTTCGACGGCTGGAGGCGCAACAGTGGCCAACTGCCAGTCGAGCAGGATAAGCCGAGAACGGTCATTCCGCTCCAATCCCTGGTTTGCATGGCGCCAATCCCCGTGAACAAGGGTCTGTGGATAGCGTCCGAGGGCATCACATAAGGGTGTGGGGGAGTCTAACAGGGTCAGAATAATATCAGCTACATCGGGGGCAACAGTCGTTTTTACCATATCCCAGCCTTCCAAAATGCGTTTTGGAACTTCATGCTCCCCATCCACTTCCCGTAGCCCAGTCTGGGGAGAAAACATAGTGTAGATATGGTACAGATTGCACAGACCCAACTCTGGATTCGTCAACAGCGGAGACTCAAAAAAAGTAGCGTGCAAAGCAGCCATTGCCTCTAACATAAACTCATTATCAACCCGGTTGAAAGGTTCGAAGGGCAACAATTGATCCGATACGTCTCGCAGCAGCATGACCCAATTGCCGCCATCTCGGGCACATGAGATGGTAGCATGGTCGATTTCGGGTGGCATTAGATCAAGCAAACCATGCGTCCAAAGCGCCACAGATCGGCAATGGTCGTCGCTTGTGGCGCGCATCAACCAATTTGTATCCAGGGAGATATGTTTCAAGATGAGATGAGGACCTCGACCGTGATTAATTTCGACTCGGAGAAGATAGCTACCGGATTTGTTGTAATCGGTGAGAAGGGGACGGGTGAAGACATCTGTTACACTCTCTCCAAGCAGGTCGCCCAATGCCTTTGGGTCCAACATTGCTGCAACAGAAGGGAATAATCGATGGTTCATAGTGGCTCTGAGGCGATCAGGCCCAACCTCCATGAAACTGTGGGAGATATTCATCAAATTCCACTAGGAAATCAGACAAAATCGCGCGTGCCCGGTCGATGTCGTTTATCGTCGGATCTAATAGTAGCGCTTGTAGGGCCAAGTCTTTATCACCGTGATAGGCGGCATTGACGACCAGTGAACTGTAGGCTAACTCACGGCGGCATAATTCTGCAATTCCATCCGGTAATGGGTCCATAGCCAACCCATTAATGCCCATTGCAGACACCATACCCGGTACTTCAACTATGGCGTCGGCTGGTAAATTGGGAATCAGCCCGTTATTGGGCAGGTTCAGTTGATGCATGTAGGTATTGAGATTGTAGGTAACACCTGCGATGATTTCAGGTATGCCCTCGCTGCGCAGGTTGCGTAGTTCTTCTACGGATCTTTTACCAGCGGTGATATCTTCAGCCTGTTGAAGTCGGTCAGCGCGTCGTTTTCGGTTACCATCGAAGCTTTGCAGTTCCAGGTTGTATTTTTCCCATGGCTTTGTAATAGGGTCGTGTGTCCAGGGCAGGAATTCGCAGAGATGGGAATCACCCGGTGTGGGCATCAAGCCAAATATCTCGAATAACTCGCGGGAAAGTGGTTCGTAATCCTTGCGGTAGTCATATAACCATTTCTGCCTGATCTCCGGATATAAATCTTCCCCTGTGGCCCGGTCGCGGATATCGTAGGCCCAGGAAAAATGGTTTATGCCACAGGCCTTAATATCGAGATATTTATATCCAGCAGTCATCACGGGTTCCAGGAAGGGTTTATTGTGGTAATTGGTATGCAAATTGAATCCTGGCGGAATCTCAACCCCATACCGGTCGGCGACGATGCCCATTACCATTGCATAACCCCACATCAACTGGTGGCATAGACCCACAACTTTGACATTTGTGTATCGCTTCACTGCTTGTGTTAACCGGATCATTGGGTTCACAAAATTCAAATACCACGCGTCCGGGCACAAATCTTCCATATCGCGGGCAATGTCGATGATGAGAGGTAAATTTCGAGCAGTGTGCACAAAAGCACCAGGTCCGCTATTTTCGGCATACGGCTGGCGCACGCCGTGCTTCATCGGGATTGTCCAATCTTTTTCCCATACCGTTTCACGGGCTCCCACCTGCACTGACACAATCACAAAGTCGGCATTTGGTAATGCTTCACGCCGGTCGGTAGTGTAATTAATGGTGCAGTTCGCTCCCCATTCTTTGTTGATGTGATGCGCCAAGTTTGTCATGATCTCTAGATTTGGTTCATTGATGTCGACAAGCTGGAGTTCAATCCCATGCAACGCCTCTGTACGCATGATGGCAGAGAGCGCCTTCAAGCCAAATACCGCGCTCCCAGCTCCGATGTAGACTACTTTCGGCGAATTTCGTCCTGAATTATCCATGGTGAAGTCTCCAAGTTAGCAAGGTAGTTCTATCCATTGATTACTCATATGCTGTTTGGTCCCAAAAACTGGTGAATTTGCCTATTCCCTCTACGGTATAGGGGTGGTGAAAGCCGTCCTTGTAGACCTGCAACCCGGCAGTGACAATATCTGCACCAACTACAGCCGCATCGACGATCTGGCGGGCGTTTCGAACTGCAGCCACGATCACTTCGCTATTAAAGTTGTAGTTGTCCCGGATGGTAACAACTTCCTCGATAAATTGCCGGACGTCCTCGGCATTGGCTTCCTTCCACCCGATAAAGGGAGAGATGTAGAAAGCTCCAGAGCGCATGGCCTGTAATGCCTGCATGGCAGAAAAGATCAGCGTACAGTTGACGCGGATACCCTTATCGGTAAGTGCACGGATAGCTTTGAAGGCAGGTTCGACACATTGGATCTTGATCACAAAATTGGGTGATATGGCAG
>Ga0209536_100016120_pt1 | contig 10641 bp, 10 predicted proteins | sample DeeMarSeWOR28_12_FD_187461 | JGI IMG/M metagenome (GOLD analysis project Ga0209536, IMG submission 187461) | Marine sediment microbial communities from White Oak River estuary, North Carolina - WOR-2-8_12 (SPAdes) (version 2) | ecosystem: Environmental > Aquatic > Marine > Intertidal zone >...
TGTGGTTGTAAATGACCTAATACTTTTCCCATAATAATATTTTCCCTTTTTAATATTTCAATTAAATTTTTTCTTCTTTACTCATTGCAAATTTAAACAGGATTGCTGCTAGTGCACCAAAAAGAATTAGTGAAATAAGATCACCTGCAGCTCCCAGACTTTCGCCTAATCCTGTATTCAGTAAGTCGATAACGTTCATTGGTTTACCATCTGCACCGGTTCCGATATTTGTTCCTATAAGGATTGCGATAATAATTCCTGTAATCGCTCCGCCTGCAATCAACCCAGAACTAAAGAGTGCACCGGGACCAATTTCAGATTCTTCCTTTGCATCTTTCTTTCTGCTGTCAACAAACCATTTTACTAATCCGCCAATAAAAATTGGAGACGATGTGGATAACGGAAGGTAAGCACCTACTGCAAATGGTAAAGAACGAACTCCACTTAACTCCATAACTGCTGCTATTCCCATTCCAATAATTACAAGCCCCCAGGGAAGATTTTGACTGAGCAAACCCTTAATGACCGTGGCCATTAGAGTAGCCTGAGGTGCTGGTAATGGATTTGAATGAGCTTCTGTTATAGGTCCGATGCCAAGTGTATTATTAAGTAAAAGTAAAGTGAATCCTATTACAACAACTGAAGCAAGTACTCCAATCAATAAACCAATCTGCTGTTTTACAGGAGTTGCACCTACAATATAACCTGTTTTCAAATCCTGCGAGGTTGCACCGGCATTTGCTGAAGCAATGCACACAATTGAACCCACAACTAAAGCTATCGGTTGATAAATATCTCCTGTCCATCCAACTCCAACAAAAATTAATGATGTCGCCATTAAAGTTGCAATTGTCATTCCGGAAATTGGATTTGATGATGACCCAATAATACCAACGATTCTTGATGATACAGTTACAAAGAAAAAACCAAAAACTACAATCATAATAGCTGAAAGAAAATTGGTAGGAATATTTGGTATAAGGGACATAAATAATACCAGTAACACACTTCCAGCTAAAACAAAAACTAAAGGGATATCTTTTTCAGTTCTTAATTGAACAGTTTTTGAATTGTTTTTACTATCTGCCCTATTCTGTTTTAAATCAGCAAATGAATCTTTGAATGCACTGATAATTGTAGGAAATGATTTGATTAACGTTACTATTCCTCCAAACGTAACAGCACCGGCACCTATATACCTAATATAATTGCTCCAAATTTCTGATGGTGACATTTCCGAAATAAGTTTTGTTCCGGGTGCAAAAACATTTGTCAAATTATCACCCAAAAGAGTTATTAAAGGAATAAGTACAAGCCAGGACAAAACTCCGCCTGCAACCATTATCCCGGCAATCTTTGGTCCTATAATATATCCAACGCCTAAAAGTTCAGGAGTGATTTCACCGTTAATCGTTCCATTTGGTAAAGCAGATTTTCTACCGAATATATAAGCAGGAACTTCCTTCCATAATCCAAGGATTGACATAAAAAACTTATAGAGGAACGCAATCCCCAATCCGTAATAAACTTTCTTCGCAAGATTTCCTCCTTTTTCCCCGGCAATCAATACATCAGCACAAGCTGTACCTTCAGGATATGGAAGAACCTTATGTTCTTTAACAATTAATGATCTCCTCAAAGGGATCATAAATAAAACGCCTAGAATACCACCAGCAAGAGCCAAAACGAAAATTTGAAAATATTTGAAATATTCGTCGCCGCCGGGCAGAAATAATAATGCGGGAATTGTAAATACAACTCCAGCTGCAACCGATTCCCCTGCAGAACCAATTGTTTGTACAATATTATTTTCAAGTATGGTTGATTTTCCAATTTTCTTAAATACTGCAATTGCAAGTACAGCAATTGGTATAGATGCACTAACTGTTAAGCCAACCTTCAACCCGAGATAAACTGTTGCTGCACCGAAGATAATTCCAAATATAGCTCCAAGTATTATAGCCTTTGGCGTAAATTCAGGGATAAAATCGGAGGGTGCAATGTAAGGTTTGAAACTAGAACTGGTAGAATTGTTTTCTGCCATAAAATTCTCCTAAACTACGTGAGAGAAATAATTAGTTTACCCGTAGGTACGGAATTAGATTTCAAATAGATTTAGTAAATATAAACAGCTTTTATTAGCTCATCAACAAGTTCAGAGAGTATTTTTTAGAATAATTCAATATTTTCATAACAAAATGTTTTTTTGAAATCTAAATATGTAAAGGAATCCTATGGCTGAACTAAAAACAAAACCAACTAAAGTTGATGTAGAAAAATTTTTAAAAAGTGTCATCGATAAGAAAAGGCAAGAAGATTTATTTGAAATTCTTGAATTGATGAAGAAGATTACTAAAGAAGAACCAACAATGTGGGGACCAAGTATTGTTGGGTTCGGAAGCTACCATTATAAATACGAAAGTGGTCGCGAGGGTGATATGTGCATAACGGGTTTCTCTCCCAGGAAACAAAGTTTGACTCTTTACATTATGTCGGGATTTAAAAAATATCATGAGCTAATGAAAAAACTTGGGAAATATAGAACCGGTAAATCCTGTCTTTACATAAACAAGCTTGAGGATGTTGATTTAAAAGTGTTAAAAACGCTAATCACCGAATCAGTTAGGTATATGAAGCAGAAAAAGTGGTAAGACTAAAACTCCAGTTTTCTCATACCAATATGGCAAATCGCAAAATCATATTTAACGGGATCGTCAGGGTCAAACTTTTTTAAGTTTTCAGTAATTTCTTCAGCCATTCTCCAGCTTACGTTTTTTCTTTTAGTTAGTTTAAGTTGTCTGCAAATTCTTGCAACGTGAGTATCAACAGGTATAACAAGTTTTGAGGTTGGAATTTCATTCCACAATCCAAAGTCAAGTTCATCTTTTCTTACCATCCATCTTAAGAATAAATTAATCCTTTTACATGCACTTCCCTTTCCAGGTAAAGGAAACATAAATATAATACCTCTGCTCAGTTCACAAAATTCTTTTTGAGCGTTTTCTAAAAAGTATTGATTGAAATTTGTGATCGCGTATTTGAGATTTTCATCTTTTGGATTGTATCCAGATAAAAATAACTTCTTAAGTGATCCAAATTCTTTGTAAGCGAGATGAAGCAACATAAATAAGTGAAGAATATCTTTTGAGGAATAAAACCTGTGAACATATTTTGAAGAAATAAATTTAGCAGGTGAAAACTCTTGGAGGAAATTGAATGGCTGATCGTTGGCTATTTCTAAAAATTTAATTAATGAATTTATAATCTGTTTTACATTCCCATAAGCAAAAACGGAAGCTATAAATGCCATCACTTCAATATCTCTATTATCTTTGAATAAATGGGGAAACTGAAGAGGATCGGGTTCAAGCTTTGATTTGTCGAATGCTTTGTAATGATATTCAAGTTTTTGTTTAAGATTCAATAGAAAGTCATTCTTTAGAATAAAAAATAAATTGTATATAAAAATATATCGGATTAGTTTTGATTTAAAACGAATGGCGAATTTGAGATAACATATGAAAATATTTAAACTATTCTGTTTAATAACATTAATTGGAATAAACACTATACTTGGACAGCAGCAATTCAACCAATTCGCAGATGCTGTAATTGAAAAAGACACTGCAAAAATTGACCAACTGCTTCAATCCGGAGTGGATATTAATACACAGCATCCAACTTCAGGTACTACGGTTTTAATGATAGCAAGCAGCTATTACTATTATGATGAAATGGTCGAGTACTTAATCAGAAAAGGTGCAGATGTAAACCTGAAAGACAATGATGGAAAAACAGCCTTGGTATGGGCTGCAAGTAACTCGCTTGAAAACTCAAAAATATTACTAGAAAATGGAGCGAAAGTTAATATCGCTGCCGATGATGGAATGACTCCTTTTATTCAGGCTTCATTGGGAGTTTCATCAAGTAAAGTACCGATAGAGATGTGTGAGCTATTAAGAAAGCACGGTGCGAATGTAAATGCTTCACTGACCAGGAAAAATGCATCGGGCTGGACTGCATTACATTATGCAACCGTTAATGGTGATACTAAACTTGTTAAATATCTTATCTGGCGCGGGGCTAACGTAAATAAAGCAACTGCCGAAGGTTCTTCTCCACTTTTTCTGGCTAAGAGCGGAGGTTATGATGACATAGTTAAGATATTAAGAAATGCAGGTGCGAAGGATTAATTCAAATGCCCTTTTATTTACCCTAAATGTTTTAATAGTCTAACTTCCTGAAAAACCTGACAATTCTTATATTTACTTCCAAATTTTTATAAAATCATTACGAGGAAGAAGTGAAAAAGGTAAAATATGTAACAATTTTGTTTACGCTTATTTTAGTATCAACTTTGAATGCCCAAAACAAAGGAGTTGGATTAGGAATTATAGTTGGTGAACCAACAGGTTTCAGCTTTAAATACTGGACTAGCAGCACAACTGCATTCGATGCTGCCCTAGCCTGGTCATTCATTGATGAAGGAGCATTCCATATTCACGCAGATTATATTCTTCATAGTTTTAATTTAATCAGAGTTCCAGAAGGTAAACTTCCCTTTTATTATGGAATCGGTGCCCGGCTAAAAACTTCAGGAGATACAAGGTTGGGTGTTCGTGTTCCGCTTGGTTTAGCTTATCTTTTTCAAAATGCACCTGTTGATATTTTCCTGGAAGTGGTTCCAATTCTTGATTTAACTCCCAAAACTGATTTCAAAATAAATGCTGCCTTGGGTGCAAGGTATTATTTTAACTGATTACGATAGAAATAATTCTCAGCAAGTGATTTATGAAATCAACTCATAAGGAACAATGATCTGATCCCCGTTCTAGGGAATGAATCTTCTTTGAGATCACAATGCCAAAAGTAAATGCTTAATGTAAAAGACGCACTAATTAAGCTCGGCTTTTTAGTATTCGATCGTTATGATTAGATTTGTAATTTATTTACAAAATTTCCTATTTAATGACCTATTCGGCTAAAATCAAATTAAAATCAAAATACAGATTTTACCCTGTTACAAAGGAAAACTGGAAAGATTTTGAAAATCTATTTGGAGAAAAAGGTGCCTGTGCAGGATGCTGGTGTATGTACTGGAGAATACGTAGAAAAGATTATGATAATCTCCGGGGCACAGGCGCAAAGAAAAAAATGAAAGGTCTTATCAATAAAGGCATTGTTCCTGGCATCCTTGCTTATGATGATAAGCAACCTATCGGTTGGTGTTCGGTTGCTCCAAGGGAAGATTTTCCTGTTCTTGAAAATTCAAGAATACTAAAAAGGATTGATGATAAACCAGTTTGGTCCGTTGTTTGTTTTTATATAAACAAAAATTATCGCAAAAAAGGACTTAGTGTTGAACTACTCAACGCAGCCAAAAATTTTGCAAAGCTTAAAAAAGGAAAAATCATTGAGGGTTATCCTGTTGAACCAAAATCGGGTAAAACTGCAGATGCATTTGCCTGGACAGGATTATCTTCAGCTTTTAAAAAAGCTGGCTTTAAGGAAATCACAAGAAGGTCGGAAACAAGACCAATTATGAGATTTGTTTTATAATAATTTTTAATTCGGAGTGTTAAATGGCAGATAAAAAATTTGAAAAAAATCTATTATGTATTGGTGCTGGTTACGTTGGTGGACCAACTATGGCAATGATTGCTCACAAATGTCCGCAATACAAAGTAACTATCGTAGATATAAACACCGAGAAGATTGCAGCCTGGCAAACAGATGATTTACCAATATATGAACCAGGCTTATTGGAATTAGTAAAATCCTGCAGAGGAAAGAATCTTTTCTTCTCAACTGACGTTGAAAAAGGTATTAAAGAATCTGAAATAATTTTTATATCTGTAAACACTCCAACTAAAACTTTCGGTGAAGGAGCCGGGAAAAGTGCAGACCTCCAGTACTGGGAGAAAACAGCCAGAGATATTTTACGAGTTTCAGATTCGGATAAGATAATTGTAGAACGTTCAACGCTCCCTGTAAAAACTGCCATCGCTATGGAAAGAATTCTGAGCCTTAATGATAAAGGATTGAATTTTGAAGTTGTGTCAAACCCGGAGTTCCTTGCTGAAGGTACGGCAATTAAAGATCTCGAAAAACCTGACAGAGTTTTAATCGGATCAAAAGAAACAAAAAGTGGAATAAAAGCACGCAACGAAATTGTTGACATCTATGCTAACTGGATACCAAGAAGTCATCTAATTACAAGTAACCAAATGAGCTCTGAACTTTCCAAGCTTGTTGCTAACTCATTTTTAGCTCAAAGAATTTCTTCCATAAATAGTATCTCAGCACTTTGTGAAATGGTTGATGCTGATGTTCGAGAAGTTGCAAATGCTATTGGAAAAGATAAACGAATAGGTGATAAATTTATAAATGCAAGTGTTGGATTTGGTGGCTCCTGTTTCAAAAAGGATATTCTTAATCTTGTTTATTTATGCGAGACATATGGTTTATTTGAAGTTGCAGCATATTGGGAAGGCATTGTTAAGATGAATGATTATCAAACCAATCGTTTTGTACAGACAATAATGAAAGCTATGTTCAACACAATCGCAAATAAACGGATCGCTCTTTATGGGTTTGCGTTTAAGGCAAACACAAGCGATACAAGAGAAACTGCTGCTCTTTATGTTACAAGAAAACTCATGACGGAAAAAGCTCACGTTGTTATATCCGATCCAAAAGCTATCAAAAATGCTAAGAACGATCTGAAGGAATACGGAAATGATATTGAGTACCAGGAAGATCCTTACAAAGCTGCAAAAGGTGCTCATGCAATTGCAATTATTACAGAATGGGATTTATATAAAAAATTAGATTATAAAAAGATTTATAACGAAATGGAGAAACCTGCTTTTATATTTGACGGAAGGAATATTCTTGATCACGAAAATTTATTTAAAATTGGATACGAAGTTCATCCGATTGGAAGACCACCTTTAGTACACTTTAAAGAAGCATAAACATGTGGCTCTTCAGACATTTAAGTCCTGATGAGCCTTATCATTTCTTTTACTGCTTCTTCAATTCCTACAATAACTGCACGGGCAATGATGGCGTGACCAATACTGACCTCATCAATATCCCCTAGTTCCCTGAATATTTTAATGTTCTGATAATTTAAACCATGCCCTGCATTTACACCCAGTCCAATCTTCTTTGCATGTTTCGCAGCTCCTCTTATTCGTTCAAGTTCATCAAATTGTTCTTCTTCCGTGAGAGCATTAGCAAAAACTCCAGTATGTATTTCGACAAAATCTGCCCCTGTTTCCGCAGAAGCATCAATCTGGGGAATATCCGGCTCGGTGAATATTGAAACATCTATGTCAGCATTGTGAAGTTCTTCAATTGTAGATTTGATTATTGCAATATTGTCAATAACATTTAATCCACCTTCAGTGGTAAGTTCCTGCCTTTTCTCCGGGACCAATGTTGCCAGTTCGGGACCAACATCACAGGCGATCTTTATAATCTCAGGAACAGCGGCCATTTCAAAATCTAGTTTTGTTGTGACAAGTTCTCTCAGCAACCTAACATCACGTTCATTAATGTGTCTTCGGTCTTCCCTTAAATGAAAAACTATCCCATCAACTCCGGCTTGCTCTGCAATAAGAGCTGCAGTAACCGGATCAGGTTGAGTTTCTCCTCTTGCATTTCTTAACGTTGCTACATGATCTACATTTAGAGTAAATCTCATTTCATCACCTTAAAAAAATGATTTAACAATATTTAAGATTGAATCAATCCCAACACCATAATCATTTGCACGGTACCTTAAAGTTGAAATTAAATCAATTGAAAACATAATTCCCATATGTGTAATTACACAATAATAAATCGAGTTGGTACGGAAAGCTAGAATCCCTAGCGCAATACCTCCTGCAATAGCCCCAAAAGTCTCAGGTGCAGGTTTTCCGTTATGCAAAATTACAAAAGGTATCATTTGAATCAGTACTGAGTAATAGCCAAATTTTTCTTTTAATCCGAATAACATGAAACCTCGCCAAATGAATTCCCAGCTAATCATATATAAAAGCATTCCTCCTTCATAGATAAAAAATTCATTCCAGTTATCTCGAGTTGATAAAAGATGAGGATATTTTGCAGAAAAATCCGGAGTAGCTGAAAAAAACCATATAGCCGGCAGCATCACAATGAAAAAGATTATAGATAGTGCAAGACCAATTTTAAAATCACCAATCTGCAAGCCATAATTTTTTAGATCTTCCTTAAGAACAAATTTTATAATCAGTACGGATAAAAGAAAAAAAGTAAAAAAATCTCCTATGAACCAGTACAGATATTCATATAAATAAACATCAGGATCGCTTTGTAAGTAAGAAAAAAGATTGATTCTGAAAAAATTTCTGGAAGTGAGATACCACGATATGGTTTGGAGTATGGCAACCGAAATGAAGATGATAATTACCTTTCGGTCCATTTCCCTAATGATGGCTGCCAGGCGGGTGGTTTCTTTTTTTAATCCAAAAAAAATATGTTTTTCCCTCATTTAGCATTTCTAAAATATTGACTCGGCAAATATAAATCCGGGATCAGTCAGTTCACAGTAAAAAAGCTTAAAATCTGCCTTAAATCTAAACTTTATAGTCTTGACAAAGAGAATTCTTAACACTATTTTAGCACTCGCTTTTCTAGAGTGCTAATAAACCAATTAAATAAAATAAAGGAGCTAAATATGGCAAAAATAAAACTCAATCCACTAGCTGACAGGGTTGTAGTAAAACCCGCAGAAGCTGAAGAAAAAACAAAGGGTGGAATTATCCTACCTGATACAGCAAAAGAAAAACCTGTTGAAGGAACAATCGTTGCGGCAGGTCCAGGTAAAGTATCTGACACTGGTGAATTAGTGAAGATGACCATTAAGGTTAATGATAAAGTTCTTTACGGAAAGTACAGTGGTACTGAAGTCACAATTGATGGCGAAGAATATCTCATTATGCGCGAAAGCGATATCTTCGCAATAATCCCCTAACTAATTATTAATTCTGAAAATATTAAAAGGTAAAAAACTATGGCAAAATTAATTGAATATAACACCGAAGCTAGAAGTGGCTTAAAAACCGGTGTCGATAAACTGGCTAATGCCGTTAAGGTAACACTTGGTCCTAAAGGACGAAATGTTATTCTTGAGAAAAAATTTGGTGCTCCTACCGTAACTAAGGATGGTGTGACCGTTGCAAAAGAAATTGAACTCGAAGATAACGTTGAGAATATGGGTGCTCAGATGGTACGTGAAGTTGCATCCAAAACAAGTGATGTTGCTGGTGACGGAACAACAACTGCAACAGTACTTGCGCAGGCAATCTACCGTGAAGGTTTAAAGAACGTTACAGCAGGTGCTAACCCAATGGATTTGAAAAGAGGAATTGATATAGCGGTAACTAAAGTTGTTGATTACTTAAAATCCATCAGTAGAGATGTTGAAGGAAGAAATGAAATAGCACAGGTTGGATCTATTTCTGCAAATAACGATAAATCTATCGGTGAACTGATTGCTGACGCGATGGAAAAAGTTGGTAAGGATGGAGTAATCACTGTTGAGGAAGCAAAAGGTACAGATACTTCACTCGAAGTAGTTGAAGGTATGCAGTTCGATCGTGGCTATCTTTCACCTTACTTTGTTACTGATGCTGAATCAATGGAAGCTGTTCTTGAAGATCCAATGATTCTTATTCACGATAAGAAAATTTCAGCAATGAAGGACCTTCTGCCAATACTTGAAAAAGTTGCACAGCAAGGTAAATCTATGCTAATCATTGCCGAAGATTTAGAAGGTGAAGCTCTCGCTACACTGGTAGTGAACAAGATTCGCGGTACACTAAAAATTGCTGCAGTAAAAGCTCCAGGATTTGGTGACAGAAGAAAAGCAATGCTTGAAGATATTGCAACACTTACAAGCGGAACCGTAATTTCTGAAGAGAGAGGATTCAAGCTGGAGAATGCAACAGTATCTTATTTAGGAACTGCTAAAAAAGTTGTCATCGATAAAGATAATACTACAATAGTTGAAGGTGCTGGAAAGACTGAAGATATAAAGAAGAGAATAAATGAGATAAAAGCACAGATTGATAAAACAACTTCCGACTACGATAAAGAAAAACTTCAGGAAAGATTAGCAAAACTTTCCGGTGGTGTTGCGGTTCTTAAAATCGGTGCTTCTACAGAAATAGAAATGAAAGAAAAGAAAGCACGTGTTGAAGATGCACTTCATGCTACCCGCGCAGCTGTTGAAGAAGGTATCGTTGCCGGCGGTGGCGTTGCTTTAGTCAGAGCTATAAATGTATTGGAAAAAGTTGAAGGTGAAAACCTTGATCAGACAACAGGTGTTAAACTTGTTCAGAAGGCACTTGAAGAGCCGTTGAAACAGATTGTAAACAATGCAGGTCTTGAAGGATCGGTTGTATTACAGAAGGTTAAAGAAGGAAAAGATGATTTTGGATTTAATGCGCAGATTGAAAAATATGAAAACCTAATCAAGGCTGGTGTTATTGATCCTACCAAAGTTACCAGAACTGCGTTGGAAAATGCTGCTTCTGTAGCTTCATTACTTGTAACAACCGAAGCTGTTGTTTATGAAAAGAAGGAGAAAGAGCCTGCAATGCCTCC
>Ga0209536_100016121_pt1 | contig 10640 bp, 13 predicted proteins | sample DeeMarSeWOR28_12_FD_187461 | JGI IMG/M metagenome (GOLD analysis project Ga0209536, IMG submission 187461) | Marine sediment microbial communities from White Oak River estuary, North Carolina - WOR-2-8_12 (SPAdes) (version 2) | ecosystem: Environmental > Aquatic > Marine > Intertidal zone >...
TTCGACCCCCCGCTGGTAACATCAGGCGCGACATTGGGTGGAACGGTGGCCGCCGGCGTATCGGGTCCGGGTCGTTACCGTTACGGCGGAGTACGAGACTTCTTTCTGGGCGTGCGCGCGAGCTACCTGGACAGAGAACGCTCTCGCCTGGATAGCACGTTTAAAGCAAGCCTGGGCGATACCGAGCTTCTGGAGGTCACCTACGTCGACTTCCACACCCTGACCGCGCTGGTGCCCGCCGGGCTCGCGCCGGGCAGCTACCATCTGCTGGTCGAGGACCCGGAGGGCAGGAGCGGAACCCTGCAGGATGCCTTTACCGTGCAGCCGCTGGAGCGAAGGCTCGTCATCGAGGACGCTCCGGGAGGACGCGGAAGCGAGGTGCTGGATGCAGACCTGAAGCGCTGGGTCCACAACTATGCTCGCAGGAAGCACACCACAGTTACAGCCATCATCATCGACCACTTCGTCCGGTTGAAGGACAAGGAGGAAGGTCCGGATGTCGAGCAGATCTGACTTCCCCACAGTTGTGGACCGGTACCCGCTACCACCCACGACAGAGGGCATCGTGGAGCAGGTCCGCGCAATCATCAACGAGGACGGTTCATCCGTTCTGCGTGTCGAACTCGACAATGAGAAGGGTATCCGGGTGCTCAAGATGATCCAGCCCGGCCCGGAAGGCGCCGAGGACAATGTGACTCTGGACATGGTCCTGAGAGGTCTGCCCGAGTTCTTGGAGTACCACAGTGAAGGAGCATCTCCTTATCAGATCCTCGTGGACATGATGCTCTTGGTGCAGGCCAATGGCCGACACTGTACTTGCTGGGCTACGGGTGCTGGAAACGAAAAGCTGCTCGAGGATTGGCTCGAGCTCGCCAATAGAGGGATGCCCACAGTTGTGGACAAGCTGTGTGCCTTGCCAATCGAGAGACTCAAGAGCCTGCCAGAAGAGACACTCATCTTGGTGGGATCCGACGTAGAAGGGGCGCTGCCAGAGGAGCTCTCCTTTGCAGTGAAGACCACAATCGAAGTCACGGGAGACCAGCATGAAGGATACGTCGCCAGCAGTGAGGTTGCTGATCAAGTCGGGGATGGTGCCGGAGGCAGTTATCCGCCAGCTAGTCAGCTGGCGTGTTCTGCCCGAGGACTCCGTCGAAGCGCATGGAACCCAAAAGATCACCCTCGAAAACGAGTGGGAAACGGTTGACGGGTTCTTGAACGATCTTCGGCAGGCAATCAGCGACGAGGCGTCTACGATCCGGGAGACCATTCTGGATAGCCCAGGCACGTTCAAGCGGGCGGAGCTCATCTTCTCCGACGGTAAGGAAGAGGAGAAGGTGTTCATCGACCGCTTGGGCCGCCTCGTTCTCGATTCTGAGCCTCGCTACGAGAAGCTCAAGCAAGTGAGATTCGACAACAAGAATTTCGTCACGCTCAAGATGGAGCCTCGGTTCCAGGGCAAGATCCAGGCATCATGGGTAGTCTACTTGGCGGAGGAGGAGTGATGTTTGGCTGGCTCAAGAGACTGTACAAGAGGCTCGATGATTGGTCGATCTATCGCGATTTCGACTGTCACATTGTGGACATCAAGCTCCAGGAGTACGGGCTGCCGACCAAGGACAGGAGCCAGAAGGAGCTGCTCGACGAAGCCGGTGGCGTCGGTGCCAGCGAGCTTCTCGGGATCAAGCACCCGATCAGCCGGAACAACTGATGTCAGAGGCACGGGACATCCTCATCAAACAGCTCAGGAACGCTGAGCGTGACCTTCTTGCGTTCAAGAGGGCCTACGACGCGGTCTACGGGCGGTACATCGAGCTTGAGGATGATCCTATCTACCAGAAGGACTTCTACGATTGGCCTGGGTTCCAGGCCACGATCAACGTTCTGATGATGACGATCACAAGATGTGAGGGGCTAACCGAAGACTACAGGCGTTTGCTGGACGAGCTCGATACAACAGCGCCTGTGATCGAATTGGTAAGGAGCAAGGAATGACTGACATTGGCGAGTTTCATACCGATGGCAAGAATGATTTCGGGGACGACGTCGAGGCTTTCAGCTCAGACTTGAGGGGAGAGGAGATCGCCGAGCATGCCGCCCAGCGCACTGCTGAACTGCTGGAGAACACCGGCTTCACCGAGGTGGTGGACCTGCAGTTCGGCATTGGCCGTGTTCACATCATGACCCGGGTGAAAGCGGACGACGAGAAGGCATTCGTCAACCAGATCATCAGCCCGTCGGCCTTCATGATGGAGGAGAACGGCATCGACCACTGGTTGGGCAAGCAGTACTTCCCGAAGGCGGGAAAGCTCCGTTACGGCTGGGTCTTCTCGTATGGAGCGGAAGACATCATGGAGGCCTTCCGCAAGGTGGCCGACGTGTTGTCCACCAAGCTCCAGCCGGCCGAGAAGCATGAGGTCAACGAGATGTTCATGCACGGAAAGGGAGCCCCGCAGAGTGGTGGTCTCAATACCGGCCGAAAGGGAGCCGCCGCCATCAAAGCGTGAGGTAATCGATGCCTGTTGATCCCACCAAGGAAGAGGTCACTCTCGACCTGCCCGATACCGATCACTTCGACGAGGGCATGAAGAATCTTCTGCGCATGATGCAGAAGGAGTTCGAGAAGAGGAAGGGAGCTGGGAAGGAAGAGGAGATCAAGGCCAAGTACAAGATCGAGATCATGTTCAGCAAGCACCGGTCCCCGAACCCTGACGTCCCCAACCCAGGGGCCGTATCAATTTGGGAGTCGGGGAAGCGCCTCCATGGTGGTGGGGACGAGAAGATGTACTGGTGCGGCTACGAAGACTGTCGCAAGCCAGTATCGACGGACAACTTTGGCATGGTCCACTTGGTCTGCCCGCACTGTAATCGTGAGCAGTTCATGAGCGAGCTCGAGAAGGGAGCTCACATCAGGAAAGCCCACAACATGGGCAAGGACACGAAGGGCATCATGGGCATGCCCATCCTGTGCGGGGAGTACTTCTTCAACGCGACCAATAACAAGCTGTGCGACTTCGTCGTGAAGACCTGGTACGAACTGCAGGGAGATTGCGACATCTACCTCAAGTTCTCACCTCGCCAGATCAGGTACGATCCGAAGGACCATGACCACAGAGTCGTGGATGCAACCAATCGGGCTCGAATGGCTCGACAACCAGTCATCTACCCGTTGAAGAACATCCTCAAGGACACCGGCGCCGGCGCCGACCTTCGGACCAGGATCCTCGCGTTCCTATCAGCTTAGGGCTAATAAAATGACGAGGACCTTTCCCTCCACTGAATCTCAGCACCAGTACTCAGCCCCCGGCCGGTGCGTCCCAGGCTCGAGCCCCGACAGGGTGGCCTCATCCTGCCGTCGAGTTGACCAGCACCCCTCTTATACCTGGCAGGAGCGGAGAATTTCATGCCGATCACACTAGCCAAGGCTGTTCAACAGCTCCAGAAGCAGAGGTATGAGCTGGCCGTGTGGAAGGAGCTCGTCGGCGTGCTGAGGAAGTGTGTGGACGACGAGGTCAGCAAGGCGGATTCGTTCATCTCGACCAACGGGCACGGACACGTGCCTCAAGAAGTCGTTGCAGAAGTCATCAAACGCATCTATGAGGACAAGCTCGAGCCGCTGACAGAGAACATTGACAAGCTCGAGAACCTCTCAGTGGAGGAGACCAATGGCAAACAAGAAGCGAAGGAAGCCGGCGGAGCAAAAGCCGAACAGCAGGACAAGAAAGGGACTCGAACGGTTGGTCGCCGAGTTCGAAGATAAGTTCAAGAAGATCGTGACCACCGTCGCCCAGCTCAGCCAGGGCGTCCAGCTCGTCTACAACAACCAGGTCGAGCTCACGAAGTCCCACGACCGCCTCGAGGAGCAGTTTGCTGTGCTAGGCCGGACCTGCTTCCTGAAGATCAACGAGCTCGTCGCGGCCCACAACAAGGCGGTGACGTCCGAGCATGACGTGGAACCGCTGACAGAGGAGTTCGTGACCCAGACGTTCAACACGTGGAGGGAGTTCCGGGAGCGGCCTGACTTCCGGGAGCACTTCGTGGTCTGGTTCATGGGTGGCGACTTGAGTACACTACCTCCACCACCTGAGCCGGAAGACGACAGCGCCAAGGATCCTCAGTTCCAAGACGCTGTCGAATTCGGAGGCGACTATGCCGAGAGTGAAGACGGGGACGAGACAACTGAAGACGGTGCAGAAGCAAGCGATCCGGAGACTCCGGTGTCCGGGGTGCAAGCATCTGACGAAGCCGAGACCGAGAGCCGGGAAACGATCAACTGATCAGGTTTGCCCGAACTGCGGCCGCGTCTTCCGCACCCAGTCGCTTTAGCACAGCCACGTAGTCCTTCTTCGTGGGAGGCCTACGCTTCTTGTGGATGGCCGACCACGCCTTCTGCCAGTCCCTCTCCGTGCACACATAGAGAAGGTTGCCTGACAGATCCTTGATCGGCTTAGGCACCTTCGTAGGGATCTTCCTTCCCTTCAGACGAAGCTTTCTTCTCACGAGGATCCCTCCAGACCCAGATGTACTCGATGGAGCTGTGCCTCAGGAAGAGACAGTCCACTCCCTTGTACTTGCTGCGGTGAAACGAGACGTGCCAGTCGTGTTTGAGGGTTAGGCCCTGGCGCTTCTCGCGTGTGTAGCCCATACGGGCAGCCCACTCCACGATGCCGTCGCAGTGACGAACGAAGTTGTCGTAGGACACCTCCTCCGCCTCTTCGATCATCTTGGTCAGGGCCTCAACATCCTCAGCAGGCACGTCTACACAACTGCACTCGTAGACGTAGTTCTTCACTCCTCTCTCCATGCCGGGTTCTGGTCGATGGTGCACTCCGTCGTCTTCTTGTCATCCCGCTTGCGCAGGAACTTCGGGAAGCGGAGAGCACCCTTGTCAGTCCATTCTGAGAATCCCACCTGCCACACCATCGGGAAGAGCTTAGGGTCGGCGAACTCCTTCACGAGCTTGTCGGTTAGGCCTCCACCCACCTTGCAGATCTCGATCAGCTCTCCGGTCTTCGGATCCACCAGATGAGCCAGCGCCGCACCAACTCCACCAGCCTTCTTGCCCTTGCCCCACTCTCCGATGCCGTTGTCGGGATCCCAGAGCATGACGAAATCGGCCTCGAGCTCGGGCTTGAGCTTGCACACGAACTTTGGCCGTTCGGCCTTGCCGTGGAAGTTGTAGGACCGGTCCCCGTAGGTGGAGTCCGGGTCGACGACCACGTAGCCTTCCCAACCCATGTTGCGTGCCCAGCCGGCCAGGTCGTTCGGGATGTCCTCGGGGTTGTCGAACTCGAAGACCTCCTGCCGATACTGACCACCTTCTACGCTGTCCACCAAGAAGGCACTCTTGTCAGTGGTCGCCTGGAGTATCTCTGGCATGGTGACCAAAGTGAGCTGCCGCTCGGACAGGATCCTCTTGATCAGGGTGAAGCGCTTGCGCGCCGACTTCTCCTGCAGGAAGCACTCACCACCCCAGAAGGCTATGTCCCAGATGCAGAAGCCTAGATGGCCGTTCTTGTCCTGCTTCTCCAGAGCCAAGGGCGTGAGGGACTTGATGATGGAGCCCACGTAGATGAAGTCATCGATTGCGAACCCCAGATCACCTTTGTACTTCGGGTTCGTCGCGGCCGCGGTGCAGATCTCGCCCAGCAGGATGGTCTGCGGTGGCAGCTCCAGTGACTCGAGCTCGGCCTGGAGCACAGGATACCGATCCATCCACGGGATGCCGGGCTCATCCTTGTGGTGAATGAGCATGTTGCTGCTGAACATCCGTGGGTAGCCGTCGTCATCTATGGCAACCGCGTGCATCATGCCGTCCCGCTTGCGTAGAAAGAGGGCGTCGCCGTCCTCGGCGAGCTTCTGGCAGTGGGCGTTCATGCTGTTCTGGGGCTTGAAGAACCTCAGGTTGATGGGGAGCCTAGTGAAGTCGATGGAGCTGGCGGAGGTCTCACCCAGCGGCTTGTTGGTCCTGAGATCTACCTCGAAGTAGCCCTCGCGCACTTTCTTCTTGATGCGGCGATCGGCCTCCTCTTGAGCCACCACCTCGGCGCTCTTCTCGTTCTTCTTGCCGACGTTCTTGGGCTTGAAGTCCTCGAGGTCCTGTTGCATCGCACCGCCGAGCTGCCCTCGCATGACCTGAATGGTGTTGCCGCCCACAGTGATCTCCCACACCGTGGGCTTCTCGGTCTTCCCCTTGTCGTTGATGAACCTACGCATTGGTGCAATCCTTTCCGTTGAAGAAGCTGATCTCGCCATCCAACCAGCTGCTGGTCGAGATGAATTTCTTCTCCTCCGCCGTCACAAAGAGAGCTCCACCACCAAAGCCGTCCGTGCGCAGCTTGCTGCACGTGTTGGACCACTCCAGGGTGAAGCACTCCTTCGGCCGGAACTTCTTGAGGAAGCATTGGACCACATGCTCGATGAAGTCCAGGTTTCCGTACTCGTAAGAATGGATCCAGAAGCCGGTCTTGCCGTCTTCTGTTTTGGTGAACTCGTATTGGAAATGGGGCCAGAACTCTGGCTCCTCGTCATAGACATCGTAGGGGGGATTGTCTCGCTCCTCCATCCACTTCTTCAGAAGCGCCTCATCCTCGAGCGCCTCTTCGTCGGGGATGCTAAGGAACTGTTCCAACCACTTCCGTTCCTTCTTGGTGATGTGTCGAATGATTGAGCTGAACTGGGTGTAGTAGTCTGCCATGCTACTCCTCTAAGGGTACGAGAATGACCTGAAGCTCAGGTCTCAATTTGTTACCGTTGTCATCGACCAAAACGAGTCCGGGAAAGAGGTCTAGCTTCCATGCCGCGATTCGCTCCTCGAAGATCTCGACGATCTCTCGTTCCTTGAGCTCGCGCTTGTACTTGAACCAGGCGGCCTGGTCCTCCGTGTGGACCCTGAACCTTGGAAGTCTTCTTGGGGTCATGCGCACCTCGTTGACACTGCAACGGTACGGAAGTACCGTGCTTTCATGGCTAGACTGGAAATCAAACTTGTTGGGGATGGCGCGGAGCAGCTCCTGAGTAACGGCGGGGAGCCGCTATGGGACTTATGCCAGAATCAGACGGAGAATTTCGAACAGTACCTCCGTCAGAACGTCCCAGGCTGGGAGGACGGCATGGCAAAGTGGGAGCGGTGGATCGTTGCCGCTCATCTCTGCCATGCCTTGAAGGGGCACATCGAAGAAGCCCAGCTAAAAGAAAGTGTCAGTCCCTAGACCGGGCGCCCTTCCTGTTGCCCAGGGCCATGGCGGTCTTGCTCCCTGACGCTGGCACTACTGCGTTCTCGTATGGACGGGTGGGCAGTCCACCAGCACCAGGTGCTCCAGCACCATGTTCTGACTCTCCGCTTATACCGTTCTGTACGAGCTTTTTTCAGTCTGATAGGTTAGTCTGAGAGCCTTCCCGGGATCACCGATGCCCATATCAAGTGCGCAAATATCGGGGATGGTTGGCGGCCAGATGGCCATGTTCTCCAACCAGGCCTCGTACGCACAGCAGATCTCAGGACTCTACGGTACAGGGCCAGGAGGCGGAGGAGCGGGGATGCAGAACCCGTTCCCTCAGGGCCCGTCCTATGGGGTCTCTGGATGGGATTCTTCTGGTGTCGGGGACAGAGTCGTCGGTGGAATGGCCGGTGCTGCTGCTCCCATAGGCGGAGCGATCGGACTGGCCGGTATGATGGCTGGCGGGGTGCTTGATCCCTTCTCCACTGTTGCTAGCGCCTTTGGCCGAGGTGCCGTGGGCAGCAGCATGGGGGCCATGCAAACACTGGGTACCATTGGTGCTGGTTTTACCCAAGGTGGCCTTGGCACTGGCTTGGGCATGGTAGGCCGCGGAATGATGGGCGGCGCCGCAGCAGCTCTACCCTACTACCTGGGCTACCAAGCTCTTCAAGCAACAGCAGGAAACGTCATACAGGGCGCCCAGAACATGGGTCAAGTGGGGGGCATGGCCAACCAGTACATGGCTCCTATCTTCGGGCAAGCTGGTGCTCGGCCAGGTGGAGGATTCAATAGAGAGCAGATCCGAGGGATGGTGGGCGCGATGCACGAGCTCGCCGGCGAGGACATGCTCACCACCATGAGCTCTCTGAAGAATCTCATGGATCAGTTCGGTCGCATGGGAATGCTGACCGGCATCACCAACGCTGGGCAGTTCAAAGATAAGTTCCGAGACATGACCAGGCAGGTCAGGGAGATCGCCAAGGTTATGGGCAGCTCCCTCGAGGAGGCAGCTCCACTGTTTGGCCAAATGCAACAGATGGGCTTGTGGTCTGCTACAGACGTGATGGGCACATCGATTGCTATGAAAGCTGCGGGTGGTGCAGCCCCCCAACTGATGGGGACGATGCAGACCGGTGCCCAAATGTCTCATCGCATGGGTGGAGCGCTAGGCGCCGGCGCAGCAATGGGCCGCCAAGCGTTTCTGCAGGTGCAGGCAGCAGGTAGAGCTGGGGTACTGCCGAATGAAGCCATCACGGAGCTCACTGGCGGCGTGGGAGGCGCTGAGGGCCAGAGGATGGTTGCCGAGCGTCTGACAGGGGGAATGTCTCAGTTCGCCGAGAGCCCAATGGGCCGGTTGATGATGGCGGGCCTGGGAGAGTTCAAAGGAGGCAGATTCACGGGCCGCGTTGACGAGAGGATGCTTCAGCGATTCATGGGTGGCGGTCTCTCTGTTGGTCAGCTACAGCAGATGGGGCATCGCCGCACCTCCATGTCCAGAGAGGCTGCAACATCGTGGGAGGTGAACCGCGGCAACATCGGGCAGTCCATGATGGCTCAAGGCGGACTGACCGGCATGGCCTCTGCCATCCAGGCCGTCATGGAGAAGGCGGGATACGGAGACGCAGACGCTGGTATCCAGAACATGTTCATCCAGAAGATGACCGGGTTCCAGTCCCGGGAAGCAGAAGCACTGCGTCGCATGATCGAAGAGCTTCCCCGTATTCGCGATGAACAATCGAGAGCTGTTGAAGGAGCCCTGGACGACAGCTTCAGGAGATTGGAGAATCGCCGCAACAGAAGCTTTGGGGCTGTGAGAGACACCATCGGTCACCTGTGGAAGGAGAGCGTAGCTCGCCCATTCCAGGAGCTCGGAGAAAAGATCTCATCAGATGTCGGCGGGGCTATCGACGAGCTCGCGGACAAATTCTATGGAAGAACGACATCCCATCGAATGACCGGAGAAGCCAGAACTCGCATGATCATGCAATCTGGAGGTTCCGAAAGGCTTGGTGGTAGGGATGTCTACGGTTTGGGAGCCGGAACCAGTGGCATAGTTGAGACTCCGTACCTAGAGGGCGTCCGGCGCATGGGAGCTGGAGAGTCTTGGAATAGGTTGGTTACCCAGTGGTGGGGCGGGGATCTTGTGGCTCAACGTGCAACCAACCAGGAGCGTTTGAGGCTGATGGGTGGCAAGGCCGGCGTCAAACGCGCCATAGCCATGTCACAGAACCCCGGTGTTGCCACGAACTGGGGAACTAAGAACGCCAAGGTGCAAGCAGCTCAGTCACTGCTTTCTCAGGCTGTAGCTAGGATGGCCATGGATCCCAAGAACGTGGACTTCCTGAAGGGGCTGAAGGAAGGGGACATGGCAGGTGAGGCTGGTAAAGCTCAGCGCATCCTAGCCAAGTTGAAGCAGAGTCCAGATGCGAAAGCAGCACTGGACATCATTCGAGCTGAAGCTCCTCCAGGAACGTCAGTAGAGGGGGCAGAGCTAGAGGCGTTGGTCGCAGCCCAAACTGATGCCAAGTGGACCGAAGATGCGGCAGTCGATGTCAGGAAGATGGGAATAGAGGCTTCCGAGCTTGGCATGACGATGCAGATCCAGGACATGGAGCAAGCTGACGCCGTTCAGGAAAAGCAGTTTGAGCGTATCGGCGGAATGATGCGCGACATCAGCAACTACCAGAAGTCTCGCCAGCACATGGTGACAAAGGGAGCTCGCGACTATCGCACTCGTGAGATGGCCGTGAGCAACATCATGTCTTTGAAGGAGGTCAAAGAGATCTCCAAGGCCGGCCTCTCTGGAGACCTGGCGAGATGGCTTGCAGATCCCAAAGGCTCCACTACTGAGAACAATGCCTTCATGAGAGCCAAGATGGACAAGACAGATCCAAATCATGAACTCGCCATGAAGCTGTACGAGGAGTTCAGTGGACTGTCTGAAGAGGGCAAGAAAGCGTTCTCCAAGTCGTTTGGAGTGGTCGCAGATATCGGTGCCACAAGAGTCAGACTGGAGGAGCGAGAGAAGCTCAAGGAGCTAGCGGTAGGTGAGCTGGAAGCCTTCAAGGAAGGACAAGAGCTTGGTATCTCCACCCTGAAAGGGGACATGGCATCCAAGTATCAGAAGGTCCTCGAGCAATATGCCCGGGGAGGACAAGCTACAGGCGTAGAGGAGCTGGCTCTAGAAGTCGCCCAAGGAGGGGAAAGGGCCATCACGGCGATGGCTGGAGAGGGAGTGGTAGGCGGGCACATTGCTGGGCTGGCACGAGTTCAGAGGATGGGACGTGGAGGCAGAGCTGTAGGGGCTCAAGGTTTCCAAGGGCTGATGAAGAAGATTTCTCAGAACGTCGGCTTCGATGTTCTGGGTTCGATGAAGAAGTACAGGCCTGAGGACTACGCCAAGATTACGGAGGCTCTTGCGGG
>Ga0209536_100016122_pt1 | contig 10640 bp, 12 predicted proteins | sample DeeMarSeWOR28_12_FD_187461 | JGI IMG/M metagenome (GOLD analysis project Ga0209536, IMG submission 187461) | Marine sediment microbial communities from White Oak River estuary, North Carolina - WOR-2-8_12 (SPAdes) (version 2) | ecosystem: Environmental > Aquatic > Marine > Intertidal zone >...
GACCGGTGCGCAAGCCAGTGACGTGGGTACCGCCCTGGGCGGTAGGAATGAGGTTTACATAGCTTTCAGCGACCACCTCGCCGCCCTCCGGCAACCACGCCAGCGCCCATTCGGCGGTTTCGTCATTGCCCGCCATTTTCCCGGTGAAGACGGTCTCCGGCAGGGTCGGCGAATCGCCGATCTCGCTGGTCAGGTAGTCTTTCAAACCATCCTCGTAATACCATTCGAGCTTCTCGCCGCTGGCTTCCTCATGCAGCTTTACCCGCAGCCCCGGACACAGCACGGCCTTGGCACGCAGGATATGTTTCAGGCGCGACATGGAATACTTTGTGGTATCGAAGTACTGCGGGTCGGGCCAGAAACGCAGCGTGGTGCCGGTATTCTGCTTGCCCACCTTGCCGATGACTTCCAGGTCCGACGCCTTCTCACCGCCGGCGAAGGCCATGTTGTATTCATTGCCGCCACGGCGCACCCAGACCTCCAGGTGCCTGGACAGGGCATTCACCACGGATATACCGACACCGTGCAGCCCCCCCGAGAACTGGTAGTTCTTCGACGAAAACTTGCCACCCGCGTGCAGCCGCGTCAGGATCACCTCGACACCGGGAATGCCCTGTTCCGGGTGTATGTCCACCGGCATACCGCGACCATCGTCACGCACTTCCAGCGAACCATCCTTGAAGACAGTCACTTCTATCAGTGAGGCATGCCCGGCAAGCGCCTCGTCCACGCTGTTGTCGATAACCTCCTGTGCCAGGTGGTTGGGGCGCGTGGTATCGGTGTACATGCCAGGGCGCTTGCGCACCGGGTCAAGACCACTCAGGACCTCGATGGCAGCGGCATCATAGACAGCATTCATGGAGCAACTCCCGGGAAACGGCAGGTATCGGTCATTAGTCGCCTATTATCATCCTGCGCGAACGAAATTTTCTGATTATCTGTTCCGGCTGCTGGTACGGGCTGGCAGGATCACACATGTAATTCATATAGAAAGTCCTGCGGTACGCGTTGATGCCAGAGTCATCCAGCGGCAACCAGGGGGAATCGCCCAGTTCCTGCCACTCGCCATTGGTGCCATAGGCATAGCGGCGATAGGCCTTCTTGCCACAATGCAATCCTTCATGGCTGACATTCCAGATGCCATCATCGGAAATGATGACAACGGTGTAGCGCACGACCTGGTCATCGGTAACTGACAGCCCCGGGACATCCAGAAAAATCCGGTAGGGGCGGCCTGCCGAACTGAGCCCCGTATCGAGCAGGTTCTGTTCCTGCGGGTACGCAGGCAACTCGCTGTCAAGTTCGCGCCATGGTTCGGGTTCCTGGAAGTTGCGCGGCACCCAGCCGGATTCTGCATCATCAAATCCTGCAGCCTGCCCGGTCATGAAGACCAGCAGGCAGATGAGCAGCACTCTGGTGAGGTTTTTTGCGGGAAACAGGCCTGATTTCATGGGATGCGCAGTTTAGCGCGGCGACCGCCGCTTTGCGACCCCGTAATCAGTCCAGGTCGGCAAGCAGGGCAGCGCGCACCGGGGTGGCGACAGGTTCGATCTGGTAGTTGTAGTTACGGTGGTCAATTCCCATGCCAAGCGAGGCACCGGACCTGAGATCCGCGACCATCCTGGCGTCCAGTTCAAAGCGCAGAAAATGCACAGAGGAGGTTTTCTCCGCGGTATTCCGCTCAAGATCCTCGTCGGCGATGGCGTATACCGGGTCATTGCCGTCAACCCGCACCCAGACAGTATCCTCAATCCCGATCAGCCGGGCGAGCAATTCCCGCCGCTGCTCCACATCCGGTTCCTCGAGCATAAAGGTCGCCTTCCAGTTGCTGCCATCCGGAATCAACGGGTTATAGGCATCCAGTTCCTCCTGGATGGCCGCGGCCTCGAAGATGCGTTCGACCCGCAGCATCTCCTGGATCTGATACTGGATGGTCTGGCGGTCTTCGAAATACAGTGTCGCCACCGGGCCGATATGTACCTTGCGGTTTTTCTTGTGCGCCAGCACGCGCGCCCGGATGTCAGCGCGGTTGCCTGCATAGTCTTCAAGCTTGTAAAGGTCGTCGCGGGTAAGCTTTTCCATCAGGGTTACCGGTTCTGTCTGGCTGCCGGGAGCGGCGGCTAAATGCCGTACGCCTTGCGCAACAGCGTCACTGGGTGTTCAGGCCGCCTGCCGTCATCCAGCCCGTTCTCGATCTGGTGCCCCGCCATGGGACAGTCACTGCTGTAATGCGCGGCTTCCGCCTTTTGTACACGGTTCACGACCGGGCGGCCGATCTTCATGGATATCTCGTGGAACTCGCTCTTTACCGCGTAGGTTCCGTCATGTCCGGTACAGCGTTCGATCGCCTCTACCGTGGTATCGGGAACCAGCTGCAGCAGGTCGCGCGTCTTCAGACCGATGTTCTGTACCCGCAGGTGGCAGGCGACCTGGTAGGCAATTTTCCCCAGCGGCTGGCTGAAATCTGTTTTCAGCAGCTCGTGGCGGTGACGCAGCATCAGGTATTCGAAGGGGTCATACATTGCGTCCCGGACTTTTGCGACATCGGGATCGCCGGGAAACATCAGCGGCAGTTCCTGCTTGAACATCAGCACACAGGAGGGTACCGGGGCGACGATATCCCAGCCCTCATCCACCAGCCTGGCTAGCTCGGGGATATTGGCATCACGCGCCGCCCTGACTGCATCCAGGTCGCCCAGTTCCAGCCTGGGCATGCCGCAGCACTGTTCCCGGCGCGCCAGGGTGACCGGTATGTCGTTGTGCTGCAGCACTGCAATCAGGTCAGCGCCGATTTCCGGCTCGTTGTAATTGCAGTAGCAGGTGGCGAATACGGCCACCTTGCCGGTTGTCGGCCCGGCCGGCACGCCATCTGCAACAGCGGCATTTAGCAGTGCCGCTTCGCGCTTGCGCAGTGGCTTCGCCGCATACTCCGGCAAGATGGCAGCGGGGTGTACCCCCAGCACTTTTTCCAGCACCTTGCGCCCCGCCTTGCTCCTGTTGCCGGCATTCACCATTCCGGCGACAACCGGAATACCGGCCAGTCGACCGATCCTGTCAGTCGAAGTCAGCAAGCGGTCACGGGTACGGGTCTTGCCCTGCTTGAACTTCACCGCCTTGGCGCGCAGCATCAGGTGTGGAAAATCCACGTTCCACTCGTGCGGCGGCACGTAGGGGCACTTACTCATGTAGCACATGTCGCACAGGTAACAGTGATCGACTACGTCCCAGTAAACCTCGCGCGCCACGCCGTCGAGCTCCATGGTGTCGGACTCGTCAATGGCATCGAACAGGGTGGGAAAGGCATTGCACAGGCTGAAACAACGGCGGCAGCCATGACAGATGTCGTAGACGCGCTCCAGTTCCCTGAACAGCGACTCTTCGTTGTAAAACTCCACGCCGGTCCAGTCCAGCGGGTGCCGTGTCGGCGCCTCCAGGCTGCCTTCGCGGGTACCTTCTGATCTAGAAGCCATCAATGTCTTCCTCAAACCATGCAAGCCAATGAGAAAGGGCCGGCTAAACCGGCCCTCGAGTTGCAGACCGCCGCAACAATGCTACCTAGTCGTCCAGGCTGTCCAGCGCCTTCTGGAAACGGTTGGCGTGAGAGCGCTCGGCCTTGGCCAGGGTCTCGAACCAGTCAGCGATCTCATCGAAGCCTTCATCGCGTGCGGACTTGGCCATGCCGGGATACATATCGGTGTACTCGTGGGTTTCACCTGCTATCGCGGCCTTGAGGTTGTTTGAGGTTCCGCCGATTGGCAGTCCGGTCGCCGGGTCACCGACGGCTTCCAGGTATTCCAGGTGGCCGTGTGCATGACCGGTTTCACCCTCTGCAGTAGAACGGAAAACCGCAGCAACGTCGTTGTATCCCTCGACATCTGCCTTGGCCGCGAAATACAGGTAGCGGCGGTTAGCCTGGGACTCGCCGGCAAATGCATCTTTCAGATTCTGCTCTGTGGAACTGCCTTTCAAATCCATAATAATCCCTCGCTATATCGTTGTTTTAAAACGGGCATGCGCCCCACCCAATTATTTAGACTGTGTCTAATAAGAGTTACTTTAGTCCTGCATCCCACGACCGTCAAGCATCGCTCCGGGTAACCGTATGCTCAATTGACCCTTGTCGTCGAGGTGGGTTAACGTAGGCCGATTACAGGGAATATTCAAGCCATGGCCAAAAAAACACCACAGGAACCCGACTTCGAGGCCGCCCTCCAGGAGCTGGAAACGCTGGTCGAGAAGATGGAGCAGGGAGAGCTTAGCCTGGAGGACTCGCTGAGCCATTTTGAACGCGGCGTTAAGCTATCAAGAACCTGTCAGCAGGCGCTGAAGGCCGCGGAACAAAAAGTCGAGATCCTGATGCAGAAAAACGCCCGGGAAGAAATCGTCCCGTTCGACAGTGAAGACGCCTGACGCCCCGCTGGCCGCATTCATGGCCGCCTGCCAGGCGCGCCTGGAACAGGCACTTGACCACTGGCTGCCCGCCGCGACCACCCACCCTGCCCGCCTGCACGAGGCCATGCGCTACGCAGTACTTGATGGCGGCAAGCGGATTCGTCCGACACTTGTGTATGCCGGCGGAATGGCCACGGGCGCAGTGCAGGACAGGCTTGACGCACCGGCCTGCGCGGTGGAACTGATCCACGCCTATTCGCTGGTCCACGACGATCTGCCGGCGATGGACGACGACGACCTGCGCCGCGGCAAGCCGAGCTGCCACCGTGCTTTTGGCGAAGCTACCGCCATCCTTACCGGCGATGCCCTGCAGTCACTGGCATTCCAGCTGCTGGCACAGGATGACCAGGAAACCGGTGCAGCCGCACGCCTGGAAATGATCAGCAGGCTGGCGCTGGCATCCGGCTCGCGGGGCATGGCCGGTGGACAGGCAATCGACCTCGCGGCAACCGGGCAGCAGCTGAATATCGCAGAACTCGAGGACATGCACATCCACAAGACCGGCGCCCTGATCCGTGCCAGCGTGGTACTCGGCGCCCTGTGCGGAAACAACATCGACAGCGCGCAACTGGGGGGCCTCGATCACTATGCCAAGTGCATCGGTCTCGCCTTCCAGATTCGCGACGACATCCTCGACGTTGCAGGCGAAACGGAAACCCTCGGCAAGCACACCGGCATGGACCAGCACAGGGAAAAATCGACCTATCCGGCACTCATCGGCCTGGACGCCGCGCGGCAACGGGCGCGGGAGCTACACGCGGATGCCATGGACAGCCTCACCGGGTTCGACGAACGTGCTGACCCGCTACGCTGGATATCAGCATATATTATTGATAGAGAAAGATAATTTATATTTGCACAAAGATCTTCTGATTGCAGCACGCAATCCAGTCGAGTAATATCCTACCTGATTACTCAGGAATTCCCGGGTAACAACGAACCGCAACCAATACCCCTTTGGGCAGGTAGGCAGCCAGCCAGTCGATCGGTAGGCTAGCTTCCCCCCGCTATTCGTGAAGTGCGACTGCACCGGACAATATCGATGAAATCCCGCAAACTGGCACAGGAAAACACCCACGTCATCGCCGACGTTCAGAGTAGTGCCGATACGCGGCGCATTCCGATCGACAAGGTCGGTATCAAGGATATACGTCATCCTGTCCGGGTAATGGACCGCAGCGGCGGTGAACAGCACACCATTGCCACCTTCAACATGTACGTGAACCTGCCCCACAACTTCAAGGGCACGCACATGTCGCGTTTCGTAGAAATCCTGAATCATCATGAACGTGAAATCACGGTCGAATCGTTCCGGGAGATGCTCAGCGAGATGACCGAAAGGCTGGAGGCAGACTCGGGCCATATCGAGATGAACTTCCATTATTTCGTCAACAAGGCCGCACCGGTCTCCGGCGTCGAGAGCCTGCTCGACTATGATGTCAGCCTGATCGGGGAATTCATCGACGGCAAGCCCAGGATGAACATCAAGGTAGTGGTACCGGTAACCAGCCTGTGCCCCTGTTCCAAGAAGATTTCCGACTACGGCGCGCACAACCAGCGCTCCCACGTCACCGTCAGCGCAGAAACCCAGGGGTTCGTCTGGATCGAGGATCTTATCGACCTGGTGGAAAGCGAAGCATCGTGCGAGCTCTATGGCCTGCTGAAACGCCCCGACGAAAAATACGTAACCGAAAAGGCCTACAACAATCCCAAGTTCGTCGAGGACATGGTACGCGACGTGGCCACGCGCCTGAACCGGGATGAGCGCATCACTGCCTACACCGTGGAATCAGAGAACTTCGAGTCCATCCACAACCACTCAGCCTACGCCCTGATCGAACACGTCAAGGATAATGCCTGATACCAGCTAGCTGCGTTTCAGTACTTCTTGCGCAGTGTCATCAGGCGGCCGTCGTTGTCAATCTCCAGCCGGCCCAGGTAGGTCATCCCCAGCAGCGTATGCTGCGGCGTACTGCCTTCCAGTACCACGGCACCGACATTGCGCATTTCGAGACTGCCAACCTTGACGCTATCAAGTGTCACAGCCCAGGCACGTGCCACGCCCGAAGCGGTGCCTACAACAGTTGGCGTACCGCTGACGCGGAAATCGATACCCAGCCGGCGAGCCTCATCGGCGTTCAGCGCCACCTGCGACGCCCCGGTATCGACCAGGAAGGTAACCGTCAGGCCGTTGATGCTGCCGACCGTGGTATACATGCCGGCGCTGTTGCGCCACACCTGTACCTCCTGCACCTCGGCCGTGCGCTTGCGTGCAGTCACGCGTCCATCCAGCCGCGCCTCGATCTCGCGACCATCGATTTCCAGCAGTGCAGATTCACTGTCTGCCGCCAGCAGCCGGACACCTTCGGGACCGCTCTGGCCAGCCCTGAGAACATGCTGCGTGCCGTCGATGAGCACCACGGCCCGGTCATTGAACAGGCCGACCACGCGCACGTCCGGTGTCGCGTGGGCGACATTCAGCATGCCTGCAACAAACAGTGCTGCGAGGTATCGTAAAATTCCGGATAATGCCATGTCTGTATTCACTGACTGCCTGGCCTGATTATGAAGCCGCTGACCATCTTTCGCCACATTGCCTGCGAAGGGCCTGGATATCTCGACAGGGTGCTCAAGCGATACTCCATTCAATATCGGCTGGTCAGAATCGACCTGAACGAGGCGGTCCCCCGGGACCTCGAAGCGACTTCCGGCCTGGTTTTCATGGGCGGCCCCATGAGTGTGAACGACCCGCTGCCATGGATCAGCCAGGAACTGGAACTCATACAGGCGGCACAGGCCCGCGGCATGCCTGTCCTTGGACACTGTCTCGGCGGGCAACTCATCAGCAAGGCACTGGGCGGGACGGTTTCGGCCAACACCGTGAAGGAAATCGGCTGGCACCCGGTGCGCAAGAGCAACACTGCCGCTGCCGCTGACTGGCTGGACGGCCTCCCGCAGGAGTCCACCCTGTTTCACTGGCATGGAGAAACCTTCTCGATTCCGCAGGGAGCCGAAGTCATCCTGGAAAACGACAACTGCGCTCACCAGGGCTTTACCGCTGGAAACACCCTCGCCCTGCAGTGTCACGTGGAAATGACGGCACCCATGGTCGGTGAATGGGCATCGCTCTACCGCGACGAACTGGTCAATGCCGCCACCACGGTGCAGTCAGCAAAAGAAATGACAACCAACCTCGATGCCAGGATAGCGGCAGCACAGCTGGTCGCAGACAGGCTGTACCTGCGCTGGCTGCGCCCGTTGCTCGAGGCCACCAACCAGGCGGCGCCACTCTAGGGAGCCCACCCGCTGCAACTACTAAACGGGCTTTGCGAACGACCAGGAATGGAACCAGTTAACACCATGAAAAACACCTTGCACACACTGCTGCTCCAGAGCCTGGTAGGCATTTTGCTCAGCGGCTGCGCCAGCCTGGAGCGCTACCCCGAAAACCCGCGGCTGGAATATTTTGAGAGGCAGTCGAACATATCCGGCCTGCAAGAACAGGGAGATGGCCGGACCCTGTTGATCGTGACATTCTCCGGCGGCGGCACGCGCGCGGCCGCACTGGCCTACGGCGTACTGGAAGCAATGAAAAACACAGCGCTTGCCGCAGGCGGCGAGAACCGGACAATGCTGGATGAAATCGACATGATTTCCTCGGTGTCCGGCGGCAGCATTACAGCCGCCTACTACGGCCTGTTCGGCGAACAGATCTTCACCGACTTCCGCGACGCATTTCTGGAACGTAACGTCACCGCGGAACTGACCACTATCCTGCTGACACCCACCACGCTCTCGCGCATCAGTTCGGATACTTTTGGATCCGGCGACGTGCTGGATGAGTACTTCAGCAAACTGCTGTTCGGCAACGCCCCCATAAGAAAACTGGTTGATGGTGAAGGGCCATTTGTACAGATCAACGCCACCGACCTGTTCAAGGGAGGACAATTCGGCTTCACCCCAGAGCAATTCGCGCTCATCTGCTCGGACATCGACCAGTTCCAGGTATCACGGGCGGTGGCTGCCTCCAGCGCTGTACCCATGGTATTTGCGCCGCTCACCCTGACCAATTATGCAGGCAGTTGTGAATATACCCCGCCGGCATGGCTGCAGCAGGAGACCGGCAACAACAGTCGCCGGGACCGCATTGCCCGCACCATGAATTCCTACCTGGACCGTAACGCACATCCCTACATTCATCTGGTCGATGGCGGGCTCGCTGACAACCTCGGACTGCGTGCAGTGATGGACTACATCGTCATAGAGGGCGGCCTCTGGAACACGCTGCAACGCTTCGGGCTGGAAGACGTCGAGCACATCGTGCTGCTATCGGTCAACGCGACCGCCCTGCTGCCGTCCCACTGGGAGCAATCAGACAAAACCCCGCCAACCGCCGTGATACTTGATGCCGCCACCACAACCCCGCTGGCGAACTATAATTTCGAGACCCTGGAATACTTGCGCAACAACCTGATGGGATGGCGCAGCGAAATCAAGAAACACCGGTGCGATGGCCGGCAGCAATGCAGCGCACCCGAGCTTTACCTGATCGAACTGCGCATTGATGACATTCCGGACCCGCAACTGAGAAAGCGCCTGATATCGGTACCGACGGACTTCTCCCTGCCTCTGGAAGTGGTCAACGACCTGGTCAATGCCGGCCACATACTGTTGGAGGGGAATTCCGAGTACCAGCGACTGCTGCAGCATATCGGCGCACAGCCGATCCGCAGCGAGCAGGACCCGCTGCCTGACAGCCCGGGAGTCGCCACGGGCACAGCAGCGGAGTAGTCATCGGGAGCGGGCAATCCAGGGATTGCTGCCGGGCAGCAATCAGGAACTCAACAGCAGTTCGTCCACCCATTCGGCCTGTATATTGTTCAACCGCCGGTCAGGCAGTTTCCTGCGGTCTTCATGTACGGTTAAACCGCTGCTGTCCCGGAACGGAACCACCGGCGTACTGTCGGCCCTGCGCCTGTCACTGGCATGGAAGTTTCTGTCCAGCATACTCCCCCCCTTAAATATTGTTAGAACTGAATAGTATTTAAACAATATAGTATTTACACCTGGTCGCCGGGTAATTGACACAGATCAAGCAAGCGGAATGCAAGTCACACAACAGAAGTCGTGATCCGGCGTTGTTTACAACCCCACGGCAGTTACAGAAAGATTGCCAGCAGTTGCAGCAGCGCCGCGGAGAACACCCCGGCCAGCAGGTCGTCCAGCATGATGCCCAGCCCACCGCCAACCTGCCTGTCACACCACCTGATGGGCCAGGGCTTGACGATATCGAACAGCCGGAACAGCACAAAACCCAGCCCTATCCACAGCCAGCCGGGCGGCGCAAAAGCCATGGTGACAAGGTAGCCGACGATCTCGTCCCAGACGATCCCGGGATGATCGTGCACACCCAGGCGGTTTGCGGTCTGCCCGCAGATCGCGATCCCGGCAAGCGCCAGCAGCACCACGATTACGACGTAATATGGCGCCGCAAGCGGTTGCAGCAGCAGGTAGACGGGAATCGCGGCAACGGTCCCGGCGGTACCGGGCGCAAACGGCAGCAAGCCGCTGCCAAAGCCCAGCGCCAGGAAGTCCACGGGATGCAGCAGCCTGCGGGCAGATATACGCTCAGCCATGGTCACCTCCCTGGAAATGCAGATACCCGGTCCCCGCCTGCTGGTAGCTGCGACCATCTTGCAGGTAACAGCGAATACCCGGCTGCGCCTCGATAACGCCGATGGCCGTGCAGCCGCAGGGCAACTCGTTCAGGCGTCGCTCGACCTCGGCGCAGCAGCGCTCGGGAACAGTGAAACAAAGCTCGTAGTCATCCCCCGCTGACAACGGCAACTCGTGGAACAGTTCCGCCGGGGCTGCATCCTGCCCTTGCAGCGCAGCGCTGAAAGCGCCGGAGCGCGGCAGGTCATCGATCTGCAGGGACGCACCCAGGCCATTGTATTCCAGCAGATGGCCAAGGTCGGCCAGCAGGCCATCGGATATATCGATGGCGGCACTGGCGAGGCCGCGCAGCCGGCTGCCAGCCTCGAGCCGCGGCTCGGGGTAATCCAGCCGGGCACGCAGTTCCGCTGCCGCGGCATCCCGCAAGCGCAATGCCAGGCCGGCATCACCCAGGGTACCGGTCACGTAGACACGGTCACCAGGCCGTGCACCCGTCCGCAGCAGCGCCTGTC
>Ga0209536_100016123_pt1 | contig 10640 bp, 9 predicted proteins | sample DeeMarSeWOR28_12_FD_187461 | JGI IMG/M metagenome (GOLD analysis project Ga0209536, IMG submission 187461) | Marine sediment microbial communities from White Oak River estuary, North Carolina - WOR-2-8_12 (SPAdes) (version 2) | ecosystem: Environmental > Aquatic > Marine > Intertidal zone >...
CCAGCCATAATCCTGATGCGGCTTGCGAAGCGAGTTTTGACAACGTGAGCTTCCCTAACACCAATGTAGATTCGCAGTGGACAGATCAGGATGTCGGTATGCTCTCGAATATTCCTGAGCCGATGTATGTTTCTGTGGCCAACAACACAGGCACGCCGGCGGTGGTTTATCACGATGATCCGAATGCAACAGTGATAGACACCTGGACGGAATGGACTATCCCATTACAGACCTTTGCCGATCTGGGAATCGATCTGACCGATGTGGACAGGATTGCCATCGGTATCGGAACCAAAGGGAACATAACAACACCCGGTGGTTCTCCCTCAGGGGACGCCTTACGGCGGGGCAAGATGTTCTTCGATGATGTTCGGCTGTATCGACCGCGTCCGGAGCCGGAGCCTGAGCCGGTGCCGGAACCGTAAACCGTCGGCAGATGTGTCAAGCCGTACATAATTGCTTCTGAAAGACAAAAGTAGAACGCAATTATTATCATTCGTGCCTGACATTAACTTTGTTTATGGAGGATTATTATGAGTGGGAAATCGGTCTATTTGGTTTCATTTTGCCTATTGCTGATTATGGTAAGTTTCGTCCGGGCCGACTCAAATCTGGTGGCTCACTACGAATTTTCGGCTGAAGGAGATTTTAGCGACAGCGTCCCCGACGGCGCCGCAGGCCAGCCGCAAGGCGAAGCACAGGTAATCTGGGACGATGAAAGAAACTCGTACGTTCTAAGTCTGGACGGCGACGGCGACTATGTGTTCTGCGAGAGCGAATGGCACAGACTCGTTACGGATGCAATAACGGTCGCCGCTTGGATAAATACGGACTCGCTGGGTTCGTACGATGGTGTCGTCGGGCTTGGCTACGCCTGGAGATTGTACGGCGGCCAAGACGGCAACGTTATCTTCCAAATCATGAACACGACGCCGGAAGCCACAGTCGTCGGAACTACTGATGTAAACGATGGCTTGTGGCATCACGTATCAGGGTCGTTCGACGGGGCACAGTACAACCTGTATGTCGACGGCAAGTTGGAAGCAACAGTCGCTACATCGGGCTCCATATCTCCCGGTACCGCTTATTACGGCTGCATCGGTGCACATTATAAAAAGAACGATGAACGCGATCCGAGACGTTTTTTCAATGGTCTTATCGATGATGTTCGTATCTACGACAGGATTCTGTCGGAAAGTGAGGTTCATTATATATTCACTTTTAAGCCGGGAATGGCCTCTGTCCCCAATCCGGCCGATGGGCAAAAGGAAGTGGACAGGGATGCCGTTCTTAAATGGCTGCCGGCGGAAACTGCCGTCCTGCACGATGTGTACTTCGGGGCCAACTTCAATGATGTAAACAATGCCGATCCCAACGACACGACCGGCATATATCGAGGCCGTCAGGATGCGGCTTTCTACAATCCCGGCGAAATTCTTCAATGGGAAACCACTTACTATTGGCGAATTGATGAAGTTAACGATGCCAACCCCAACAGTCCGTGGACGGGCAGTGTCTGGAGTTTTACAGTAGGCAATTACCTCGTTGTGGACGATTTTGAAGATTACAATTATGCTGATAATCCTGTTTGGCTTGCCTGGAAAGACGGACTTGGCTACGGCGCGCCGGATGAGCCTAATTCTTATGCCGGCAACGGAACCGGCTCGCTCATTGGTGAGGACGAAACCTGGCCTTCGTTCGAGCCAATATTCGTTCACAGCGGCGATCAGTCTATGCGATATCTCTACGACAATAATAAGGAAGGTTATGCCAAGTATTCAGAGGCGGAGATGACATTGAGTTATCCACGGGACTGGACCGAAGAGGATGTTATAGAATTGTCGCTGTGGTTTATAGGCCGACCCGCTTACGTCGGCAGCTTTGTAGAAGAGCCTGCCGGTACATACACGATGACCGGCTCCGGCACGGATATCTGGGGAGTATCCGACGAGTTCCACTTTGCCTTCAAAATGCTCTCAGGTCCCGGCTCAATCATAGCGAAAGTCGAAAGTGTTGAAAATACCAACGATTGGGCCAAGGCAGGTGTTATGATTCGTGGTGCGCTGGAACCTGGTTCCGGGCACGCCATGATGGCTGTCACGCCCGGAAACGGAGTCTGGTTCGGATGGCGCAAGGAAACAGGCAAAGAAAGTTACAGCCAGAAACAAGATGGAATCACCGCGCCGCACTGGGTCAAATTAGAGCGTGAAATTTCGGGCATTATCAGAGCCTACCATTCGAGCAATGGATCAACCTGGCAGGTTCTTGGTGCACCACAATATATCCTGATGAACAGGGATGTATATATAGGTCTGGCACTAACTTCACATGATGCCGATTTGACATGCGAGGCCGCATTCTCCAATGTCACAATTACCGGCACGGCAGGCCAGCAATGGACAAATCAGGACATCGGTATAGAAAGCAACGATCCTGAGCCGATGTATGTTGCGATTTCCAACATCGACGGTGAGCCCGCGGTGGTTTACAACGAAGACCCAAATGCAGCAACAATTGATTCTTGGACCGAGTGGAGAATCTCGCTGCAGACCTTTGCTGATAAAGGCATTGACCTGACGGATGTTGACAGGATTGCGATTGGTTTCGGAACCAAAGGCAATATGATAACGCCCGGCGGTTCAGGCAAAATGTTCTTCGATGATATCCGGCTGTATCGTCAGCGTTCGCAGCCGGAGCCTGAGTCAGTGCCGGAACCGCCATCACAATGATGGCCTGGATAAAGACGGACTCATTGGCCTCATACGACGGTATCGTTACTCTCGGATACGCATGGAGAATGTATGGCAGCTCCAATGGCAACATCCGCTTTCAACATGCAGACACCGTCCCGGCTCAAAACACGGTCATTGGAAGCACTGGTCTGATGAACGCGAAAAGGGAAACATTATGAATCGACGCGACTTTGTTAAAGGAATCTTTTGTAGTAGTTCTCTGTACATAGCCGGATCAACTAAAGCCCAAGAAAGCAAACGCCCAAAAGTGATCGACGCCCACTGCCATGCCGGCAAGGGCATCAACTACGGCAGGAACGACCGGGCGAGTGATCCGTGGACCACGTATAACGACCCGAGATGGACCTTAAGTCGCGCTGCAGAGGCGGGAATCGACAAGACAATCATTTTCCCCATCAACAACACAACTTATAAGGAAGCAAATGAGGAGATTGCCTCTTACGTCCGGCACTGGCCCGAGAAATTTATTGGTTTCGCCAAGCATGATTCCAGGACCGAAGCCGGCAGAATCCCTGACATGCTGCGGTACGAAGTTCTTGAAATTGGCCTGCGAGGACTCAAGCTTCACGGCGTACCGACAAAGGAGATGGTAGAAACATCAGCCGAATTGGAAATCCCAATCCTCTTTCACCCGCCGAATGTCGATGCCTGCCTTGAGATAGTGGAGTCTTATCCCAAAGTTTCTTTCATCCTCGCCCATCTGGGTAGCTTTGCCTCGCGAGACTGGAGAGAACACGTGCGCGCTATTGAGGCCGCCAAACGGCTCGAAAATCTTCACCTTGATACATCATCCGTGGTCTTTTTCAAGCATCTCGAACAGGCGGCGAACGAGCTGCCCGCAGAACAGCTCATCTTCGGCTCGGATGGTCCGCTGGTGGATTCACGTGTTGAGCTTTACAAGATCCGACTGCTCAAATTACCACAAGCAAAAGAAGGACTGGTTCTCAGCGGCAACATCCTCCGCCTGCTTGGTGAGCGGTAGCGTTAGAATAATAGTTTAAGGGCTGTAAGTGTACACTTACAGCCCTTCTTTAACAATACGATTTGATATTTGAAAATCCGTACGAGCCGGATCTTTTCGGACTACAGTTTATTTCTTCGATTTTTTAGCTGAAACTATTTGAACTTTGTCGGTTCCGGATACTACCGCTCCGCTGCTGACTTGTGCTGCCGACAGTGTTTTCATTTGACTCTCCAATTGTGCTGTCAGTGTGGCCTCTGTGCTGTCCTGGTTCAGATCCAGCTGCTGTGTTCTGAAATGGAAAATCATATCGTCGTCGCCATCACCATCGACATCCTCGAGGCTCCAGTGCGAAGCCGCAGCTCCAGCGAGTAGTGCTGTGGCCGGATCAACTGTTGCCGCATCGAAATCATCTGTCGTCAAGACCGCGACCGGTACGACTCCATTGGACTTGAGATTAATGTTGTTTTGTTCGTTGCCGGGCTTGATATCGATTGTCATCCCGGACTCTGTCTCAAGAACAACCAGATAAATGGTGATATTACCACGGAAGTCAAGATCTATTTCATCCCCATTGTCATAGAACCCCGTTAACGTATGGTATGGTCGTGAAAAATCAAGGCCAAACGACGTTTGCGAAGGATCGAGCGTCTCGCCGTTGACGGCGAAGTTTCTGCCATGAACTGTTATTTTCGGATTAATGCTGCTTCCGAAGGCCATTATATAGCTCTCACCGAGCATTTGACCGCCGTAAAAGTTGATTGTGCTGCCGCTCATGGCCATCATACCTGAATAAACTTCGGCTCCCGGGTATAGATTTGCCGTCCCCATCACTGTAACATAGTCAACACCGTAGTCGATATTGACTGTTTGGCCGCTGTAAACGAACAATGCGCTGCACGGTGCGGCAAACAAAAGAATCAAAAGAAGAAAACATGCAATTTTCGAGAATTTGACTTTGTGACTATTTTCGTGCTTTTCCATTGCCCCATCCCCCCAAATAGAGCTTTCTGGTTTTTACTATCGAAACGAAATTACTTCAATCACAATAGATTATTGGAGGCGGTTGTAAAGATTTGATTCCTGGTCTCTGTAATCAAAAATGTCCTTGCAGAATGAAACATTAAACTACCCCCCTTGCAAAAAGTTATTGCCTATCTAAAGAATAATAAATAATACGGCAAAAGCAAATAAGAATTTCCTATAGAACAAACTCTCTAAACTCATAAAATATAACACCAACAAAACATTACCTTGGGATAAGAAAGCAGTTAAGGGCCGTAAGCTTCTGCTTACGGCCCTTCTTTAATGATATTATTTAGTTTTTAGTTTATACAATTATGAACCGGACAGATACTGCCGGAGAGCCTACTTCTTTGACTTCTTCGAGGAGATGATCCGAACTTTGTCAGTCCCGGACACTGTCGAACTGCCGATTGACTGGACTGTCATTGGGCCGGCCAATTGTGACGTCTGTGCCGTCAAAGTGGCCTCTGTGCTGTCTTGATCAAGTTCCAATTCCTGCGTCCTGAAATGGAACATTAGGTCATCATCGCCATCATCATCGATATCTTGGAGCTTCCAGCGTATTGGCTCGACTCCAGCGAATAGTACCGTGGCCGGATCAATTGTTGCCGCAACGAATTCTCCACTCGTCAACACCGCCACCGGCACAACTCCTTTGGACTTGAGATTGATATTATTCTGTTCATTGCCGGGCTTGATATCAATCTGCACTTCTATAGGGCCGCCATTAGACGTGTCAACTAAGTAGATTGGCACGTCACTTAAAAACAACAAGTCGATAGGGTCGCCGTTTTCATAAGTTCCCGTTAATACTCCGAATCCGGAGGAACCAGTCATGAAATAATCGGCCAGAGGATCAATAAGCACGCCATCGAGTTTGAAATCAGTGCCATAAACAGTCACGATCGGAATCGGCTCGCCAGTATAAAGCATCACGAAAAAACCGTCGCCGATTTCACCGCCGTAAATGTTGATCTCACAGCCGGTCGCGGCGTAAACTCCCCAGTCTATATAAGCCCCCGGATATAGATTTGCAATCCCTTCCACCAACAGATAATCGCCCTCAATAACATAGTCGATATCGGCGGTCTCTCCGGGGGCAACATACTGGGCTCCACAAGGTGTAGTACACAGCAAAATCACCAGAATGCAAAGTGCAATTGTTGTGACGATGACACTATTTTTCTGCTTTTCCATAGCTCCACCTCCCCTGACCAAAATAGAGCTTCTTGGTTTTATTGCCGAGATTATATCAATCAAAACAGAATACAGAAATCATCTGTGAAGTTCCAGCCTTGGAAGCTGTAATGTTAAGAGATGTTTTTGCAGAACGATTCATTGAATAATTTCCCCCCTCGCAAAAAAGATACTACCTAAATAAACTATACGCGAAAATCTGGCAAATACAAATCGTAATTTCCTAAAAAATTTCGCTTTAGAAACAGATAGACTTGGCGCGGCCTAAAGGCCGCAACCAAACTAAAAAATTAAAATGTAAAATGCAAAACTTCGGAATCCCGGCATGCCGGGATAACTCTTTATTATTTAAACAATTACGTCGGCCTTGTCGAAAAAACACGCACAAAAAACAAGAAGATTACGGATAGTAGTAAGAACCAAAATTAATATGAGACCAACAAGGCTTTTTCTGGAAATGAACCGAAAAGAGGAAGAATCCCGAGCAACGCACCAACAGTACCTTTACTGGCAGTTACGAACTGGTGTTTAGATCCGTGTTACTATACCCAATATAAGCTATGGATTCATTTCTTCTTCGGCACGATTATAATGTCATCTGAGCCTTGTATGTCCTCAGAACCGAATTCCTCGTATGTTTTTCCGGTAAGAATAACCTCTCCATTCTCCCATACCGCATCCTTGCTTTGGGTATCTACCTGCAACATCAGGTCAAAATCACCATCCCCATCTACATCTTCCAAACGAGCCATCAATTTCCCAGGCTTTCCACGCACCGCTACACTTGCTCCAGCAAGCTTTACCGTTCCTGGATCCACGTTTGCCGCGTCGAATTTATCGGTTGTCAGAATGGCAACCGGAATGAGGCCTTTCGATTTCGGATTTATCGGATTTGGATCACTGCCCGGTTTGATGTCAATCTCGACCTCTACGGCGTCGCTGTTCTCAACCACCTTCACTTCAATGTCTGATGAAGTCGCGATGTTCAGAGAGTAAGCTATGCCGTCAAAGTCCCACGTCAGAATTCCTACCCATCCGTTTGTAGTATCTACTGTGATTGTTGTGTCGGTCAGAGTGGCACCGGGTCCGTACACTGTGTTGAGTAGAATCGAGTCTGTGCTATCGATAAATAGTGTCACATTAGCCATCTCGGCGATGATAACGTAGGCGTCGTAAAAGGCCCATGTGTGGGAACCGTAGATATTTATCGTACTCCCGATATTAGCATATACTCCACCCGATGCATATCCTCCCGGCATTAGTTCAAGTGTCCCTGGTCCTTCCGGCCAGATGAAAGAATTGATACCCGCTACCTCGATGAAATCGTCAACTTCGGTAGAGAGCGTATAGGGAGAATTTGCTCCATCAACTGTAACGTACGCTGCAGAACATGGTACAGCACATAATGAGAGTGATAAAACAAACAATACAATGACCGAAAAACTCGACTTTTTACATTTATTTTTGTTTTCCATAATTTTGCTCCTTCAACAAAACCAACCTTATATTGACATTCGCCCTCACTCTCCGGGGTACTCCAAAGAGATTTATCGGTCAAAGAGGATTATTTCCTGCATTTTTTCGAAAGAACTGGAACGTCCAATAAGTATATTGACCGGCAAAGATGAATTTCTCTCCCAAAGTTAATCTCAAAAATGGTCGATGAAGTGTATAATTACTGTAATCTCTATCTTTCTGAGGATGGGAAAAATGAAAAAGAAGGCTTTTACGCTCGTCGAGCTAATATTAGTTATAACCATACTGGGTATACTCGCTGCAGTGGTTATACCTACATTCCAGGGTAATGTTATAACAGCTAAGGAGTCAGCCGCCAAGAGTGATCTGATGGCCATGAGAACGCAGATCGGTATGTATAAACTGCAGCACAATGAATACCCTCCGGGATATGTAAACGGCGCCGACGCTCCGATCGCAACAGTGTCGCTTCAATTAATCGGCACTACAACTATAACTGGCCAGGCTTCGACCAGCACGGTCCCCACCGATCCGTTCCTCTATGGACCTTATTTGAAGAAGATCCCGAAGAATCCGTTTAACGAACTCTCGACCCTCGAGTATGTACCTGTTGGGACTGCATTTGCCGTCGCTGCGAACGGTACAACCAGCGGTTGGCTGTATAAAAAGGAAACCGCTGAAATCGTAATAAACTGGACCGGCGTCGACAACAAGGGCGTCAATTATTACGATTACTAATGCAGCTAACACACAACGAAGCCGAAACCGCTACCAGGAGAAATAGCAGCTATTGTGGCGGTAGAACAGACCTATCGAACGCATGGTAACAATCGCCAGCGCCTGGACGGCGAGATTTGCCAGCAGATGCAATCCTGTAACGAAATAGCCGCTGCCGATGAGTCTGCCGTAACCTATGGTTCTCAATTCCAGTTCCCACGCCAATAAGAACAGACCCGTTACGAGAAGGTAAGGCCAAAAAGCCCTCGCGATAGGTTTGTAAATACAATCCGGCCGGAACACCATCAAAACTTCCGGCGCAGTTGAAAAGGTTAGAATAGCCATCGGAAAAGCAAACAGCCCGATAAGGCTCAAAAGATGTGAAATGATACCGGTGCTTCCAGTTATCAAAATGAAAATAGCACTGGGCAGCAGCACGGCAAAAAGACCAACAGAAAAAATACTTAAAGACTTGATAATGTTCCAGATAAAGCCGAAGAAACCGCCCATATTAATATCCGGCAGCTCGTCGGTGTAATTCGCTGTCGTGCAGATAATTTCCATATAGTACCAGAACAAGCATCCCCACGCCGACAGCGTTACTACCAGACCAACTGGGGCCTGAACCCTGAACATGCCCATCGTAAAGGAATAATCCGTATGGCCGGTGAAGAACTTAAAGCACACCGCAGCGATAACAAAAACCAGGCCGGTCGCATTCTGCGGCCTGACAAACAACTTCCAGCTATCAATCAACACCGCGCGATAAAATCCGGGCACCGGCTCAGCTTTCTCTGCTGGTGGTTCGATCTTTTCGGGGATTTGCTTGCTCTCGGAAGGAATGATGAATCGCTGCCGGCAGGATGCGCATCGCGCCTGCTTGCCGCTGTACCTGTCGGCAAAGGCAATCAACTCATCACAGTTTGGGCAGTTGAAGCGAATCGTCATAAAAGCTCCCTAACCTTTTACCAGGGCAACATGCAGCTATAATGACGAAAAAACAATCCGATTGAACACATCGCAATCAGAAAAATAACCTGCACGGCGAGATTCAACAATAAATTCCATGCGACAGCATTGGCGGTTAACTGACCCGAATACTGCTTTGCAAGTATCTGAATCGCAAAAGCAGCACCGAGCAGCAAGGCCGTCACCAGATAAGGTCCGAACGCCCTTAGTATTGTTATAACAAAAAAATCGGGCCTCAGCAACATCAGGTCTTTACCGACCGCAACAGAAAGTATGGCTACGGGAAAAAGAAACAATCCAGCAAAAAAAAGGGCATATATAAGCACGGGCATTTCGACATCCATCCAGCTCGCTATCAAAGCTGCAATAAAGTATGGCAGTTCCAACACCAGCAGTATTAAGATGAACGTATATACGGATTTGACAATGAGCCAGACTAAGCCGTTGAATCCTCCTACAATCACATCCGGCAGCTTTTCCTGCTCGTAAGCAATCGAGTAGATTATCTTCATGTAATACCAGAACAGAAATCCCCACGCCGATACGTGTAGAACGTGCCCTATAGGTATGGGCAGATCGATACTCATCGCCTCCCCGGTTAACGTAAGAGTAAAATTTTTATTTGCAATGAGAAACTTCAGGCAAACCGCCGCGGCAATAAAAACCATACCGGTAATATTCTTCGGATTAGTAAAAAGTCGCCTGTTTTCGATGAACAGCGCCCTGTAAAAGCCGGGCAGCGGCACGGCAATTTCCTTCGGCGGCTTTATCTTTTTCGTCTTGCCTTTGTCTTGGGAAGGGATGATAAATTTCTGGCCGCAGTTCGCGCAGTGTGCCCGCTTTCCGCTGTACTTGTCGGCGAATGCAATCAGCTCGTTGCAATTAGGGCAGTTGAATCGGATCGTCATCTTTTATGGTATTGTTTATGTCATTCCGAGCGCAGCCGAGGAATCTATTGAAATAGCCCCGCGGAGCGGTTCCATATTATTCAAGGTTTTGTTAAAGCCTGTCAATACTGCTGCATAGCGTCCGTAAAGCTCTTGATGTTGTTTGCCCATTTTTTCGCTTCCAGCAGATCGATCTTATCGTCCTTGACGAGCATCGCCAGATGCCTTTCCATCGTCATCATTTTTTCGTCGGTTTTCTCCCGCGTCTTCGTTTGAAGCTGTGAATAGATTTGCTCGATCTTGCCGGTTCGTATCAGGTTCGCGCAGGCGTAGTTGTTATTGAGTATTTCCATCGCGACGATTCTGCCGCTGCCGTCTTTTTTCGGCACGAGTTTCTGGCTGATTATATACGCCAGTCCGAGTGAGAGCTGGTTCCGCACCTCGCCCTGCCTGCCGGAGTCGAAATAATCCAGAATCCGCGTAATCGTGCCGGTCGCATCGCGCGTGTGGAGCGTGGAAAAGACAAGGTGCCCCGTCTCTGCGGCCATAAGCGTCATCGATATCGTCTCGGCATCCCGCATCTCACCTACGAAGATAATGTCGGGGTCCTGCCGGAGCATCTCTTTGAGTCCCCCGTGAAAGGATTTGACATCT
>Ga0209536_100016125_pt1 | contig 10639 bp, 6 predicted proteins | sample DeeMarSeWOR28_12_FD_187461 | JGI IMG/M metagenome (GOLD analysis project Ga0209536, IMG submission 187461) | Marine sediment microbial communities from White Oak River estuary, North Carolina - WOR-2-8_12 (SPAdes) (version 2) | ecosystem: Environmental > Aquatic > Marine > Intertidal zone >...
AGCGACGAGGTCTACCAGGTCTTTCTCTCGATTCTGACGGTTCACGGTTTCGCAGCTGTACCCAGCGGCGAGGTCATCAAGATCGTGCCTGATGTCAATGCGAAGCAGGGCGGTATTCCAACGTCGAGTGATGCTGAGCCGGGAGAAGGCGACGAGATGGTTACCCGTGTCATCCAGGTCGACAACGTCACGGCTGCTCAGCTGGTACCGATTCTGCGTCCCCTGGTTCCGCAACAGGGGCATCTTGCTGCCTATCCCGCCACCAATGTACTGATCATCTCCGACCGGGCCAACAACGTGGAGCGCCTGGTAAGTATCGTTCGCCGTATCGACCAGGTAAGCGACAGTGAAATCGAGGTGATACCGCTCGAGCATGCTTCTGCTGCTGAAGTGGTGCGGGTCCTGACCAGTCTGAATCGTGCTGCGCCCGGAGGGCAGGCAGGGGCAGGCTCTGAAGCCCCGATACTGGTTGCCGACGAACGCACCAACAGCGTCCTGCTTGGCGGTGACCACGGGGACCGGTTGCGCATGCGGGCCATTATTTCCCATCTCGATACCCCGCTGGATACCGGCGGCAACACCGATGTGATCTACCTGCGTTATGCTGATGCCGCCGATATCGTGGACACCCTTCTCGGCGTCGGCAAAGTCGAGGAGCGCGAGTCGCAGCAGGGCAAGACGACGACAACCCGTGGTGGCGCATTTGATATCCAGGCAGACGAGTCGACGAACGCCCTGGTGATTACCGCGCCCCCCGATATCATGCGAACCCTGAAACGCGTCATCAGCCAGCTGGATATTCGCCGGGCACAGGTGCTGGTCGAGGCGGTAATTGCCGAGGTCGGGGCTGATACCACCCGCGATCTGGGTGTGCAGTGGCTGTTTTCCGGTGCCAAAGACGGTCAGGGCCCCATCGGCATAATCAACTTCACCAACTCTGGCAGCCCTGTCGCGGATGTGATCAATGGGGCTGTAAGCGTGGCGGATGGCGGGACGTTTCCCACTATCCTTGACAATGCACTGCTCGGTTTTGGCAAGACCGACGGCAGCTTCAACTACCTGGCTGTCATGAACTTGCTGGCGTCCGATGCCAATTCCAATATCCTGGCGACACCGACGCTGGTGACACTCGACAACGAAGAAGCCGAAATCGTCATTGGCGAAAACGTCCCGTTCGTGACCGGCTCTTTCACGAGTACAGGTGCATCTGATGGTGCGACCAACCCGTTCCAGACCATTCAGCGCGAGGACGTGGGTCTGACACTGAAGATCAAGCCGCAGATCAACGAAGGTGATGCACTGCGCCTGGAGATCGAGCAGGAGGTCTCCAGCATAGCCGACAGTGTGGCTGGCGCCTCGGACCTGGTCACCAACAAGCGCTCCATCAAAACCAATGTCATCGTGGATGACGGCCAACTGGTCGTGCTGGGAGGTCTCATCGAGGAAAAGGTCAGGGAAAGCAAGCAAAAGGTACCGCTGCTTGGCGACATTCCGGTACTGGGCGCCCTGTTCAGGTCAACTACGGGTGATGTGGAGAAAACCAACCTGATGGTGTTCATCCACCCGGTGATCCTGCGTGATGCCGCGGTCACGAATCACTATACGAACCACAAGTACAATGATATTCGGGCGCTGCAGATGGGGCAGGATGCGGATGGAGTCAACCTGATGCCGGACCAGCACCACCCGATCCTGCCGACCGTGGAAGAAGTCACGCGTGCACCTGTGCTCTCGTCAGGACAGGCCGAACAAGTTGCTCCAGCCGCAGAGGCCGAGGCACCTGGTGTGACAGAAGAAACCGGTTCAGTGGTGAACGACAGCTTCCTGGGTAACTGAGATGTCCCCGCAAGATTCCGGTATTGCCACAGAGGCACCGGCCGTCAAGCCACGCCGTCCGACCTTCCTGTTCGCCAAGCGACACGGTGTACTGGTTACCGGCGAAGAGGCGGGCAAGGCCGTGGTGCTGCACACGCCCGGTATCGAGCCGTCCGCCGTTGTCGAGTTACGCCGCTTCATGGGCAAGCCACTGAAACTGCAGCAGGTCGACAAGGAACAGTTCGACAGTCTGCTGGCGATGACTTACGAGCAGGATTCCAACGAAGCCATGCTCATGATGGGTGATCTGGGCGAGGACATGGACCTGATGCAGATCGCCCAGCATTTGCCCGAACCGGAAGACCTGCTGGAGAGCGAGGACGACGCGCCTATCATCCGGCTTATCAATGCACTGCTTACCGAGGCAGTGAAGGAAAACGCTTCCGACATCCATATCGAGCCGTTCGAGAACCGCCTGGTGGTACGATTCCGCTGCGATGGCGTTCTGCGCGAGGTGCTGGAACCGCAACGTGTCCTGGCCCCCCTGCTGGTGTCCCGTATCAAGGTCATGGCGCGCCTGGATATCGCCGAAAAACGCCTGCCGCAGGATGGTCGCATTTCGCTGCGAGTTGCTGGTCGGGCAGTGGACGTGCGTGTTTCCACCCTGCCTTCGGGCAATGGTGAGCGGGTGGTGCTGCGCCTGCTCGACAAGCAGGCCGGCCGGCTGGATCTCGAACACCTGGGCATGGCAGCGCATTCCCGCAAGCTGATGGACGAACTGATCAACAAGCCGCATGGGATCGTCCTGGTGACCGGGCCGACAGGTTCCGGCAAGACCACCACGCTGTATGCGGCGCTGGGGCGCCTCAATAACAAGCGCAGGAATATCATGACGGTCGAGGACCCTATCGAGTATTACCTCGATGGCATCGGCCAGACACAGGTCAACACCAAGGTCGACCTCAGCTTCGCGCGCGGCCTGCGGGCGATTCTGCGGCAGGACCCCGACGTCGTCATGGTCGGCGAGATCCGCGACCTGGAAACCGCCGAGATTGCAGTACAGGCGAGCTTGACCGGGCACCTGGTGTTTTCAACCTTGCACACGAACAGCGCCGTCGGTGCCGTGACCCGCCTGCGCGATATGGGCGTCGAACCGTTTCTGCTGTCATCAAGTCTGCTTGGTGTGCTGGCGCAGCGACTGGTGCGCGTGTTGTGCACCGAATGCCGGGAACCCTACAAGGCCAGCCCCGTGGACTGCGCCGCACTGGGCATCGAAGTGGATGAAACACGGACCCTGTACCGGGCAAGTGGCTGTGCCAGTTGTAACCAGCTCGGGTATCGTGGCCGCACCGGCATCTATGAGCTGATCGAAATCAATGATGCCATGCGCGCCATGATTCATGACGGTGACGGTGAAATCGAACTGGAGCGTGAGGCACGCAAGTTATCTCCCAGCATCCGCCAGGACGGCTGGCGTAAGGTGCTGGAGGGTGTGACAACTGTCGAGGAAGTGCTGCGCGTGACACAGGGCGATTGAAGTGCCATATCCTGCAGGTCTCACAGAGTAATCATGATTGTATCGCCGGACATGGTTGTGACCAGTTCCACCTGATTATGGGTGCATTCGAATACACCGCGCTGGATAAAACCGGGCGCGAAAAGAAAGGCGTTATTGAAGGCGATGCGCCGCGCCAGGTGCGCCAGCAGCTGCGTGACCAGGGCTGGATGCCGCTGGAAATACAGGAGGTTGCGCAACGTGAAACGCGCAGCCGCAGACGGTTCTCCATGCCGCGCCGCGGGATCAGTGCAACCGACCTGGCGCTCATTACCCGACAACTGGCGACGCTGGTGCGTGCTGCCTTGCCGCTGGAGGAATGCCTGCGGGCGGTAGCCCAGCAGACTGAACGGGCGCGCCTGAAGAGCATGTTGCTGGCGGTGCGTTCGCGGGTCATGGAGGGTCATACCCTCGCGGCGGGGCTGTCCGACTTCAAACATATTTTCCCGGAACTGTACCGCACCACGGTGGAGGCGGGTGAACAGTCAGGGCACCTCGAGCGTGTCCTGGAACGCCTTGCAGACTACACCGAAAACCGCCAGCAGATGCGGCAGAAGATCCAGCTGGCCGTATTCTATCCGGCCCTGCTGACCATCGTGGCAATACTGGTGGTCGGCGGGTTGATGACATACGTGGTGCCGCAGGTCGTGCAGGTGTTCGAGAATATCGGCGAAGACCTGCCGCCGCTTACCCGTGGCCTGATTGCCGTCAGTGATTTCATGCGCGAATATGGCCTGCTTGCGATCGTACTGCTGGTGCTCGCTGGCTTCATTGTTTCCTACCTGCTGCGCAATATTGACAACCGCCGCCGCTTCCACCGCATGTTGCTGGCCATCCCGCTGGTCGGCAGACTTGAGCGCGGCCTCAATACCGGTCGCTTTGCGCGCACTTTCAGCATCCTGACGGCCAGTGGGGTGTCGGTACTGGAAGCCCTGCGAATTTCTTCCCAGGTGGTGTCCAACATTCCGATGCGTGAATCGGTGGAGCATGCGACAGCCCGGATTCGTGAGGGGGCGGGTATCGCCGCGGCGCTGGAGAAGGGAGGCTACTTTCCGCCGATGACGGTGCACCTGATTGCCAGTGGCGAAGCCAGTGGCAAGCTTGAAGAAATGCTGGAACGGGCTGCCATAAACCAGGAACGTGAAATCGAGACGCTGATTGCTGCCGTGCTGGGATTGTTCGAGCCGCTGCTGATCCTGCTAATGGGCGGCGTGGTTCTGATTATTGTGCTGGCAATCCTGCTGCCGATTTTTGATCTGAACCAGCTGGTTCAGTAGTCAGGGCGGCACTCAGTACCCGTTGGAAGCCATATCCACCTTGCCGGTAACTGCGGCAATGCGTTCAACAGCGGTCTCGATGCGGCCATCGGGATGCAGGTCCAGCCAGCGATAGCCGGGTGGGGCAGGGTCCAGTGCGAAGTTTCTGCTCCGTGGCAGGAATTGAATACAGGTGGACGGGGTCGACATCAACCTGACGTTATTGCGCATGCCGTCGAATTGCTGGTGTACGTGCCCCCAGAGTATGCCGCGTATCTGTGGGTGCCTGTCTGTTATGCCAAAAAATGCATCCGGGTTGTCCACGGCCATGGTATCCAGCCAGTGGCTGCCCATGGCGATGGGCTGGTGATGCAGGCAAATCAGCGTATGGGTGTCAGGGGCTTCCTGCAGATGTGATTCCAGCGCATCAAGTGTCGCCTGTTTCAGGTGGGCGCCTTCACTGTGCGCTATGGTTGAATCGAGAAAGATGAAGTGCCAGTTGCCATGGTATGCCTGTTCGACGTACTTGATATGGCCTTGGCGCAGGGTTTGCTGCAGTGTCCGGGCCTCGTCGTGGTTGCCGGGCAGACAGTAAACCGGCAGGTCAAAACTGCCAAGGTGTGAAAAGACGCGCTGATAGGCTGCAGGCGTGCCATCATGGACGAGGTCGCCGGTTGCAAGAATCAGGTCGGCTGTATGGCGGTTCGCGCTGATTTGCGCCATTACCGCCAGCAGGGATTGCTCTGTATTCAGGCCCAGCAGGGAGCCGTGGCTGTCGGCAAACAGATGGGTGTCAGTAATTTGCAGGACCTTGATCACCTGGCTGGCCCCCGGATGCTCGGTAATTATCTTCATATCTGTAGCCAAGTCGTGGGTTTGTTTCCCTGTTCAGTCACTCCGGCATGCCTCGCACGCCTCGTTCACGCTTGCATAAAACAGGCAGCATATTATCGAGAATAATCAAATTGCCGCCCCGGTAAATTGAATATTCACACAATTACAAAAAAACTTGCCTGCATGCTGTGCAGTAGCAATTTCCTGATTCCCTGTGAGTCAATACTATCGGACGCCCGGGTCGATACTGAAGTTCTGCAACCCTGCAGCTGCTGCCTCCTACCCCCGCGACAGTACCGGCTCGCCCTGCCCCTCACTTGATGATCTTGTAAAACACCTTGGAGTTGCGTTTGTAGTTATAGAGCGCCTTTTTCCCCTCTGGCAAATGTGCCATGTCGCCGGCCAGGAAGCCGCGTTCACGAAACCAGTGCGCGGTGCGGGTTGTGAGTACGACCAGCTTTTCGATCCCATCCTGGTGCGCCCTGGATTCGATTGCCAGCAGGAGCGCCTCGCCACGTCCGGCGTTGTGATAATCCGGGTGCACGGCAAGGCATGCGAGTTCAGCCAGTTTCTCGTCCTTGCTCGGATAGAGTGCAGCACAGCCGATAATTGTTCCGTCGCGTTCAATGACCATGAAGTGACTGATTTCGATCTCCAGCAGTTCGCGGGAACGTTTTACCAGGATGCCGTCGTCTTCCAGCGGCTTGATGAGTTCCAGGATTCCACCGACATCGTCAATGTCCGCTGGTCTCAGGCCTTCATAGGTCTCCGCGGTGATCAGTGTGCCGTGCCCGTCACGTGTGAACAGTTCCAGCAGCAACACGCCATCTGTTTCCCGGTCGAGCAGATGCACGCGTCGAACACCACTGCTGCATGCCTGGATTGCCTGCTGCAGGTATTTTCTGGTTGAACTGTCAATCCGCCTGCGTGTTTCCAGCAGCGCTTTCGCTGCCTGTAATGTCAACTGGTAAACCCTGCGCCTGCGTGTATCCCTGACGGTATGCCCCTCTGTCATGAAGACCAGTTTATCGGCGTGTAACTCGCTCGCGGCGACGGTAGCCACCTCCTCGGCACTGAGGTTGAATACCTCTCCGGTCGGAGAGTAGCCCAGTGGCGACAGCAGCACGATGCGCCGCTCGGCAAGGTGTTGCCGAATGGTGCTGGTGTCGATGCGGCGGACTTCACCGGTATGGCAGTAGTCGATACCGTCGCGTACACCCAGCGGGCGGGCCGTGACAAAGTTGCCTGATGTTACTGCGATGCGCACGCCTGACATGGGCGTGTTGGCCAGACCCATGGACAGCAGCGCCTCGATTTCCACGCGCACCGTGCCGGCCGCCTCCTTGACGCACACCAGTGCCGCGTCATTGGTGATGCGCAGGCCGCCGGCATATTCCAGCTTCGCGCCCGCAGCCTTGAGCTTGGCCTCGATTTGCGGTCGTGCACCGTGTACCAGCACCAGGCGGATTCCGAGGCTGTGGAGCAGGGCAATGTCATGCACCAGGTCGGAAAAGCTGTCAGAGGCGACGGCCTCGCCACCAAAGGCAAGTACCACAGTCCGGTCACGGTGTGCGTGGATATACGGCGCAGAGTGTCTGAAACTCTCGATAAAGCGTTTGTCGTTGTTCTTGCTATGCATGTTCAGGCCTTCCCGGCAGGATGTTATAACAAGCGTCAGCCCCTGATACAAACCGTATTGATCAGCGATTTCAGCAGCTCGACGGTTGGAGCAAGAGTATCCAGCCGGATAAATTCGTCGGGCTGGTGAGCCTGGGCGATGTCACCCGGACCCAGTATGACGGTTTCCATGCCCAGCCGATTCAGGTAGGGCGCCTCGGTTCCAAAGGCCACGGCTTCCGCTGGGTGCCCGGTGAGCTTCCCTGTCAGCTGTACGATCTTCGCGTTTGCCGGTGTCTCCATGGCAGGGATACCTTCGAACAGCGACTCGAAATCCACCTCGATGCCGGTGTCCTGCAGTACGCCGAGCACCCGGTTCTGCATCTCGCCGCGCAGCTCCTGCAGGTCCATGCCCGGTAGTGGCCTCAGGTCGATATGCAGTTCGCAGCTGGCGCAGATCCGGTTGGGGTTGTCACCACCATGGATGTGTCCCAGGTTCAGGGTCGGGACCGGGACGGCGAAAAACGGGTTGTGGTGCCGGGCCTGCAGTTCCCTGCGCCAGTTCATCAGGGTTCCGAGTACAGCATGCATGGCCTCAAGGGCGCTGTTTCCCAGCGTGGGGTCGCTTGAGTGCCCTGACCGGCCGCGCAGGCGGATTGCTTCCATGAGAATGCCCTTGTGCATGCGCACCGGGCGCAGTCCTGTCGGTTCGCCGATAAGTGCGTGGTGCGCCTGCGGCAGCCCGCGTTCGACCAGCGCCCTGGCACCCGACATGGAGGTTTCCTCGTCGGCGGTTGCCAGCAGTATCAGCGGGCTGTGCAGGTCGCCTGCACGCAGATCCCGGCAGGCCTCCAGCGCCAGTGCCATGAAGGACTTCATATCGGCAGTGCCCAGGCCATAGAGTTTGCCGTCGCTGCGGGTGAGCCGAAAGGGATCGTGACGCCACTTGCCTTCGTCATACGGGACTGTATCGGTATGCCCCGCGAGCACCAGGCCGCCGCTGCCGCTGCCAAGCGTGGCGATAAGGTTGGCCTTTGCCGGTTCACCGGCAAGGCGCATGATCTCAACCTTGAAGCCGCTGTCATCCAGCCAGTTCGCCAGCAGCTCGATGACTGCCAGGTTCCCCTGGTCCAGCGCCTGGTTTACGCTGCTGACGGACGGTGTGGCGATGAGGTCCGAGATCATGTCCAGCAGTGCGGGAATCCTGCTCATCAAACTATTCCTGTGATGCCGGGCCCGGCCCTGCTTTTTGTGTAGACTCGGGAATATAGCGCAGTAAGCAGCCTGTTGGTATAAGCGGCGGTAGCAGTCAGGAAGACACCACGACGAGGCGTGGTGCAACAGCATGCACGAAATTGCCCAGCGGTGCCGGGGCTGCATAGGCATGTCCCTGGGCGTAGTTGATGCCTATCTTGCGGAGTTCGTCTGCAATATTCAGTGACTCGACAAACTCGGCAATGGTTTCCTTGCCCAGCAGTTGCCCGAGTTCGTTGAACGATCGCACCATTGCATAGTCGACCGGGTCAGCAAGGATGTCGCGGACAAACGTGCCGTCAATCTTGAGGAAGTCAATCGGCAGCTTCTTGAGGTAGGTGAAAGTCGACAGGCCGCTGCCAAACTTGTCCAGCGAGAAACGGAAGCCGTAGCCACGCAGGGTGAGCATGAAATTTGTCGTTGATGGAAGGCTGGCGATCGCTTTCGATTCCGTAATCTCGAAGATGACATGCTGCGGCGCGATGCCGGTGCTTTCCGCCCGGTCGATGATGAATTTCAGCATTTCAGGACTGCGCAATGTCTGTTCCGTCAGGTTGACGGTAATTGTCGGTGGCGGGTGAGCCGCGTTGCTATGCTGTGCCTGCCACTCCATGACGCGGGAGATAATCCAGCGGTCAAGGTGCGCTGCCATGTTGTATTTTTCAGCCGCCGGCAGGAACGTGCCGGGTCTTATCAGCGTCCCGTCCTCGTCAATCATGCGTAGCAGGATTTCGATGTGCCTTTCCCGGCTACTGCCACCCGCACAGGGAACGACCGGCTGGTAGAACAGCGTAAAGCGATCATCGGCCAATGCTTGCTTCAGCCTTGAAACCCATTGCATCTCGACCTGGTGCTGCTGTATGCGATGGTCACCAAGGTGTGCGAGTTGTACCCGGTTGCGCCCGGATTCCTTGGCGATATAACAGGCCGCATCGGCGGCGCTCAACACGCTTGCGATGCCGCTGGTGCTGTCGTCTATCAGGACCACGCCGATGCTGGCTCCGAGGCTGAAAGTCTTTTCACCCCGCGTATACTGAAACCCGTCGAAAGTTCTCTGTATCCTGGCGGCAAGTTCAACGGCTTTGCCGAGCGGGCAATTCTCCAGCAGCAATCCGAATTCATCACCGCCCAGGCGGCCCAGGGTGTCACGTTGCCGGATAGCTCCGAGCAGCAACCGGGTAACCTGTCCGAGCAGTTCATCGCCCGCTGCATGACTGCAGCTGTCATTGACAAGCTTGAACTGGTCCAGGTCCATGTACAGCAATGCATGTATTGCCGGTTTTTCCCTGGTTTGCTGGATCAGGCGGTCGAGGCGGGATTCGAACTCGCGCCTGTTGATCAGGCCGGTAAGCGGATCGTACGAACAGTGATACGCCAGCTGGCGATTCTTTTCAGACAGGTGCAGGAAAACGTACCGGACTCCTGCACCTGTCAGGGTCAGCATGACAAGCGCGATGCCCGGGAGCAGTCTCCGGACGAAAGTGTTTTGTTGCCGGCTGGCGTCCAGTACCCGCATGGCACGGGAACGCTGAATGTCCGCGAGCCTGTCCAGTGACGCAAGCACGGGTTCCTTGTTTGCTGCGATGTCACGCATGGCGGCCGTGACAAGGCTGGCCGGTGCGGCATCCATGATCAACTTCGCGGTGCTCTCGTAGTATGGCTCGGAAAACCTGGCCTGCTGTTGCAGTTGCGTGTGTACGGCAGCCTCATCTCCCAGTGTTCCCAGGCTGGCGAGATGACTGGCTGCTGCAAGATAGCTTGCAGAATCCTCGTTAAACTGGCGGTAGTAGGTGTTGCGCTCGGCGGCGGTGTCTGCCAGCAGCATGTGCTGCAAGCCGGCTGTTTTCTGCCAGAGCGCGTTACGCATGGTGGTGATGACTGCTGTTTTATGCGTGCTTGCCTCTACGAGGTTCTGCATGCCCCTGTGTTGGGCGCCGTTTTGTACCAGCGGGATGCTGACGAGCAGGACCAGCAGGGCGATCACACCCAGCGATATCGACGTTAGCAGTATCTGGGTACGGTCTCTCTTTGAAAAGGGCCGCTGGTCCCGGGTGGATATGTTATGCGCCGGTGGCATCTTGCGGCCTGTGGATTATCTGGAAATTCATCAGATAACCCATCGGCATGGGGGGGGAGGACTTGACCGGGGAGCCTGGCCGGGCATCTCCGCGAGCCGCGAGGCCGCCCGCGTCGCGACGAACACCGACCGCAGGTTCGTGTTGAGGACGTCGTCCCACTCCTCATCGCTCATGCGCAGGAGCAGGTTGTCGCGCGTGATCCCCGCGTTGTTGACGAGGACGTCGATCCG
>Ga0209536_100016126_pt1 | contig 10638 bp, 10 predicted proteins | sample DeeMarSeWOR28_12_FD_187461 | JGI IMG/M metagenome (GOLD analysis project Ga0209536, IMG submission 187461) | Marine sediment microbial communities from White Oak River estuary, North Carolina - WOR-2-8_12 (SPAdes) (version 2) | ecosystem: Environmental > Aquatic > Marine > Intertidal zone >...
TTTGTGCTATCTTTCCACCGATTTCTTTCTGCGCCCCGGCACCACCAACAGCGTAAGTAATTGTGAGTTTTCTTTCGTTTTTGAAAACACAATTTTCCTTCCCCAGAAAATACTCGACGTTTCTTCCATGTCTTGCCCAAAATTTTCCTTTGGGATCCAGATAAAATAATCGCTGAGCAAGATGTTTTTTTAATATTGAAAGATTTTCATCCCCCAAGAGTTCAACAGGAAGTGGGAAACCGGTGAGATGAATTCTTTCTTCAGGAACACCATAAGCTTTCAGTCTTTGTGCTGCTTTACCGCAGGGAGCAAAATATTCTATTCTGCTTTCCCACGGCTGTTTGGCAACCCAGACACGATTTATATCAGCATCACAAATTATGCAGTAAATTTTATTGAATCCTTTTTTATCAGCAGCAATGGCTGAAGCATAGAATGAAGTTACTACCGGAAGATTTTTCGCAGCCGTCTTTTCAAGCATTCCCTTACAAAGACCTTTTTCTATTAATGACTCAAGAAGATTTACCTGGAAAGTTGTGTTGGATAAATTACGCATCGGATAGAACGAAGGTATCCTCATTAGTGAATCAAGCATTGAAAATACCGGGGGACCAATAAAAGGAATTCCTTTAGCTCTCGAAAAAAATTCGTATGCGTTTAATAGCCTCTTCCAGAGTTTCTTTTCTGCTTTTGAAACTGCTTCAGAAGATCCAACTGTAATTATTCCTCCCTCAGCAATATCTCTTAGGGGGTAAACAGCCCGCTGATGTCCGTAACCCATGTCAGCAGAAACAACCCAGGCTTTATTGTTCAAATTATCCATTTATGTGTTCAATATGAGAGAAGAATATTTTTCTAAATGAAAAATAGGGAAATATGGGATTCCATGCCTTTAGTACAGGTAAGAATATAAGTGGAAGAGTATTGCTTAAACTAAATTTATAAATAAAAAACTATGAAGTTCTCTTGCCTGATCTCTCTTTTACCCACTCGAAGGTTAGAACTGCAAGAAATAATGCAAGACCAATAAAGAATCTTAACGTTTCGTCCATGATAATTTTCCTTTTTATTGTATTTTAACCATAGAAATTTATTCGGCAGAAGTTAAGTAATGATTAAGGTAATGTTAATTAATTGTTAAAATCAGAATTCTTGACATTTTGTAAACTGTTGAAACAGTTTTGAAATCACTCGTTGTTGCATTAACCCACGACTTAAGTCGTGGGTTAATTATAACATTAATCTATTATAAACCGTTTTAACGGTTTCCAACTACTTTATTTTAAAATGTAAAAGATTGAAGTGTCTTTTCAGTTATATATTGCAAGCATCGATAAATGAAATTGGGAATTACAATTAGATTCACTTTGACACATTGAAAAACCCATATAGCGGATTAAAAAACATCCCGAAAAATATCTGGATACTTTCTGCTGCTACTCTGATAAACAGAGCAGGTACAATGGTGTTGCCATTTATTGCACTTTATGCAAGGCAAGAACTTGATGTTTCACTCGGAGATGCAGGACTTGTACTTGCATTTTACGGAATAGGTGCATTTATCTCAGCTCCTTTTTCAGGAAAGCTAAGCGATAAAATCGGTGCATTGAAATTAATGACAATCTCTTTGATCACTACGGGTTTGTTTCTATTCCTGTATTCTGTGGTTACAAATTTTATCTGGTTTTTGGCTCTAACATTTGTATGGGCAATAATTAGTGAGGCTTTCCGACCGGCAAGTATGTCATTCATTTCCAGTGAAATTACATCTGACAGGAGAAAAACTGCTTTTGCTTTAAACAGGCTTGCTATCAACCTTGGAATGAGTATAGGTCCTTTAGTTGGTGGAATACTAAGCACAATTAATTTTCATCTATTATTTTATGTTGACGGAATAACTTCAGTTGCGGCAGGTGTGTTTCTAATTTTTTCACCATGGGAAAAACACGAAACCATTGAGAAAGAAATAAAAATAACTAAACAAAGTATTGCTCACGAAAAAGTCAGTGTCTTTTCTGATAAAAGATTACTTTATTTTCTGCTTGCGCTTATACCGGTTGAAATTGTTTTCTTCCAGCATATCGGTGCGTACCCATTGTTTATTGTTACCGGATTAGGATTTTCAAATGCAATTTTTGGATATCTGATAGCTGTAAATACTGTGCTAATAATTTTTATTGAAGTTCCATTAAACGATGCTATGCGTAACTGGGAAGACTGGAAATCCATTGGATTGGGTGCACTGTTAAGTGGTATTGGTTTTGGATTAATGGCTTTCGCTCAAACAATTCCACCGATTGTATTGCTAATTGTAATCTGGACATTTGGCGAAATGATTTTCTTCCCTTCGGCTGGTGAGTATGTTGCAAAAATTGCCCCACCAAAACAGCGCGGTGAATATATGGGATATTTCCAGATGTCTTTTAGTTTTTCATTTATGGTTGGTCCCTGGCTCGGTACACAAGCACTTGAATTGTTCGGACCTTTTTATTTGTGGATGGGTTGCCTTGCATTTGGATTAATTTCTGCGGTGATGATGCTGAAGTTAAAGATTAAGTGAGGTTATAATCAAAAAGCCCCGAATCCGGAAGTTACCGGTCGGGGCTTCAAAGTTATTTGAACTAATATTTTACTCTTTCATTTATTCATCAGTGCTGACTTTTGGTTTCCTTCCTTTCATAAAGAAGAAAGCTCCACCCCCAATGACTACGACAGCAATTATCAAATAAACCCACCAGTACGATGGATAGAGTGCATTCTTCCATTCGGAAATTTTATTTTCCATCCTGTTCTTGTTTTGATCGGTCAGCATTTTATTTTCAATTAGATAATTCATCCAGACAGGCTGCACAACTGCAAACCACGTGCTATCTGCAAAATTTGCATAAATCCTTTTTGATTCTTCGTCACTTTTTACCCCAAGGTTTTTAAGCTCATCTCCAATAAATATCTCGACCGAGTTTGTAAACTCTTCGCCATTTTTAAAGCTTCTCAGATCAATACCATTTAGTAAAAATTCTTCATTAATAGAATCCCAGGCTTCCCTTGCAACAGCAACGTACCAGTTGTCAAATAAATCTTCTATCTGCTTCAACTCTTCTGTTTTCTTTCCATCTTCTGAATAAACCTCAACCAGTTTAACACCAACTTTCTGCCACTTGTTTGCAAAATCCTGTTGCTGCTCCCGGATTGAATTAAGATCATCTGGTTTTAGCGATGTTACCTGCATAAACCTGATATTATCCCTGATCGTAGTTTTAACATTGTTTAGAACATTCTGTTTTTCCTCTTCTGTTGTAACCATATTCTTATCTTCAGCAGAAAGAACTTCCTGATCTCTCATAATGGGCGGCATAAGGCTATCAATCATACTCAGGACAAGGTTATCTCTTTCTCTTATTGAAGAACGAAGTTCGGTAACAAGGTTTTCAAGTTTTTTTATGGTCTTCGCATCTTTTTGTTTTTGTGACTCAAGAGTTCGTACCTGTAAAAGTAATTCGTTGTTTCTTGCATTAAGAAATTCAACCTGCTGTCTGAGTTCTCCGACTTCAGTTTGGAGAACATCGATAGTTGCAAAATCTCCCTGGCGCAACAAATATGCCTTATTCAATTTCTCTATTGATTTATCATATTTATCCGGATAAAGACTTTTATCAAGTAGTTCTTTGTGTTGCGCATAGTTCAGCTTCAAATTATTTATTTTGGTAACAACAACATTAAGTTCTTCAAGAGAAGTCGCATTTCTAATTGTCTGCTCAATTTCTGAGTATTCTTTATTAAAGTTGTCTACTATTTCCCGATCCGATTGTGCAAACGGAGAATTAACAAATACAACAAATAGAAGCAGGATTAAATAATATTTTAGGTAAGTATTTTTCATTTTGTACCTCCTTCAATTCCTTCACTCGTAAGATTAATTTTCTTCTCACCATCTATCAACTCGATATAGGGATTTCTTTGGTTGAAAGCAGGTTTGTCAATCCCAAACTCAGAAATAAAAATTTTTTTATTAAGCTCCAATGTTCCTTCATTTGCTCTGAAGACGTAAACGTTTTTGAACTTAGGTGCGGTAATAAAATATAAGCCCTGGTTATTCCGTATCAACCTTATTTCCTTACCCTTATAAGCTAATGAATCCTGAAACTCATCGTAGAACAATCCAAGTGCGTTGAATTCTACTGAATGTCTATCCTCCACTACATTTCCTTCATTATCAACAGGAAGAACTGATTCGAGTGGCCAGGAAAAGTTAGCAGGTTGTAGTGTTAATACTGAACAAGCTGCAGCAAGACTTAAAAGAACCAGTGAAAGAATTACAAATTGCTTCATATTTTCTCCTAAAAAAATTATGCTAAAGCAAACTTAAAGAAAATTTACTTATGTTAATTTCCATAAAAAAATATTGGTTGATTTCATCATTTAAAGTCTAAAAATGAAGTGTAAAAGTGTCCTAAGGTGAAAAAAATTATCCTTAAATTAATTTGAATTGTCGAAAGAAATTATTATATATATTAAATTTTCTCACTATAGGACACAACATTTATCAGGTAATTTAAATAAATCATCCGGTATTAATCATCGTTGGTAAGTTTTTATAACATATAAAGTATAAAGGAATTTTATGGGTAAAGAAAAAGATAAAAAATCTCTTCAAATGATTGTTCGTCCACTTAAAATGGAAGATTATGATCAACTTGTAGAGCTACAGCTAAAATGTTTTCCGGGAATGAAAACCTGGAGTAAAGAGCAAATAGAAAGTCAGCTAAAACACTTTCAGCAAGGACAAATTGTTATTGAGTATAAAGGTAAGCTTATCGGTTCCTCAAGTTCACTAATTATTGAGTTTGATGAATATGCTGACTCTCACTCCTGGAGTGATATTTCAGATGGAGGAATGATAACAAATCATGACGATGAAGGCGATACTCTTTACGGAATTGAAATTATGGTAGACCCCGAATACAGAAGCATGAAAATAGGAAGACGTTTATATGAAGCAAGAAAAGCACTTGCAAAAAATATAAATCTTAAACGTATAATCATCGGAGGAAGGATTCCCAACTACCACAAGCACGCTGATAAGCTCACAATTCACCAGTATGTTGAAAAAGTAATGAGTAAAAAGTTGCACGATCCTGTTTTAACGTTCCAGCTTGCAAATGGATTTGTACTTAAAAGAATAATAACTGATTACCTGAAATCAGACGATGAGTCTAAGGGTTATGCTATACTTTTAGAATGGGTAAACCTTTACTATTCCCCCAAACCAGCCGAAAGAGTTGTGTCATCACACCCGGTACGCATTTGCACGATTCAATACCAGATGAGAGCGATAAAATCTTTTGATGATTTTGCACATCAGACGGAATTCTTTGTTGATGTTGCCTCCGGTTATAAATCTGATTTCGCCATATTTCCTGAAATTTTCACTCTGCAGTTACTCTCTTTTATTCCACAGGGAAGACCAGGTGTAACTGTAAGAAAACTTTCTACTTTTACAAAAGACTACATTGATCATTTTCAACATCTCGCTCTAAAGTATGCTGTTAATATAATTGCCGGTTCGCATTACACGGAAGAGGAAGGTGAACTTTACAATATCTCTTACCTTTTTAAAAGAGATGGGGATTTTGAAAAGCAATACAAAATTCATATAACCCCAAATGAACAAAGATGGTGGGGTACGAGGCCCGGTAATGAATTAAAAATATTTTCAACCGACCGCGGGAAAATCTCAATACAAATTTGCTATGATGTTGAATTTCCCGAGTTAGCAAGAATATCAACTGAAAGAGGCGCAAGTATAATATTTGTACCATTCTGTACTGATGAAAGACATGGTTACCTGAGGGTAAGGTATTGTTCACAAGCAAGAGCAATTGAGAACCAGGTTTTTGTAGTTACATCAGGCAGCGTTGGTAATATACCCTTCATTGAAAATATGGATATCAATTATGCTCAGTCAGGAATATTTACTCCGTCGGACTTTCCATTCTCAAGAGACGGAATTTCTGGTGAATGTCAACCAAACATTGAGACAGTTGTTGTTGCAGACGTGGATTTAGATCTTTTAAGAAGAACAAAGCAAAACGGTACAGTACGAAACTGGCTTGACAGACGAACGGATTTATACAAAGTAGTAAGCCTTGAAAAGGTGAAAGATAAATAAAAAGCCGCAACACTGTGCGGCTTAATCTTAATTCTATTTTAATATTTACTACCGTCTTCCGCCGCCGCTGCCACGACCTCCGCCATGTCCACCACGACCTCCGCCGCCTCTCCTATCTCTGGGTGGACGGGCTTCATTTACAACTAATTTTTTACCTTTAAGCTCAAAGGTGTTCAGGGTTTCAATGGCTTTCATCGCTTCTGCCTGTGCGGGCATTTCAACAAAACCAAATCCTCTTGATTCTTGCGTGAACATGTCTCGAATCACTTTAGCGCTGCTCACCTTTCCATGTTGAGAAAAAAGTTCATTAAGATCTTCTTCTTTAACTTCGGCGGAAAGATTGCCCACGTAAATGTTCATTTTAAACTCCTTAAAAAATAAATAAATAATCAGGCTTCACTTAGTTAAAAGCCATATGATTGTCTTAGTAAAAAACAGATAGAGCTAATAATTAAAGAAGTGCTGTATCTTTCTTTTATGCGGACGCTCAAAATTAGAATTAATAAAGCGTTTTTACAAGTCTAAGTTACTATCAAAATAATATTAGAATTATTATACCTATGACTTGGTAAATGGATCATTTGTATATTTTACAATTAATCTAATTCCGGGGCGATTTGTTAAATAATGCCAAATCCATTCAGACATCACCCGGATTTTGTTACGGAAGCTAATCAGAAATAATACATGAACCAGCGACCAGGCTAACCATGCAATCAATCCTGTTAGTTTAAACCCTTTTATCTCTGCAACTGCTTTTGCTTTCCCGATGGTTGCCATTGTTCCCCTGTCCTTATATTTAAATTTACTACGTGATTTTCCATTCACATCTCGGGTGATAATCTTAGCAACGAATCTTCCCTGCTGAATTGCAACCGGCGCTATAGCCGGAAGGTAATCACCTTTTTCATTCTTAACTGCAGCAGCATCGCCGATTATAAATATTTTATTATAATCTTTAATACTCAGATCATTGTTTACTATTGCTCTTCCCATTTTATCTGTGGTCGTATCAAGAGTTTTTATTAATGATGAAGCCTGGTTTCCTGCTGCCCATAAAATATTTCTCGACTCAATAAATCTTTCACCAATCCTAACTCCGGTTTCATTTATTTCTGTGACCCTCTCATTCAAAATCATTTCCACTTCCAGATCTTTTAAATCCTCAAGCGCACAGTTGGAAAGTTTTTCCGGGTAAGATGATAAAACCGTTGGTAAAGCCTCAACCAAATAAACCTTTGTCATTGAGGCATTGATATTTCTAAAATCAGATATGAGGTTTTCATTTACTATTTCTGAAATTGCACCTGCAAGTTCTACACCCGTGGGACCACCACCGATAATTACAAAATTTAAGTACTTCTGACGTTTTTCCGGGTCTTCTTCTTTCTCAGCAGTTTCAAGTGAAAGCAAAATATTTTCTCTGATCTTTAATGCATCATTTAAGGTTTTTAAACCTGGAGAGTACTTTTCCCACTCGTCTTTACCAAAGTACGTGTGTTTTGAACCGGTAGCAATTATTAGATAATCAAATTCAATTTCGGTCCCGTTGAAAAAAACTTTTTTCTTTTTTTTGTCGATCGAATTAACTTTGCCCAAAAGAACTTTTACATTTTTAAAATCACTAAAAATTGATCTTATTGGTATCGCAATGTCTGCTGGTGATAGTGCTGCGGTAGCAACCTGGTAAAGCAGCGGTTGGAACAGATGGTGATTTGTTTTGTCGATGATGGTTACATCAAATTCCTTTTTTGCTAATTCCTTAGCTACAGTCAATCCGCCGAAACCGGCACCTATTATAACTACATTTTTCATAAACTACATTGATCTTTAATTAAATTTATTAAATAACTTGATACTACTTAATGAGTATCATCACATAAAAAAGCCGTCTGCAAAGACGGCCAGCCTAAAAAATAAATCCTGCTTGTTACTTTGAATAAACATACTTCAATAATTCAGACCGTACAGATTCGTTTAAAAATTTTCCATGAAAACTTGAAGTAATTGTTGAACTATTTACATCATTAACACCGCGTGAAGCAACACACATATGATTCGCATCAATGATTACAGCAACATCCTCGCTGCCAAGTGTTTCTTTTAATTCATTGGCAATTTGAATTGTAAGTCTTTCCTGCACCTGCGGTCTTTTAGCATAGTATTGCGCAATACGATTTAGCTTTGATAGTCCGATAACGTGCCCATTTGGAAAATAGGCAATATGTGCTTTTCCAAAAATTGGAACGAAATGATGCTCGCAATAAGAGTAGATAGTAATATCTTTTTCAACAAGCATTTCTTTGAACTTAAAATTATTGTTAAAAATTGTTGTCTTTGGTTTATTCTCCGGATTAAGACCGCTGAAGACTTCCTTTACATACATTTTTGCAACCCTTTTAGGTGTATCCTTTAAGCTCTCATCATTAAGATCAAGACCAAGGATATGCATTATCTCCCTGAAGTTTTTCTCAATCAATTCTATTTTCAAATCGTCATCAATTTTAAAAGCATCTGAACGTAGTGGAGTTTCAATTGTAGTAAAAAGATGATTTTCGCCAACTTCGTCTGTCTCAGTTATCCGGGTTTGTTTTATGATATTTTCCAATTTTTAAACCTTTTTGTTGAATTACTAACAGATTTAACAGCAACGGAATTAGATTAGTTCAATTAGGGGAATGCCTTATGAGTAAAATCACTTTCTGAGCTTAAAATAGCTTTATCCATTCAATTTCTAATCTGAATGAACCTTCCTGCTTATCACTGATGAGTACGGATAATTGTTTTATTTCTGATTTATCCGGGGGTTTATAATCGCTGACTTCCCTTCCATAGTACTTTAGCTTAAAATCTGCAAATGGAAGTTTAATAATTTGCCATTGATCTTTTTCTGTTTCAAATCGTAGATTGAAATTATAACCAGTAAAGTATTTGGTCTGTCTGAAAGATAGGCTATAAGTTTTTCCATCACCTTTTACTTTTATTAGAAATCCATCGTAATTACTAAAGTCATAATCTTTAATGGGGCTTCTGAGAGAGGCAAATCCGCCGTTATTATCAAGAGATACATCGCCGGAAAAAAGTAATGTGTTGTTTTCACCAACTAAAATTTTTGAGGTGGAGACTCCTCCCATAACGTCATCGTTGACCACACTCCATAATGCTCTTGTTTCAGGAAGAGTAAAATCAGCAAGAATTATTTTTGGATTGATACCCTCTTGTTGTTGCATTGTTATAAAACTATTTAGTAAAAGAAATATAAAGGTTATTCCAATCATAATAACCTGAGCGAAGATATTCCACCATCAATATGCATTATCTGACCGGTAATCCATCCGGAATCATCTGAAAGGAGATATGCTGCTGCCTTAGCTACATTTTCTGGTTTGCCAATTGAGTTTAATGGATGCCTTTTAGCCGAGGCTTCCCTTTTCTCATCGCTACTTAATAATCTGCTTGCCATAGGAGTATCTGTCAGTGATGGTGCAATCGTATTCACTCTGATCTGTGGTGCAAACTCTGCAGCAAGAGTACGGGTCAATCCTTCCACTGCACCTTTAGCCATTGCTACAGATGCATGGTAAGGCATTCCTGTCTGCACTGCAACTGTACTAAAAAGAACGATTGATGATCCATCAGCTTTTTTAATATTGGGGAGATATTTATTAATTACCTTAACTGCACCAAGGGCATTTACATTAAAATCGTTTAAGTAATCCTGTTCCTTGAGACTTTTGAATGGTTTTAGATTTATTGAGCCCGGGCAAAAAGCAAGCCCGTTAAGTTCATGGTCAATAGTTGGGAAACTTGGAGCTTCGTCCAGAACATTAATCGAATGGAACTCAATGTTCTCGTTGATTTGAAGTTGATTTTGATTACGGCTTAAAACTATTACTTTATTATTTTCAGAAGCAAGTTGATTAGTCAAAGCCAATCCAATACCGGAGCTACCTCCGACAACCAAATAATTTTTAGACATTTTTCAGGACTTTAATTAATGAATAACTACAGTATTAAAACAATAATTTATAATGAATAGTTCATTCAATAATTTGTGTCCTGATTGGAGCTTATTCTGAAATAAAATTATACTTCAGTGTCTTCTTCTTCAAATTCAAAATGAAATTTATAGTTCTCCAAATCCCGGAACTTCTCATTTAACTCTTTTTCCAATTTTTCCATTTCCTCTTTAAACTTCTCGTCATCAAATTTCCAATTATAAATGTGAGGCTTTTGTTCTTTGAGTTTTTCCTTTAACTCTTCCATTTCTTTTTTGAGGTCTTCATCTAATTTAAAGTTCTCCAGATGTAATTTTTGATCTTTTAGTTTTTCCCTTAGCTCATTCAGATTCTCATGTAGTCCGTCCATATCAAAATGAAAATCATCTCCTGAAGGGACAGACATCCTGAAGCTGAATCTTTTAGGTCCGAATCTCATTTCGTCCAGCTGATCATAAACTTTATTTTTAT
>Ga0209536_100016127_pt1 | contig 10638 bp, 13 predicted proteins | sample DeeMarSeWOR28_12_FD_187461 | JGI IMG/M metagenome (GOLD analysis project Ga0209536, IMG submission 187461) | Marine sediment microbial communities from White Oak River estuary, North Carolina - WOR-2-8_12 (SPAdes) (version 2) | ecosystem: Environmental > Aquatic > Marine > Intertidal zone >...
TTTGTTTTAGTTTCCATAGGGTGACCAATTTGAAAAGTATCCTGTCCGTAAACGGTCATTATGAATATGCCCTCTACAACCTTTGTGCCATCTTCGCCAATGACAATGGTCACATTTTTTGCATCGCCACCAATAGTGACACTATGATTCGATGCAGTGGTCTGTTTATCCCTTCCAACAACATCACCGCCCTGCGTTTGAATGAGCGTATCCATTTCTACTTGAAGGTCAGCCTGCTTTTGGCGGACCACATCCTCCCCTAGCACATCGCGCAAGTTCTCCAGGTTTGCAATTTTCTCTTGTAGTGCTTTGAGTTTATCTTCTACATCGCTCATCTATCGCTCCCTTTCCATTCAACCGCAAGGCATCCAGAACTACTGCCATAAGCTATGAGAATGTGCTCTTTTTGATTATAAGTGAATTTGATAAAAGTGGAATATCTTCCCTGGCCACCAAGTTCCGTCGCAAAGGAAAGATTGTGAAAACAGGAAAAATGTAATCCCACCAATAAACAAAACATCCGATAAGGTTTTCCATTAGAAATCACACTGTTAAAATCTTTTATTACCTTTGTTGAGCAAGTAGATTATTTTATGTATTGACATTCCTCTTTTGACTTGTCAATATGGATGTAAAGAAATTGGTCTGGAAAAACCCATTTTGGCTTTCCCGACTAATACACAACTATGGTAATCTCTGTTGCCTCACAAAAGGGCGGTACTGGCAAATCTTCGACTTCCATTTCCATTGGAGCAGGGCTCGCACGACTTCACAACAAAAAGGTGCTCCTAATCGACATAGACAGCCAGGCCAACAGCAGCAAAGTACTGATCCAGAACTACCCGAACCTGAAGAAAGAAGAGACCCTGTACGCCACCATCCTTGAGCGCAACCCCCTACCTATTCACAAGACATCTATTCCCAATCTAGACATCGTCCCCTCCCATATCCTTCTGTCCAATACCGATATAGAACTCACCACAGCCAAAGACCACCGCGAAGCCAGACTCAAAGCACAGCTTGAACCAGTAAAAGAGAAATACGACTACGTCCTGATAGACTGTCCCCCAGCCCTATCCTGGCTAACCATCAACGCCTTCACCGCCTCGGATCAGGTTCTGGTGGTGGTCTCCCCCGGTTACTTCGAGCTGGACAGCATCGTACAACTCAATAAAACCATGAACGAAGTCAAGGAATATTTCAACCCTGACTTGAAGCTCATGGGCTTTCTATTTACCATGAGCGATCCAACCATCAATAGCTCGACCAGCCTGCAAATCCTCAGGCAAACCTATACAAACGAAGTCATCAAGACCGTCATCCCCAGAAACACGGACCTGCGCGACGCCCATTTCAACAAGCAGGATATCTTCAGCTTCAACCCGAACGCCAAAGCCGCATATGCTTATCAGAAACTGATCAAAGAATTATTCCTATGAGCAAGAAGGTTCTCAACACACAATCGGTCGTCAACGAGCTAAAGGGTCAATCAGCCTTTTTCAGAAAAGACAAGCCGAAGCCAGGTGTGATGAAAAAACGTCCGGAACCCAAAAAAGAAATTCCCTCGACCATCCCCGAGTCCCCTAGCGATTTGCCTATCGATAAGAAAAATGCTACTGTAAATAGTAATGCTAGCAACCGTGCAAACACGCGTGATAGCATGCCAGCAAACGATCACGATGATCTTATTGAAACCATCCGGAAGACAGTTAAACAGGTGGGTAAAGACACATTATTTGTGCGTCTCACCCCTGACGAAAAGCACCAGGTTGCCTCCGCAGTCTTCACACTTAATGAAAAGTATCGTGGGGAAAGCCGTAAGACTTCGGAAAACGAGATCGGACGCATTGGGGTCAACTTTATCCTAGAAGATTACAAAGCAAACGGGAAAGGCAGCATCCTGGCAAGAGTGATGGCAGCCTTACATGCATGATGCGTGGCAAACATGCATACTCGCGTGATAGCACGCTAGCATTCAAGATTTCTGTCCCATGGAAAGCGCAAAGAACATACTCGAAAAGAACACCATCGTTGTGCTCAACGAGGCGCTCAAACATGGCTTCACGCAATTACCACGCTTCGTTCTGAAAGACAATAGACTTTCCTTCGGTGCACGGCTTACCTATGCCGTACTCCTAAGTTACGCCTGGCAAGAGGACAGCTGTTTTCCTGGGCAAGACAAAATGGCGGGCGATCTCGGTGTAAGCCGCCAGGCCATCAACGGATACCTGAATGAACTGAAAGACATTGATTACATCAATTGGGATAGAAGGGGATTGGGAAAGACCAACATCTACTACATCCTGGACTACAAACCGCTCAAGATCGAAGCTGATGTAAACCAGGGTTGACATCTGGATGTAAAGCCTGGTTGTCATCCGGATGTAAAGCAGGGTTGTCACTAATATATACAGATTAATAGAAGCAGAAGAATAGAAACAGATTATAGAAATTTTTGATTTTTTTCTGATAAGAGAATACAGATCAGATAGGGAGTACCTTGAAGGTCGCTTGACGAATCTGAGACAATAGTAATATCCATCGAGTGCTTGAAGGGAGGTGAGCAAAATGACTGTTGAGAATAAAAACGAACAGGAGAGCCTGAGCGTCAAAGCCGGAAGCCGAACCTACTTTTTCGATGTCCAAAAGACAAAGCAAGGTAAGCCTTTCCTGACGATCACCGAAAGCCGCTACAAGGGCCCGGACGAAGAACGGGAACGGAACACTGTCACGGTTTTCCCGGAGCAAATGGAAGAATTTGCGCAAGCCTTTGTGCAGGTAATCGAACAGGTGAAGATAGATTGATTCGAGTTTGATCTTATGCTGTCCATTAAAAGATTGTTTTCAAGCCGAAGAGACGATTTGATTCTGGGTCGTTTCGGGAAAGGTCGCTTCTCCCAAAAGTTCAGCATCTCTCAAAAGGTGCGTAAGTTCCATTCCTATGTGGTCGGGCTCACCGGTCGGGGAAAGAGCAAGTTCCTGCAAAACTGCATCCTGCAAGATATCCAGGCAGGTCGGGGCTGCGCCGTGATCGACCCACATGGAGACCTGGCAAAAGACGTTCTGCGCTCGCTTGAGAGCATGAAGCACTTCTCAGACAATGCTGCCATCGACAGAATTCTCTACGTCGCCCCCAGAAGACGAGACTACATCATTCCCTTCAATGTGCTCTTGCCCCCGGACGATGAAATCGAAACCTACGAAATCTCCCAGCGCGTCATCGCCGCCTTCATGCGCACCTGGGCACGTACGCTGCTCGAACCGCCTCGCTTCCAACAGATCATGCGCTCCTCCCTGTCCACCTTGATCGAAAGCGGGGAGACGCTTTGCAGCCTGTACCAACTGCTAACCGACTCTGAATTCCGCACAGAAAAACTGGGAAATATCCAGGATGCCAAGGTAGCAGCAGATTGCCACTCCTTCTTTCAAAACGAATACGAACAGTGGGGTCGGGAACGTACCACCCTGATGAGCAGCACCACCAACAAGATCAGCGCCCTGACCGACAACCCCAGCCTGTTCTTCATGTTGGGACAAAAGGAAAATCGCCTCAATGTCCGGCAGATCATGGACGAAGGCAAATTCCTGTTGGTCGACCTGGGGGATTGTGACGATGAGACCAAGCGCCTGTTCGGCACCCTGATCGTAACCGGTTTTGAACAGGCGGCCCTCTCCCGCGCCAGGGCTCCTATCGAAACACGCAAACCTTATTACCTGTACATCGACGAGTTCCAGGACTTCGCCTGTCATCCGGGGGCGGCACAGACCTTCAGCCAGATGCTCTCCCAGGTACGCAAATTCGGTTTGCATATGATCCTGGCCAACCAGAGCATTGCGCAACTGAGCGATGGTCTCCAAACGGCCCTGGGCAACGCGCAGACCATCGTAGCTTTCAGGATCTCCAGGTCGGATGCAGAAGCGCTCTCCCGCGTCCTGGGGAACGTCAATCCCATGGCGGTCAAGAGCCAAAGTGCAATGCCCACCCAGCACCCGGTTTTCTCGCCGCTCTTCGAACAGTGGGAAGATTTCATCCAGCTTCTTACTTCGCAGGAAGTACGTCAGGCAACGGTCAAGACCGCCGATGACCGGGTGCAGGTGATCTGGGCGGAGAAGGTGGAGGAGTCGAACTGTTCACAGGAGCAGTTGGAGCGCATTATCACCAGCAGTATGGCTCGTCATGGACTTCCTTTCGAATCGGTTTACGCAAGCCTGGTGAAACCACCGGAAGAGAAAACTGTCGACAAACTTTATTCGTTTTAGTGAGATCCGGAAGGTTGAGGCTACCGAGGATATTCTGTACTCGCTTCAACCTTGTTCGTACACCTATTCGCTTCCCTGTTCGGGCGATCCGAACAACTACTCCTCAAGCCTGCGGGCATCGATCCCTTGGCTTGAGCCAGAAAAAGAGTCTGGCTTGCCTCGGGGAGGCCATTCCTGCGCTCAATTCCGCCAAAAACGTGCCATTTCAGCACGTTTTTCGGCTTTTGAACGGCCAGGCAGGCGAAAATCAGCTCCGTCAGGCCCCCCATTCGGACAAGCCAGGGCGTCGGGTCTCTTCCCCACGTGCGTGGGTCGATCCCGACTACCAACGGCTACGCCCTTCGCCCTTCCTCTACGAAAAAGACCTACGGGTTCCCTGGCTCTCTCCTTCCCGCCTGCGGCGAGGATAGTCGCTCGCTGCGGCGTCACGCTCGTCAACAGACTTGCTGCGCAAGACAGTTGACTCCCTACCGCCGTTGGTAGTCGTGCTCTGGCGAGCCCGACGCCTTGCGCCACCGACATCTTTTTCTGGACTTTTTCTGTCGGTGGCGCCGGGAGCGGGACGCCGCCGTTGGCGGCTCCCATCTAGTGGCGAATATGGGGTGGGCGGGTATCTTTTGGGCGCATATTTTGCTATGCTACCAGCAGGGGATGATCGAACGAGAAAGAAAATTCAGCAACCAGGAATTAGTCAAGCCTGCTGAAGAATTGGCTACCTGCTTTGTACAACGTTGGGACTTGCACGCCCGCCAGACCAGGGATGGGCGCTATCTTTGCATCCATAAGCAGCTAACGGAGAAACATATCTTTGCCCACCTGCGCGGCCAGGTCACATTGGGAACATACGTGTTGGATCAAGATAGTCAGGCTCGTTATCTTGTTTTCGATGCGGATGACGAAACCACAATGGGGAAATTGTGGGATATGGGGAAAGAACTGTCCAGGGATGACATTCCTGCCTACCTGGAGCAGAGCAGACGCGGGGGGCACCTGTGGATGTTTTTTGAACAACCCATCTCAGGCAAGAAAGCCAGGAATTTTGCCCGGAATTTACTTGAGGATCACAAAATTGGGGAGATCGAAGTCTTCCCGAAACAGGACAAACTGGCCAGCGGACCAGGCTCTCTGATCCGGTTGCCTTTCGGGGTCCACCGGCTATCGGGAAAGAGATATGTTTTCTACACCCCAGATGGAGAACCCATAGCGCCGTCCATACGCGCACAAATACATGCGCTCTCGGCTCCCCAGACCGTTCCTAATGCGGCACTGGATGCTTATCAGACATCTTATCCATCCAAGCCCATAACGCCCTCTCCTAAGCGATCTGGTGAGGTCACAGGAACGCTTTCGGAACGCATCAAGGCCCAAAGCACGGTGCTGGAGTTCGTCAGCCAGTTTGTGGATCTCAAACTGGCTGGGAATGGGGCGGTTGGCTTATGTCCCTTCCACGACGATCACAATCCCAGTTTCGGGATCAACGATGAAGAGAACTACTGGCATTGTTTTGCAGGCTGCGGGGGTGGCAGCATCATCGATTTCTGGAGCAAATGGAGAGAAAAACAAGAACTTGACTCAGGCTTCACCGCCACAGTGACCGACCTGGCAGACATGCTTTTCTCATAATGTGAAGTTCCACAAATGGATTTCAGGTTTTAGAAATGCTATCATGGCTCCATCACTTTTCAAGCAACATGTCACCGGAAAGAAGTCCCAACAAGTACAGATTCGAGGAAGTCGTCCAACTCGCCAAGGAGGTCATCCTGAGGGACGGGACACACGTGCCCATGCTGATCGCCGAGGGGAGCATCCAGGGGCTGGCAGGTCACATTCCGATCATGCCTGAAACACACGAGGAGCGCATCCACTTCATGCGTTCTGCGGGTTATTCCACAGCGCAAAGTGGAGCGCTCGGTTTTCTCAGGCAGGTGATCTTTATCGGGGAAGGCTGGATGAGCGTTGCGGAGAAAGGGGAAGCTCCCAAAGTGAGACCTACACAAGATCCAAAGCGAAAGGAAGTGCTCATCGTGGCAGGTCTGCAAGTGAGAGAAAACATCAGAGAAGTGAAATTGTTCGAAATGCAACGAAATGAGGAGGGGGCTCTTATGGGCTTACAGGAAGTAACGCCCAAAGAAGATGAACCCAAACAGGCTGACAACCCGCTTTTGGATGCCTTTGCGGAGGGCTTCGAATTGGGATTACTACAACGTTCAAATTAGTGTTTGGGCTGTTTGTTTGTTCCTATACCTCAAGGTACAACATTCCCAGATCCATCGATAATCACAGTCTTGAAGAAGACCTCGCCAACTTGACCACTGCCACTGTTACTGGCTCCCCAAACCACGGTTTCGCCCTCGCGGATGGCAAAATCCCACGAAAAGTTGCCATTATCATTCCATACTGCGGCAGTGACAATGTTGTCCTGGTTTGAATAGAGCAAGCCGGAAATGTCGGTCCATCCCAAATCGTTTCCCCAATACCCACCCGCAGCAAACACTCCATTTACCATCAAAACCCCATAATCCGCTGCGGCAACCTTCGCAGACCAGGAGCCACTCAGGTTTTGTATTTCAAAGTCTCTTAGGTTGACTTCCGATACTGCATTATTTGGCAAGATTTCGACCGACTGTGCATAGCATATTTTGCAATTGTTCGCTTTGCCTTCGTTTCCCCACACAACTACATCATTTTGTCGGATGGAGAATCCCCAGTTCGCACTATAATTCCGGTTTAGACTGGCAACTGTCAGGTAATTGGGAATACCTTGTTGCATCAACCCATTGATTCCGGTCCAATCATATTTGGAAGTTGTTGCACCAACAATATGATTATTGACCAGGAAAACATTTGCAGCATCACTTCCGTAAATGCGGATACCCCAATCTCCACTTGGCCCGCTGGATAGAGAGGTGGACACTGGCGATGGTGAAGGAATAGGGGCTTCTTGGGCCTCAGTGGACGGGGAAATAACCTGCGTAAGGGTAGGGACTGAAGTAGTTGTGATTTCCACCGGAATTTCTTCCGTAACGATCTGGGTATGGATCACCGTCGCTAAACGGGTGACTTCAAAAGTTTGAACAATTGGGGATTGAAAGGGTTGAGCTGTATCTTGCAAACCTTGAAATGGGAACAATCTGGTTCCGATAAAAATAGTTGATACTAGACAACCTCCTAACAACAAACCAAATAACATCCATCTCAATCTCAAAAATGTAGGGGGAGAAGATTTCTCTTCATCAACTTCTTTGACATCCTGGACATCTGCATCGATAACTGGTTCTTTTTCTTCTTTTGAATCTTTGTCTTCCTCAAGTGGTTCTGCTTTTACTTCTTTCTCCTCCCCATCACTCGATAGACCTACGCTGGTTTCCTTTTCCTTGAGTGCCGGACAAAATTCATCAAACAACCTTTTCTTTTTCTCGGCATCCGGAATTCCATCAATCCCCAACTTGACATATACACGTCCCATATTAGTTTTTACAGTTGAAAGGGCAATATGCAATTCCTCGGCAATAACTTTGTACTCCAATCCAGCACAAACTCTAAGGAGAACATCCCTTTCTCGCTTTGAGAGAGACTCTAAGCGTTTTCGCGTATCGTTTGGAGGAACAGAGGTCAAATTACACCTCGGTTTACATAGAGGTTTACATACCAGGGAGGAACAGACAGTTGTAAACCTTCGTACAAGTTGATTCTGAGAAAAAGCGCACCCAGGTTGGGACTCAGGTCGGGCCCCGGGATTACATACTTATTTAGTTAAAAATGCTAGTATTTTGCAGATCAAGTTAGTGAGCTTCTACACACGATGCTCTATTTCTTAAAAAAATTATATAACAAAATCATCGCTTTTCCAACAAATGAAAGGAAGGAAGTATGAATTGGACTCAACCGGAAATAAATCTAGACTTCAACGGCAGGTCGCAAGCACCTCGCTCAGGAATTATCCCTGTGGGGATAGCCCTGATCCTTTTTCACCTGCTATGGAGATTGGTACCCAATACTACCATGTACTGGTTGTTACTCCCCTTACTCGCAATGTTGGTATGGGTAGCTAGTTTTGGCTGGCGCCAAGCGCTGGCTGCATTAATCGCCCTGCTCCTGCGTCTGGAGCGACTTTGATATCGGAGGTTTGAAATGAATAATGTCACCCAAACAAATTCGTGGTCTATGACCATAAGCACGCTTTTTGCCACAGCCATTAGCCCGCAAACAAGACAGCTATTATCTTTGGGCCACAACCAAGGCTGGGACTGCCGTATCTTGGGTCAAGCACCTATGCCGAACGACCCGGTTCGCCTGGGAGATTACCTAATAATTCCGGCTGAACAAGATACAAGCCCCATGCCAGATCGCACGAAGCAGAGAGTTCAAAAAATTCTTGATGATGACGTAGGGCCATTGAGATTCTTTGTGGTGCATGAGGCTCCAAAGCTCCTCGCTGCACCGGAGGAAGTCAATCGTAAGCCCCTCCAGCTTCCCGCTATCTCCGAACAACTTCAATCGGCAATCAAAAAGGCTGGGGCAATTCTGGGGATCATGGCGTTATCCTTGATCGCAGTGGGCAGCCTGGCAACTTTGGGGATTGTGTTACTTTTCTTTGTCGCAGCCCTGGCATTGCCGCTGGCTCTTTTTGCAGGAGTAGCAGTTGTAGACCCCATCCTGGTTGCTGTTACGGAGGATGGATTCTGGGTCGAGATCGACCGCTGGTGGAACGAGTAGCGGGGGAGAGAAGAAATGTTTGCTGCGCTCCTGCGTTTTTTCGGGTTCAGCCTGATTGGGATAAGTCTGTTCGTGCTTAGCCTGGTTTTCATCTTCCTGGCGCTCTTGATCCGTTTCCTTCCCAGGTCGTTCCCGTTCATACGCCAGGGGCTGCGAATATTTCTGATCCTTTCTTATCGCTTCTACAAACTCAGCCTGATTAGAATAGCACCCAGCATCGATCGCGTATGCGGGTTGGACATTCTCGATGGACACTGGAAATTGATTGTGTGCACTCTACTTTCTTTGATCTTCGGTCTCTCGATCCATTTGGTCACACGGACGCATGTGAACGTTTTATTGATGGGTCTGGCTGGACTGCATGGTTTATCGGTGGCTCTCATTTGGGACGAGTTAGAAAACCCAGCTGGGATTCACCTGGGAGAAAGAATTCTATGAGCAGGCTCACTCGCTGGCTGCTTGACCAAAATGCGCGTTCCTTGTTGGACACCCAACGCGCGACGCATACACATGTGATCGGGCAACCGGGCACCGGGAAGTCACGTGCCCTAGAATCCTGGATCATGCAAGACCTCGAAGCTGGCCACGGGGTAGGGGTGATCGACCCGCACGGAGACTTATTCCAGAACCTTATGATGCGTATTTCGCACATGCCGCAGGTCTGGGAACGGCTGGTCATCATCGACCCGTGCAATTCGAAGTGGGTGGTGAGTTTCAACCCGCTGGAGGCCATCCGAGGCTTTTCACAAGAACGATTATCGCTCTTCCTGACGGATGTGGTCATCAAGATCTGGAGCCTGGAGGCTTCCAGCACACCCCGCCTGATCTGGTTGCTGACCAACTGCTTTCTGGCGCTTTCCGACCTGGGATTGTCGCTCCTGGATCTGCCCAGGCTCTTGCTGGATTACACCTACCGTGAAAGCCTGCTGCCGCGCCTGTCCCACGAGAGAAGCCGCTTGTTCTTCCAATATGAATTCCCCTCCAGCCAGGGTGCCATCCACCAATGGGTCACGCCTGTTTTGAATAAGCTGGGACACCTGATCTATGATCCCGATCTGCGTCTGATGTTGGCAGGAGAGACCAAATTGAATTTCCGGGAAGTGCTGGACCGCAAGCTCATCTTTCTGGTGAATCTGCCAAAAGGGATTCTTGGCGAGGGCCCAAGTGCGTTACTGGCGGCCTTCTTTGTGGCTCACCTGCAAAAGGCGGCCCTCTCCAGAGCCAATTCGATAGTGCGCAGCCCCTATTACCTCTATTTGGACGAGTTCCAAAACTACACCACAAGCAACATCAAGGATATTCTGTCCGAATCGCGCAAATATGCCCTGTCCTTGACCCTGGCTCACCAGTATCTGGACCAGCTGTCTCCCGATATGTGTAGTGCTGTTCTGAACACGGCCGGGACCCTGGTGTCCTTCAGAGTCGGATATCAGGATGCCTCTCGTCTGGCAAAAGAGATCTTTCCCGCTCCCGATTTCCTGTCCGAGTCGAACCTGAAGTTCAAAGTGAGCCAGATCGGGAAAGTGCCCTTCCTGACCTTCGAGGAGATCCAAAAACCTTACGGCTGGGACGGTCTGGCGCAGGTGCTAACGAAACTGCCGCACAGAGGCTTTTGGGCCAGGAGGCGCGGGACGCACACTCCGACCCGGCACAGGACCTTCG
>Ga0209536_100016128_pt1 | contig 10637 bp, 7 predicted proteins | sample DeeMarSeWOR28_12_FD_187461 | JGI IMG/M metagenome (GOLD analysis project Ga0209536, IMG submission 187461) | Marine sediment microbial communities from White Oak River estuary, North Carolina - WOR-2-8_12 (SPAdes) (version 2) | ecosystem: Environmental > Aquatic > Marine > Intertidal zone >...
GGCGCCTACGTGACGCGCGATTCGGAGGCCGAAGCCAAGCCCCGCCCGCTCCGCCCCGGGATGGCCTATACCATCGAGCCCGGTCTCTACATCGGCGCCGACGCTGCCGCGGCGCCGGAAGCATTCAAGGGTCTCGGGATCCGGATCGAGGACGACGTCGTGATCACCGAGCATGGAATCCTGAACCTGAATCGCGAGATCCCGAAGACGGTCGACGCGATCGAAGCCTGGGTGAGCGGCGACTGAGCCGTTCGCCCCGATCGACGCCAGAAACCATCCGGGAATCCGTCTCCGCGATCCCGCCTTCTCCAGAGGAACCCGTCCGAATGCCCGATATCGAATCGCTCTTGAAGGAGAAGCGCTCCTTCAAACCCTCCGCCGAGTTCGCTCGCCAGGCGAACTGGAACAAGCGCACGACGAACGAATACAGGAAGCTCGGCGAGAAGAGCCCGACGCAGTTCTGGGCCAGGATGGCGAAGGAGAACGTCGACTGGTTCACGCCCTGGAAGAAGGTGCTCGATTGGAAGCCGCCCTTCGCCAAGTGGTTCGTCGGTGGAAAGCTCAACGTCTCCTACAACTGCCTCGACCGACACCTCGAGGGGAAGAACGCGTGGCGCCGCAACAAGGCCGCCATCATCTGGGAGGGCGAGCCGGGCGACACCCGCGTGCTCACCTACGGGCAGCTGCACCGGGAGGTGTGCAAGTTCGCCAACGTGCTCGTGCAGCTCGGCGTGCGGAAGGGCGATCGTGTCGCGATGATGGCGCCCAACACGCTCGCATTCGCAGTCGGCATGTTCGGCGTGATCCGTGCCGGTGCGGTGCAGGTCAATGTGAACCCTCTGTATTCGCCGCGCGAACTGAAGCACCAACTGTCCGACGCCGACGCCGAGACCATCATCATCTTTTCCGGCTCGACGCCAACCCTGGCCGAAGTCGTCGAAGGCACGCCGGTCCGCAACGTCATCGTGTTCGGCCTCGACGACCTGGTCGGCAAGGGTTTGCCTTCACCGCCGGCCGATGCGCGGCTGTCCGACACCATCGCCTTCACCGACGCGCTGGCCCGCGGCGCCGGACTGGAGCTCGACGAACCCGTCATGGGCCTGGAAGACCTTCTGTTCCTGCAGTACACCGGCGGCACCACCGGCCTGTCCAAGGGCGCCATGCTGACGCACGGCAACCTGGTGGCGAATATTCTGCAGTTCGAGGCCATGGATCCGGGGCTGATCGTGGATGGCGGCGAGGTCGTGCTGACCGCCATCCCGATGTACCACATCTTTGCGCTGATGGTGAACACGCTCTACTTTCTCAAGCGTGGCGCAGTCAACGTGCTCGTCACCAACCCGCGCGACATGGAGTCCTTCGTCAGGACCTGGGCGGCCGCGAAGCCCACCGTATTTACCGGCGTCAATACCCTTTACAACGGCCTGCTGCATACGCCGGGATTCAGTGACATCGATTTTTCCGGCCTGAAATTCAGCATGGGCGGTGGGGCACCCGTGCAGCAGGCGGTGTCGGAGAAGTGGAAGGAAGTGACCGGCAGCTACATCAAGGAGGGTTACGGACTGTCCGAGACCTCGCCCGTAGTGACCGTGAACCTGTTGACCGAGGCCGGGTACCGCCCCGGCATCGGCGTGCCGATTCCCTCCACCGACATATCGCTGCGCGACGACGAGGGGAACGAGGTGGCGCAGGGCGAACCCGGCGAGCTCTGCTGCAGGGGGCCGCAGGTGATGGCCGGCTACTGGCGGCGGCCGGACGCCACGGCCGAGTCGATGACGGAAGACGGCTATTTCAAGACCGGCGACATCGCCGTGATGGACGAAGAGGGACATTTCCATATCGTCGACCGTAAAAAGGACATGATCCTGGTGTCCGGATTCAACGTGTTCCCCAACGAGATCGAGGAAGAGGCCGCGGCGATGCCCGGCGTACTCGAATCCGCCTGCGTCGGCGTGCCCGACGAGGCCACCGGCGAAGCCGTAAAATTGTTCGTCGTGAAGAAGGACGAGTCCCTCACCGCCGACGAGGTGCGCCAGTTTCTGCGCAGAAACCTGGTGGCCTACAAGGTGCCCAAGCAGGTCGAGTTCCTTGACGAACTTCCAAAATCCGCGGTGGGCAAGATCCTGCGGCGGGAGCTGAGGTAAACGAATCGTGGACACATTCATGAGTTTTCATCGGTATGCCGCGCGGCTCGTCTTGCTCGCGCTCGGCGTGGCCTGGTCGCTGGGCATTGCCGCCCAGGACAAGCCCAACTTCCTGATCATCTGGGGCGATGACATCGGCATCTACAACATCAGCGCCTATAACGACGGTGCGATGGGCTACCGTACGCCCAACATCGACCGCATCGCGGACGGAGGCCTGCGCTTTACCGACTACTACGGCGACCAGAGTTGCACCGCCGGCCGTTCGTCGTTCATCACCGGCCAGTCGCCGCTGCGCACCGGGCTGAGCAAGGTCGGCCTGCCCGGCGCCGACCTGGGCCTGCAGGAACGTGACGTCACGCTGGCTCGACTGCTGCGGGACAGGGGCTACTCGACCGGGCAGTTCGGCAAGAACCACTTGGGAGACAAGGACGAATACCTGCCCACCAATCACGGCTTCGATGAGTTTTTCGGCAATCTTTATCACCTGAACGCCGAGGAGGAGCCGGAAGACCCGGACTACCCGCAGCAGCCCTGGTTCAAGGCCAAGTTCGGGCCGCGCGGGGTGATTCATTCGTACGCGGACGGCCGGATCGAGGACACCGGGCCGCTGACGCGCAAGCGGATGGAAACAGTGGACGAGGAGTTCCTGGCCGCGAGCCTGGATTTCATCGACCGCGCCCACGCCGCGAAAAAGCCGTTTTTCGTCTGGTTCAACGCGACGCACATGCATTTCCGCACCCACACCAAGGCGTCCGACCTGGGGCGCTCGGGCCAGGGGCCCTACAACGACACGATGATGGGGCACGACGCAACGGTCGGGAAACTGCTCGACAAGCTGGACGAGCTGGGGCTCAGCGAGAATACGATCGTGCTCTACAGCACGGACAACGGGCCGCATTTCAACACCTGGCCGGACGCGGCCATCACGCCCTATCGCAGCGAAAAGAACAGCAACTGGGAGGGCGCCTACCGGGTACCCGCCCTGGTCCGGTGGCCGGGCAGGATACCGGCCGGCGAGGTCTCCAACGACGTGATCAGCCACCTCGACTGGCTGCCGACGCTGATGGCGGCTGCCGGTGAGCCGGATATCGTGGACAAGCTGAAGAACGGCCTCACGGTGGAAGGAAAGCAGTACCGGGTGCACCTGGACGGGCACAATTTCCTTCCCCGCCTGACCGGGCAGGCGGACCAGGGGCCGCGCCAGGTGTTCCATTACCTGGACGACGGCGGCATGCCGGTCGGCGTCCGGGTCGGCGACTGGAAAATCGTGTACGCCGAGCAGCGGGGCCGGCAGATGGGGGTTTGGTCCGAGCCGCTGGTGGTCCTGCGCCTGCCGAAACTCTTCCATCTGCGCCGCGACCCGTTCGAGCGGGCCGACCTGGATTCCAACACCTACTGGGACTGGCTGATCACCAAGGCGCCCTATGTCTATCTCGGCCTGGCGAGCACGGCGCAGTTCCTGCAGACCTTCACCGAGTACCCGCCGAGCCAGCGCGCCGACTCGTGGTCCGTCGACAAGTTGACCGAGCGCTTCCTCGAGCAGGCCGAAGCATCGCGCTGAGGCGTCCGGCAGCAAGGCCCCGGTTCGGTGAAGAATTGGGAACAGGCGAGGGAGCCGGGCAGCAACCGTCCCGAGGGGGACGGGCCGGCCGACGCCGGCCCGTCCATCGCGCCCGAACTGCATGAAAGCCCCACGCTGGCGGCGCGCCTCAGGCGGCGCCTGAATTATCCCCAGCTCGGGCTGATCGCCCTGGCGGTGCCGATGGGCTATCTGGTGGCGTACGGCTCTTACGGCTTCCGGATGGCGTTCGGGATGTTCGGGACCTGGATTCACGGCGCGGGAAGGGTCTCGACCGGAATGGCCCAGTTGCTGCTGCTGGCCGCCGGCGGATTGCTGTTCGGGCTGATTCTCAAGGTGCTTGGATGGGAGCGGTTTCGGGGCCCGGCCAACGTGATTGTCGCGGTTCACGAGCGGGGCGGAAAACTGCCCGTCCGGGACGGTCTCATTACCGCGGCCTGCGATGCGCTGGCGCTGGGCATGGGGGCGTCGGTGGGGCGCTACGGGCCCGCCGTGCAGTTGGGTGCGACGATCGGGTCGATGCTCGGCCGGTCGGTCGGGCTGACGCGGGCGGGGCTGCGCGTCCTGCTCGGCTGCGGTGTCGCGGCCGCGATTTCGGCTTCGTTCAACGCCCCGATTGCGGGGGTGATCTTTGCGCACGAGGCCATTATCGGACATTTCTCCCTGCGCGCGTTTGCACCGATTACGGTGGCGTCGGTGGTCGCCGTCGGGGTCACGCGTTATCACGGTTTCGAATACGTCGCCCTGAAACTGGCGGCGGAACGCGGGCACCTGGTGGTCTGGGAATACCCCGCGTACGTACTGGTGGGCCTGCTGGCGGCGGCGTTGGCGGTCGTCTACATGACGGGCGTTCTGCGTACGGGCGATCTGGCCAACCGCCTCCGGTTGCCCATCTGGATTCAGCCCGCCATCGGCGGAGCCTTGGCGGGGCTGGTGGGCCTGTGGGTGCCCGAAGTCCTGGGCCTGGGCAACACGACCATGCAGCAGGTTCTCGACCCCGCGACGGCGGCGTCGGTCTACGGAATCGGGATGATCACGATGCTGTGGTTCGCCAAGTTGCTGGCAAGCGTGAGCTGCCTCGGACTTCGATATCCGGGTGGGGTATTCGGCCCGGCCATTTTTATCGGCGCCGCGCTCGGGGGCATGGTGGGCTTCGCCGCGCCGGTACTCGACTACCAGATATGCGTGCTGGTCGGGATGGGCGCGCTGATCAGTTCCGTGATCGGGGCGCCGCTCGCGACCATTTTGATTGTCTTCGAACTCACCGAAAACTACCAGGCCACGACAGCGGTGATGATGGGCGTGGTCGCGGCGAACGCGGTCGTGACCCGGTTCTACGCGCGTTCGATCTTTCATCGGCAGATCCTGCGTTGGGGTATCGATCTCGAGCGTCCCCAGGAACAACGCCTGATGTCCGCCCGGCGGGTAACCGAGATCATGTCCTCACGGGCCCTCGCGGTCAGGCCGGAGCGCAAGGCCGCCGAACTCAGGGCCTTTGTGAGCCGCGGAGAAATGGGGGATGTCTTTGTCGTCGCAGGCGAGAACCGGCGGCTGCTGGGCAGGCTTCCGCTGGCCGTTCTCGTCGCCGCCGGCGACGATCAGACGGCGGCCGACTTATGTGAACCGGTGAACCACTTCCTGAACGCGTCGGACGATTTGTGGACGGGGCTACTGGGCATCGAAGACTTCGTGGGTTATTCGGTGCCGGTCGTGGCAGATTCCGTCTCGATGAAACTGGTGGGCGTCGTGACCGAGAGCGACTTCATCACGGCCTATCGAAAATCCGTTCAGGAAATTCGCGAGGAGCGCGGCAGCCCCTGAGTTCTCCGCGGGCGGCTAGCACGCCCCGTAAGCGATCAGCGCATCGGCGACTTTCTTGAATCCGGCGATGTTGGCGCCCTTCAGGTAGTCGACATAACCGTCCGAGTCCGTCCCGTATTCGACACAGCGCTCGTGGATGCCCCGCATGATGTCACCCAGCTGCGTGTTGAGTTCCTGACGGCTCCACGACATGCGCATGCTGTTCTGAGCCATCTCCAGCCCGGACACGGCGACGCCGCCCGCATTGGCGGCCTTGGCCGGGCCGTACAGGATCTTCGCGTCCCGGTACACGGCGATGGCCCCGGGGTCGGACCCCATGTTGGAGCCTTCGGATACGCCCTTGCAGCCGTTGCGGATCAGCATCTTGGCCTCCGCTTCGTTGATCTCGTTCTGCGTCGCGCACGGGAATGCGAGGTCGCAGGGCACGCACCAGGGGCGCTCCGCGGGGTAGTACTTGACGCCGAACTCATCGGCATACTCGGAAATGCGGCCGTAGCGGACTATCTTGAGATCCTTGACCCAGGCCAGCTTGTCCTTGTCGATACCGTCCGGATCGTGAATGAAGCCGCCGGAGTCGGACAACGTGACGGGCTTGGCGCCGTGCTGGATGAGTTTTTCTGTCGCGTAGATGGCCACGTTGCCGGATCCGGACACCAGGCAGGTCTTGCCCGCGATGTTGTCATCGTGATGCCGCAGCATGTCCTCCATGAAATAGATCGTGCCATAGCCGGTCGCCTCGGTGCGGATCTCGCTGCCGCCGAAGGACAGGCCCTTGCCGGTCAGCACCCCGGTGAACTGGTTGGTCAGGCGCTTGTATTGGCCGAACAGGAAGCTGATCTCGCGGGCGCCAACCCCGATGTCCCCGGCGGGAACGTCCGTGAACGGTCCGATATGCCGGTACAGTTCGTTCATGAAGGCTTGACAGAACCTCATGATTTCGCCTTTCGATTTGCCCTTGGGGTCGAAATTCGAACCGCCCTTGGCGCCGCCCATCGGCAGGCCGGTCAGGCTGTTCTTGAACACCTGCTCGAAGGCCAGGAATTTGAGGATGCTGAGGTTGACGCTGGGATGGAAGCGTAAACCGCCCTTGTAGGGCCCGATCGCGTTGCTGTGCTGCACGCGGAATCCCTTGTTGACTTTTATCCTGCCGCCGTCGTCCTCCCAGGTCACGCGGAACAGGATGACGCGGTCCGGCTCGGTCAGGCGTTCGGACAGGTTTTGCCCCTGGTAGTGCGGGTTGGCATTGACCCACGGGATGACGTCCTGCGCCCATTCGCCGACCGCCTGTTGAAATTCCTTCTGCCCGCGGTTGCGGCGCCGGACGCCGTCCATAAAGCCGGAATAGGTAAGGGAGTTGGGGTTCCTCATGGCCTCATACCACTCTTATCAGCTGGTCCAATACGGCGTCGGGTTGCTCGGCCAGCATGGCGTGGCCGCAGCCCTTCAGAATGACGGTTTCGGCTTCAGGCAAGGCTTCGGCCAGCCGGGTCGCCGAGCGGGCCGGCGTGAGCATGTCGCGCTCGCCCAGAATCAGCAGGGCCGGACAGCGCACGGCGGCGGCATGCTCGAGTCCGGCAACGTATTCGTTGCAGGCTTTCAGATCGGCGTGGATGACGCCGGGATTCGCGCGTTCCATCAGGCGCTGTCCTCCACCCAGCAACCAGTTGCCGGGGGTGGGGTTGCCGCCCAGTTGGGCGGACTTGCTGTGACCCCATAATGTGAGCATATCGATGGCTTCGTGCCTGTCGCTCTTCGCTGCCTCCAGCAACTCTTCGGAAACACGCATCGGCAACGTGGTGCCGACCAATGCGAGCGCCCGGACCCGTTCCGGGTTCCGGGCCGCCGCCGCGATCGCCGCCAGCGAGCCGAGGCTATGGCCCACGATCGCCGCCTGCCTCAGGCCGGCCGAATCCAGCACTGCGATCAGCCAGTCCGCGATCGCCTCGACGGTTTCCAGCGGCTTGCCGCCGGAACGCCCGTGGCCTGGCAGATCCACCGCAAGCACGTTTCGATCATGGCGTGCAAAGTAACGCGTTGGCAACACCCAAATGCAGTGGTCTTGACCTGTGCCATGTACGAAGACGACCGTCTCCAGAGAAGGATCGGGTATCCGGTTGCCGGTGGCGGCATAGGCGGCTTGCCCGTTGATTGCAAAAAGCATTTCCGCGCGCCTCAGTTTTTCAGGGCGGCCCGCAGGCCGGCGCCGATGTCGTCGAGGATGTCGTCTATGTCCTCGATGCCGACCGAGATGCGAATCAGCCCCTCCGAGATGCCCGCCGCCTCGAGCGCGGCGGCGTCCATGCGGTGGTGGGTGGTGCTGGCGGGGTGTATCACCAGCGTCTTGGCGTCGCCGACATTGGCCAGGTGCGAGACGAGCTCCAGGCGTTCGATAAAGCGCTGACCGGCCGCCCGCCCCCCCTTGACGCCGAAGCTGAACACGGCGCCGCAGCCCCGCGGCAGCAACTGCGCGGCCAGTTCCCGGTCCGGGTGGCACGCCGACTCGGGCCAGGTCACCCATTCGACCGCCTCGTGCCCGCCCAGGAAATCGACCAACCGGCGCGCGTTGTCCACGTGCTTCTGCATGCGCAGTGGCAAGGTCTCCAGCCCCTGCAGCACCAGGAACGCGGTCATCGCGCTCATGCAGGCGCCGAAGTCGCGGATGCCTTCCTTGCGCGCCCGTGTGATGAAGGCCGCCGGGCCGAACTCTTCCGCGAAATCCAGGTCGTGGAAACCTGCGTACGGCTCCGTCAGCGTGGGAAAGCGGCCGGAGGCTTCCCAGTCGAAGGTGCCGCCGTCCACCAGCAGGCCGCCGATGACGACTCCGTGGCCGCTCAGGAACTTGGTGGCCGAATGCATCACGATGTCCGCGCCGAGGTCGATGGGGCGGCACAGAAAGGGCGTGGTGAAGGTGGAGTCGATCATCAGCGGCAGGCCGGCGGTGTGCGCCACCTCGGCGACGCGCGGGATGTCGAGCACCTCCAGTCCGGGGTTGCCCACCGTCTCGCCGAACAACAGGCGCGTTTCCGGCCGGATCGCCCGCCGGAACGCCTCGGGGTCGCGCGGGTCCACGAAGGTCGTTTCGATGCCGAACCGCGGCAACGTGTACGCCAGCAGGTTGTGCGTGCCGCCGTAGAGCGACTGTGACGAGACAATGTGCGAGCCGGAGCCCATCAGCGTGGCGATCGCCAGGTGCATGGCGGCCTGGCCACTGGCCGTGGCAATGGCGCCGACGCCGCCCTCCAGTGCGCTGATGCGCTCCTCCAGCACCGCGTTGGTGGGGTTCGATATGCGCGAGTAGACGTGCCCGGTACGCTCGATATTGAAGATCGAGGCCGCGTGCTCGCAATCCTCGAACACATAGGAGGCGGTCTGGTAAATGGGGGTGGCGCGGGCGCCGGTCGTCGGGTCGGGCCGCTGGCCCGCGTGCAGGGACAGCGTGTCCATCCCGTAGGTTCTTGGCTTTGCCATGTGCTCGTGACCTTTTGCTCAGCTGCGGATATCTCTGGGGAGTTCCTTTTGCGCCGGGAACCAGGGCGCCTTGACCACGGTGGCCCGTCGCCTGCCGTCGGGGCTGTCGATCGACAGCGGCGTTCCCGGGGATGTATGCGTGGCCGGCACGTTGGCGAAGCCGATATTGCGCTTCAGGCGCGGCGAGAACACGCAGCGGCTGACGTGCCCGAGCTTCTCGCCGGATTCGGTAACCGGCCAGAAGGACTCGTTGCCGGCAATCGGCTCGCCGGCGACTTCGATGCCGACCAGCCGGCGGTGGTTGCCGGCCGCTTCGATTCTGCGCAAGGCTTCGCGGCCGAGAAAGTCGGCCTTCTTGTCCAGGTGCACCAGGCGGCCGAGGCCCAGCGTGAACGGGTTGTCCTCGCGACGGATGTCGGAAACATAGGACAGCAGGGCGCCCTCGATGCTGCGGATCGTATTCGGCGCGGCCGGGGCGATGCCGAACGCCTCCCCGGCCTGCATGATCGTTTCCCACAGCCACTCGCCGTGCGCGCGTTCGCGCAGGTAGATTTCGTAACCCAGCTCGCCGCTCCAGCCGGTGCGGCTGAGGGCCAGCGGAATGCCGTCCAGCTCGGTTTCCACCACGTGGTAGTAACCGAGGTCGAGCGCCGCGTCGCCGAACAGTTTGTAGGCGACGTGCGGCGACTTCGGCCCCTGCAATTGCAGCGGGTTGACGTCGCTTTCCACCACTTCCACGTCCATGCCGGACAGGCTGGCGACGCCCTGCGCCCACAGCACGACGTCGCCGTCGCCGGGCGACAGCCAGAACTCGTTCTCGCGCAGGTGCATCAAAACGGCGTCGTTGACGATGCCGCCGTTCTGGTCCGTCAGCAGGACATACAGGCACTGGTGCGATGGGCAGTTGGACAGGTCCCTCGGCGTCAGCAGTTCCATGAAGGGCCTGGCGTCGGGTCCGCTGATGCGGATCTGCCGCTGGCAGGAGACGTCCCACAGCGTGACGCCGTTGACCAGGTTCCAGTACTCCGCGACCGGGTCGCCGTAATGCGTGGGCATGTAAACGTGGTTGTACACCGTGAAGGCCTTGGCGCCCCAGCGCAGCGTGGCGTCGAAATAGGGCGACTTGCGCACGCGCGGGCCGATGGTGATGAGGGGAGGCTGATGCGCTCGGTTCATGTAAGGGTTCCCGAAAACTGCGATTCTACTGCCTGGGCAGGCCGTGACCAAACCGATCCAACCGGCAGGGTGTCAACAGGTTTCCGTCGGCCGCGTATAATCGATCGGAGGTTCCCCGGGATCGCGATGCCGCCATCGGTCCGAACGGGAAAGAGCGCCGCGTAAGAACAACAAAGGAAACCAAGAATGCACCTGCAAATCCTGGACTATACCGTCGTGGTCGTTTACGGCCTCTTGCTGCTGGTCTTGGCGCAGTGGGTCTCGAGGGAAAAGGCCGGCCACCAGAAGAACACGCAGGATTACTTCCTGGCAGGCCGGGCGCTGCCCTGGTGGGCCATCGGCGCCTCGCTGATCGCGGCGAATATCTCGGCCGAGCAGATCATCGGCATGTCGGGATCGGCTTACGTGCTGGGGATCGCCATCGCCTCCTACGAGTGGATGGCGGC
>Ga0209536_100016130_pt1 | contig 10637 bp, 6 predicted proteins | sample DeeMarSeWOR28_12_FD_187461 | JGI IMG/M metagenome (GOLD analysis project Ga0209536, IMG submission 187461) | Marine sediment microbial communities from White Oak River estuary, North Carolina - WOR-2-8_12 (SPAdes) (version 2) | ecosystem: Environmental > Aquatic > Marine > Intertidal zone >...
GGCGGGGTGAGAAGATCGGCTGCTACGGGTTGACCGAGCCGGGGGCTGGCTCCGACGTTGCGGCTATGTCTACTCACGCCCGCCGCGCAGGCGATCACTACATCCTGAATGGTGAGAAGATGTGGATCACCCTTGCCGACGTGGCCGATCATTTCCTCATCTTTGCCAAGACTGACCCCGAGCTGGGCCATCGGGGCATCTCAGCCTTCATCGCCGAGCGGGACTTCCCGGGCTTGACAACTGGCACTATCCACGGCAAGATGGGCGTCCACGCCAGCAACACTGGCTGGATTAGCCTGAACGATACCATCGTCCCGGCTGAGAATCTGCTCGGCCAGGAGGGCGAAGGTTTCAAAGTGGCCATGAGCGCGCTGGATAATGGACGTTACACCGTCGCTGCTGGTTCAGTGGGGCTGATGCGCGCCTGTCTGGAAGAGGCGGTGCGCTACGCCAATGAGCGTGAGACCTTCGGAAAGCTCATTGGCCACCACCAGTTGGTACAGCAGATGATCGCTCGCATGGTACAGCGCATCGAGCTGGCCGAGCTATACGTTAACAAGGTGGGCTGGCTGAAGAACCAGGGCACGCGCAATACCCGCGAGACGTCGCTGGCCAAGTGGTACGCCACCGAAGCGGCCTGGGCCACCGCCTCAGACGCGGTGCAGATTCTGGGCGCCTACGGCTACTCTGACGAGTATAACGTAGAGCGCCACCTGCGCAATATCAAGGGTTCGGTGATATACGAAGGGTCCACCCAAATACAGGAGTTGATGCAAGGTGCCTATGCGTTGGGCTATCGGCAGGATAAGCCGCTGCGCTGCGAGTTGCCGCCCTACGACCCTGAGGAGTGGCAGGCCGAGGAGTGAGCATGCATTGGAACCCGCCCGACGACTGGATGCGTGTCACCACCATTGATGCCCACGCCGAGGGTGAGCCGCTACGCATCATCACCGGCGGGCTGCCACCCATACCCGGTGCTACTATCCTCGAACGGCGCCGATACCTGCGCGAAAACTTGGATCACCTGCGCACTGCGCTGATGTGGGAGCCACGCGGTCACGCCGACATGTATGGCGCCATCTTGACCGAGCCGGTCACCGAAGAGGCCGACGCCGGCGTGCTGTTTATGCACAACGAGGGTTACAGCACCATGTGCGGCCACGGCATCATCGGACTGGTGACGGTTGCCTTGGAGACCGGCATGTTAACTGCCACCGGTCCCTTGACCACGGTCAAGCTTGATACGCCGGCCGGGCTGGTGACTGCCCACGCCAAGGTCCAAGATGGTCGTGTGCGCAGCGTTGCCTTTGAAAACGTGCCGTCATTTGTCTATGCTCTGGATCAGAGGGTGGAGGTGCCTGGCATCGGGATGCTGCGCTATGACGTGGCCTTTGGAGGCGCTTTTTACGCTTACTGCCAGGCCGTTGACCTGGGCGTGGGGCTCGAACCCCCTGATTTTCGCCGTCTCATCGAGGTGGGGACCGCGATCAAGCGTGCGGTGGTGGAGTCTTTGCCCATCTGTCATCCCTTTGAAGAGGATCTGGGTTTCCTATATGGCACCATACTTGTTGGGCCAGCGCGGGCTGACGACGCCGACAGTCGCAACGTCTGCATCTTTGCCGAGGGCGAAGTGGACCGCTGCCCCACTGGCACTGGAGTAAGTGGGCGGCTGGCGCTGAACTATGCCCGCGGCCAACTGGCGAAGGGCCAACCCTTCGTGGTGGAGAGTATCATCGGCACCCGTTTCACGGGACGTATCTTGGGCACGACTGCCTTCGGTGAGTACGAGGCTGTTGTTCCAGAGATCGAAGGCAGCGCGCACATCGTCGGTCGCCACGAATTCCTTATTGATCTCGATGACCCGTTGCGGGATGGATTTATACTACGCTAATTGCCGAATACAGTAGGCGCTAGACAGAAAAACAAATTCCCCCTGGGTGCCATCTGCACCTGCCTCGCCTCGCCGGTGCGGCAGGCCAGGAGGGGCGCTCTGTGCGTCGGGGGTGTGGGATGTCTGCTGTCAAGAAAAAGGAGGTACAACTTTGAACGCAATCGCACTGGTCAAACACGTTCCCGACACAGCCCAGCTATCCAGCGCGATGGATGGCCTGAAGCTGATGGCCGCAGGTCCACGCATCATCAACCCCTGGGATGAGTACGCTGTGGAGGAATGTCTCAAACTACGAGAGGCTCACACTGGTCAGGTCACCGTGCTGAGTTTGGGACCGGCTGAAGCCACCGAAGCCTTGAAGCAGGGGCTGGCTATGGGCGCTGATCAGGCTGTGCTGCTCTCCGACCTGGCCTTCGAAGGCGGCGACACCCTCGCCACGGCTCGTGTCCTGGCGGCTGGTATCGGCAAGTTGGGTGAATGGGACGTCGTGATCGCCGGGCGCTCCGCTTTGGACGGCGATACTGCCCAGACCGCTATCCAGGTCGCCGCCCTGCTCGACGTACCGCAATTGACATACGTTGCGCGCATCCGTGAGGTTGACTTCGACGCTAAGACCATCACCGTGGAGCGCATGCTCGAAGGTGGGCGTGAAGTGCTGACTACCAAGCTACCCTGCGTGATCTCAGTGGTCAAGGAGATCAACGAGCCGCGCTATCCCAGCTTTATGGGCATTCGCAAGGCGGCTAAGGCGACCATTCCCACTTGGACTGCGGCTGACCTGGGCCTGGACCCAGACACAGTTGGTGCCGCAGCGGCTGGCGTGAAGTGGCCCGAGATAAATTTGCCGCCTGCCCGTGAGGGTGAGTGTGAGATCATTGCTGGCGATACCCCCGAGACCATAGCTGCGGCCCTGGCCGATAAGCTGATGGCTGAGAAGATGATCTAGGCTAGGAGGACACTATGGCTAACGACGTTTTCGTGTGGATAGAACAGTCTGATGGTACCGCTGACTCTGTTGCCTGGGAGATGATTGGCGCTGGCCGTAGGGTTGCTGATGCTCTCGGGGGGCAAGTGACGGCGTGTGTCTTGGGGGATGGCGTTGATGCGCTGGCCGGGGAGGCTGTCCAGCGTGGTGCCGATACGGTCATTCTGGTCAATGATGCGACCCTGGCTATCTATCGTTTGGAGGCCTACGCCGCCACCCTGGTAAAACTGGCCCAGGAGTACCAGCCGGCCGTCTTTCTGATGGGCGCCAGCAGCCAGGGACGCGAGTTGGCCCCGTACGTGGCGGCCAAATTGGGAGTCGGCTTGGCTGCCGACTGCATCGAAGTTGGCGTCGATAATGGCTCGTTGGTGGCCACTCGGCCGGCCCTGGCCGGCAACGTCATCACCAAGATCACGTACAGCGACTCCCAGCCGCATATGGCGACCCTGCGTCGAAGGGTTTTCGCGCCTTCGGATCCGGATGCCGCGCGCCATGGTCAGGTACTCACCGCTGATGCTGCGTTGTCAGAGGCGGACATCTCTACCAAGCTCGTCGAGTTCGTCACCCAAGAGGGAGAGGTGAATCTCACCGATGCCAATATTGTTGTTTCCGGTGGACGGGGTGTCGGTGGTCCCGAAGGCTTCGAGCCAGTTCTTGCCCTGGCCGAGGCATTGGGCGGTGCCATGGGTGCTTCACGGGCGGCCGTAGACGCCGGTTGGATTCCCTACGCCCATCAAGTCGGGCAAACTGGTAAGACGGTCCAGCCCGATTTGTACATCGCGGTTGGCATCTCGGGTGCCATCCAACACCTGGCCGGGATGAAGACGGCCAAGGTTATCGTGGCCATCAACAAGGACGCCGAGGCTCCCATCTTCAAAGTGGCTACTTATGGCGTGGTAGGCGATCTGTTCAAACTTGTACCTGCCCTGACCGAAGAGTTTAAGAAACGATTGGGGAAATGACACACCTGCTGCGTGAATGCCCATCGGTCACGCAGCACGCATCATGTTTCAGTTGAGCACAAATTCAAATTGACATGGAGTTTTATGAACCCTAAACTACGCCCTGTTGAGGTGCGCCCGTTTGAGGACGGCGGCCGTCCGGCATTCCTGCTACGCGACCCCCTGGCCTTGAGTGACAAGGTGGCAGTCTTACCGCAGGTCCTCGGACCTTTGCTGGCCCTAATGGATGGTTCCCGAGATGTGGCAGGGCTGCATGCAGCCCTGCTGGTGCGCGCTGGGATGCGCATTTCTCCGGAGATTATTCAGCATGTGGTGGATCAGTTGGACGACGCCCTGTTGCTGGAGAATGATCGATCTGCCCAGGCTTTTGCCGAAACCTTAGGCGCCTATCGCACCGCTCCTTTCCGGCCGCCGAGCCTGGCCGGGGCGGGGTACCCTGCCGACCCGGCTGGACTGCGCAGCTTGCTTGACGACTACCTGGCGAAAATTTCTCTCAATGGCGCGAGTGCCGACGTATCTTCAGCCTACGTCAGTGAGGTGGTGATCCAGGCGGGGCCGGAGGACTCCGGCGCTGCTGCACGCCAGACGGAGATTGTGGGTTTGATCAGCCCGCACATTGATTACCGGCGCGGCGGACCGATCTATGCCGGGGTTTGGGAGCGCGCTCGTGATGCCGTGCGGGCCGCCGACATGGTCATTATCTTGGGCACTGACCACGCCGGAAGCACCGGACGTGTCACTCTTACCCGGCAGCATTATGCTACTCCCTTTGGCGTGTTGCCTACCGACAGCGAAGTGGTGGACGCCATCGCGGATACCATCGGTGAAGAGGCAGCCTTCGACGAGGAAATCCATCATCGAGGTGAGCATTCTATCGAACTGGCGGCTGTCTGGTTGCATCACATACGCGATGGCCAGGCGTGCCAGGTGGTGCCCATCCTGTGTGGATCCTTTCAACACTTTGTTGCGGGACACGCTGATCCCGCCGCCGACCCTGTACTTGAGGCAACACTTGATGTGTTGCAGACAGCCGTTGCCGATCGGCGGGCCGTAGTCGTAGCTGCGGCCGACCTGGCTCACGTCGGGCCTGCCTTCAATGATCCTTTTCCCATTGATCACATTCGCTATGCTCAACTCCAGGCCGCGGACGAGATTCTCATCGAGACTCTCACCGAAGCCGACCCTGACGCCTTCTTTCATACCATTGCCTCCGAAGGTGACCGGCGCAACATCTGCGGTTTGCCTCCAATCTACCTCGCCCTTCGCCTCCTAAACGGTAACGCCTGCGGCGAGTTGACTGGCTATGACCGCTGCCCGGCCGATGGGCAGTATACGTCCTTTGTTTCGGTTTGCGGAATGGTGTTTCGAAACCGGGAAGTTGGTCTTTAGGGAATCAGAAGTCAGAGATAGAGATTGGACGGGCAAGTGCTGCTGTGCTCGCTCCCTGCCCCCTGGTTTCCAGATCCCCTAACCCTGAGGAGGTGCCGCATGTTTAAGCGAATTGTGGTAGCCATTGATGGTTCTGAGCATAGCCATCGTGCTCTGGATTACGCGAGGCACCTAGCTGAATGTACGGGTGCAAGTTTGTGGCTCGTTCACGCCTTCCCGCATACCTCCGATCTGCTAGGCTTTGAGCAGTATGAGCAATTGGTTGCCCGGCGCACCACCGCTGGTCAGGCGGTCCTGGATGAAGCGCGTGAGCGACTGGGGGAGCCGACTCTGGAGGTTCAGGAGGAATTGCTCGAGGAACCCGCGGCTGAGGCGATCATGAATGTGGCCGAGGTCCGAGGCGCCGATCTTATTGTAATGGGAACGCGGGGGCTTGGTTCCTTACGGGGCCTGCTGTTGGGCAGCGTAAGTATTAAGGTTGTGCAGCATGCCCACTGCCCGGTGATGCTGGTTCGGTAAGACTGGATCAGCCCAACGAGTGCCCCATCAAAGTGATTCTGATAATTTGCATTCGGTCCCACGCGACCGAATGCAGCTTATCGAAATCACTGTGACGGCGTAGTAACGCCATAGATTTATCTGCAGGGCACCATCGGATGCCCTGCTTTTTTCTTGCGCCAAATACGAGGCAACAAAAAACTGATGACCTTTGGGTGATTCTCTATGGGCTCTTAGTGTGATACAATTCTAGGGAACCATTGGCTGGCCTCTGTCGTCTTTAGGATGAAGCAGGCAAATCATCCTGAGTTTCTGGTCTCTAGTACCCCAGCATACGGATTATGGTAAAAACAGGTTCGTGCCTATGAGGGCTGATTGCAGCTTATCGAAACAACCATGACGGGGCACGAATCTCTGACCATTCATCACTTACCCACTGAGGGAGGAACCCCATGGATACTCAATCCCCCACTGCCAAGCCACCTATTCTTGCCGGGAGGCCCCGGCTTGCCACCGCGATCCATGGTGTGATCATTCTCGCCATAATCAGCGGCTTCCTCGCCCTGTGGTGGTTCACCACGCTGCCAGACCGGGTGGACGAACAGCAAACCATCGTCTTGGGGCAGACCCGGTTTGTCCCCGATAGTGATGCCTCGGTGCGGGTGGTGGTCCAGGATTTCAAGGCAGGTCAACCCATTGCCGGCGCGCAGGTGAGTGTCAGCCTGCAGAGCGAGCAGGGACCGGCCATTCCTCTCTATGAAGGCCAGACGGACGCGACCGGCAGCCTGCCCATTCAGTTCCATGTGCCGGATAGTGTGCCGTCCCAGGCACAGCTCGTTGTGGAGACCAGGTCGCGGGCAGGCAAGGACCGCGTAGAACAGCCGGTGACCATTCAGCGTGACTACCGGCTGCTCCTCACCAGTGACAAGCCGCTCTACCAGCCGGGACAGATTATCCATATGCGAGCCCTGGCTCTCAGCACCTTTGACCTGACTCCGGCAAGGGGCGCGACGGTTGACTTCCTGGTGGAAGACCCGAAGGGCAACAAGGTATTTCGGCAGAGTGTGACTGCTTCTGATTTCGGGGTGGCTGCTGCCGACTTCACATTAGCCGATCTGGTCAACCAGGGGGACTACAAGCTCAGCGTGTCCATTGCTGACACCCGTTCTGAGAAGACTGTCGAGGTGCGTCCCTATGTGCTGCCCAAGTTCGCCGTGGATGTCTCCACCGATCGCAGCTTTTACCTGCCCGGTCAGCGCGTGGAAGGCGTGATTCAGGCCGATTACTTCTTTGGCAAGCCGGTAGCCCTCGGGGAGATCCAGGTGGTTGGCAGCGTGTGGGATGTGGAACGAACCGCGGTGGTCGACCTGCGCGGCCAAACCGATGAGAATGGGACGTACGAGTTCAGCTTCGACCTGCCCGACTATTTTGCCGGTTCTGGATTGGAATCAGGGCAGACCCAGTTCGCGCTGGAAGTGACCGTTGTGGACCAGACCGAGCACGCCGAGCAGACCAGCCAGCTGTTACCCATCGCCGCCCAGCCGCTGGTCATCGACGCAGTCGCCGAGAGCGGCCTGCTCAAACCCGGTGTGGAGAATATTGTCTACCTACTCACCTCCTATCCCGATGGTCGCCCGGCGCCGGCCCAGTTGCAGATCCGCGTGGATGGCGGGCAACCCACATCCTTGGAGGGCGGTGAGTATGGTCTTGCGCAATTCACCTTCACACCGCAGCCGGGCGGCTATCATATCCTTGACATTGTCGCCCAGGATGAGACTGGCCTGACGGCCAGCCGCCAGGTGGAACTTGAGACTGAGTATGGGAGTGATAGCGTTCTGCTGCGCGCCGACCGGGCTGCTTACGTTGTCGGCGAGACGATGAATCTGGTTGCTTTCACCCCCCTCGAGTCCGGCGATGTCTACCTGGACATCGTGAAGGCCGGCCAGACCCTGTCTACCCGCTCCGAACCGGTCGACAATGGCCAAGCGGAATTCGCCGTTGATGTGAGCCCCGACATGGTCGGTACGCTGGAGTTGCACGCATACAAGGTCCTCCTGGATGGCACTATCGTGCGCGACACGCGGCTGGTCGTGGTAGACGTGCCCAACGACCTGGCCATCACCGTCACGGCCGACAAGGAGACATATCTGCCGGGAGAAACGGCGGCGCTCAGCTTCCAGACCAGCGATGCAGGTGACGCGAGTGCGGGCGTGCAAACCGCGTTGGGGGTGGCGATTGTGGACGAGTCGGTATTTGCCCTACAACGCCAGGACCCCGGCTTTGCCAAGCTCTACTTCCTGCTGGAGCAGGAGTTGCTCGAACCTTTCTACCAGGTTAAGGGCTTTGAGTTGCCGGCGGCCATTTCGCCTGACCGCCAGCAAATGCGGCTGGCCCAGGACCAGGCCGCCAAAGCAGCCTGGACCGGAATCCCAGTTGCCAGTGCCGCCACGCCGGTCAACTCGCGCCAGGAGAAGCTCAACCAGGTCCAGTCCGCGCAGCAAGAAGGATTTGAACGCATTGTCGGCGCAGCCGGGATAGCCTTGGTTCTCGTTCCCCCCATACTTTGGATTGTGGTTATGGTCGCACTGAGCCGAGCCCGGGTGGTGAAGCGTGCGTTGGTAAGGGTGGCCATCATCTCCGGCGTTCTCTTGCTGCTGGGCGGGTTCCTGGTCGGCTGGCTGATAGCCACCTCGGAATTCTTCTTTTACGCTGATCCAGAGCAGTTCCTCGTCGCCCTGGCAGTTTTGTTTGGGCTGGGAGCGTTGATTTTCATTGGCTATGCCTGGCTGCGGCGGGACCCGGCGGCCAAGCTTCTGGTCTTGCTGACTCTCGCCTGGGGTGCGTTCGTCTTCTTGTTGACTCAGCTCAGCTACCGGGGACCCGAACCGCCCGATGCCTTGGTCATTGCGGCCGTCTTGGCCTATCTGTTCATTCCCGGCGCCTATCTCTTCTTTGGACAGGGTCTGTGGTTGCAGGCGAGGCGCTTGGCCGGAGGCCTTGCTACCGGCCTGGGTGCCGTGTCGGCGCTGCCGCTGGTCATCGTGCTGCCTTCCTTGTTCCTCTTCAACTTTGGGAGGGGCATGGCCGCTATGGCTCCCGCTATGCCGGTGGCCGAGATGGCCGAGATGGATCTCGCGGCCGGCGCTATATTGGAAGCAGAAGGCGTGCAGCGCTCAGGGGCGATGCCAGCCTCGGACGAGGGATCGGCTCAGACACCTCCTCGCCTGCGACAGTACTTCCCCGAAACACTCTACTGGGCGCCCGAAGTGGTCACCGCCGCGGGCGGCTTTGTCACTCTCGATATCCCCATGGCCGACAGCATCACTACCTGGCGGCTGACGGCGCTGGCCTCGTCCCAGGACGGACGCTTGGGCTTTACCACGCGCGGCGTCCGCGTCTTCCAGGATTTCTTCGTGGATATCGATCTACCCGTCTCGCTCACTCAGGGCGATGAGATCAGTATCCCGGTTGGCGTCTTCAACTATCTGCCTCAGGCCCAGGAGGTGCGGCTGGTGGTGGAGCCAGAGCCCTGGTTTGAACTGCTGGGTGAGGCGGAACAGACGTTGACCATCGCTTCCAACGACATTGAGGTGGTCTACTTCCCCGTCCGCGTCCTGAAGTTCGGGCGGCAGGGCTTCCAGGTGACCGCCTGGGGTGAGACTATGAGCGATGCCATCCGGCGTGAAGTAAACGTAGTGCCCGACGGCAAGGAGATGCGCCTGACCGAGAGCGACTGGCTGCGTGAAAGCCGGGAGGTTGCCATCCAGGTCCCGACCGAGGTCGTGCCCGAGACCCCCTACCTCGAGGTGAAGATCTATCCCGGCGTGATGGCCCAGGTTGTCGAGGGTTTGGAGAAGATCTTACGCCTGCCCCACGGCTGATTTGAGCAAAGTACGTCGGCGACGTACCCGAATGTTCTCATCCTGGACTACATGCAGCAGACGGGCCAGGGCAACGCCGAGGTGCAGTTGACCGCCGAGAAATACGTGGGCACCGGTTACCAGCGCCTGCTCACCTTCGAGGTGCCCGGCGGCGGCTTCTCCCTGTTCGGGAACCCACCGGCCGAAGTCTTTCTTACCGCCTATGGCTTGATGGAATTCAACGACATGGCCCAGGTCTATCCGGTGGACCCGGCACTTATCGACCGGACCGCTCAATGGCTGCTCGACCGGCAAGAAGGGGACGGCACCTGGACTGATCAGGGCTACTCGGAGCATTGGCTCATTGACTCAGAAGTCCCCACCACCGCCTTCATCACCTGGTCGCTGATCGAGGCCGGCTACGAAGATACGTCGCAGGTGGGACAGGCCATCAGCTACCTGCGTGAGTTTGGTCTCCAGCAGGAGGATGCCTACAGCCTGGCGCTGGTCGCCAACGCGCTGGCGGCCTACGACCCGGATGACTCCATGACGCGGGCTGTGGTGGACCGGCTGTACCAAATGCGCGTAGAAGAGGGTGATACCGTCTACTGGCAGGCCGACCTCCCCTCGTTCATGGGCGCCACCGGCGAAAGCGGTAGCGTGGAGGCCACGGCACTGGCGGCCATTGCGCTGATGCGCGCTGGCGCCTACCCCGATGCGGTGAGCGGCGCGCTGGCCTATCTAATCCAGGGCAAGGATAGCTGGGGTACCTGGAGCACGACCCAGGCCACCATCCTTTCTCTCAAGGCCATGCTGCTGGCCAACCAGCAGACCGGGCAGGCTGAAGGGCCGGCCACTGTACGTGTCAGTCTCAACAAAGAGCAGACCCAGGAAATCGTGATTGACGAGACCAACGCCGACGTGGTCCACTTGGTTACCTTCGATCGGGGCTTCTCTCCCGGCGGGGCCAACCGGGTGCAGATCGACCTGCAGGGGGGTGGCAACTTGATGTACCAGGTCGCCACCCGCTACTACCTGCCCTGGGATCAGGT
>Ga0209536_100016131_pt1 | contig 10636 bp, 11 predicted proteins | sample DeeMarSeWOR28_12_FD_187461 | JGI IMG/M metagenome (GOLD analysis project Ga0209536, IMG submission 187461) | Marine sediment microbial communities from White Oak River estuary, North Carolina - WOR-2-8_12 (SPAdes) (version 2) | ecosystem: Environmental > Aquatic > Marine > Intertidal zone >...
GAACTCAAGAGCGCGACGCAGAGCCTCGATCCGCGGGCGAAACTGGCGGAGGTACAGGGGCGCGTCGAGGCAGCTGTCGAAAACGTGGTCTGGCTGATCGTCGTATTCGTGCTGCAGACGCTGATCATTCCGCTGGCGGTGCTCGGCATGCTGTACGTACTGGCGCGGAACGTCCTGTCGAGGCGGGCGTCAGGGCAGCACGAATGACCCTGGCCCGGGCAGCTTTGCGGGTAGCATTCCCGCCCGAGATTACCCGGAGGCCTGAATGGGCAAGCTGATCCTCACGTTCCTCGTCTTCTTCATCATCATCGTCGGCTCGTTGGTCCTGAGTCGATGGAAGAATCGGAAGTAGGCGTAGGTCGGGCTGCCAGGCGACCGGAACGGCGAAGCGCGAGGGGTTGGCTCAGCGCCTCTTCGAGCCCGTTCCCGGCCGGAACGGGACGACCGGGTCGCCCATGCGCCGCCCGCCGGGATGGGGTGGCACGCTCGCGAGCAGGTCGTCCAGCAGCTGCGTGCTGCATTCGGCGAAGCCGGGTATCTCGTCGGCCGGCATCGGCCTGGCGATGACGAAGCCCTGCGCGTGCACCGGGCCGCAGCCCGACAGCCAGGCGAGCTGCTCGGCTCGCTCGATGCCCTCCACGGTCACGCCGAGGCCCAGGTTGTGGCAGACGCCGATGATCGAGCGCGCGAGCGACTCCGCCCGCGGGTTGGCCGGGGCATCCACGACCAGGCTCCGGTCGATCTTCACGCGCCGCAGTGGCAGCCGCGACAGGGAGGTCAGCGACGAGTACCCGGTGCCGAAGTCATCCAGCGCGAGGCCGACGCCGCCCTCGCGCATGCGGCGCAGGGCGTCGACCGTGGACGACGAGGTCTGGAAGGCGGTCTCGGTCAATTCGAGTTCGATTGCGTCAGCCGGCAGGCGGTGACGCTCCAGGAGCTCGGAGAGTCGATCCACGAATCGATTGTCGAGCAGCTGGTGGACCGACACATTGATGGCGACCCGGGCCTTGTCGAGGCCGCGGCTGCGCCATTCCGCGACGGCGGCCGCTGCGGTCTCCAGCACCCACTCTCCGATCTCGATGATCAGGCCCGACTGCTCGGCAATCGCGATGAAGTCGCCGGCCGGAACCAGCGGGCCGTCGGTTCGCTGCCAGCGCAGCAGTGCCTCCACCACGTCGGTCGACCCGTCGACGAGTGAAACCTGCGGCTGGTAGACGAGCGCAAGTTCGCGTGCCTCGATGGCACGTCGAAGCGACTGCTCGAGCGCGAAGCGCAGCTCGGATCCTTCGAGCAACTCGTGGGTGAAGGTCGCGATGCGGTTGCGGCCGAGTGCCTTGGCGCGAAACAGCGCCGCGTCGGCTGCGCGCACGAGGCCGGAGGCGTCGCTCGCATGCTCGGGCAGTCGCGCCACACCGACGCTGACGCTGACGAGGATGTCGCGCCCGTCGAGTGTCAGCGGTGCGCGGAAGCCGTTGACGATTCGCTCGGCCATGGCCGCGGTCCGCTCGGGCGGGCCGGCGTTCTCCAGCGCGACCACGAACTCGTCGCCGCCGAGCCGCGCGATGAATCGACGTTCGCCCACGAGCAGCCGCAAGCGCTCGGCGACGCCGGTCAGCAGCGCGTCGCCGAAGCTGTGCCCGAAGTTGTCGTTGATGACCTTGAAATTGTCGATGTCGAGCGCGATCAGCCCGATGCCGTGGCCTCGCTGCGCGGCCCCACGCACCGTGCGGCGCAGGTGATTGAAGGCGAAGCGGCGGTTCGGCAGTCCGGTGAGCGGATCATGGTTGGCCAGATGCGTCAGCTTGCGGGTCCGGTTGCGCACCCGGTCCTCGAGTTCGTGCTGGTGGCGCGCGACTTCCGCGTCGGCCTCGGCGAGCTGCTCGGCCATCTGGTTGAAGGCCGCGCCGAGTTCGTCCAGCTCGCGCGACCCGCCCGGCGGAACCCGGACGTGCCGTCCACCCCGGGCGAGCGCGCGGGTGGCCCGGGTCAGGCGCCTGACGGGACGCGTGACCGCAAGCATGGTCAGCAGCGACACGAGGAGCGTCACGCCGAGGACGAGGTAGGTCAGCCGGCGGATGGCCGACTCGGCCGAACGCGTGGCATCCACGGCGCTGCCTGCCGACTGCACGACGGCGCGGCTCGCCGGCGCGGCCAGGGCGGTGTCGAGCCTGAGTGGCAGTTGCAGGCCGGACTCGGTGAAGCGGCCGCGCAAGGTCTCGATCGATGCGTCGTGTCGCAATACCGCCTGCTGCAGCTGCTCGGCCCGGCCGAGGTCCTCCTCGACGAGCTCGAGCCAGGCACGACCTGGCGACCGTCGCAGTTCGTCCCGGTACTTTTCCAGGGTCGCACGGAAGCTGCGCGTGGCCGCGCGCAACGCCGTGTCGGTCTGCTGCGGGCCCGAGACGAGGTAGCCGTTGAACGCGGTGCGCAGGCGCCCGAGCTCGAGCTCCAGCTCGGCGTATTCGCGTCGGGCCAATGCGGGATCGGGCAGCTGCGCGTCCAGGCTGAAGGCCGTCGAGATGCGCCGCGTCAGCTGGTCGAGTACGCCCCGGATCTCGTTCAGTGCTGCCTGGCGCTCTGCGCCGAGGTCGATCAGGGACCAGCCCAGCCGGGTGTGCTCCTGGGTCTCGCCGCGCAAACGGGCGATTTCCGCCGCCGCGCTCGGCTGCAGGTCGACGTAACTGTCGAGGCTGGCGAACAGGGCATTTTCGGCCTCGCTGACGCTTGCCCGGCTGTCCTCGCCCGGCATGCGGACCTCGGCGAGCACGGCACGGTCGAAGGCGACGACCCGATAGGTCAAGGTGTCGGCGACCCGTGTCAGCGGCACCTGCGCAGTCTGTGTCTGGCGCAGCGTCGCGATCGCGGCGTGCAGGTCGCGCTGGGCAGCCGCGTAGCCGAGCAGCAGGACGGCGGCGATGAGCGCGAAGCCGAGCGCGAGCCGACTGGCCAGGCTCAGGCGGAGCTTGTCCCGCAAGCGGTGGTGCGCCGGGTTCATCATCCAGCCACAATATGCGCCTGTCGGCGATTCGCAAACCCCGGGTGTGACATATTTGCGACGCCGGGAAATGGTGAAGGTTTCGATGTCCCGGGGAGGGCCCATTGGGCAACGGGAAGGACGAAGAGGAGCAGCCGTCGCCGGTCGAGGTGCCGCACACCGAGCTTTCCGAAGAGGCCCGGCGCGGTGTCGCCGAGTCCTTCGTGTTGCGCGAGGGCACCGATTATGGCGAGCGCGACGTGCCGTTCGAGACCAAGGTTGCGCAGGTACTCGGGCAACTCGAGCGCGGCGAAGCGCGGATCATGTTCGACCCGGTAACCGAGTCGGTCACCCTCATCGTCGGGACCCGGCGAAACAAGCAGCGTTGCTGACGCCTTCCCGCCCGCGGGATCGTCCTTGCCGGGCACCCGGGAGGCGCATGCTGTCAGTTCGGGCGGCGGCCCGGCCCCGGCGCTTGCTTCAGCGCGGTACCTTGCCCGGCTGCTCGAACACACCAGCGGCGTCGGGGTAGAGGCGCTGGAGCAGGGCTTGTGCCATCCGGGCGATCACCTGCCCGACCCGTCGGGTATCCGCGTCTTCCCCTCTCTCGGATGCAGCGATCGCTGCATCGAGAGCCTGGCGGTCCACTGCGACGGCGCTTGCGACTTCGTCTTGCCAGAAGGTGGGCGCCTCGCTCTCCTGCCAGCGACCGCGGCCGCGCCCGAAATGAGCGACTGCCAGGTAGCGCAGCAATGCACCCCTGGCGAGGCCCGCAAGAAATTCCGGTGACCAGCGGACGGTTGGTTTCTCTGCGCCCTTGACGAGGTTGTAGCCCTTCGCGAGCCCGGCCGCACCAAAAGCGCCGAGCAGGCCCCCCGCGATGGCGCCGCCGCCAACCGTGAGTCCGCCGGCCGCGAGATCGGCCGCCAGGCCGCCCAGCGCGCCGCTCAGGAAACCTCCGACGATGGCGGCAATGCTCGCATCGACAGGCCCGCTCTCCGTGAAGTTCTCACGCATGCGCTCCAGGATCTCTGCGGCCGCCTCGCCCTCGAGCCCGTGCAGCTCGATCAGCCGGTTGGTCGACTCGACGATCGCGGCGTCGAGGCGCGTGGCAAGCGCGGTCATTGCCCGCTCGCGCGCACGCCGGGCCTCGCCGCCGAGGACCGGTGCGATCACGCCGCGAACCTTGTCTTCCCAGGACTCCCCGACGATCGACTCGCGATCACGCGCGCTCCTGGCGATCTGTCCTGCGAGCACCTGGATGGACGCCTGGAAGACGTCGAGGTTGCGCTGTTGCCAGGCGCGCGTGAGCGCCTCGTGAGCAACTCGCTTGTCCGCCGGCAGCAGCTCGCCGACGGTTTCGAGAAGCCGCCCCTCCTGCACCCAGCAGCGCGCGAAGGCGTCGAGCCCGAGCGTCGCGCGCACGACTGCGTACTGTCCGAGCGCCGATTTCCACCGCTCGACTTCGCGCGCCTCGACCGCTGCCTCGCGCGGTGGACCGAGCTGGTTCACGAGCACGACGACCGGCTTGCCGATCCACTCGAGAATCTGCATCTCCATGCCGACGTAGGCGGCGGCCGACGGGTCCTCCGTGGCATTGACCAGATAGAGCACGACGTCGGCATCGGACTGGACGTTCCGTACCGCCTGCTGGCTGCACCACAGCGGCCGGTCGCGGAATCGGTCCCAGACCTGCGACAGCAGCCAGCCGATCGGGCTGTTCGCGGATTTCAGGCGCTTGAGCAGGTGTGCCGTATCGCCGAATCCGGGCGTGTCCCATAGCGCCATGCGCAGGCCGTCGGCCGTCTCGATCATCGTGTGCGCTTCACTGACGTCGGTCACGTGCGGCTGGTCGGCAACCTCGCCGATGTCGCGGCGCAGCAGCGTCCGCGCCAGCGTCGTCTTGCCGACATTGGTGTGTGATATCAGGCTCAGCGTGACGCTGGCGGTGGTCGCCGGCGGGCTCATGCGGAGGTCCGTGCCGGCGGGATCGACGTGTCGGGCGTATCGAGCACGATGTGCTTCGCGTGATGCGCCTCCACGAAACGTGCCCAGCTGCGCAGGCGATCGTCGTAGCGGGAGCGGAAGGCGGGATCCGCGGCGAATCGCTCGAGCGGCGCGGCATCGAGCACGACCAGCGGAGGCTGCTCTTCGCCGCGCGGTCCGTGGCTCGCCAGCTGGCGCAGGAGGGCGCCGTGCACTTCTTCCTCGGGCGTCGCTGCGAGACTGAACACCGCGACCATCCGCTCGCGCGGTGCATGCGTGGAAAGCTTCTCGAGTACCGAGGCCTCCTCGCCGTACTCGACGGGGTCGAGGAACTCGAGCGTTACGCGGCCGCCGATGGCGTCCTGCAGGGCGGTGCGCACGCGCGCCCGCTGCCCGGCCGTTGGCACGATCCCGTGCCAGAGAATGGTCGCGACCTCGCCACCGCCACGGTTCGCCTGCAGCAGGCGATGGAAGTAGCGATCCGCGCGCGGCGGGTGGTAGAAGTCGCGACGCAGGCTGTGGCTTCGGCGTGCGCCTGCGGACGCCAACAGCAGTCGCGGCAGGACGACGTACAGGCCTGCAGCCACGACATAGAGCAAGATCCATTGCCGCGCGCTTTCGCCATCGAAGCCCGGGCGGAACTGCAGGGCCTCGAATGCGACGCCATCCGGAATGGAAATGCCGGTAAGCAGCGATGCCGGATACAGGATCGTCGCCAGGATGGCACGCACCGCCTCGGCACCGAGGAAAGTGCTCTCCCAGCCCGCGAGGTAGGCGAGGTAGACGCCGCGAAAGACGAGCCCGGTTGCCGCGCCGACCGTCATGAACAAGGCGCCCGCATGAAGCATCGTCCTCGCCCGGGCGAGGGCGAGCGGCGCCTGCAGCGGGCCCCAGTCGCGCAGGAAACGGGCGGCCGCCTTCGTGGCAATGGCCTCCGGCGCGCCAATCGTCTCCGGCCCGTGCGCCGTGGGTGGCCGTGGCAAGCGAACCCGTCCGAGCCAGTCCGCGAGCATCGTGGCAAACCTGCCGGGTGAACGCTTGTCGTGGGGTGCCGCGAGTCGGCGAACGAGCAGGGCCACGTAGACCGCGAGGTTCCAGGCGATCAGCCCCAGCAGTGGGAAGGCAAGCAGGTTCAGGCGCCGATCCGGCGAGATCTCATGGAACAGGAGTCCGGCACCGAAGGCCAGACCCATCAGGGCGAAGCCGATCCACCAGTGCGGATCGGGACCATCGACGAGCGCGGTGAGTTCCTCGCTTCGATTCCGGAGCTCGGCCTCGACGAGCGCTGCGCGCCGTCCCAGGAAGTCCTCCTCGTCCGGGCTGATCGGGTCGTCACGTCCATGGGGGGCACCAGCGCCGGCGTCGGGCGGCGCGGCCTCGACGGTGCAGCGTTCGCGGACGGCGTGCGGAACCAGGATGCCGCTCGGGTCCGCGAGTTCGACGGCGCGGACGAGCAACGTGGACTTCGCCTGGTTCTGGTTCACGCTGTCGACAGCTTAGCAGGCCAGAAATCAAGCGGCCGCAGGTCGGGCTCGACCCACTCGCGCCGTGCCGTCGTCGACCAGAGCCGGCTCGACGAGTAATAGGTGAGCGGCCAGCGCATGTCGTAGGTCGCGGCCAGCCGCTCGACCGTGCTCGCCAGGCCCGAGCGGGGCGCGCGGTCGAGCAGGTCCGCGGCCAGGCGGCGCAGGAACAGTACGGTGATCGTCTCGTGGTAGCCGTTAGGGTCGCCGCAGCTGCGGTTATACAGGTCGATGTGATGGCGCATCCGCTCGAGCGCCGGATCGAAGGGCATGCGCAGCAGGTAGCTCGTCGCTACGCCGATGTGCGCACGGTGGGTCCAGCGGCCATAGGGCCAGCTGCAGGCCTCGAAGGCCATGACCATGTCCATCACCTCGGCGTCGTTCCCGAACGGGAGGTCTAGGCTGTTGGTCTGGGTGCTCATTCGGGGTGGGACCGGGTCCGGTGAACATGAGCGTATCATCAGAAATCCGTGTCCGCGGGGGCTTCCGGAAGGCGCCGTGGGCGAACGTGCTGACCCTGTGCGGGAATTTTCGCTTCTTCCGGACCGGTCAAGGCGGCGCTGCACTCGCTGAGCCGGCCGGATCGAGCGAGAGGTTTCGGACTGACGCGTAGAGGGTGGAGAAAGAGGGGCAGGAATGGCGACTCATGCCGAGCTGGCCGCCAGGTTGCTGCGCGACGCCGCGGGGTTCTTTCGCAACGTCGGCGCGCAGAACGAGGAATTGCGCGAACAGATGAACGACAACGCGGACGTCTACGAGCAGATCGCGGATCGGGTCGAGGCCGACCCGCTGGGCGAGCTGGATCTCCAGGAAGACGACGGCAACGACCGGGGATAGGTCGCGCGCCGTGTCGTCAGCGCCCGTGCTGCGCGCATTCGCCGCGCTTGTAGACCATGCTGCCGCGTCCCTTGCTGGGAGACGAGAGCTCGATCACGTCCGGATCCTGCGAGCTGTCGCGCTCGTAGCGGGCCAGCATCTCGGCGGTCGGTCTCCGTCCACCCTGGCAGACGTACGACTGCGCCCCGGTCTGCGGAAAACAAGGTTGATAGGTGCCATCCGCCGCAAACAGGATTTCGGCCCGTTCCTCACCCGTCATCGAGCACCACCGCCCGGCCAGGAACTGGTTGGTCAGGCGTGACTTGGTCGCTGCATCCGCAGCCCGTGCGGCGTCCGCCTCGGCCTGTTGCGCCGCGGAGGGCGGCAGCATCATGTCCAGCATTCCGAGCGTCTGCACCGCAGTCGCGTCGTGGCCCTGGCTGCAGAGGTCGGCTGCCTGATCGCGAAACATCTTCATGGCGCCGCGCTGTTGCTCGGGAACTTCCGGGCTCGCCATGCGCTGGTCCACCTCGGCCAGCTTTGCCTTGCAGTCCGCCAGGGCCTGCAACGGCAGCGACAGGGCGACCAGGACGCCGGCGACCATCATCAGCCTGTCGTGCATGGGACCCTCCTCCTGCTCAGCCGTGCCGGCTCTTCTTGTGGCCGTGTGCCTCGGAGGCACCGCGGTCCCGAGTGTGGCCGAGCCCGGCGTCGACATCAACGCCCCGCCGGGATTGGCCGGTCGATCTTGCGCTGCGGTAGGCTGCAACAGATTCGCCACATGGTCACTGCGCCGGGTGGCAGGATGTCGGGTGAACGCTTGAGCGCCGCCGATGTTGTTCGATGAAGTGCCGTGTCTACATGGATGCGCCGGGCTTCGAGGATGACCTGGGCCTCGAGCGCTGGATACGAGGCAGCCCCGAGCTCGTCGCGACGCTGCCGCGGACGCCTTTGACCAAAGGTCAATAATGCAAGTCCGGCACCGGATGCGCGGACGGGAGGAGAATGCATCGATGAGCAGGGGAACGGATCCGGGGTCGGAGCCGCTGCTGCTGGCACCCGAAACGCGGGTGACCTGCCCGAAGTGCGAGCAGGAGTTCAGCCTGGCCGAGGGCTTCGCCAGGCAGTCGCTGGAGCGACTCGAGCAGGCGAGCGTCGGCGCGCTGGCGGCACTGCAGGCCGAGGCTCGCAGCAAGGCGCGCGCACTGGAGAAACAGGCGGCGGACCTCAGGGCCAGGGAGTTCGAGGAGACGCTCAGGGAAAAGGACGCGGAGCTCGCCCGGGCTGCGGAGGAACGCAAGAGGATCGCGGCCCGGGAAAAGGCACTGGCCGAACGGGAAGCCGGCCTCGTCGAGCGGGTGGAGCGCGAGGCCGCAGCGAAGGCGCAGGTGATCGCTGACGCGGCGCAGTCCGAGCTCAGGGAACGACTCGAGGCGCAGGCGAAGCAGCTCGAGGGCTTCCGGGTAGCGGAGGTGAAGCTCAGGAAGGAGCGGGCCGAGCTCGAGGCGAAACAGGCCGAGCTCGAGCTCGACGTGCAGCGCAGGCTCGACGAGGAGCGCCGGAAGATCGCGGACAGCGTCCGCGCGACCGAGGGCGAGAAGGCGAAGCTGCGCGAGGCGGACCTGCAGAAGAAGCTGGCCGACATGCGCCACCAGCTCGAGGCGGCGCAGCGCAAGGCCGAGCAGGGCTCGCAGCAGTCGCAGGGTGAAGTCCTCGAGCTGCTGCTCGAGGAGCAGATCGGCGCGACCTTCCCGCTCGACCTCATCGAAGAGGTCAAGAAGGGGGCGCGTGGCGGTGACGTCGTGCAAAGGGTGATGACGCGCTCGGGCCAGCAGGCGGGCGTGATCCTCTGGGAGGCGAAGCGGGCGCAGAACTGGAGCGCGCAGTGGCCGGCCAAGCTCAAGGACGACATGCGCGAGCTGGGCTCGGACCTCGGGGTTCTGGTCACGACCTCGCTGCCGAAGGAATTTTCCGACGGCCAGCAGTTCGGGCCGCACGAGGATGTGTGGGTCACGACGCCGGCGATGGCACTGCATGTGGCGGGGCTCCTGCGTTACGCAATCGAGAGCGCGCACAAGCAGCGTGTAATCGGCGCCAATCGTGGCGACAAGGCCGAGGCGCTCTACGATTACCTGACGAGCCACGAGTTCGCCCAGAAGTGGAAGAAGGTCTACGAGGTCTTCCAGGGAATGAAGCGAGAGCTCGAAACCGAGCGGACGGTGACGAGCCAGCGCTGGAGCCGCCGCGAGAAACAGATCAACCAGGCAGCCCTGACGCTCGTCGGCGTCGCCGGTGACATCCAGGGGCTCGCGCAGCAGGCGCTACCGCAACTCGAGATGGAAAGCGAGGCGCTGCCCTCGCCGGAGGAGGCCGACCCGCAGGAAGGCGACGCGACGTAGTTTCCCGTGGACACGTGTCGTTAGCGCCCGCGTTGGCCAGTCGGGCAGGCGCACGGTCGGGTGCCCGGAACTGGGAGTGAAGTCTCATGCGTCTGGTCGTAGGACGCCTAAGCTCTTCGGGTGTTCAGGGACCGTTCCGGGGTGCTGTCAATGGACTATCAGATCGGACAGGGAGACTGGTCGGATCGGGTATTCGCGGTTTGCGTGGTGCTGGCGCTGCTCGGCGTCGCGCTGCTTGCGTTCGCCGTGCGGCAGGAGCCTGCCGAAGCGGCGACGGCGGTGCCGCAGGTCGAGCGGGTCGCGGACGCATCCGGTGCTGTCGCGGATCAGCCATAGCCGACACCAACTGAACTTTCACGCTTATGTGAAAAGGCCCTGACAGCGGGACGGTCGGGGCATAGCCTCGTTGTTGAGAACAACAACAACGGGGAGCCGATCCATGAAGGGACCATGGTGGGCTGGGCTATCTCCCATGGCAGGGCGCCGCAGGCTTGCGGCACTCGCGGGCAAGCTGCTCCATCACTCGTTTGTCTTCTACCTCGTGGCAGTCGCCGCGAACAAGACCTGGCTGCTGTTGAACAGCGATATCACGCACCTCATCCGACGCGCGCACTGAGCAGGCCAGTCCGGCCTGGCCGCTGCCCCCAGCGCATGCATCGCGCCGCCACTGATACGCGATGTCCTCCGGATGGATGCCGGCGGCGTCGTGTTCCTGGTCCCGTTCGTCCTGCTGCTGGCACTCTTCGGCAAGGTCTATGAGTTGACGTGGGCCATTGCGCTGCCGATCACGGGTGCCATGGGCATCGACCGCGTCGGCGCCGTCGCCGTCGTCAACGTAGTCACGCTGCTGGTCACCGTGGCGATCTGCTACCTGGCCGGACTCGCCGCGACCAGCGAACGCGGGTAGCGCCTGTATCGCAGGATGGACGATCGACTGC
>Ga0209536_100016132_pt1 | contig 10636 bp, 14 predicted proteins | sample DeeMarSeWOR28_12_FD_187461 | JGI IMG/M metagenome (GOLD analysis project Ga0209536, IMG submission 187461) | Marine sediment microbial communities from White Oak River estuary, North Carolina - WOR-2-8_12 (SPAdes) (version 2) | ecosystem: Environmental > Aquatic > Marine > Intertidal zone >...
TCCTTTAATGAAATAACAAAAGATTATCCTGAAATAACAAAAGAAAAGATATTGGCTTGTTTAGCCTATTCCGCAGATAAGGAACGAAAGATAAAAGTTACTACATGAAATTACTTTTTGATGAGAATATTTCTTATCGAATAATTAAACTATTATTAAGATATTTCCCTGATTCCATTCATGTGTCAACTTTGAAAGATGCCAGACTTACTGACTTAGAAATTTGGCAATATGCGAAGGATCAACAATATTGCATTGTGACATACGATGAAGATTTTTATGAATGGCAAAATCTTAAAGGTATGCCGCCGAAGATCATCTGGTTAAGGTTTGGCAACGCAAAAACAAAAATTATTGCTGAAAAGTTAATAAAAAATGTGAAGCAAATTCAAGATTTCCTCAATGATGAAAATCTAGGTTTAATTGAAATCCACTAGAAAAATATACAAACACTGCCACCAACAAGCAGCTATACCCCATACCTCCAATACGTTTTAGCATGAATCCCTGCACGCCGCTGCCTTTCAGACAAATAAAATTTAACCTGTTCACAAAACGGTACGGTGCATAGCCCCGAACGTTACCCAACATTAAAAAGAACTAATGAGCATAACTTTACTTAGGTTAAAAGGATATATTGATAATCAATTTTCAACAAAAACATAAAGAAACCAATATGAAGCATCTAACTTTTCTCGTACTGCTATCTTGTCTTTTAACAGTTCCTGTTGTTCAAAGTCAAGCACAAACGAACGAAATACAAAAAAAGATCGAAGAAGCCATGAGTGCCGCCCCACACTCGATTTCAAAAAATGCCACTATTCTAGACAATGCAACAGAACCGGGTGGTGAAAAAGTGGTCTTGCGGAAGGGTACCAATGAATGGACGTGTTTCCCTGACAATCCCAACATGCCTGGAAAAAACCCCAGATGCTTTGACGAACAAGCCATGGAGTTTTTCAGTGCAGTTGCGGATAAAAGGGAACCAAATATAACTCGTACAGGCTTTGCCTACTTTTTGCAAGGAGGTGGCTCAAGAAGCAATGCGAATCCCTGGGACACAAGTCCAACACCTGACAATGAATGGATGGAGATGCAAGTGCCGCATATAGTGCTAATCACTCCTGATAAAGCGATTCTTGAAGGTTTACCAACAAAAATGGATAACGGTGGCCCGTGGGTTATGTGGAGCGGCACACCTTACGTTCATATTATGATTCCAGTGCCTAAGTATATTCAGGAATAAATAACCGAGAGTTTAAAAATAACGTTGGGTAACATTGTGTATACGCCATTTGTAATTGTCACGCCTTTTGCAATCAACATCCGTCAAATATTAAAGGTTAAATACTTCATAAAAGCCGCGCCAATAAATGGCGCATACACTGGACCCTTAGGGCCAATACAATATCTTTTAACCGAAATCTGATATTTTACGTATATTTGATAAAATCTATTAAGAAATGAGCGCAATTGTTATTCAAGCCGATCCGAAAAGTAATAAAATACTTGCTGAACTTGCAAAAAAGCTTGGAGGTAATGTATTGGCTATTGATGATGGACAATATGAAGATATTGCTTTAGGAGCCCTCATGGAAAAAGAAAAGACTGGAAAAGTTGTTTCAAGAAAGGATATAATGAAAAAGCTTAATGGGAAATGAATGTCGAATTTGATAGCTCATTCCTAAAGTCTTTATCTAAAATCAAAGACCAAACTACTCTCCAAAGAATCAAAAAAGCAATTATCGAATTAGAAGATTCCAGTGATTTCAAGAAAGTTAGAAACTTAAGAAAGTTAACTGGGTATAAAAACTATTTCAGAATTAGAATCGGTGATTTTCGGCTCGGCTTTGAATCGATCAATGATGACACAATCAGACTAATAATTATCTCGCACAGAAAAGATATATATAGAAATTTCCCTTAATTGTACTTGCCCTAACAAGCCGGTAAAATGCATACCTACTATCATACCCCTTGAAATACATTTTACCATTCACTATCTTTAACCAAAACAATTTTTAAACTATAACCGGCACGCCACTTTACCGGCGAACCGCTAAGTCTAATGGCTTGCATTTTCCTCAGAAAGTATTTATCTTGCAACTATTATTCAGTCGCATCGTATAAATGGGTAGAAAAGAGAAATTAATTAAGAAGCTTCTTCGAAGGCCTAAAGACTTCACCTATGATGAATTGGTTTCCTTGCTTGGTTATTTTAAATACTTTGAATTAAAAACCGGGAAAACAGGGGGCTCAAGAAGAGCTTTTATACAACAAGAAACAAAGCATGTTATTAGACTCCACAAACCGCATCCAAAGAATATACTCAAACGCTATCAAATAGATGAAGTTATTGATGAATTGACAAAAAACGGACTATTATGAAAGATGTACTTAAATATAAAGACTTTGTTGCTTCTGTTCATTTTAATTCAGAGGACGATGTATTTCATGGCAAAATTGAAGGAATTGATGATTCAATAACCTTTGAAGGTGAAACCGTCAATGCTTTGAAAAAAGCCTTCGAAGAAGCCGTAAGTGACTATTTGAATATTTGCAAAGAGATTGATAAAGATCCACACAAATCATACAGAGGAAGTTTTAACATCAGAATCAAACCTGATTTACACAAAAAAGCTGCTTATAAATCGGTTGAACTTGGGTTGTCTTTGAATCAGCTTGTCGAAAAAGCTATTTCAAGTTTCATTTCAAATAAATCAAGTGCAAGCCATAAGACTTAACACGGGGTATACAACATGGCGGTGGTCTTGCCATATTGAATATTCCTGCTTATCACTATTTTCATTACCGGGGACAGTAACTCAGGCGCCTATCCGCCACGTAGTATCACCCCCAACCGTTGTGTGCAATTAGTACGAATTGATGAGACAATACATAGAAAATATCATTGGTAGAAATCTTCCTGATTCCGACTGGGCGCTATTGTCTGATATAATCGAGCGAAAAGAAATAACAAAAGGAGAACTTCTCGTAAAAGAAGGGCAAAGATGTCATGACATATGGTATTTAAAAGAAGGAGCTGTTAGGTATTATGAAAATGTAAATGGCGAATACAGAACTACACATTTTTTTATTGCCCCTACCATGTTCACCGTGTATCATAGTCTACTCTCTGATGAACCATCCGAACTGGCTATTGAAGCAACCACTGATTTGAAATTGGAGGTCTTACCCTATTCTCTCTTAAAACAGCTTTATGATCAGAGCCATGTATTGGAGAGAGTTGGAAGAATAATGGCTGAGTATCAGTTCATCAACGAACTGAACCGCAGACGTATGCTGTTAAATATGGACGCATTGGAGCGGTACGAATTCCTTGAAGCTAATCAGCCTGAGGTATTTCAGCAATACCAACTTAAAGACATTGCAACATATATCGGTATAACACCTGTTTCTCTTAGCAGACTGAGAAAATATCGTTTGGAAAGAAAATAACGAACTTATCATTTGATAAGTGCATCCGCAAATTCATATCTGAACTTTGTCAAAAAAAAGAAACAGATATGGAAAAACAAATCATTTTAATTACAGGAACTTCACGAGGAATAGGAAAATACATTCTGACTGAATTAAGAAAAGATTCTTCATTAATTGTTTACGGCTCTTCAAGAAAGAAAGACCCTTCAGACCAATTACACATTGCCCTGGATGTTACCAATCCCGAATCATGTTCGCGAGCAGTTGAAAAAATCCTTGCTGAACAAGGAAGATTGGATATGCTTTTCAACAATGCAGGCAGTCATCTTACAGGTGCTTCTGAAGAAACAACTCTTGAAGAAATAGACGGTCAAATGAGACTTAACTTCTATGGAGCTATTCACATGATCAAAGCGGTTACTCCCGTATTCTTAGAGCAGAAATCCGGCAAAATCATTAATATGAGCTCATTAGGCGGGCTACTCTCTCTTCCTTATACCAGTGCATACAACGCTAGTAAGTTCGCCTTGGAAGGATATACAGAATCCTTGAGATTAGAACTGCTTCCGTTGGGAATTTATGTGTCAAATCTTGAGGCCGCTTATATCAATTCAGGAACAATTGATCAATCAATAATTGCGCCCATGAAAGAGCATCCAATTTTCAGCAAGTTCAGGAAGAAGATCCATGCTAAGATGATGAAGGACTCTACCAAAGGTATTCCGCTTTCTCAGATACATGAAGTAGTGCATGATATCATTCGAGCATCTAAACCAAAATTTAGGTATAAAATTGGCAAAATGGCTAAACAGCTTACCTTCTTCAACTCACTCCTGCCCGAGCAGATGTTTCAGAATGCAGTACTCAAGTCCTTTAATGTTCCAAAGAAAATTCAATACTAAGACATGGTATCAAAGCAAATACAAACCTCAATCGGAAATATTTCAATCAGCATCAAAACTGTAGAAGGTTCTGTGCCCATTATTTTTTTACATGGCGTGTACTTTGACCACAACTTATGGAACCACCAAGTCGAACAAATACTCGATAGAACGGTCGTAACAGTTGATATGCCTTTTCATGGTTTAAGTAAGAATATCATCAACACAAACTGGTCTCTTGATGACTGTGCTGTAATGCTGCTCGAAATATTGGATGAGCTGAAAATTGACAAAGTAATCGCTGTTGGGCATTCATGGGGAAGCATGACCATATTGAGAGCAGCAGATAAATACCCAGGCCGCTTTTTAGCATTGGCTCTGTGTAATATGCCATTTAAAAAACCAACTAAGAAGGAAGTACGGCAAATTAAACTTCAGCATTCAGCATTGTTGTTTAGAAAATTCTACATGCAACAAGCGGGAAAATCACTTATGGGCAAGGAATTATTAGCAAAGAACCCCAACCTTCTCGACAAACTCATAACCCCAATGATGAAACTCACAAATAAGGAGATCAAATACACTGATAAAGCAGTTAGAATTGAAGCAAAAGAGGCAATTCATTTAATAAGAAATCTAGCTATGCCTGTTTTCGCCTTAGTTGGTGAAGAAGATTATGTCGGTTTACCGCCAATTAAAGAAACAACGATTGTAAGAGGCGGACACGTAAGTCCTTTAGAAGTTCCTGAAGAAGTTTATAACTTTATAAAAAAGGTTATTAAAAAATAAATAACAGCACACAACAATGTATAAACGGCATTAAAACGACCGTTTATACTAGACCGTTGTGGTGCATGCGTCCCGAAATTCTACAAACATGAGTACTAAAGTTAAATTTTGGAAAATCTTTAATTATCGTCTGAAAGAATTGACTGATAATGTTGACACTAGAAATGCAAATCCAGGGGGAGCTTCAAGAGCCATGTTAGTTATGATTCCTTTACTAATCTTTACTGCATTGATAGAGTATTTATGGATTTTTATATTTGGAAGTGATACTATTTAATATACTTGATTAATATACTAAAAAGATATACCTTTGTGATATATAAATAAAACATCATGAAAACAGTATCTTTAAAAATAGATGATTCGATTTTCGGCGAGACTGAAAAAATACTTGCTCGGATTAAGAAACCACGGAATCGATATATAAACGAAGCTATTGAGTTTTATAATAAAATTCAACGCAAACAGATTCTGGAGAAAAAACTTAAAAAGGAATCTGGATTAGTTAAAGCTGATTCAATGTCAGTACTTAAAGATTTTGAGGAGATTGATTATGCCGATTAAGCAATTTGAAATCTGGATTGCAGACTTAAATCCACAGATAGGAACTGAGCCAGGAAAAACAAGACCTGTTTTGGCAATACAGACTAACTTACTTAATAAGATTCCTCACCCGTCAACGATAGTTTGCCCAATTACAACAAACGTAAAAAAGGATTCTGAGATTTTAAGAGTTCATCTAAAAAAAGGAACCGCAAATTTACAACAAGCTTGTGATATTATGATTGATCAAATTCGTGCTATTGATAATAAAAGGTTGATTAAAAGGATGGGCATTTTGCCTGATGAGCTGATTGATTTAGTGAAGGAAAACATTGGGATAGTTCTTGACCTTGAATAATGCACGACACCACAACAAAGAGTATAGTTCATTGGCGGGATAGGTGGTTTGCGGGCGTTTGTTTTTCAAATTTGCTTATCTTGTAACCTGATAAGAAAGTGCTATGAAATCGCCAACGAAACTTTACCCCAACCGTTAGGTTTCATTAAATAAAAAACGGAATGCAGTTACCCACATTCCGCATAAAAACTTGCAATACTGCTACTCTTTAGTTTCTCTTAAAACTAAAAACGGCAGGAGCAAAAGTTGCTTGAAGTCCCATTCCTGTTGCTGCCGCTTTCATCTCTTCTGGCACGTCTCCACAGAATAAAAACTCACCTGGATTGGCAATCGCCATAAGGTTGCCGAAATGACCTGCCGCGGTGGTACCCAAGTGAAATCCAACTGCTCCCGCATCCTGGAATACGTCTTGAACGATCAGTCTTGAAGTTGACTCATCGAAATAGCATTGTACTCTCAATGCACCTGGCTCGTTGCTTTTCATTTGATCCGTCACTTCTGCGTAGATAGACTTTAGCTCTTCTGACTTCCCTTCTTTGGCAGTCCATGAATACACTACCATCACTTCTTGATTTTCCATGTTTATATCTATTTTTTGATTTGTTAGTCCTTCACTCATTGTACCTTGCTCTTGCATCCAATGACTTCCTCTGCTTGAATAAGTTGCTGGCAGACCCATGAATTTTGAATATGTTCTAATGGTCCACGACACGGGGCCACGGAAAAAGTAGTTCTCTGGAGCTGCAATTTGATCAATGTCGTTCTTGTATCGTGCCGCCATTCCTTTTGTGAGGTGAAATTTCAATTCGTCACTTGAATCAAAAGTCTCGTGAATAATCAATGCGTCCTCACCTATTACTTTATAAGCTTCAAAGCGGATCATGCCCTCCTCTTCAGAATACGCATCGGTTCCTACTTTCAACCACCAATGCTTAAGCTCTTCGATGCTCTCACCAGGTTTGCATGTCCATTTTGCAGTTACCTGAACCGCCTTCGAAGGATCTGGTTGCTTGTAGTCATTCTTCACAAAACCAAAAAGATACTCCCCGAAAGTTCCGTTAACACCTTTTGCTTGTAGCGCATTTCTTGTTTCATCAGAAATATTCATTGCTCTAAGAAGATGATAGTCGGGCTGAGCAACTTTATGAAGTGCTTCCACATGCTCCCCTGCTACCTTTGAAAAGTACTCTCCCAGCGCGCGCTCGTTCTTAAAGATGTGATGCACCAAAACAGCATCCTGGCCGATTGCGTGATTAATCTCTGTTGAAAGCATTCCATCATGCTCTCGAGCATCCTTGTGAATGTCTTCCCATTCTTTAATCATATCCCCAGAGTCTGGAGACTTACGGAAGATTCCACCCTTAGTTTTAGGCACCCATTTGCCTGTTATACTTATTTCTTCTCCGATCTGAATCGGCTCTTGCATGAATGTTGGTAATTCTAATTGTAACTGTTCCATTTTATATGTTTTTGCGATTTTATAAGACAAATGTATTGACGTTTTTACAACCAAATAGGGTGTGTTTACGACTATCTTAAAGGTTGTTTACGACACTTTATTGTATTACATTTGTACCCATGAAGCATATAAGCGTACTCGTACCACAAGGAAGCAGCATAGTAGATACGATCATTAGCCCGTTCAACTTATTTAAGATGGCAAACTCTTATCACCAGAGGTTGAATGGTATTAGCGAACCTCTATATAAGATAGATCTTGTGGGTATTGATGATAAACCTGTCACCTATCAGGGGCTCTTTACGGTTAACCCTACGGCAAGCATAGATTCAATTAAAAAGACCGATTTAATCATCATATCTCCAATCAGTGGAAATCTTGAAAATGGAGTGAAAGTCAATCAGAAGTTTGTGGAATGGATGAAGAAGCAGCGGATTCAAAACGGGACTGACCTAGCCAGTCTGTGCCGAGGGGCATTCCTTCTTGCCGAAACTGGGCTTGTAAACGGAAAAGATTGTGCTACACATTGGGCAGCACAGGATCTCTTTAAAAAATGGTACCCTCAAGTTAATTTAGTAGCAGAGAGCATCTTCTGTGAGAGCAATGGAATTTACTCGAGTGGCGGTGCCTACTCTATTCTAAACTTCACATTGTATCTCATCGAACGATACTTTGGAAGGGAGACCGCCATTTGGACATCAAAACTTTCAGAAATAGAATTTGACAGAATAAGTCAGAGCGAGTTCATCATTTTTAGTGGACAAAAGGATCATTCTGACGAATCAATAAAATCAGCACAAGAGTTCATCGAAAGTAATTTCGAGAACAAATTGAACGTAGAAACCATCGCTGAGAATGTTCACCTTAACACACGTAGTTTCCTGAGAAGGTTTAAAAAGGCTACTTCGAATACGCCTTTGGAGTACATTCAACGAGTTCGTGTAGAAGCCGCCAAAAAGAAACTTGAAAACACGACTGACACCATTATGGAAGTCATGTTTAGCATTGGTTACAATGATGAAAAGGCCTTTCGCAACACCTTCAGGAAATATGCGGGCCTATCTCCAAAGGAATACCAGTTGAAGTACAATCGAGAAATGGCTTATGCTTAATTTAGTAAAAGTAAAACGAAACCTAACAATGTATAAACGGCATTAAAACGACGGTTTATTAGGATCGTTGGCATTAATAAACTCAACCATGAAAATAGAACTAAATTCCGTAACTTTAACTACTCATTCATTCTTGAATTTCTTCGATATGCAAACCAATAAAAGTCTCAAACTATGTATAGTTTTATTATTAATTTTTTCCTGTAAAAATGAAACACAAACTAAAGTTGATTCTGAAATTAAAGTTGTAAAAGAGATCAAACCTCAATATGCACTAACTAAGGACCAAACACACAATAAATTTAGTAGCACTATTGAACCTATCTTGAGAGTGAAATCTGGTGCTATAATTGAAGCATTTACGGAAGATGCTTTTGATGAACAATTCGATATAAACTCTACAGTTGAAGATCTTAAAAATTTTAATCTAGACCTTGTACATCCGCTTACTGGACCTGTTTATGTTGAAGATGCACAGCCAGGAGATGTTTTAAAAATCACTTTACATGAAATTGAGGTTGGCGATTGGGGCTGGAATGCCATTGTTCCTGGATTTAGTTTCGTTGCAGATTCTATTGAAGGATCATATTTAAGAACTTATAAATTAGGAAAAGATGTTACTCATGTTAATTTTAAAGACAATATTAGACTTGAATTAAACCCATTCCCAGGAGTTATGGGAGTTGCACCAGCAACCACAGAATTATTGTCTACCATTCCACCAAGAGCCAATGGAGGAAATATGGACGATCCAAGCATGACTAAAGGTACTACAGTATATTTTCCAGTTTTTGTTGAAGGTGGCTTATTTTCTATAGGTGATGGGCATGCTATACAAGGTCATGGTGAAGTTTGTGGTACTGCTATAGAAGTTCCTTTACGTGTAATTTATGAAATTGAATTAGTAAAAAACAAAACCATAAAAGAGCCTCAATATGAAACTGATGATTATTATGCAACAACAGGTTTTGGAACAACTATAGATGAAGCAGCTAAGAAAGCCACATTATACATGATAGATTATTTGATGACTGAATATAAACTTACTCAGTTAGAAGCTTACGCTCTTTGTTCTTTATCTGGGGATTTAAAAATTGCTGAAACTGTTGATGTTCCTCATATGCTAGTGACGATGCATATATCCAAAAATATTTTTGAAGATGATAAAAAAGAGTAGTTTTACTAATTATACACAGTACAATTAAAATCGTTTTTAGACAGAATTTATTAACAAACATTCGAGAGTGAGAAGTTCATCAAACTGCCAACACTTATGTTATATTTAGTACCATGTGTAACTTCAAAAAAGATATAAGATATTGTTTGAATTGGTTATTCATTAATAGAGGAATTCAATATAAATTAAGAATATATTAGTCTTGATAAATAATATACTAATGCCGACAAAGTGTATAATTAATTGCTTTGGCTAGTGCTTATCCTGAAAATTCCGAAGGAATTTTCTCTGGCAAGTATTTGTTTTCTAAATTAGTTGCTAAACCACGCAACTATCCTTATACAAACCGTTAGCGGCAATAGTATAGTCGTATAAAATTCTCTATCATATTTTTAAATGAATCTTATAATAAATAGTAAATGGGAATCTATATGGGATATTTATAATGACAATAATAAATAAAAGGATAAACTGCCGCTAACACTGTATATACAAAATGGGCGAGATAGTAGTAAATTCAAGGAGTTATATTGGAAACCACTATTATATATCTCGTGAAATATTAGCAATTATTCTTCAGAATAATAATAATAAGTGAACAGAATTGTACGCTGTTTGTTGTAAATTAGTTAACTAATTAATAACTATAATACTATGAAACTACTGCGCCAATTGATTCTATGTGTGCTTGCAATGGTAATTACGGCGAGCAGTTATAGTCAAACGAGCGAACCGAACATCCAAGACCTTATGTTTCAATATAGGGCAACAGAGGCTCTTGTTTGGGCAATGCCCCTTCTAAACTTCAAGCAATTTCGTGATGGACATAAAGACATTGGGGTTCATCAAAATGATATCGCTTACCATTCAAAAATT
>Ga0209536_100016133_pt1 | contig 10636 bp, 8 predicted proteins | sample DeeMarSeWOR28_12_FD_187461 | JGI IMG/M metagenome (GOLD analysis project Ga0209536, IMG submission 187461) | Marine sediment microbial communities from White Oak River estuary, North Carolina - WOR-2-8_12 (SPAdes) (version 2) | ecosystem: Environmental > Aquatic > Marine > Intertidal zone >...
CTCGGTTTTAAATTTTTCAACTTCCCCGACGAGCAGGGTCTCGAGTTTTTCACAGGCCTTCAGATAGGCCTCGCGTTTCTCTTCTGCACCGACCGGACCCGCAGCCATTTTCAGATCTTGCGGCTCATTGGGTGATCCGCCGACGATGATCATGCCGCCGTAGCGGTTATCCGGATTGTAAGCCCAGGCTTCTACACCCAGACCTTTGTTGATGATATTGTGGGTCATGCGGGCACCGCGCCCATGACTGAGCACCATGATCATGGCATCCAGCGCATAAAAATCCCGCGTTCCCATTTGGGCACTGTGATACCCGACTCGAACCAGGGGCGTCCGCGCCCCTTTTAAAAACCGAATATTTTTCCGGGGCCCTTGCTGAGGCGGTTCACGCGTAACCGATTCCGGTGTCCGCCGGCCCATCGGATACCGCGCGAAGTAAGTTTCGGCCAGTTTTTTCGCCTCTTTTAAGGTGACATCTCCAACAAGGACACACACGGAGTTGGCCGGGTTATAATATTTTTGATGAAATTCGACGGCATCCCGGGTGCTGAATTTTTCCATGTCGCTTTTCCATCCAATCGTGGGATTGCGATAGGGATGCGCGCTATAGGCTGTGGCGCTCAAATCCAGCCAGGCAGCCCCGTCGGGATCATTGATGTATCGAAAGGCCCATTCCCGCTGAACCACTTCTTTTTCAACGTAAAATTCACGCCAGGAAGGCTCAAACAACTGCTCACTGACGATGGAGAACCACTGTTCGAGCATATCCGAGGGCACCGATGCGATATACTGAGTCTGATCTTTGGTGGTAAACGCATTGACACCGACGGCCCCGTTTTTACCTAGCTGGGAGGAAAAAACCTGCGGTACATAAATTTTTTGAACTTCCGCCCGCAGCTTTTCCATCTCGGCGCGGTTTTCTTCGATCAGCTCCGCGTTGGGGCTGCGCTTCTGTTTTTCACTGAGAATGGTTTGATAGGCGTCCTCGATTTGCTTCTGCAGCTGTTCATCTTTGGCCACATCCAAGGATCCGAAATTTTTGGTGCCTTTAAACATCATATGCTCCAGCATATGCGCAATACCGGTTTTGCCCGATTCCTCAAGGGCAGAGCCCGCACGAATCGCCAGCCGGCAGGCCACCTGCGGTGTCGCCGGTCGTTCGACAATCAGAAACATCATGCCGTTCTCAAGCTGGAATTCTTTGACGTTAAGTTTAATATCAACCGCTGCGCTCGCTGCCAGGCAGAAATTTGCGATCAGCAACAGCAGTAAAAAACCAAATTTAACAATTTTGACAAAACGCATATTCAATGCCTCCGATGGGTAGCTGCAAGGGAAAAAGCGCGTACCTTTATTTTTAAGTAACCAACTTCGCTCCGGATCAATTAAGAAAACCAATCTTGCACTTTGTAAAGGAGAATTACGTGCAAAATTCAGGTATTAAGTTCCGACTTAATTAGGGTAGTACCGAAAATCAGAATTTCAAGAACGGATCCGCTATACGTTATAACAAATTTTCAGAAAAAACCAATATTCAGAAAAAATCGGCCATGCCTCCCGCGTGGAGCACATGGCCATGGTAGTGTGTACGCATTGAAAATTTATCGTTGAGGATGAGGAATTAAAATCGCCTTCCGCAACACCTTTGAAGCCGGTCAGGCATTATCGATCATCAGGCATCGTACATCACCGCCAGTATCGTTGCCTTCCCTATTTTAGCCGCGATGTGATGGGCGGTTGTCGACAAATAATAAGCACTGTCCCCCGGCTCGAGTTCAAACTTGTCCTCCCCGATTTCTAAAATGACCTCTCCGTCCAGCACGAAGATAAACTCCTCGCCTTCGTGCAGCGAGATCTCCTTTTCGGGATCTTCCTCGAGTTGGACCAGAAATGCCTCCATGTGACGCCCTTTCACATCCGGTGCCAGGCTTTTGTAAGTATAAATTTGCTTCTGTCCTTTTTTGGATGTGGAGCGTGAAATCGTGCGGCGCTCGTTTTTGCGGGTGATGGAGTAAAGTTTTTCGCCGACCCCCGAAACCAGACGTCCGAAGGCACTGTCCAGCGCCTTTGACAGCTTGATCACCGTTCCCAATTGGGGCTGCAACTCCTTATTTTCAATTTTAGATAAAAAATCGACATCGAATCCGGTCATCTTTGAAATCTCATCCAGTGAAAGCTGCTTTTCTTCCCGGATCCTCAGGATACGATCCCCGACGTCATCCATGCTCTTTGGCGGCTCCAACGGTATATCACCGGTTAAATCCTCAAAAAAGTCAAAATCAAAATGCGGTTTTTTTGTTTTCTCTTGCATCTTATCTCCTTATCAAAAATTTATTCTCATTTTTGAATTGCGTATTTTGCAAGAAGCCATCTCAAAAATAGGAGATGGATTCTACATGCATTTTGCTCCCAAGTACCTGGCGATGACAAGCCGCTGGACTTCGGATGTTCCCTCGCCAATTTCAAGAAGCTTCTGATCCCTGTAAAACCGCTCGATATCATACTCTTTCATTAATCCGTATCCACCGTGAAGCTGGACGGCATGGTTGGCGGCTCGATACATCACCTCGGAGCAGTACAGCTTCGCCATGGCCGCCTCTTTGGCATACGGCAGGGCATTGTCGTTCAACCAGCAGGCTTTGTATAGCAGCAGGCGGGCGCATTCAATTTCCGTGGCCATATCCGCCAGCTTGAAAGCATTTACCTGAAAGGTCGCTATCGGCCGGCTGAATTGTTCGCGTTCCTGACTGTATTTCAGTGCCATATCAAGGCAGCCCTGAGCACCCCCAAGGCCCATAGCACCGATGGATAATCGACCGCCGTCCAGTGTCTTCATCATCTGGTGGAATCCCTGCCCCCGGGGGCCCAACAGGTTTTCTTTGGGAACGCGGCAGTCTTCAAAATAGAGCTCGCTGGTGTTTGACGCGCGCCACATGAGCTTGCCATGCATTTCTTTGGCGGTAAATCCGGGCGTGCCCGATTCCACGATAATACAAGACAGCTCAGGTTTGCCGTCATCTCTGACACCGGTGCGCGCCAAAACGGTGGTTCCGGCGGTGATATCGGTGGCGGCATTGGTGATGAAGATTTTACTGCCGTTGATCACCCATTCATTACCGTCCAGGACTGCGTTGGTCTGCGTGTTACCGGAGTCTGAACCCGCATTGGGCTCTGTCAGCCCGAACCCCCAGAGCGCCTCTCCGCTGCATAGTTTCGGCAGGTATTTCTTTTTTTGCTCCTCATTACCGAAATAATAAAGCGGTCCAATGCCCAATGAGTTTTCAGCAGCAACGGTGGCGGCATGTGATCCATCAACCCGGGCGATTTCTTCAACCGCGATGATATAAGAAAGGTAATCCATTTCCTGGCCACCGTATTTATCGGAGACAAAGATCCCGAAAAGTCCCAGCTCGGCCATTTTCTGCATGGTTTCATAAGAGAACTCTTCCTTTTCATCCAGTTCCCTGGCAACCGGTTTGATCTCCTTTTCAGCGAAACTGCGCACGGATTCACGTAAAATTTCATGGTCAGTCGAAAGTCTAAAATCCATTTTTAAGCCTTACCCCCTGTTTTTCATTTTGTTTATGCTCGATAAGGGTTATAGATTATGCTTACAAATCGATTCTTTTTAAAGCGGTGTTATGGTATAGGATCCGCAAAGATAGCCCATTTTATAAGTCTACGGCCTTCGATTGTCAATCGTTAATACAAAGACCTCAACAGCAGGTATCGGGTTTCAGGTGCCAATCAGCTGAGCGGTTTTACAGCTGTTTAATTAGTTTGATTGGTTTAATTCGTTCGATTGGTTCGGTTTTAACCAACCCATTAAACCAATTAAACGAATTAAACCAATCTAACAAGTCCTTGAATCCCTGAAACTTTGAATTTTTGAACATTGAACCTTTGAACCCGGAACCCTGACAGATTGAATATGCCCGAACTTCCAGAAGTACAGACGATTGTCGGCGACCTAAAAGCAGCCGGCATTGAAGGCACCGTCATAACCGGTGCAACGGTTTTCTGGTCACGCACGATTGCTGAACCATCGGCCAGCGCATTTTGCAGGCGGATCAAAGGCAAAAAGATATCCGCAATCCGGCGACGCGGCAAATTCATTGTTTTTAATTTTAAAAACGGAGACAAACTGCTCATGCATCTTCGCATGTCAGGCCGCCTGCACCTGATCGCCCGGGAGTCGCCCCGCAAAAAGCACGAACATGTTATTTTGAACTTTAAGGGCGGAAAACAGTTGCGATTTCATGATACCCGCAAATTTGGCCGAATCTATTTAACATCCGATGCGGATAAAATTTTAGACCGGTTAGGTCCGGAACCGCTGGCAGCCGGGTTTACCTGCAAAATTTTGGCTCGACGATTACGTCGGCGCCAACGCCTGTTAAAACCGCTCCTGCTGGATCAAACCTTCATTGCCGGACTCGGCAATATATACGTCGATGAAGCCCTGTGGGAATCAAAGATTCACCCCTGTCGGATTGCAGCATCTCTGACTGAGCCGGAGATCCGGGCGCTTCATCGAGCGATCCCCCGGGTGCTGAAGCGGGGATTGAAAAACCTGGGCACCTCACTGGGGACCGGCAAAGCCAACTTTTATTCCATCGCCAAACATCAAGGACGTAACCGCGATAAGTTGAAGGTATTTCGACGTACCGACCGGCCCTGTCCGCGATGCCAGACGAAAATTCAGAGAATTATCGTCGGGCAGCGCAGTACGCATATATGTCCGAAGTGTCAGAAAACAGAAGTCAGATAAGATGCATCCTCTTCCGTTTTTTACCATCCGTCTTCTGTCCTCTGACTTCTGTCCTCTGAAATGGAGTCTTGAACGATGCCAACCGGAGCATGTGGGATTAATTGCGACGTGTGTAAATTGAACTTGCTGGGCACATGCTCAAGCTGCGGATCAGGCAAAAGCCCGGAAGCTGAACAAAAACTGGCTGCACAGCACCGGATATTTGGCAGTACCTGCGCCATTCTGGCATGTGCCAGAATGAATCAAATTGAATACTGCCTGCGAGATTGCCGTCAATTTCCCTGCGATAATTTTTCTCAGGGCCCTTACCCGTTTAGCGAAGGATACCTTCAGATGCAGCAGCGCCGCCGCAAGCAAAATCCACCGGCATTTGCCCCCGACAAATCCCCGGTGGACGTATCGCCGCATTTCTGGGACAACCTGCAAAAGAAAGATTTGAACACCCTCTGCAACCTGACCCTTTTCAGCATGGCCGGCCCGCATCAGATGGTCTTTCATTTTTTAAATGAAGACGTGCTGGTGGACTTCGATGCGCGCTGTTTGAAGCGTGATGAGGGCCAGGGATGGAATCGCACAGAGGATCCACTTTTGGAACTGGTCACCGTGGTTTATCTGAATCGCGTAAAAATCCTCCATCCCGTTGGCAAAGAAATGGTAGGCGTCAAAGATCTCAAAGAGGGCCATTTTTTCCAGGGGCCGCATGCGCTGCAGGTCGATCCGCTAATCAAGCGCTACGGTGGGGATTTGGAAGGTTTCAAAGACACCGCCCAATTTTTGGAGGGCCGGCCCGTGGACCTGGCGGATGCGGCCTATCAACTGTTCCCATTTCCACGGGTTCCGCTGTATTATTTATTCTGGCAGGGTGACGAGGAATTTGAACCCCGGATTTCGGTTCTGTTTGATCGATCGATTGAAGAAGTGTTCTCGGCGGATGTCATCTGGGGGCTGGTTAACAGGGTTTCCACCGCCCTGTTGCAAGGTCCGGCCTGAAAAGAATTTTCAGGCCTCTGGCTACTGGCTTCTGGTCACTGGTTCCTGGCAAGAAGCAAGAAGCGAGAAGCCAGAGACTGTGACACCTGACACCATTTAAAAAAGACCCCGTGCCGGATTAAGCCGGAAAACGACATGTCTAAATTTTGGTTTAATTCGTTCAATTGGTTCGGTTTAAGACAACCAATTCAACCAATGAAACAAATAAAACTAATCGAACAATTTTATGATTCCGGTATAATTTTCAGGCGTAATTTTCAACAACTCATCTTTAACGGTTTGGGAAACATCGAGGGAGTCAATAAATTCGGCAATTGATTCGGCGTTAATGTTCTTATGGGTGCGGGTTAAGGTTTTTAAGGCTTCATAAGGCTGGGGATAGCCTTCCCGACGCAGGATGGTCTGGATGGCCTCGGCCACCACCGCCCAATTGTTTTCCAGATCTGCACGGATCACATCCGCATTTAGAATCAATTTGTTCAACCCCCTTATCAATGATTTCAGTCCAATGAGGGTATGGGCAAGGGGCACGCCGATATTTCGAGTGACCGTCGAGTCCGTCAGGTCCCTCTGGAGTCTTGAGATGGGAAGCTTGCCTGCCAGATGCTCGAATATCGCGTTGGCGACGCCCAGATTGCCTTCAGAATTTTCAAAATCAATGGGGTTGACCTTATGCGGCATGGTCGAAGATCCGACTTCGCCCTTTTTTATTTTCTGCTTGAAATAATCCAAAGAAATATATGCCCATATGTCGCGATTCAGGTCCACCAGGATCGTATTAATCCGCTTGAAGTTGTCGCAAAATGCAGCCAGATTGTCATAGTGGTCAATCTGAGTCGTGACCCTGGAGCGTGAAAGACCCAATGTTGTATTGACCAGATGATCTGCAAATGCAATCCAGTCGACAGCGGGATAGGCGACCTGATGGGCGTTGAAATTTCCGGTGGCACCGCCAAACTTGGCGGAAAACGGGATGGTTTTCAAAAGATCAGTCTGAACCCCGAGGCGGTCGACGAACACATAAATTTCCTTTCCGACCGTCGTGGGTGAAGCCGGTTGGCCGTGGGTGCGCGCCAGCATGGGGACATCTGCCCATTCTGCGGCTTTGGTTTGAAGCGTTTCAATGACGTCATCCAGCGCCGGTTTGAGCACCTCAAAATAGGCTTCTTTCAGCGATAGCGGCAACGCCGTGTTGTTGATGTCCTGGGATGTCAATCCGAAATGAATAAACTCTTTATAGGATTCCAAACCCAGCTCATCAAATTTATCTTTTAAATAATATTCAACGGCTTTGACGTCATGATTGGTAACTTTTTCGATTTCCTTAACCTTGCCCGCATCTTCCAGGGAAAAATCTTTATAGATTCGCCGCAGCGAATCAAACGACTTTTTGCCGACACCTTTAAGCGCCGGTAGCGAAAGACGGCAGAGCGCAATAAAGTATTCGATTTCAATTCGCACCCGATAGTTGATCAGCGCCCCTTCTGAAAAATAATTTCCGAGCTGCGCGACCGCGCCCCGATAGCGACCATCAACCGGTGAAATGGCTTCCAAGTTTGAAAATTTCATGGCAGGTTTTTTACCCATTTTATATTCATGGAATCTGAGAGATTGGCGAGCACCCCTGAAGTATAGGCAAATGCATATGCCGTGTCAAGCCGCCGGAATCCGGTGGACGGCATAAAATTTTGACAATCTGCTACCCCTGGACTAATTTAATTTTTAAAAATCTCGCTTTATGATGCAAAATCTAAGGCGGCTCATTGGGGAAACCGGATAAAGCAACCGCTAAAAAAAATCGGGGAGAAAATTATGAATTGGATGATTTTTATATCAGGTCTGGCAGCTGGATTTGTCAACGTGGGACATTTTACAGTCGGCAGCAAAGATTTTTTAAAACCAATGTTACAGGCAGAATTTGATGATGTACCCAAAAAGGTCATGCATTGTGTGTTTCATTACGTCTCAGTATATGTGGTTTTATCGTTTATCGTTCTGATCGCAATTGGATTGGGATTCAGTTTCGGCATGGCAGACGCGTTGCTGGTAAAATTCATTGCCATCAACTATTTTTTCTTCGCAATGACACAGATTGTCATTGCTGCCACTTCAAACATCCCAAAGGGCGTGATCAGGCTGTTTCAATGGATATTTTTTATGATAATTGCGATTCTCGCCTGGATCGGCGCTTCCTGATTTAGACCCTTTCCTTATTTTTGGCCCGGCTCCCCCAAAAACCCACCAGACATTTATCGGCTGCGCCCAAATAATCTTTGGGTCGCTTTTTAAATAAAATTTTTATATAATCTTTTGGGGAGATGCAGCGTCAATGAGAGGGATTCGTAAATGCGGAAGGCATTAATAGTCATCATCATTATCATCATGGGTATGGGCGGATATCTGGGGTGGGATTGGTATGATAAAACCCAAAATCAGAAGCTCGAACCCAGCATTACATTGTATTATTGGACGGATGCAGCGGGAAACAAGTACTTTTCGGACACACCGCCGCCGGAAAATGCCAGAAATGTCCACAAAGAAAAAGGGTATAAATATATCACGCCGCCTCTGATGGTGACCATTAGAAATAAGGCGGTTGAATATTATGAAAAAATAAAGAAAAAATTATTTAAATCCGGCAAAACCCAAAAAAAATAGAACCTATCTCAAAATACGAGATTGAGATCGGTTCCAGTGTCGTGTCCCGCAAGTAATTTACAAAATACGGATTGTTTTTATCCATCTTCTTTTTCAACACTGCAGGTGTCAGGAAGAGACAGCAGCCAGCGGACAGAAAACAGCCTGCAACGAGCTCTGCCGAGTCGATAACAGCAAAAAAAAACAGACGGTTTTCTGTTCTCAGTCGTCGGTTTACGGACACCTGACACCTGACACCCTATTCATTGGGTTGTTTAAAAAACTCAACTGAACTGAAATATACGCACGACTTTTGTAACATTTTTAAGGGACATTACACTATAATGCCGCTCAAAACAGTCTGGTTAATGTGATCGAATTAAAAAATTATCAGGAAGACTCCGGTGGAAACTTCTGAAGAATTCGATGGACGACATCGTTGACCATTTTGGTTTCATCCGCCGGCTTCGAATTGGGATCCAGTATCGCCCGGGCCTCACCCCACCATATGACCCCATTCGTTTCAGGATCGACAAATTGCAGCATAAGTTTTCCCTTTTCTAAAATTAGGTCGGAGTTGGGTCCTCTCCAGGCCGTCGTAAATACTTTCGACCGAACCCCATAAATCGTGACGACAAAATCGGGATTCTTCGATGTCCTTTTTACATTTTTGGCCTGTAATTGGGTGTCAATAGCGGTTTTAATTCGCTCCATCATCAAGTGTTCTATCCCCACGGTTGTCGGCGTCGGGCTTAAGTCATAGGTTTTCAGTTTGGTAAAATCGAAATTGACATTATAATCATAGTTGACGCTTTGGGGGATCTCAACCGTTTGCGCACAAGCGGTAAAAAGAATTAATACACCCAGTACGAGGCATTTCGAATAAGCCTTCATATTCATCCTCCTTATTTGAAAACGAATCATCCATTTTACAACGTCTTTGTAGAACCTATTTTGGGGGAAGATTATCGGGTTGATCGTTGTTTCTATTATTAATCCTTTGATCATATAACAACAAAGGGCCAAGAGTCAATTAAAGGAATAAACTCAGATGGAGTTCAATCCACCGGAAGGATACGAACTCGTCCGGAAGGACGAAGACGATAACGCAGTCGGGTGAATCGATGCTGGGTCTGATTATTGTTCACGCCAATTGCCAGCGCCTTTCGGCTTCCCACCATGACCACCAGACTTCGGCCGCGGGTCACCGCCGTGTAAATCAGGTTGCGCTGAAGCAGGATATAGTGCTGCGTCAGAATCGGTAAGATGATAACCGGATACTCGGAGCCCTGAGATTTGTGCACGGAAACCGCATAGGCCAGAACCATTTCATCCAGTTCGCTAAAATCGTAGACAATCGGACGGTTATCAAAGGAAACAGTTACCTGGCGCTCCTCGGGTTGAATCGCGGTGATGCGGCCGATATCACCGTTAAAAACCGCTTTGTCATAGTTGTTGCGAATTTGCATCACCTTATCATTGACACGGAAAGTACGATCGCCGCGGACAATACCCGCACTTCCGGGGTTCAATACCAATTGAAGCTGATCGTTGAGATTGGCGGCACCAACGACCCCTTTGTGCATGGGTGTCAGCACCTGGATATCGTCTAAGGCATCAAAACCAAATCGTTGGGGTATCCGCTGTTTTACTAGCTGCAGAATAATTTCCAAAACCTTTGTCGCATCATCCTGCTCGATGAAATAAAAGTCATTATTGGGATCGAACAACTCCGATTGGCCAAAAGCCGGCAGTTTACCTTCATTTATCTTATGCGCATTGACAACGATACGGCTGGATTTTGCCTGGCGGAATATTTCATTCAGTTCAACCACCGCGATAGAGCCGCATGCAATCAAATCGTTAAGCACATTACCGGGGCCGACCGACGGAAGTTGATTTACATCACCTACAAAGATACAGGTGCCGGTGGCTGGAATCGCTTTTAAGAGATGATACATTAAAATGGTGTCGATCATCGACGCTTCATCAATAATCAGCAAATCGCAATCCAGGGGCTTCTTTTCATTTCTTTGAAACCCATGTTTATGAATGCTGTATTCGAGCAGGCGATGGATGGTTTTGGCCGGATGACCGGTCATCTCGCTCATGCGCTTGGCCGCTCTACCGGTGGGGGCCGCCAGCATGATATGAATCTTCATTTGCGAAAATATTTTTAAAATCGCCTTGATGATGGTGGTTTTGCCGGTACCGGGCCCCCCGGTGATGACCATGACT
>Ga0209536_100016134_pt1 | contig 10636 bp, 9 predicted proteins | sample DeeMarSeWOR28_12_FD_187461 | JGI IMG/M metagenome (GOLD analysis project Ga0209536, IMG submission 187461) | Marine sediment microbial communities from White Oak River estuary, North Carolina - WOR-2-8_12 (SPAdes) (version 2) | ecosystem: Environmental > Aquatic > Marine > Intertidal zone >...
TTGCCACTAATATCGCTAGCGAAGTTACGCATAGTAATTTTTCGCTCATACCTGGTGGCCCTGATACTTTTACCCTCGTCGCCAATGCCTACATTCTGGTTGCTAATGACACCAGCATTCGAAATATGGCAATTGCATATTACACGCCCACTGTGGGTATCTTCCCCCCTTCTTTTACTGCATTCGGTTACCGCCCCCTGTTTGGCCCTCATGATTCAGTAACTGCCACTGAATTGGGACCGGCACCAGTCGAACTGGTAGAAGATGCGATACTGAAACTGCACGCAAAACTTTCTGACATGAAACAATAAAGTAATTCTCGCACAGACATTAATTAGTGAATCATATTAAAAAACAATAAGTTAGAGCCATCTTTGCTGTTCAATTTACAATAACTGTAATAAATACAACACGTTATATCCCGAAATTACTGGTATAATTTACCGTCTTATTGAACTCAAATATTTTAAGCGTTTAGTTTTAAAAATAAGGACGTCAACTCAAAATGAAAATTGCAGTGGTAGGTTCTGGCTATGTGGGATTGGTTACAGGCGCATGTTTTGCCGAACGTGGCAATACAGTGACTTGTGTTGATATTGATGAAAACAAAATCAACAAGCTGAAGCAGGGAGAAACTCCGATTTATGAACCAGGTCTAGAAGAACTTATCAAAACGAACGCATCAGAAGAACGACTCTTTTTCACTACTAGTCTTGCCGATGCAATGCAAACTGCCGAGTTAGTATTTATAGCCGTCGGCACACCACCGGGGGAAGACGGCTCAGCAGATTTGCAATATGTACTGGCCGTTGCAAATGAAATTGGTCAGCATCTTTCCAAATACTGTATCGTCGTTGACAAATCGACGGTACCCGTGGGTACTGCAGATAAGGTCAGAGACGCCATCCAGACAGAACTGGACAAACGTGGCCATGATATCGAGTTTGATGTTGTAAGCAATCCGGAATTCCTCAAGGAAGGCGCAGCTATCGATGACTTCATGCGTCCGGATCGTGTCGTTGTTGGCACCGACAGCGAAAAAGCCGCTGAGCTTATGCACAATCTTTATCTTCCCTTCATGCGCTATCATGAAAATATCATCATTATGGGTGTGCGAGATGCAGAAATGACAAAATATGCTGCCAATTCGCTACTCGCCACGAAGATTTCATTCATGAATGAAATCGCCAACCTTTGTGACCAACTGGGTGTTGATGTGGAGAATGTACGTCGTGGAATTGGCTCAGACACTCGCATCGGCTACTCCTTTATTTACCCTGGATGCGGCTATGGCGGCTCCTGCTTTCCAAAAGATGTTCAGGCTTTGATTCGTACAGCAAATGAACATGATTATGACGCGTTTATTCTTAAAGCTGTTGAAGAGCGTAACCGGCAACAGAAATATCGCCTTTTTGAAAAAATCCAGAACAATTTCGGCAAAGATTTAAGTGGTCTCACCTTTGGTCTCTGGGGTCTGGCTTTCAAACCTGGCACAGATGATATGCGTGAGGCTCCATCAAAGGTTGTTTTACATGAACTCATCGCGGCCGGCGCAAAAGTCATTGCCTATGATCCGGTTGCCAGTGAAGTTGCTCATGATGAATTACCACAAGACTGGTTTAAACACGGTCATCTAAAGCTGGCCGAACACCAATATGAAGCACTTAAAAATGTAAATGCATTAATCTTAGTTACCGAATGGAAACCGTTCAATAATCCGGATTTCGATAAAATGAAAAAATTGATGAAACAACCTGTCATATTCGATGGACGAAACCAATATGATCCACAACAGATGCGCAAACTTGGCTTTAGCTATATGACGATAGGACGTGACTCTGCCTATGAGTAATTATCACCGAAAACGAATCCTAATCACCGGTGGCGCCGGCTTTCTCGGCTCTCACCTATGTGAACGTTTGCTTAATGAAGGCAATGAAGTTCTATGTCTGGATAATTTCTTTACAGGTACCAAGGAAAATATCATTCACTTGATGGATAATCATCGCTTCGAATTAATCCGGCATGATGTTGAATTCCCTATCCATCTCGAAGTTGACGAAATCTACAATCTTGCATGTCCGGCTTCACCGATCCATTATCAGCATAATCCCATACATACTACCAAGACCAGTATCATGGGCGCCCTGAATATGCTTGGTCTTGCAAAACGGCAACATGCCAAAATCATGCAAGCATCAACCAGTGAAGTATATGGCGATCCTGAAGTTCATCCGCAACCAGAAACTTACTGGGGCAATGTCAACCCCATCGGTTACCGCTCTTGTTACGATGAGGGCAAAAGGTGCGCTGAAACGCTCTTTTTTGACTATCATCGTGAGCATAAACTGAAAATCAAGGTTGCTCGCATCTTCAATACTTACGGACCACGCATGCACCCAAGCGATGGTCGAGTAGTGTCTAATTTTATTATTCAGGCCTTGCAGGGAAAAGATATCACTATTTATGGTGATGGCTCGCAAACACGTTCTTTTTGCTATGTTGACGAATTAATTGATGGTTTTGTTCGGCTGATGGCCTCACCTGACGAATTTACAGGACCGGTAAATTTGGGAAACCCGGTAGAATTTACGATCAAGGAACTGGCTGAGAAAGTGGTCGACATGACAGGTTCGAAATCCAAAATCTGCTACCTACCCTTGCCGCATGACGATCCAAAACAGCGACAGCCTGACATTACTCTCGCCAAAAAAGAACTAAACTGGAAGCCTAAAATTAAACTTGAGGATGGTTTAATCAAAACCATAGAATACTTTAGTGAACTTGTCAGTAATGACAACTGATGTCTAATCCTCAATCTCAACTGGATAGTTAATTCAAGAGAATGTTGTTTATAACCACAAGCAATGGTGTGTTGCGTGTTGACAGTGACACACACCAAATCTCAGTAGTAATGACAAATAAGCATACCCCTGGTTTTTTCAAGAAAAAAGCCAGCGGTTACTTTGGAATATGTTTCAATAGCATATCGAATAAAATTATAGTTGCCTCACGCGAAAAACTTAGGACCGAAAAACTCGACAAACCTACGACTGACACAAAGCTACATGAAATAGACCCCGTCACTTTGTCACACATTACGATTGCCACTATCCATGATGTACATGATGTGCATCAAATAGACTGCCAGAACAACTTTGTTTATCTTACCGACACTGGAAAAAATAGAATCCCGGTTTATTCTTTGGACAAAAAAAAGATAACCACTACTCTAAATATCGGTGAACAGCGTACTGATATAAACCATGTCAATGCAGTCACATGTTATGATGACAGATTAAATATCGGCTTAAACAATCGAGGGCATAAAGAAAGTGAGATATTGTCTTTGCCTTTATCTTTAATAGAAACAACTTCAAGAGACAATATTCTTGTAGACAAAATAGCCGACATTAAAGCTGTTCCTGGCGTTCATCATAGTCATGACCTTGAGCCTTATCAGGATTTTTTCCTTATGTGCGCTTCACATGACGGGCTACTAATCCGCTCGGATACTGGCCAGGCAATCACTGAAATTGGCGACTGGACAAGAGGTATCGCAATAAGTGATAAAGAAATATGGGTAAGTGCAAGCCAATATGCCAAACGTTCCAAACGGCACAGCAATAAACTCGATGGTTACTTATATCGTATTGATAAAAATAACTATAAAATACTTGAAAAGATAGTTATCCCCAATGCGGGACAAATGAATGACTTGATTTGTCTCAATTAAATATATGCATGTCCTATGTTAACCTGGTTTCCCAGAGAAGAACGCTTCAAGACAATTAAAATGCTTTTCTTCTGAAAAGCATTCATCTGCCATTCTCTTTCCTGTTATTGCGAGTTCTTTTCTATATACTTCATCATTAATTAATTTCTCTAATGCGTTTCTCAACCCATTTGAGTCGCCTGGCTCAATTAACAGGCCGGTTTTACCATTATCAATAATTTCTGGCACCCCACCACAGTTAGTCCCAATTACAGCACAACCTGCACGCATAGACTCGATTAATACAAGACCAAATGTTTCACAATAGCTTGCTAACACAACAACATCAAAACAATGCATGAACCGACTAGGATTATCGTGGAATCCAATATATGTAAAATTATTTTCTATATTATAATCTATTGCATCTTTTTTAAGCCCGTTAAAATACTCTTGGTCCATAATATGCCCAATCAAATATGCGCTTACATTGTAACCTGCTGCCACTAGGTCTCTTACTGCATCAAAGAGTATATGTTGGCCCTTGCCGTGCTCAATTCTGCCAAAAAGGCCAATTTTAAAATCCGAGGTAGATAGACTAAATTGCTCGAGAAATTTATCACATTCAAATTTTTCTGAAACTTGCGGGGCTGCTACACCATAATACAAGAGTTGAATACGCTCTTCTGGCATTGGTAAATATTTAACTGCTTGTTCGTGTAAGCGACGACTTATAACGACATAGTAATCAATATTGCGATAAAGATGGCGATGGTAAATATCTCCTTTTCTTCGCGTTAATGCCATTTGCCTCGTATAGATCAAGCGTACTGAACGATGAGCAAATTGCTTTGCTAATACCGCAAGAGCAAGATCCTTACCCCAGTGCATATGAATAACATCAATTGCTTTTTCATCTATCATTCTAGCTATATTTTTTGCGGCCAATAGTGGAAAATGTCTATTAATAATTCTGATTTCACTGTGATTCACATCAATCTGGCTTAACCAGTTATCCAGGTAGCTACCAGTACGTGTTATCGCCTGAACATCATGACCAGCTTCTTTTGCCCAACGACAAACTTTTACAACATAGAGTTCCAAACCGCCTCGGCCAGGCGAAAGACACAATTCGAGTATTTTCATACAATTGACCGTTGTGATATAAATGACAACATTATATTTATATATATTGTGGGCATACCAAGGTGACAATTTTACCTGAAAATATCGAAAAAATACTTATATTACGTGCTGGACAGCTTGGTGACACCGTTTGGGCAAGTAGCATCATTGAACCCCTGCGCAAGCAATTTGGTCAGCATATAAGAATACATTGGGCAGCCAAATCTGGTATCGGCAACCTTTTTGAGCACGATAATAGAATTGAGAAAATTTATCACCTGACGAATCGTAAGATTCCTATTCCTTTCAATCTACGAAAAGTCTCAATTATTCAAGAATCGCTTCGGGAGCCATATGATCTTATTATAAATCTGGAATTTGGTAATATCATGAATGACGTCATGAGATTTACACGTGCCAGACACAAAGTAGGTCAACCCTACTCGTATGTTGACACACAATCCAGACAGCATGTAGTAGAAAAACTAAATCTATTTTTCGAGTCTTTTTTAAAACCAGGCAGTCTTGATGTCGCTTTACCCAGTATACTCGGGGCTCCGCTGTCTCAAATTAATGAAAAGTTCAATTTACCTAGTAAGTATATCGTAGTTGTTCCTAGCAATAGTCATCATAAACGCAGCTCAAAAAGAAACCTGCGTGCCTGGCCTAACGAACACTGGAAGTCTCTTTTTAAGGTTCTTCAGAGTAAGAATATTCACACCATAATCGTCGGTGGAAGTGGGGAAGAAGCATTTTTTCAGCAATTTGAGCCTTTGCCTGCAAATATCCATTCGCTCGTAGGCAGAACATCATTTTCAGAACTATCTGGAATTATAACTCACGCAAATGCAGTTATTACAACAGACACTGGACCAGGTCATATAGCTGCAGCTGTCAACACACCAGTGCTAGCCATTATTGGACCAACTGACTTCAGACGCACTGGACCATTCAAGTCAGTTAATAATAAAGTCAGCATTCTATCTGCCAATCTACCTTGCAGCCCCTGTTACCATACAGAACAAGAAAAGAATTGCCGTTTTAACAAATGCATGGAGGATGTTACTCCTGAAAGTGTCATGGATGAACTTCTGAAAGTTATAGATTATATACCTCACCCGTAATATTAATTATCTGTAATTTTTCTACGTGGTCTGTGGACCCCAAGTGGAATATCTGTTTTCTCTAGCACAAGAAATAAATGTCTACCAAACTGTATTGTCGGGTTTAAGTTAAGCTTGATTATATCAAGATACACAGATTTTTTTGACTCATGATCCAGGCTACCTTTCTGAACCATGTTAATAACATAGGCATAGGCATTCACTAAAATACTTATGGGATAGAGAAAGCTTAACAAGGCCGAGGTAACACTAATCTTCACTGAATTAATATTTCTAATCCGGAAACCTGCTATTGCTGCAAGAACTCTTAACTTTTGTATCCCTAAAAGAAAAATATGTCCAAAATATCTACGGACATTATCTTCGTACCACAATGAATCTAATTCATTTGGTGGCATTCGCTTAAATAATTCACTTTCAGTAAAAAGGTAACTCAATTTTGCCCTTAAATGTGAAATATTTGGAGTAGTTAATATGAGTATACCTTCTTTTTTCAAAATCCGATTAAATTCCTGTAATACAAATAACTGATTTGGAACATGTTCAATACCTTCTTGACAAATGATAATATCTGCAGAACTATCTTCAATCGGTAATTTATTAGCCAAATCTGCTTTCATGCACGTCACCTTGTCATATTCATAAAATTCCGGGAACAGATCATAGGGGCGTATATCACATTCAATATTTTTCAGGATTCGACTCGTTTCCCCCTTCCCTGCGGGTATATCGATTACTATTTTGCCCTTAAACATACTTCGATTACACTCAATATAATGCTCAACGAATTTTTTAATATTGCTTGTTCCCGTAAATTTCAGCATTATTCTACCTTTAGATATAATCTATTCGTATAACTTACACAAAACTAATAATTGAAATGAGCCGTGTACTATTAGTTCGCAATGACAAGCTTGGCGATTTTATGTTGAGTTACCCGGCATATGCCTTATTAAAGCTGAACAATCCGGATTGTGAGGTTCATGCCCTGGTCCCTCAATATACATATGAATTGGCTCAAGCATGTCCATGGATTGATAATGTAGTTATTGATCCTGGTCCGTCCGCATCACTTTACAAACAACTTGACCTGATTCGACAACTAAAGCGGAATCGCTATGATGCAATGATCACCCTCTTCTCTACTACTCGCGTAGCGTTATTTGGTCTGCTAGCCAGTATCAGGTGGCGTCTTGCCCCGGCCACCAAATTGGCTCAATTTTTTTATCCTTACCGTGTAAAACAACGGCGCTCACGATCTGAAAAACCTGAATACCAATACAATATGGATCTTGTTAGATACTATTTATCCACTCTGGGAACTGCAAGCATCAAAGAACCCATACCACCATATCTACAATTTGATTCTGAAGCCATCAATAGTTTACGCAACGATTTTTGTGCAAAACATAGCATATCCACCAGTTCCTCAATAATATTTATCCATCCTGGAAGTGGCGGTTCTGCAGTTAACTTAAATAATACCCAATATAAATTACTGGCGTCTAAATTGGCATCAATTAATAACATTTCTGTAGTCATTACCGCCGGGCCTAATGAAGTTGAATATGCGACGGCGCTCGCTAATTCCCTTGATAATTTCTCTGTCTCAGTTTATCACTCAACCAAAGGGCTCTTGAATTTTGCGCAGCATATTGCTCTATGTGACCTTTTTATTAGTGGTTCAACGGGTCCATTACATATTGCAGGTGCACTGGATCGACCAACTGTTGCCTTTTACCCACGACGACGATCCGCGACTCCTTTACGGTGGCAAACGCTAAACAATCCTGAACGCCGTCTTGCTTTTACGCCTCCTGATACTTCAGAGGAATCTGATATGTCAAATATTGATATAGATAGTGCCGTTCTACAAATTCGTAAAACGTTTTTTGACTAACTTGAATTAGCTGACCAACGCATAAACAGCACTTTGTTATATTTGACGAATACATGGAAACCAGACAAGACCGAAACCACTAGTCCCGCATATCCATCCAAGATGCCGAGTTTGAAAATATAGAGTTTAAGAAATGTCCAGAGACCCCGAAACCAAGGAGTCAGGATATTCACTGATTTATTTCGTTTTATAATTTCTCGAGCACCAATTTCAGTAAAATTATCTATAGTTCTAATATGCTCCGAAATACTATTAAAAGAGTAATGAAGAATATCGCCGTCCAGGCTAGTAATGTTATTCCCTTCTACCTCTACCCTATCATGAGGATTAATCCCACCCCATTTAGCAGTCTTTCGATTAAATAGTCTTATTTTAGAGTCAGGGTACCAACAATGATTTAACCACCGGTAGACATAGAAAGTGCGTCGTGCCATTTTATAAGCATCTGCCCTATCCAGGTGATCTTTGACAGCAAGAACCGAGTCGCAAAGTTCAGGCGTAAGACGTTCGTCACAATCAAGACTGATTATCCAGTCGTTACTTGCCTTACTCACAGCAAGATTCTTCTGCTCAACATGGCCAAGAAACTTCTGAGCATAAATCTTATCTGTGTATTTTTTTGCTATTTCTATAGTTTTATCAGAACTTAGTGAATCAACAATAATGATTTCATCAGCCACGGCAGATAGACTTTTGAGACAATCCTCAATCTTTTCTTCTTCATTATAGGAAATGACACAGGCGCTTATTTTCATTAGCTTGCTAATTCACCATAATTATTTTTGCTGTATAAATTCTCTACATGCCATAAATAAAAGACACTTAAGAAGATCAAGTAGGTTGCTACGAAATTACCCTTAATAAAAGTTGCCGCTTCTGTCAGCGAGATTACCGTAATCACCAGAATATGCAATATACCGAATAACGCTGTATGAGGGCTTGGCTGTCGAGTTTTAATAAAGAAATACAAAGGGTAGTACAATACCCAGAGCAGAACTATTAATCCCAGCGTCCCTCTTGATACCGCCACTTCAAGAAATACATTATGAGGCTGGCTATACTCCTTCACAGCTGGATTTATCAAGCCCTTATCTACAAGTTTCCTAAGCTCTACATTAAAGTTACCGCGACCAATCCCAAATATCGGATTATCTTTGAACAATATTCCAGCCGCCCGCCATAGCTCAAGCCTTTTACCGATGCTCCCTCCACTATGTTTTAGGGAGACATGATCTTCTTCAGACATATAATTTTCAAACTGATTAATTCCAACATTTATCCGTGTTCTTACAGTATCGGAAAAATTCCATGCCCCCAAACACAATATAAGCACCACTAAGGAGCTAATAATTATTCTTCTTGAATTATAGTAATAGAAACTGGTAACAACACTAACAACCAGCAGCCCCAGGTAGGCATTCCTTGCCCCGGATTTTGCTACCATAAAAAAGCCCGCCAATAATAATAAAATTATCAACCATTTATATTTTTCTAGTATTGGCAGTAATTTAGAACCCGGAATTACAAAAGCCGATAACAATAAAATGTACGGACCAATAAACAAAACACTATATACACCATTTAGACGTCTTTTTTCAGGATTCAGTTCTGCAGCCAATTTTGTATAGCTTTCAGAATCCATTATATACAACTCAAATATAGACCAGGCGAAAGTTAGGATCAGACCAAAGATTATTCCCCAGAGCAGCGCCTGGCCTACATGGCGAACATTTCGAAGCATAATATATATTGGTATAACAGCAAGAAAACGAAGTTCTAGCAGCAACCAAACAGTTTGCTCCTCTCCCCATCCATTTACTAAAGAAGTAATTATAAAAATAGCAAAATATGCAAAAAATCCTGAGAGAAATAATATCTCTTCTTTTTTGAATTTATTTTTGTATCCTTTTCTGAATAAAAACAGGGATAATAAAAAAAGCAAGGCAAATAGATCACTTATCCAGTGGCGAACAAACGCGCCCGCCAGCGGGAACAGAAAAACCAAAAACAGAATAATATTTTCGCGGTTCGTGCATTTAACCCATAAATCACTACGGCTATTGATTCTTGAGAACATTTTCTAACACTTCCATGGGGCTGATTTCTCCAAGACAGTTCGTATGCTCCAAAGGACATTTTCGCTTAAAACACGGGCTACACTCCAAATTGTGGTAAATTATCTCTTTGTTATCTGTTAAAGGAGGGGTGTATTGCGGTGTTGTTGAACCAAAAATTGCAATAACTCGTCTGCCGGTTGCGCAGGCAACATGCATAAGGCCCGAATCATTACTTACAACACTGTTGCACAAAGATACCAGATCGATCACGTCTTCTAGTCGGGTTTTTCCACACAAATTAGTAACACCATTACCTGCCTGTACAATCTGCTCACCAATAGCATGTTCTTTTTCAGAACCAAAAACCCAGACTTGATACCCCGCTGTAATTAATTCTCCGGCCAGTTCCTGATAATAGGTCACCGGCCACTGTTTGGCGGGGCCATATTCGGCCCCCGGCATCATTCCAACAATTGGTTTATCGGCAATCAATCCTAGCTCACTGAGCAAGCGCCTTTGATTGTTCTCGTCGATTTGTAATTCCGGATAAGGTATTGCCGGTGGCTGCTCCGCAGTCTTTGGCAAGCCCAGCGCCACCTGGCGCTGCACGGTCTGTGTCAAAACTTCCTTATTCAAGGCACGTATGTCGTTTACCACACCATACCGCATTTCACCTCGATAACCGGTGCGCACAGGAATCCTGGCAAAAAACGGC
>Ga0209536_100016135_pt1 | contig 10635 bp, 9 predicted proteins | sample DeeMarSeWOR28_12_FD_187461 | JGI IMG/M metagenome (GOLD analysis project Ga0209536, IMG submission 187461) | Marine sediment microbial communities from White Oak River estuary, North Carolina - WOR-2-8_12 (SPAdes) (version 2) | ecosystem: Environmental > Aquatic > Marine > Intertidal zone >...
ATTATATAAACGGTGATCATTACACGGGGGGAAGTTCTTCGGCGGCAGCAGTTGCAGGGTATCCGAATATTACAGTACCTGCAGGATACGTTTTCGGACTTCCGATAGGGATCTCATTTTTTGGGGGGAAGTTCCAAGAACCGACTCTTATAAAATTGGCATATGCTTTTGAACAGTTAACTAAAGTTAGAATAGCACCAACATTCCCTCCCTCAGTTGATCCACCGGGCAAAAATATGTTGGGTTACTAATTCACAAAGAAATAGATATATTCCTAGTTCCTGTTAAGGTTCTTAGCTTCTTCATTTTTTCTTCTACGTACTCTAATAGCTTGAACGGCTACTGTTTCCAGAAGTCTTCGCTGAGTTGTTGATATCCATGGACCTTCACAATCTATCGCTGCGTAAGGGATTTCATATTTATTAGCAAGAGGACGTATGATTGCTTGTGAATTCATTGCCGGTTGACAATTAAATGTTCCTAAATTAATCAGACCATCGTAAATACCTTCTTCAACCGAGTGCAAAAATCTACCTGTTATTAGTGGTGTTTCTGTAAAACTATTACAGCTTACATATCTATGACCTTTTTCTAGGAGATCTACAAAATTTGCATCTGAATCAAATAGCAAACCTGATTTACTCATGATTCTACGAAACATCTCGCATTGAGAATTTAAGAAATTCATCGCATTTCTACTTCTGTTAGCTCTTTCTGCTTCCTTGATATCGTTTTCACTAAAATCAGATGCATCTAACAATGTTTCATCAAATTGCTCTTTCGGACTCATCAATCCTTTCTTGAATCCGAATCTTATGATACTTTCAGCAAGTAATATGTTCATTGATTCAACGATATCGACAACTTTAGCTATAATACCTTTCTCAAGGAAGAATTGTTCTAAAGGATAGTGATCAAACATTAGATTCAATCCTCCGAATATCAAAATTTTAGGTATTTCTTCCACTTTGGCTTTTCTGGGTATTTTGGTAATTTTTTTTGCCCACCCGAGTAAGCCTGTTCTTAACGTTTTTTTACCTAGTTTGATATTATCTATACATTCATCGGTTATTTCTTCAAAAATCTTTATAGCTAGATCTTTATCCTCTGCGACACATTGTAATGCATTTCTTGCCTCTGTAATATAGTGTCCTATAGCATAACTAATATTTTCCCATACCAATAAATCAGCGTTTAATCCTAAGTAGTTATTGGAGTACTTGGGAAAAGCATAAAAGATAGCATTCTTCACATTAAGTCTTTTTGCGAATGTCTTCCAAACCACGGGCCAAGCACCATTTTGACAAGGACCATGCTGATCAATAGGTGTTCTATAAAGTGTTATTTCGCTCTCGTCTCTATTTTCATGAATATCCTTTAATATCTCACCTGTAATTGCCGTACACGGAAGGCATTCTCTTCCCGAACATATCTTCTTTGCATATTGGAGAGTATTTTTATCCGTTTCATCGGCAATCCTGATATTACGATTATATTTCTTGTATAAATCTATAACAAGACGCTTTCCGTAAGGATTCCGCGCTTCAGGCGAGACAAATACAATTCTAGGGTCATCAAAATCTACCTTCTGACCCTCACTATCAATAATGTACTCATGAGTATCTGAAAACTGTGCTTGTCTTATTTCATTAGGTCCTTCGATTTCCTGTTTATTATATCGGTCTATTATAGTCATTAATTTCACTCCTGGAACATCTCGTTAAATAAAAATTTCTCTTGCGAAGCTGAATTTCTGCGCCGTTCTTCTATAATATCAAGAAAAGCACCTACTCGTGTTTCAAATCCCGCATATGCAGTATGAGAATCTATTTCCAGATAACAAAATATGTCACCGGCAAGTTGTTGGCGGAACTGATGATACATTACGCTGTCTGGACCGCAAGAAAAACAGGACACTAGGCATATATATAGGTTAGGGTACTTCTTCGCGTATTGAACAGCGTTATTAATCTCTTGAGTAAACCCCCATGCATTTCTTGGATGTTTTTCCTTATCATCTAATAAGGGTAGCATGTCTGCTGGTATTGCATGGTAGCCCCTACTGACAATCTTGCGTGGAAGCGCTATATTAACATCTGGAGAACACGTGACGTAAGGTCTTCCGACGATAATCACCGAAGGCATTTCCATTAATTCCTTTAATTTAATGAGCCCTCTTTTGCGATATTCTTTCCGGAATTGTTTTTGATGAGAAATTGCGATTTTTCCGGCTATGACACCTTTGATCCTATCTAATCCCAGAATTTCAGCAATTTTGCCCAGTTCTTTTAAAGTTGTTTCGATGAGATCTTCCGAAAGCCCAATATGCGGTGATAATATTATTTCCCTCTCGTCTTCAAAGGCAGCGCGTATAATATCAGGAAGAGTGGCAGTAGAAGTACAAGTATAACCGTGGAGATAACCATTAGGAACTTCTAATTCAATCACATGCGGTATAAAAATAAAATCCGTGTTTTGATCTAACAGATCACTTACCGCCCCGTGAACCAACTCGCAAGGGTAACAAATAGATGCTTTCGTTTTGGTATTTCCTATTTTCGAAGGTTTTGATAATACAACATTATATCCCAACTCATTAATGAATTTCGTATAGAAAGGGAATAATGCGTGAGTAGTTAGCGCCATCGGTAATCCGATATTACCTCGAGGTTTCTTAAGTTTTCGCGGTCCGAATTCATTAATCATCATCTCATTGCGAAACTCGATAAGGTCCTGCCCCTCTTTTATTTTTTTACTTTTTTGGCGTAATAACTTATATTTCGAACAAAGCCCTCCAAATGGATAAACTTTACCTCTTATTGCAATCTTTTGTATCTCGCAATTATTATCACAGGTTTTACATCTGAACGTGGTTCTCATCTCCATTTCCCCGTGAACAAGGATCTCGAGATCATAGTCTTTTTCGGATATAATACCCTCTAGCAATAGATCTCTTGCCATTAATGCGGTCCCCACAGCACCCATTAGTTCAGGATGAGCAGGAACAACAATTTTTCGCTGTGAACGTGCCGCCATAGCCAATCCTACGGATTTATTAAGAGCAACTCCTCCTAGGAATAAAATACTTTTTCCCAACTGACGGGGACCTACAATCCGGGAGATATAATTATCTGCAATTGAATATACCAACCCTGCAATGACATTATTAGGATTAGCTCCTTGTTGGAGAGCATTTCTTAAATCTGTATTGATAAACGCAGCGCAACGTTCACCAAAGGCGATAGGTTTTTTACTGCTTATCGCGATATCACTAATATCTTCCACCGCAATTCCCATATCTACTGAAGCAGATTCTTCTAAAAAACTACCTGTTCCTGCTGAACAACCTTCATTCATGGCGTAATCAATCGGTACCCCTTGTAAAAACGATATGAATTTAGAATCCTGACCTCCTATTTCAAAAACTGTATCTACGTCGGGAATTTCTTCGATTGCTGATCTGGCATGAGCTAAAATTTCATTAAAACTTTGACAGTTATTTAAATACACTGATACCATTTCTCGGGCCGAACCCGTTACCCCGCATTGAATTACATTTATAGAAATATTACCTATCTGTCTAATAAGCTCATTTAGACAGTGTTTTGTTGCTAAAATAGGATTTCCCAATGTTTTCACGTATACATCAGCTCCTATTGAATCGTCATTGGCATTAAACAATACTGCTTTGGTAGTCGTAGAACCCACATCAATTCCTAAAATATACGAGTCATTTGCTTTAATTCTTCGTTCGGTGCTCTTCTCAACTCGATAATCTAAAAGATATTCTGAATTTTTAAGCGGTTCTTGGGTCTCAAATTCAACATTAGAATACTTTATGACATCTTCACGAGTGGGATAATAATTTTCTAACTCAGAAGCGTAAAGTGATGCTCCAAATACTTCTAGATATGGACTTTCGGGTAACACTTTTATTTCCGAGTCTTTTAGAAAAGTACGTAAATTTTCTATAAAGACATCGTTTAAAGCAACTCCCCCGGCTATTACTATTACTTTCGTGGGCCATTGGGCTGTTTTTATCATTTCACTAACTTTTCTTGCTAAATCATGAATTAATGTTTTTGCGATATCTTCAGGCTTGCATTCATTTCGGTTTAATTTATGAGTTGCATCGGACTTACAATGAACAGAGCATCGTGTTGCAACTTGCGTGAACTTACCTTTCAAACTGGTCTTAATTCCCTCTTCAATTGTCAATCCCATCCTTTGAAATTGTTGGATTATGAATTCACCGGTACCTGCAGCACATTTAGAAGTCGAAATAATATTCTTTATGACACCATTTTTCATGGGATAAACACTGAACGTCTCTCCACCCAAAGAAAGAAGGATATCCGGCTTAAGATTCAAAAAGGATAAGGCCTTTTCAAGACATTCAGCTTCTGAAATATATGGTAGGTTCAAAAACAGCTTCGTTGCTTGACCTGTTATTACGATTCTAGATTTTTCATCGACATTAAACCGCTTGAAAATCTCCTGTATTTTGGTTCTCGGATTACCTTCATGGCGAACAACCTTGTGAAAAATTTCTCCATCTTCCGTTCTTCGGATCCATTTCACAGAAACCGATCCTATTTCCAAACCTTCATAATATCGGATTTTATATCTATTAAACGCATGAGCCTTAGTATCTTCCACGTCATGTCACCTTTCAATCTCTTTTCAAAACTCCCTATTTCGATTATTCACAAAACGACTCAAATCTTTTTTTAATAAGTTGGTGGGTTTAGTTTTAGCATTTTTTGAACTTAACTTTCATGGTTGATCGAGAATCAGGCATTTCTTTGTCCGACCATGATTATAAACTTACTTACCATTATTTATCGACCAACTTCGAATCGTCGATTTGCTGGGAGCTTCTTCTACTAGTTTCCTTAAATACTTATTTATTTAAATAAAAAGATAATCAATTAAAACCGAATTTTAAACATTTGAGAATATTAAAAGTATTTTAAGATTTGAATTGAATTCTCCTTGCCTACGTTAGTCAACCACCATTTCAATAAGATCAAGACTCTTGAGGATCAACTTGCACAACTCGATAATTTATATGAGGATTGAGGGGAAAAAAAGAAAATAGAATGATTTAGGAACCTTCTAATAGATATAAATACTTAGATGTATTCTTAAATATATTATTACAAAATCATCCTTGTGAGTTAATTTGACAGGGCAAACTCCAGACACTTTAATATATAAGAACACATCTTACGCAATAGTGGGAATGAAAGGAGAGGAAATACTCCACCCTATAGATTTTGGTTTGGAACCGAGATCTCCGCATACCGGTAATTGGCGGGGATATGTGATGCGTTATAAAGTCCAAAGCCAGAGACTCCTATTGGACAAAATGGATGTGTACGTTGAGGATCTCAATTTGGATCCTCCAAAAATTAATGATGTAAAACCTACTAAAAAAAAAGAGGGCTTACTCCATCTTATTTACAAATACTTGAACCTCCAAACCAAGTTCACTGGAGGGATTTTGATCGGGAAAGATTTTATCTATTCCATGTATGCCCACATGGGATTTCAGAGTCCTATTTCTCATGAAACGGTGTTTGAACTCGTATTTGAAAATGGAATACTTATTTCTAGAAAAGATCTCTCAAAACTAATGAAGGAATACAGGGAGAAAGGAAAGTCTGACGGAAAGTTGGCTCCAAACGGAGATGTTATGAAGTGGATCTCACGAACTTTTTCTCTCGATTACGAATATTAACTGTTATCCTATGAAAATTCCCGCTGAATTCAAATTTGGTCAAATGAATTAATATTATTTAAATATAAAGGTAGAAGTAATCCTAAAAATACCTCAATTTAGCATTTCATCTAATGTTAAGATTAAAGCCCTTAATAACGTCTTTAATAGCTTTATCAAATCGGTCAGCAAGAATTAAATACTCATCTCCCCACCCGCTGCTAATGGAAATTTCCTGCAAATCGGAAGTCGGAAGGAACAAGCTCACTAATTCATCCACTTTCGAAAAATCAACGGTGATTAGTCTAACCATGTGGTTATCAAGGATTCTTAGAAGTTCATCTTCAGAATTATAACTGGACCAAACCATGTTTGATTCAGTCTTCTGAATAATGTTTCTGACATCCATCAAGACGTCAATCAGTCTATCAATTAATACTATTTTATTGACATCCATATTAAGAAATGTTAAATTACTTGTAAAAAAATTTTATCGGCTTATATTTATGAAAAAGTCATGCTGATTTGCAATCATATTTATTCATGTAATATAGTTTTTTATATAGAAATGTATTGTGAATAGATAGTAATCTATTCATTAATTTCAGATGGAAATGAAAACTAATGTCCAATGAGTTTGATTTTACCTTTAAAGTCGTTGTGGTTGGCAATTCCGGGGTAGGTAAGACTACAATGGTTCAACGATTTGTCACGGGGAAATTTCTTCCCTTTAAAAAGACAATAGGCGCAGATTTATCATCATATACGGTACGACTTGATGAGCACATTAAAGTCCGCCTTCAAATCTGGGATTTTGCAGGACAAGCTAAATTTAAATCAATCTTACCCAGTTACGTAAGAGGTGCTACCGGATGTGTACTCTGTTATGATATAACGACCGAATCTTCATTCCAAATCCTACCGCAATGGCATGAAACCGTCGTTAAAAACACTGAAAACACAACTTTCCTCTTAGTAGGCTGTAAGCAGGATCTCGAAGAAAAATATAGAAGAGTGGACTATTCTCGTGCGCAAGAATTCCAAAAAAAGTACGGAATTTCTCTCTTATGCGAGACATCCAGTAAAACGGGGTATAATAATGACTTAGTATTTAAAGAATTAGCGAAACACATCATCAAGAACAATTTTCCCGATTCGCAATTCCAGATAATGTTTTGATTTGATTTTTATCATTTCTTCTGCATTAAGGTTCTTATTAAAAAAAAAAGCTTAAATAGGGAAGTTGCCTAATTAAGCATTGCAAAAAAACTCGTGAAGGCGAGAGCAGCTTTAATTTTGGCTGTAATTCCGTTAAAAAAGTATAATTTTTGGAGGATTTCAATATTGAAAGATATAACAGTAATCTTGGAAAATACTCCCGGAACATTAGCAAATATGGGAGAGGCACTAGGTAATATGGGAATAAACATGGAAGGATTATGCGGATTTCCGCTAAATGATGAAGGAATCGTTCATATTTTGGTAGATGATGAAACTACAGCTCAATGGGCACTGAAAGAAGCAGGGTTTGAAGTAAAAGCTGTACGTGAAGTAATGGTAGTGGATATAGGGGATATCGTAGGAAAACCGGGTTCAGGAGGAAAACTGGTTAGAAAAATCGGGGATGTAGGTGTCAATATCGACTTGATTTATCTTGCCGAAAACAATAGAATTGTGATTGGTGTCGATGATCTGGTAAAAGCTCGTAATGTTTTAGCGAAACTCACAAAATAACAAGAGGTAACAGGTCATACCACAGTAGAACTAACTATATTCATATTCTTGAAAAATCAGAGATGAGTCGTAAATCAGAAATATTTTTTTTTCCTTATTTTTTATCGAGGATTTTATTTTTCAAAATTAAGAAATTAATTAAATGTCCTTTAATTTGATATGTGATAAGAATTGCGATCGTGTGTTTGAGGTAGATTGAAGAATTGAAGGTTCTAGTTCTCGATAATTTACAGGAGGTAGGGATTGAAGTCTTTGAGTCTCAAGGTATCCAAGTTGATGTAAAGGGTAAAATGAATCCCGAGGATCTAGCTAGAATTATAAATGATTATGATGGTATTGTCATTAGGGGAGCTACTCGGATTACCGCAGATGTCTTGGATAACGCCTCACGTCTTAAAGTAATCGGTCGCGCCGGATCGGGAACTGATAACATTGATAAAATCGTAGCAACAAGGAAAGGAATTATCGTAATGAATACTCCTGGAGGAAACACCATTACAACCGCTGAACATGCGATAGCACTTATATTTGCTCTTGCACGTCAAGTTCCTCAGGCTTCAGCTTCAATGAAAGAAGGAAAGTGGGAAAAGAGAAATTTTCTCGGAACTGAACTCACGGGCAAAGTCTTGGGAATAATTGGATTAGGAAATATAGGAAAAGTAGTTGGCGAACGAGCCCTTGGTCTTAAAATGATTGTCTTAGGGTACGATCCTTATGTTTCAAAGGAAGAACTCTTGAAACTTGGTATAGAGCCTATAGAACTCGACGATCTTTATTACAGATCAGATTTTATCACATATCACACGCCCCTCACCCCCGAGACAACAGGTATTATCAATACTGACGCAATTAAGAAAATGAAAAAGGGAGTATTTTTAATAAACTGTGCCCGGGGAGAACTTATCAATGAACAAGATCTTTTAAATGCTTTAGAGTCAGAACAAGTAAAAGGATTGGCTCTAGATGTCTACCAAGTAGAACCTCCTCCAAATACACCATTACTAAGGCATCCTAGCGTCATTCTTGCCCCTCATTTAGGGGCTTCCACGTTGGAAGCGCAAGAAAAGGTCGCAATCCTCATAGCTGAACAGATTTGCGGTTTTTTGAAGAATGGAACGATAAGAAATTCGATTAACGTTCCCTCAGTTCCGCCTGAATTACTTCCCATATTGCTACCATATCTTACCTTAAGTGAAAAGTTAGGCTCATTCTTAGGACAACTCATCGAAGTTCCGCTATTAGAACTCCAGGTAGAGTATTTAGGGGAAGCTTCCCAGCTTATGACCTCACCACTGACGATATCGACACTCAAGGGTCTACTGCAGCACCAGATTGAAGACATTAATATGGTAAATGCCCGTATGGTTGCCGAAGAAAGAGGGATAAAAATAACCGAAACTCATGGATTGAAGGCTGAAAATTATGCCAGTTTAATCAGAATTACCGTTTTTACCGAAGATGGTCAAGAATCCGTAGCAGGATCTGTTTATGCTAACTTGCTGAAAATCGTACAAGTAAATCTTATACCTATCGAAGCAGAACTAACTGGTGGGTTACTAATGTTAAAAAATCTGGATGTTCCGGGCGTAGTCGGAAGTGTGGGGACTTTATTAGGAGAAAAAAAAATCAATATAGCCGGATATCAACTAGGTCGAATCGAGCCCGGCGGAACGGCGATCTCCCTCATTAATGTAGATAATGTCGTTCCAAAAGAAATTCTAACTCAGTTATCTCGATTGCCGAATGTAACATTTGCAAAATATCTTAAGTTTCAATAATTATACACGATATTGATTTCTTTTTTAGGACAACTTTTTCAACAATTAGGTCTAATTAAAATAATAAAAAAAATATATAATTTAGTGTTTAGAGTATCCATAATCCGATTATTAAGGCTCCAATTACCAACCCTACCAGTTGATAACCAACATTCAACAAGTAAAGGATGAAATTCCTCTCTTCAAAGAACACAGCATATAGATTCGTGGTAGCAATAAATCCAACCCATATGAGAACAGCTAAGAGCATACTCATTCCAAGGTTGATAGCAATCAGTAAATCAAGTATAATTGCAAAGAAAAGAAACGACAAGAATGCAATGATCAACGGACCAATAATATTAATCGGTTTCATTTTTACCTCTTCGTCGGTTTTACCGAGGTTCTTGAGAAAAATTTTACCAAACATGAATTTGGAATACCATAAATAACCGATGAAGAATTGAATGATTGTCGCAATTAATACTGCAAATATATTAATAATTATCACCTTTGAACTTTTTTGATATAGAATGATTAAATCCATCGAAATGAGCATAAAAACGTTTGCCAAATAAAAAATAAAATAATTGATAGGTGATGATAATTAATTATGGAAAAAAAAGAAAAATTACTAAGACTTGCAGCTGATCTTGATAACGACTTGGAAACACAAGATGTTCAGAAATTATTGCCTTACTTCTCTGAAGAATGTGAGATTGAGATCTTTGGTCATTCACTAAAAGGTAGAGAGGGAGTAGAAAAATGGTTAAAATGGTTCTTTGGAATTTTTAAAACTATAAAATTTGAACCGATTATCATTATGGTTGAAGAAAATATTTTTTTCGAGGAATTTTACATAACTGTATCCTTTGAAAATGGGGAAACAATTCGGGTAAAAGTAGCGGAAGTTTTAACATACGAAAATGATAAGATAAGATCCCTTCGATTATACTTAGATCGATTGGAATTTGTCGAAGCCAGCTTGAAGGGATTCTTTAGTAAATCAATAGTAAAGATGATTAAAAAGAAATCGGTAGAAGGTTTATTCTAAGACTTACAAGATCGATTTTTTGCTTAACCAGTCGACAATAATGTTTAAGAACTCAACTGTCTTAATATATTGTCAACATCAATTTACCAAAAATTAGTTACTTCTAAATTAGTAATGAGGGAGATTTAATTGCATTTTAAAAAACTTCACGTTATCTCTATAGTTGTTATCTTGTTTCTTAGTTTGAGTTTTTTTGCGACAACGGCGCTTTCATGGGATTTTGAAATACCCGATGATTGTTGGGGCGGTTGCGGGGGACCTACTGTTCCTTCCGAGGATGAAATGTTCGGTTGGATTGAAGACTTGTGGGAGATCGGTATCAATGGAAGATATGGTTACCGAATGCCTGGTACTCAAGCGGATTGGCT
>Ga0209536_100016136_pt1 | contig 10635 bp, 10 predicted proteins | sample DeeMarSeWOR28_12_FD_187461 | JGI IMG/M metagenome (GOLD analysis project Ga0209536, IMG submission 187461) | Marine sediment microbial communities from White Oak River estuary, North Carolina - WOR-2-8_12 (SPAdes) (version 2) | ecosystem: Environmental > Aquatic > Marine > Intertidal zone >...
AATACACTGCTCGAGAGTGTCGGGAACGCCTCGGTCACGGCCCACATCTTGGGCGGGTGCGCGATTGGCTCGGGCCCGGAAGACGGGGTCCTCGACGTCGATCATCAGGTCTTTGGTCATCCCGGGTTATTCGTCACGGACGCCTCTGCCATCCCCGCCAACGTAGGCGTCAATCCGTCGCTCACGATCACCGCTCTTGCGGAACGCTTCAGCGCGCGCTTTCCCGCGAAAGGTCGACAGTGATGCCATCGGTCTCCGAGCCACTCGCCTCGAATGTCCCATCGTCCGTCACGACGGTCACATCAACCGTACGAGTGGGACGCTGACGGAGGCCTTCTTCTGCTTGGACGCGCACGACGACTTCGTCGCCGCTCCGCTCGGCAACATAGGTCGTCAGGAGGAAGTCGCCTTCCTCGTAGTCGTAGCCATCTCCATCGTCTTCGTAGAGCACGCCCGCAGCGCGGCCATCCGCATCGAGCGAGACGATGAGGGTCAGCGGATCGAGCAGCGGCTCCGTCGTGTTCTGAACGACGCGCCCGACCGGCAGGATCGCCCCACCTCGAAGCTTGAGCACGGGGAGCGCCGGCGTCGTCGTCGGGTCTTCGTCGACCAGCGTGAACTCGCGCCAAGTCCCCGAGGGGAGGTGGAGCTCGTGGGAATCGTCTTCGGTGAGGACGGGAACCACCAACACGTCGGCGCCGAGCAAGAATGCGTGATCCTCCGTGCGCAGATCCGGGTCTGCGGGGTCGGCGAAGAAGACCGGTCGCCACACGGGCAGACCGTTGAGCGACGACTCGCGGAACAAGGTGTAGAGGTAGGGGAGCATTCGGTAGCGGCGCTCGATCGCCGCCTTGGAGATCGCCTCGACTTCCGGGCCGAACGACCAAGGCTCCTGCGGGGGCGAGAGCTGAATCGTGTGTGTGCGACTGAACGGGAAGAACGCGCCGATCCCGATCCAGTGCGCATAGAGCTCCGGTGTCGGTGCCTTGAAGAAACCGCCGATGTCCGGTCCGGCAAATGGTTGGCCGGACAAGCCCATGTTGAGCGTCATCGTGACCGACCAGTGGAGATGATCCCAGCTCGCCGAGTTGTCCCCCGTCCACATGGCCGCATAGCGTTGCCCGCCAATGTAATTCGAGCGCGACAGCAAGAAGGGGCGCTTGTCGGGCCGCGCGAGCTTCATGCCCTCGTGCGTGGCTCGTGACATCAGCATTCCGTACGCGTTGTGATAGCGCGCGTGGCTGTCGGGCGCGAGCTCGCCTCCACCGACGTGCACCAAATCTTCGGGCGTCGGCGTGCCAAGCGGAAAGACGATCGAAGGCTCGTTGAAGTCGATCCAAATCCCGTCGATGCCATTGTCGAGGAAATCGGGAATGTAGCTCTGCCACCATGCACGGGTCTCGGGGTTCGTGTAGTCGGGCCACACCGACAAACCGGGAGGCCAGCTGCGGGCAGTGAATAGGCTGCCATCGGGCCTGCGAAGGAAGTGATCTCCTTCGAGCCCCTCGTCGTACACGAAGAACCCTGGATTCTGCTGGACGCCTGGGTCGAGGATCCAGACCGACTTGAATCCGATCCCGTGCAAGTAGTCGTTGAGCGCCGGGGGATCTGGAAAGCGCTCCGGGTGGAAGGTGAAGATGCGGAACTCGTCCATGTAGTCGATGTCGATCCAGATGACGTCGCAGGGAATGGCACGCGCACGAAACTCGTCGGCGATTTCCCTCACACGCGTGTCCGGGTAGTACGACCACCGCGCTTGCTGATAGCCGAGCGCCCAAAGCGGCGGCAGCTCGATCGTGCCGGTGAGCTCGCCGAGCTTGACGAGCACGGCCTGCGGCGTCTCCCCCTCGATCATCAGCACGGGGAAGGGGGCCTTCGCGCTAAACGCGATCCCGTCGCGAAGGTCCATCTGGGTCCGGTGCGTGGTGTCCGCGAGCGCGCCGAAGGAAGAGCCATCGGCTCGAACGCCGAGTACCCAGGGGTGGGACTGAAACAGGCGGGGCGTGGCGTCGTCGTACTCCTGCGGGTTGAGGCCAGGCGGAGGATTCTCCCTGTATGGCTGCTCGCCCCAGGTCTCGGTGACGTAACCGCTTCGTTCGAGGGACCCCGCGATCTCGCCCGTGCCGTAGAGGGTGGTCCCCTGCTCGATCGCGATCGTGGCTCGATAGGTGTCGCCGTCGGCGGTGAGCAGGGGCCGCGTCCGCCAGTCCTCCGGGATCCGATCGGTGGCGGGCATCGGCTCGAGCAGCGCCAACGAAGACGGGATGTCTTCGCAGGCAACATCGGCGGGACTGAAGCGTGCGACGCCCCCGGCGATGGAGCCCTCGCCCTGCGGGCACGAGTTGATCGTCTCCGAGCTGGAGCAGGCCATGACAGCCATCGGCAGCACGACGAGCGCTGCGCTGAACGAGCGACGAGAGAGCATGCGCCGAGCATGCCCGAAACCGCGGCTCCCGCGCCAGCCGAAAGGCGCAAGGAGCGCTCACTGGCTCGAGCTGCGGATGACGTAGGCGCCAACGTCGTCGTCGAGGATCTCCCAGCGATTGGAGTCGCGGCTTCGATTGGGGCCGAACGAGTAGATGAACACGGAGCGACGCCCGTCATCCTCATCGCAGCGGTCGCGGATCCAGTAAGGCGAGTTCCACGGGTCGAGAAAGAACTCCGCCCGCGCAGCTGGCAGCGCGGCTCGGGGCAGCGCGGCAAAGGAGCCACGGGCCAGTGGCTCCGCGTACTTCTTGCTCTGTGCAAACGTGTAGAGGCGCTTGTGCAAACCGCATTTCGTGATCGAGTCGCGTCCTTCGCTCGCGGCGATTGCGATGAAGTCTTCTTTCAGGGCTTCGACTTCGGCCCTGGCGCGACTCGCGTAGCTCGGGTCGCGACTCTGTCGATTCTGAGACCAGGCGGCCGTGGCAAACCCCAAAAGCACCACGAAAGCTGGAACGAGAACGACGCGGGCCAAATGCGTCGGGCCTACCCGCTCCGTGAGCTGGGCATCGTTCGCCAGCGCTGCAAAAAGAAACCCAAACCCGAGGGCGCACTCGGCGATCTCACCTGTGAACTTCCAAGGGTAGTCCAGATGCAGCCAGAACACGGCAAACATCGACGGGACGAGCCAAACGGGCGGCGGCAGGACGGCGACTCGATCCAAACCTCGGCGCAGGGCGGGTATCGCGCCGAGGAGCGGCAACACCACGCCGTACCCGAGGACGATTCCTCGGAACGTCCAGACGCGCAGAGATCGACCGACGATGTTGTGGAGATTCAGCTCTTGTTGGTAGTTCTCGGCCAAGAAATACTCGGGAGGCCGATGGCCGAACACGCGCTGCGCCCAGGAGATTTCCTCCATCGCGACCAAGAAACAAAAGAGCGCGAGTCCCGCGAGGAACCAAGGCAGCGCGCCCGTAGCTCGACGCTGGCGCCGCGCCGCAGCGACGAACACCACGCTCGCGGCGAAGAAGCTCCAAAACGATGCCCATTCGAGTGCCTGGTCTTCTTGGGCGCTCGCGTAGTAGAGGTTCGGATGCGCGGCCTCCAGCCAGGCCGAGAAGCCAAGAAACCCGAGAATCGAAAGATTGGCGATCAGCGCGGCGAGCCTCGACACAGCGCCCCACTTTACCGCGTTTTCGGCAAGGGCTCGACATGGAGCCTCCGGCCGTGGTTTCCTCCCGAGCGCCGAAGACCATGATGCAAGCACACTTTTTCAATCAGCACGTCGAGCTCGACCCATTTCTCGAGGATGAGCAGGCTCGCGGCTTGGTGCGACTCTGTGAGGACTTCGGCTCGTACGGCATGTACTCCGAGGAGGGGCTGAACGATGGCATCGGAGAGGGCCTTCCGCAGCGTTTCGATGCCGCGTTCAACTTCCTCCGGACCGGTGGCCGTTTTGGGCGTCGCGACACCGATCTCGCGACACTGGCGGCGCGGACGAACTACTTTCGCGAAACCTATGCCTATGGGGACGAGGTGTTCGCGCCCGGGATCGAAGTCCTGGTTCGAAACGAACGGCTCATCGAGGCTGCCAAGCAGATCTTCGAGCGGCCCATCGTCGAGCCGGCCATCGTATACGCGAACATCTTGCTGCCCGGACAAGAGCTCGCCGTTCACACCGACGTTCCGGAGTTTCGCGGATTGAATCGCAAGCTTCACCCGGAGTGGCTGATCGTCGTCGCGCATCACTCGGGTCTGTTCGACCGGTACCGCATGCCGATTGCGACCTCGGTATCGTGGTATCAAGACACCAAGGGTGGAGAGTTTGCCTTCTATCCGGATGGGGCCGACGGAGAGCCGCGCGCCTATGGCGTCCACTTCAACGCGGCGCTCGTCATGGACACCGACAGCGTCTTTCATGGCGTCGACCGCGTAGCGGAGCTCGACCGCCCGATGCCGATGTTCTTGCCACGGATGCGCCTCCACTCCGAGGGGAACGGAGAGTGGGCCGTGCGCGACGGCGGCGAGGTGGTCGCGCGCTATCGTTGGGGCGACATGCGCTTTTCGATCTCCTGGAAGGCGTATTGCTTCGTCGACCAAGCGGAGCGGGAGCGCTGGAAAACCGGCTCGGAGGACTTGCAGATCGACACCGTGATCGACACCTTGTGCGCGGATTTGCGCGAAAAAGGGCGCCTCGGGGACGAGCGTCCAGCGAATCGCGAGCTCGCCGAGCTGCTCGTCGACGAGTACGTGAAGTTTCCGCCGCCGCTCGCCGCCTAGGGAGGCAAACGGCCGAGGCGGGCCCGCCCGGGCCCCAGGTCTGCACCGTCCGGGGGCGGGGGTCATGCGGTGCCTCGGCGCGCGGGGTCTGGTACAAGGGCAGCGAGATGGGACTCTACGACAGATACGTGCTTCCTCACGTGATCCACCTCGCCTGCTCGTCCAAGCCCAACATGAAGCAACGGGAGAAGATCGTTCCACGTGCCGAAGGGCAGGTGCTCGAGATCGGCATGGGGAGCGGGCTCAACCTTTCGTTCTATGATCGGGCCAAGGTCGACAAGGTGTGGGGGCTCGAGCCCTCGGAGGGCATGCGGCAGCTCGCCCGGCGCAACTTGGGCGGAGCACAGCTCGATCTCGAGATGATCGACTTACCCGGAGAGCAGATCCCGCTCGATGCGAACAGCATCGACACCATCGTCATGACGTACACGCTCTGCACGATCCCGGACATGCGAAAAGCACTGCAGGGGATGCTTCGGGTGCTTCGTCCCGGCGGCAAGCTCCTGTTTTGCGAGCACGGCATCGCGCCCGACCCGAGCGTTGCCAAGTGGCAGAACCGCCTGAACCCGACGTGGCGCATGTTCGCGGGCGGCTGCAACATCAATCGGGACATACCCGCCGTGCTGCAAGCCGCAGGCTTCAAAGTCGTCGACGACGAACGCATGTACATCCCTGGGATCAGGGTTCTCAGCTACAACTTCTGGGGCAGCGCGGTCGCCGCCTGAGCATCTGCTATTCGCAGACGATCCGGACGTCGTCGCCATCGGCCTCGAATGGCGGCTCCAAGGGGTCCGGCCGAGGGTCGCCTTGGAGCAGCAGCCCGCAGTCCATGCAAGGAACGTTGACCCACGCAGGATGGCTTGCGCCGGAGCCGCTCAGAAGCATGCCGTCGATCCAGCTCACGATCGGCGGTACGTTGCCGGTCGTGTCGTCGTAGACCTTGTTGGCTCCCCACATGGTGTGGCGTGACCCGGTGCCGAAGTAGTAGCGGTAGTTGTCCGGGACCGCATCGAAAATGTCGAGAGACTGCTGCAGGGCGATCTCTCCCCATTGGCAGCTCGCTTCCCACCAGGAGAGAGCCGCCAGCGGAAATCCGTCGTTCAGCATGATGTTGTAGAAGCCGGTCTGGCCGCCTGGGCTTCCATCGTATGCCGTCGAGTAGTGGGCCCAGTTCGTGTCCGGGAAGTAGGTGGCGACCGCTGCTGTGTAGCCGGGCATCCCGTCGCCCTCGGTGATCGACTCGATGACACCGGGGATATCAGGCAAGTTGGTGACGAAATTCCAGTTGCTGAACTCGTTTTGGAGAAACTCCTCCGTGATGACGCCGTTGCCCGCGTCTGCGAGCACGTGGATCTGGGAGGCCGGCCACACGTCGTGATGGAGTGCCCCGTTGAACAAAGCACCGTACGCGCCCGCGCTCGATCCGGTCACGAACACCTCTTCGGGATTGAGGAAGTGCTCCCGCGCCCATCGTTCGGCCACTCTGGCGTTGTGATAGCCCTTGTGCTCCACGGTGATGCGTTCGGAGCCGATATAGTCCTGCGTCGCATCGCCAAAGTGAATGTCGCAGCTGCAATACGACACGAACACCCAGTGCCAGTCCCGGAACGGGTTGTCCTCGTTGGCGAGGTCGCCGAAGCCGCCAAACGCCGGGAGCTCCTCATAGGGCGAGACTCGGCAGGTCGGAGGCGCGAGGCCTTCGACGCCCCTACACGTCAGGTTGTTCCAGCACGCGCCGCCACCCTGATAGTACATCACGAGCTTGTTGACGCTGCCTCGCTTGCCGAAGAACCGATACGGGTCGCCCTGCATGCACTGCGGCTCGTACGTGCGGCCCAGATATTCCGTTTGACCGGGCTCGACCGCCGTGAAGGCTTCTGCGCTCAAGTCGGGGGTGACGATGGTGTTCGTCACAGCCAGAGCTACGACGCCTTGTAGCTCCTCAGCGACCGATTCGGACGTTGCCGTCGTCGGACAGCTCTCAGCGGCGGCCTCATCCCATGCGGTCGAAAACGCGTCGAGCGCATCGGCCTTAGCCTGCGCGAGCGCCGACCCGTCACTGTCCGCGGCCAAGTCGCTGATGTAATCCCCCTCGGCGGCGAGCACGGTCTCGCACGCGATGCCGACCGCCGCCGAGAGCTCGCCCGCGCATGTCGCCTGGTCGGCTACGCCGAGGTCGAGCCCGTCGAAGATGCTCGCCGCGATGGCATCGACCGCAGCGCCGATCGCCGCGGCCGCCTCGCTCGCGGGCCACGCATGCTCCGCGCAACTCGCGCCGGCGTTCTCCGCAGCGCTCTCCGCTTCGCCCCAGCTCGCCTCGAGGGAGGCGCCTGCGGCTTGGACAGCCGCGTCGCGAGCGGAGTCGTCCTCGAGGATTGCCCAGCTCGCCCACGCGTCCGACACCGCGTTGCAGTAGTCACCCGCAGCAGCTTGCTTCTGGCCGACGCAGACGTTCGCGGCGTAGCTTTCCGAGCCGGCTCCGCCGCCATCGCCGCCATCGCCGCCCGAACCACCATCGCCCCCGCCGGTGCCGCCCTCGCCAGCAGTGCCGCCACCGCCGTCGCTTCCGCAGCCGGGATTGAACGCCAATGGAAGGGCCAGGAGCGCCAGGAGTGTCAGATTCTCGAGCTTCACGTCCACCTCCAAGGAGCTCGTTTTCGTCCGAGAAGGTGGGTTTCGTCAAGCGGTTCAGTCGTGAACGGTGACCTTGATCATCTGCACGGGAGTGACCGGCCGATCCCCTGCGCCCGTCGGTGTGGACTCGATCGCCTTGATGACGTCCATTCCGTCGATGACCTTGCCGAAAACCGGATGCTTCGACGGCCCAGGCGAGAACCAGTCGAGATAAGCATTGTGCACCGTGTTGATGAAGAACTGCGATCCGCCGCTATTAGGCCTGCCGGTGTTCGCCATCGACAGGGTGCCGGGCTCGTTCGAGAGCTTGGCGTCCGCCGGGTGCTCGTCCTGGATGTTGCCATGGGGGCTTTCGCCGGTGCCGGCGCGTGGGCTCTTGGGGTCGCGGCTATGCGGGCAGCCGAACTGAATCATGAAGCCGTCGATCACCCTGTGAAAGTGAAGCCCGTCGTAGAACCCCGCCTTCGCGAGGTCGATGAAATTGCCCGCAGTCACGGGCATCTTGTCGGTGAAAAGCTCGACTTCGACGTTGCCGAGCGAAGTCTCTAGTGTAGCGGTCGGATTCGACATGCCGATGGCCTATCAGCTTTCCGCGGCGGCGCCAGCTGCTAAGAAGGAGCTCATGAGCGTGACGTCCATGCGCCCGGTCGCGGCCATCCGCGCCATTCGTCGTGTGTTCGCCGATCCCGATGCGACCGAGCACGTGTTCGAGGTGATCGACGCCTTGCAGGGGCCGAACCTCAAGTGGATGCGCGCGCGGCTTCAGCAGAGCGAGACCGGGCGCAGGCTCCTCGCCGACAAGCCCAGCTTGCTGCGATTGCTGAGCGACCGTGAAGCGCTTCGCGTCCTGCCGGAGGGCAGTCTCGGGCGTGCGTATCTCGACTTCGTGGAGTCGGAGGGGATTAGCGCCGATGGGCTCGTAGAAGCGTCGGAGTACGTGCGTGAAAGCGTTGACGGCGAGTTTCTCTGGATCAAGGACTGGCTCCGCGACAGCCACGATCTCTGGCACACGGTGCTCGGCTACAAGGGCGACTTGGTCGGTGAGGCCGCGTTGCTGGCCTTCAGTCACTACGAGACCAAGAACCTCGGCGTCGGCGCCATCGCGGCGCTCGCATGGTTGAAGCTCGGGCGGGTGACCGACCCGGCGCTGGGTGCTCGCGCGACGGTTCGCGGCGGGCGGATGCTCGCCAAGCGGGCCGCCTGGTTCCTCGACGTTCCTTGGCACGAGTGGCTCGCGCGGCCCCTCGACGAGGTCCGGCGTGATTTGGGGGTCTCGGAACCCGTGAGCTACCGTCCCATTCGCGCGAACGAGGTCGACATCTCCCTCACGCCCGCCTGATCCGCTATCCTGTGGGGGTGGGGAAGGGTGTTTCGGTTCTGTGCTTGTTGGCGGGCGGGTTCGTTTGCGCGGTGGCACTGGGTCTGGCGCCTTTCGAATACGTCGTGATTGACGCGCCGCGGAGCCTGCTCCTGGGCGGGGGCGGAATCCTGGTTCTCGTTGGCCTGATGTCGTTCGGCCGCGACCATCGGCTGAGTGACACGCTCGGGTCGCTCTTCCTGCTGTCGGTCGCGGGCGTCGCCGGGTGGCTCACCTTCTATGCGCCCGAAGGCACGCTCCATCGCTACGTCCCGTTCGTCCCGCCGTCCGTCAACGAGGCGCTCGCGCGTCTGCTCTTTGGTGTCGGCGCGGCGGTGTGCGTCGGAATGGCCATCTGGGGCTTTCGTCGGATCTTCAGGTAGCTTCGCCGCTCGCGGGTCAGCGTTCAGCGCCAGCGTTCAGCGTCAGCGCCAGCGTCAGCGGTTTCGTTCCGCTTTGCTTCGCGCAGATGCGTTGGCGGACGGCGGGGCGTGGCCGCTCCTCGAAGCCGTGCTCGTAATCGATCACGCTCAGCTCCGAGAACACCTCGAGCAGCTCGCCGTCGCGCAACAGGAAGCTCGGGTTGCTCGGCCGACCGTAGCGCTCGTTGCCCTCCGCAAAGGTCTCGTAAATCAGCAGGCCGTCGGGGGCGAGTGACTCCGCGAGCATGGAAAGCAGAGGGCGGTGGAGGTAATTGGTCACCACGACTCCATCGAAGCGGCGCTCCGGAAATGGCCACGGGCCGCTCTCCAGATCGGCTGCGACCAATTCGACACCATCGTCGTCCGCGAGGTCGTTCATGCGGGATACGTCGATGTCGACGGCGACCGTGCGAAATCCGAGCTCCCGCAAGTAGCGGGCATGACGGCCGCCCCCGGCCGCCACGTCGAGCACGGTTCCCCCTTTGCGAATTCCCGTCGCGAAGCGCACCACCCAGGCAGAGGGAGCCAACACTCAGATCCCGAGGTTCGAGAGCGCTTCCGAGAGGTTTCGGAGGGTCTCCGCGAATCGGGGGTGTGACGTTTCGAGGTCCTCGATGAGGGCGGACATGCGCTGACTGAGCGAGCCCTCCTCGGGCGGCTCGGCCTCGCCTCGGCTCAGGGCTTGCTGGATTTCACCGACCGCTTGGAGCAGGGCCTCGCGATCATCCGCCGCGATCTCTGCACCTGATTCGAGCTCCGCGTGAAGCGCTTGGAGCGCATCCCTCAACTGCTGACGAGGCATGTCCCAATAGTGACGCGTTCCGTTTCCCATGGGAAGAGCCGGCGCAGGTTTTGTGTCTACGCAGAGGCGCGACCGGTCACGAGCGGGAGGTCGAGATAGGTCTTGATCCCGGGGTCGGCGCGGCAGACGTAGGGGATCGCGCTGACACAATGCACGGCCGTCGCGACGATCCCCGGGTTCCTTTGGAGCCCGGCCTCGATCGACTCGGGGTGCAGGCCGCGAAACGTGGTCTTGATCGTCGGATCGCCGGTGACCTCCACCTCGAAGCGTTCGCCTTCGGGCCCGAAGCTCCATGCGGGGTCGAGGTGCTCCTCACCCATGAACCAATTGGTTCGCGCGGTTACGACCGGCTTGCCATTCACGAGCCCCTCCCAGGTGAACCGCTGCGCCGCGACGAGCCCCGGCTCGATGGATCCGATCGGCGAGTCGATCGGCGCCGTCGCCACCGACACCTCGTGCGTGCTTCGAATCTGCGGGTCGAGGGCAAAGCCGAGCGCGTCGGCGATCATCTCGAGCGATTGCGAAAACCCCTCCGTGAGGAGCATCAGCATGGGGCTCATCTTGGCTTGCTCGGGGGTCTTGCCGAACAGCATGATGTTGCGGATGACGTCGACCGCCCCGTAGCTTCGGATGTCGGAAAACTCTTCTGCGCGCACGTGTGTGATCGCGCGGGACATGGCCGCAATCGTCAAAGGCAGGCGCTCGGTGATCCC
>Ga0209536_100016137_pt1 | contig 10634 bp, 7 predicted proteins | sample DeeMarSeWOR28_12_FD_187461 | JGI IMG/M metagenome (GOLD analysis project Ga0209536, IMG submission 187461) | Marine sediment microbial communities from White Oak River estuary, North Carolina - WOR-2-8_12 (SPAdes) (version 2) | ecosystem: Environmental > Aquatic > Marine > Intertidal zone >...
CCGGCGAGACCGCCCCTTCTTCTTCCCCGCGGGTCAAGAAGATCCGGCAGACCTCGAAGATCGCCACCCGGTCGATCCGCCGATTGCGGTTCTGCTGGGCCACCCGGAGGAGCGAGGGCGCAAGCAGCGTACGCAGCCGACCATCGCGCTCCTGGATGGGGTTGAGCAGCCGCAGCCCCTGCCGGCGCGGGTCCTGCTCGGGCAGGCGCAGGCTCTCCAGATCCCGCTCGCTCACGAACGGGAAGGTCATGGTCTCGACCAGGCCTTCGGCCGCCAGCAGGTCCCGGGTACGCTCGGCCAGCGCCCAGGCGGCCGGCACCTCGGCCGGCACGAGCTGCGCCGTGGGGAGGGTGGTCGGGATGCGGTCGTAGCCGTAGATCCGCGCGATCTCCTCGATCAGGTCCTCGCGCAGGTGCAGATCGTTGCGATGGGAGGGGATGGTCGCGACCAGCGCGTCCTCGCCCTCTTCGCGGGCGGCGACGCCCACCCGACCCAGCAGACCGGCGGCCTCCTTCCGGGAGATGTCCGTCCCGAGCAGCCGGTTCAGCCGCGACGTCTCGAGTCGGATCTCCGCCGTTACGGGAGCGTCCTCCCCGCGAGCCTCCACGACGCCCGGCGCCACCACGCCCCCCGCCAGCTCGGAGAGCAGCCGGGCCGCCCGATCCGCGGCTCGCCGTACGCCCTCCCGGTCGATCCCACGCTCGAAGCGATAGGACGCCTCGCTGTGGAGCCCGTGCCGACGCGCAGACAGCCGCACGCTCGAGGGATGGAAGTGGGCGCTCTCGAGGAGCACATCGGTAGTGGCGTCGCCGACCTCGCTGTCCGCTCCGCCCATGACGCCGGCGATGGCGACGGGCCGCCGGGCGTCGGCGATCACCAGGTCGCGGGGGTCGAGGGCCCGGTCCTGCCCGTCGAGGGTGACGATCCGCTCGCCGGCGGTGGCGCGGCGCACGCACAAGCGCCCCCCCTCGAGCCGCGCGAGGTCGAAGGCGTGCAGTGGCTGCCCCAGCTCCATCAGCACGAGGTTCGTGACGTCGACGACGTTGTTGAGTGAGCGGATTCCGCAGGCCTCGAGCCGATCCCGCAGCCAGTCGGGTGACGCACCGACCCGAACGCCCCGGACCACGCGCGCGACGTAGTGGTAGCAGCCCTCGGGCGCCTCGATGGCGACCGCCGCGGCATCGGCGGCCGGTGCCCCACGCTCGTCGGGCTCCGTTTCCGGCACCCGGGGATCGCCGCCGAAGACCGCCGCGATCTCGCGGGCCAGCCCGAGGGCGGAGGCGACGTCGCCCCGATTCGGCGTGATCCCCACCTCGAGGATCCGCTCGCCGGGGGGGAGCACCTCGGGCAGCGGTCGTCCGATCGCGGCGTCGGCGTCCAGCACCAGGATCCCGTCCTGGTCGTCGCCCAGCGCGAGCTCGCGCTGCGAGCAGATCATGCCCTCGGAGACCACGCCGCGGAGCTTCGAGCGCTTGAGCTTCGTGCCATCGGGCAGCGTCACACCGGTGCAGGCCACGGCAACGCGCTGCCCGGCGGCCACGTTCGGCGCACCGCAGACGATCGTGCGGCGCGCCTCGTCGCCCACGTCCACGGTGCAGACCGAGAGCTTGTCGGCGTTCGGATGGCGCTCGCACTGCTCCACGTGGCCGACCACGATCGCCGAGAGATCCGGCACCTCGCTGTGGACCATCACGTCCTCGAAGCCGCACATGGAGAGTCCGTCCACCAGCGCGTCGTCCGCCGGGAGCGCTACGAGCTCCTCGAGCCAGGAGATCGGCAGCCGCATCAGACCTGCTCCAGCACCCGCACGTCCCCTTCGAAGAGGTGGCGCAGATGGGGAATCCCGTAGCGTTCGATGGCGGTGCGATCGATGCCCATCCCGAAGGCGAAGCCCTGATAGCGGTCCGCGTCGATGCCGCAGCGCTCGAGCACCCGGGGATGGATCATCCCGCAGCCGCCCCACTCGACCCAGCCGGTGTTCGAGCAGAGCTTGCAGCCCCGTCGCTCGCAGAGTGCACACGAGTAGTCGAGCTCGGCGGAGGGCTCGGTGAAGGGGAAGTGGTTGGCGCGGAAGCGCAGCTCCGTCTGGGGGCCGAAGAGGCGCTTGCCGAAGGCCAGCAGCACGCCCTTCAGGTCGCCGAAGGTCACGCGCTCGTCGACCAGGAAGCCCTCGATCTGGTTGAACATCGGGCTGTGTCGCGGCGAGAGGTCGTGCCGATAGACGCGCCCCGGCGCGATGAAGCGGAAGGGAGGCGTCCGTCCCGTCATGGCCCGGATCTGCACGTTCGAGGTGTGGGTGCGCAGGAGCGCGCCCCCCTCGAGGTAGAACGTGTCCTGCATGTCCCGCGAAGGGTGGTCCGGCGGAATGTTCAGCGCCTCGAAGTTGTGGAAGTCGGTCTCCACCTCCGGGCCCTCCTCGATCGAGAACCCGAGGGACGCGAAGAAGCCCACCATGTCGCGGGTGATGAGGGTGAGCGGGTGCAGGTGTCCCACGGGGGGTCCCGCGCCGGGGAGGGTCACGTCGAGACGGTGCTCCGCGAGGGCCCGCTCGGTGGCCCCGCGGCCGATCTCGGCACGGCGGTCGTCGGCCCAGGCCTCGATCTCCCGCTTGGCCCGGTTGACCTCGTCGCCGAAGCGGGCCCGTTCCTCTGGCGGCAGTCCTCCGATCGCGCGCAGGAGCTGCGAGACGGATCCCTTGCGCCCGAGGAACCGGGCGCGGGCCACGTTCACGTCCTGCTCGGACGCTGCCTGCGAGATCGCGTCCCGCGCCTCGGACAGGAGCGCCGCGAGGTCCGGAGTCTCTACCGACACGGTCTGGCCGCTCAGGCGGCCTGAGACTTTGCCAGCTCGGCCAGCTCTCCGAAGGCCTTCGGATCGGATACGGCCAGTTCCGCCAGGATCTTGCGATCCACCTCGACCCCGGCCTGCTTCAGGCCGTGGATCATCCGGCTGTAGGAGAGGCCGTGCTCCCGAGCGGCCGCATTGATCCGCGCGATCCAGAGTCCGCGGAAGTCGCGCTTGCGCTGCTTGCGATCTCGATAGGCGTAGCGCCAGCCACGCTCCACGGCCTCGCGCGCCGTCTTCAGCAGGTTTCCCCGACCGCCCGTGTAGCCCTTGGCCTGGCGCAGAATGCGGTTCTTGCGTCGTCGCGCGGCGACTCCGCGCTTGACTCGCGGCATTTCGATGACTCCTCGGCGCGCACCTCGCGGGTGAGCGCTCTCTGGTCTCCCGTCGCTAGAGCGTCGGGAGCATCTGCTTCAGGCGCTTCTCGTCCACGGCGGCCACGAGCGCCGACTTGCGCAGCTTCCGCTTCCGCTTCGCGGTCTTCTTCGTGAGGATATGCTGCTTGTTGCTCTTCGACCGCGCGATCTTGCCGGTCCCGGTCTTCTTGAAGCGCTTCGCGGCTCCCCGATGGGTCTTCATCTTCGGCATCTTCACTCTCCGTCGGCGGTCGCCGCCGTCGTCTCCTCCGTCCCGGCCGCCTCTTCGGCGATCGGGGCCAGAGCCTCTTCCTTCTTCGCCGCCTCGACGGCCTCGCGATTCGGGACCAGGATCATCGAGAGGAGCCGTCCCTCCATCCGCGGCGGGTTCTCGACGGCCGCGAGCGGCCCGAGGAGCTCCACCACGCGATCGAGCTGCTGGCGTCCCAGCTCCCGGTGGACCATCTCCCGTCCTCGATACATCACGGTCACCTTGACCTTGTCCCCGTCCATCAGGAATCGCCGCGCATTCTTGAGCTTGAAGTCGAGATCGTGCTGGTCCGTGCGCGGTCGCAGCTTCACCTCCTTGAGGGTCGCCGCGTGTCCCTTGCTCTTTCCGGCCTTCTTCTTCTGCTCGTACTTGTACCGCCCGTAGTCCATGATGCGACAGACGGGAGGTCGCGACCCCGGGGCCACCTCGACCAGATCGAGTCCGACCTCCTCGGCGCGCTGGATGGCGTCTTCCGGCGTCATCACTCCGAGCTGCTCGCCCCCGTCGCCGATCACGCGGATCTCCGAGGCTCGGATCATCTGGTTGATGCGGGGACCCTCGTCCCGGCGATTCCTTCTGGATTCAGCGATACCCTTCTCCTCGGCGAACTCGCGCGCGTCGCGCCGTCCGCCACTCGACCTCGGAGTGACCGGGTGCCATCCCCGGCCTCGCGCGCCCGGTGCGCACTCTGACGCTCCGAACCGACGCCCCCCACGTCGCGCCCTCGCCTTCGGTGAGGCGAAGCTCTCGAGCGCTCATGAACGCGGGTGAGTCATTTCGGTTTCGGTTCCGAGCTGGTCGTCAGTCTTCGATTCGCGGCGCCGTCCATCGTGCGCCGACGAGCAGGGCAAGGGGAAATCTAGCGGGAAATCGAGCTGGTAGGCACGGGCGGGATTGAACCGCCGACCCCCACCGTGTCAAGGTGGTGCTCTAGCCACTGAGCTACGTGCCTGTCTCCATCCACGATCCTGCGGATCGTCTCGATCGATTCCCGCCCCGGGCCACGGGGCCCACATCTCGCCCAGCGCCCCTCGCGCGCCCCCGCCGCGGACGGCCGGGCACACCCCGGCGTCGGTCTCCGCTGCATCAGGCTCCCTAAGGACGCGAATTCAATATCGTTTTCAGGGAAGCGTGTCAATCCGCGCCCTGCGCCCGGCCGGCCGGAGGCGCCGCGGAGCGCTCCGCGGGTGCGAGGGGCGCCGTCCAGTCCACCAGGACCGTGAGCGTCTCCTCCTCGCGTCCGACCGGAACCACCCGAAGCCCCGGCTCGGTGGAGTCGACCAGGGCCGCCAGCAGCGCCTCGGGGTCATAGTCGCCGTCCACCGCCAGCACGGCGCGGCCGCGCGTGAACTCGAGCGGGACGGCCGAACGCACCCGCAACTCGTCCACCAGGGCCCGTCTCAGGGCGTCGTAGGCCTCGAAGGAGTCCAGGCCCTCCAGGACCAGCCGCACCCGGGTCGTCTCGGATTGCGCGGGGTCCTCGGTCCAGCCCACCGCGGCGAAGCGCTCGCGGATCCGGCTCGCATCGACGAAGACCTCCACCAGCACGACGTACTCGTGGTCGGCATCGCGGCTCAGCAGGGCCCGACGGATCCCGCGATCCTCCACGATCCGGAAGCGGGTCGCGTACTCGAAGGGGTCCGACCCGAGCGCCGGCGCGAAGCGGGCCGCGATCTCGGCCGCTCCGGGCTCCTCGTCCCCCGGCGGCGCCTCGGCGCTCCAGTCCTTGGGAAGCGCCCCCTGCGCGACACGCTCCACGGCTCGCGCCACGGCCGCCCCGACCGCCAGGTTCCGCTGGGACGCGCCCTCCGAGCCGTCCTCCTGGACCGCCACCACCCCCACGGCCTCCACCCGCTGCAGGTCCGCCGCCGAGGCCGATCCGGCCAGGAGCAGGCCGATCGCCACCAGGGCTCCCAGCGCCGGTCGCCGGATCAAAGCGCCAGGTCCGTCACGGCGCGGCCGAACAGGGCGTCCACGTTGCGCCGCAGGGCATCGTCGGGCCGCACGCCTCGGATCGAGGGAATCGCAATCACGGTCTCACTCTCATCGGGTATCACCACGTGGAGCGTAACCGCACATTCGCCGGGCTGCGCGCGGAGGATCTCCCGGAGCGCCGTCAGCCGGTCGCTGGTGGCCTCCCCCGAGTGGATCCGAACCCGCAGCTGGGAGGCCAGCTTCTCCTCGGCCCGGTCGAGGGGCAGCACCTCCCGGACCAGGACCTTCGGGGGGTCTCCCCCCTCCAGCGTGCCGCTCACCAGGACCGGTGTGGGCCCCTCGCCTTCCACCGCCTCCATGGCCCCCTTGAGCAGGCTTCCGAAGCGGGCGTAGGGCTCGCTGAAGACCACCAGATCGAACCCCCCCTCCAGGTCCTCCAGCGTGGCAAAGGCCATCAGCGCACCGCGGCGGGTCCGAGTCTCCCGGAAAGCGGTGACGAGCCCGCCGATCCGGACGTCCCGGCCCTCCTTCGCCTCCGTGTCGTTCGAGACGGTGTCGACGAAGCGCTCGAGCTGGGGACCGAAGGCCGCCAGCGGGTGCCCGGTGACGTAGACCCCGAGCACCTCCTTCTCGTGCTCGAGCCGCTGGCGGTCGGTCCACTCCGGCGCGTCCACCAGGGCCGGCTCCGGGGCGTCCTCCCCTTCCAGGGCTCCGAAGAGGCTCTCCTGGCCGATCTCCCGATCGCGCTGCGCGGAGGCACCGGCCTCGAGGGCGACGTCGAGGGTGGCCCAGACCGCGGCTCGATTCGGGTGCAGCGCATCGAAGGCGCCGCACTTCACCAGGCTCTCGACGACCCGCCGGTTGGCCTTGCGTCCGTCGATGCGTCCGGCGAAGTCGAAGAGGCTGCCGAAGACGCCCCCCTCCTCCCGCGCGGCCAGCACCGACTCGATCGCGCCCTCTCCCACGTTCTTCACGCCGGCGAGCCCGAAGCGGATGCCCTCGGGCACGACCGTGAAGTCCCGGGCGCTCTCGTTGATCGAGGGCGGGAGGATGTCGATTCCCAGCGACTCCGAGTGGCCGATGTAGCGCGAGAGCTTGTCGTGGTTCCCAGACTCCGTGGTGAGCACGGCGGCCATGTACTCCCGCGGATGGTTTGCCTTCAGGTAGGCCGTCTGGTAGGTGATCAGCGCGTAGGCCGTGGAGTGGGACTTCGCGAAGCCGTAGCCCGCGAACTCGGCCATCAGCGCGAACACCTCCTCGGCTTTCTTGCGGTCGATCTTGCGGGCCACCGCGCCCTCGACGAAGCGCTCCCGCTGCTTCTCCATCTCCTCGGGCTTCTTCTTGCCCATGGCTCGACGCAGCAGATCCGCCTCGCCCAGGCTGTAGCCCGCGAGCCGGTTGGCGATCTGGAGCACCTGGTCCTGATAGACGATCACGCCGAGCGTCTCTGCTGTGAGCTCCTCGAGCTCGGGCAGCAGGTACTCGATGCGGGTCAGGCCGTTCTTGCGGTTGATGTAGTCGTCCACCATCCCCGACCCCAGCGGGCCCGGCCGGTAGAGGGCGACGATCGGAATCAGCTCCTTGAAGCTCCGGGGCTTCAGCTTGACCACGAGCTCCGTCATGCCCGCGGACTCCACCTGGAACACGCCTTCGGTGTCGCCCCGGCCGAGCATGTCGTAGGTCGCGGGATCGTCGAGGATGATCTGCTCGATGTCGAAGTCCGCGAGACCGGTCTCGCGGACGCGCCGCTCCGCCGCGGCGATCGTGGTCAGCGTGCGCAGACCGAGGAAGTCGAACTTGATCAGCCCGATCTTCTCGACGCACCTCATGTCGAACTGGGTCACCACGTCGCCGGACTTGGGGTCCCGGTAGAGCGGCACGGTCTCGATCAGCGGCCGCGTTCCGATTACGACCCCGGCCGCGTGGGTCGAGGCGTGGCGGGTGAGCCCCTCGAGGCGCCGACCGGTCTCGAAGAGCTGGCGGATCTGACCGTCCGCCTCCACCCGGGCGCGCAGCTCCGGGGACTGCTCGAGCGCCGCCTCCAGCGTGATGCCGAGGGTCTCGGGCACGAGCTTCGCGATGCGATCGACGTCGCCGTAGGGCATGCCGAGCACGCGGCCCACGTCGCGCAGCACCGCGCGCGCCTGGAGCTTCCCGAAGGTGATGATCTGGGCGACGCGCTTGCCCTCGTCGCCCTCGCCGTCGTACTTGTCGGCGACGTAGCGGATCACCTGGTCGCGGCCCTTCATGCAGAAGTCCACGTCGATGTCGGGCATCGAGATCCGCTCGGGATTCAAGAACCGCTCGAAGATGATGTCGTACTCGATGGGATCGACGCCGGTGATGCCGAGGCTGTACGCGGCCAGGCTGCCCGCGGCGGAGCCCCGCCCCGGCCCCACCGGAATGCCGTTCTTGCGGGCGTATCCGATGAAGTCCGAGACGATCAGGAAGTAGCCCGCGAAGCCCATGCTGGTGATGACGCCCAGCTCGTGCTCCATCCGCTTGCTGTACTCGGCGTACTTCGGCGGCAGCGGCTCGTCTGCGTCGAGGCCCAGCCGCTCGCGCAACCCCTGCCAGGCCTGGCGCTCGAGCACCGCCTCGCGGGTGAGGCCCGCCGGAACCTGGAACTCCGGCATGTGGTAGTCCGGACTGTCGATCCCGAGGTCCAGGTCGCAGCGCTCGGCGATCTCGAGGGTGTTCGCGACCGCCGAGGGGTGGTCCCGGAACACCTCGAGCATCTCGTCACCGTCCTTCACGTAGAAGCCGTGACCGTCGAACTTGAAGCGGTTCGGATCGTCGAGGTTCGTGGCCGTGCCGATGCAGAGCAACGCGTCGTGATGGGCGTGATCCCCGGCTTCCAGGTAGTGCGCGTCGTTCGTCGCGACCAGCGGCAGCTTCAGATCCACGGCCATCTTCGCGAGCTCCGCGTTCACCGTGTCCTGGAGGCCGATGCCGTGGCGCTGGATCTCCAGGTAGAAGCGGTCCTGGAAGAGGCCGGCGAAGTCCTCCACCAGGCGCCAGGCGGTGTCGAGCTGGCCGCCGGTGATGGCGCGGCAGACCATCGACGAGAGGCAGCCGGATGTCGCGATCAACCCCTCGCTGTGCTGCCGCAGCAGGTCCATGTCGATCCGGGGCTTGTAGTAGAAGCCCTCGAGGTAGGCCTTCGAGACCAGATGGATGAGGTTGCGGTAGCCCACCTCGTTCATCGCCAGCAGCAGCAGGTGGTTGATGGCGTCGAAGCCGCTCTCGTCGCGCTCGCGCTTCTCCCGGTCGAAGCGGGAGTTGGAGGCGATGTAGACCTCGCAGCCGATGATGGGCTTCACGCCCTGCCGGCGCGCGCCCTCGTAGAACTCCACGGCGCCGAAGAGGTTGCCGTGGTCCGTCAGGGCGACGGCGGGCATTCCCAGCGACTTCGCCCGCTGGAAGAGCGGATCGATCTTGATGGCGCCGTCGAGAAGCGAGTACTGGCTGTGGAGGTGGAGGTGGACGAAGGGCTGGGGCGCCACGCCCTACTCCCACTCGATCGTGGCCGGGGGCTTCGACGAGATGTCGTAGACGACCCGGTTCACGCCCTTTACCTCGTTGATGATCCGTGTGGCGATCGTCTGGAGCACCTCGTGGGGAAGCTCCGCCCAATCCGCGGTCATGGCATCCACCGACTCGACGCAGCGCACGGCGATGGCGTTTTCGTAGGTCCGCTCGTCGCCCATCACCCCCACGCTCTGCACCGGGAGGAAGACGGCGAAGGCCTGCCAGAGCGCGTCGTAGAGCCCGGCGCGCCGGATCTCCTCCACCACGATGGCATCGGCCCGGCCCAGGCACTCGAGCCGCTCCCGGGTCACCTCGCCCACGATCCGGATGGCGAGGCCCGGCCCCGGAAAGGGATGTCGCCCGATCAGCACGTCGGGGAGCCCCAGGCGGCGACCCACCTCTCGCACCTCGTCCTTGAAGAGCTCCCGCAGCGGCTCAACCAGCGAGAGGCGCATGCGCTCGGGCAGCCCGCCCACGTTGTGGTGGGTCTTGATGGTGGCGGACGGGCCCTTCACCGACACGCTCTCGATGACGTCGGGATAGAGGGTGCCCTGCACGAGGTAGTCCACCTCTCCGAGCCGGCGCGCCTGCTCCTCGAAGATCTCGATGAAGAGGTGGCCGATGATGCGGCGCTTCCGCTCCGGATCGATGACGCCCTCGAGGGCCGACACGAAGCGCTCCTCGGCCCGCACCGTGACCAGCGGGATGTGACGATGCTCTCGGAAGAGCCCCTCGACCTCCTCGCGCTCTCCCGCCCGCAGCAGGCCGTTGTCCACGAAGATGCAGACGAGCTGCTCGCCCACCGCCCTGTGCACCAGCGCCGCGGCCACCGACGAGTCGACGCCGCCGGACAGCCCGCACACGACCTTTCCACCACCCACCTGCTCGCGGATCCGCGCAGTGGCCTCCTCGATGAAGGCCTCCATCGTCCAGGTGCCGGAGCAGCCGCAGATGCCTTCCACGAAGTTGGCGATCATGGCCCGACCGCCGTCGGTGTGGACCACCTCCGGGTGGAACTGCAGACCCCAGATCGGTCTGTCCGCATGCCGCACGGCGGCGTAGGGCGACCCCTCACTCCTCGCGAGTACGGTGAAGCCGTCGGGCAGGCGCAGCACCTTGTCGCCGTGGCTCATCCAGACGATCCGCTCGGCGCCGCCGGGCAGGTCCGCGAAGAGCGGGTCGTCGCGCTCGACCTTGAGCAGCGCCCGGCCGTACTCGCGGTCGTCCCCGCGCTCGACGAGCCCACCCAGGCGGTGGGCGAGCAGCTGCAGCCCGTAGCAGATGCCGAGGACCGGCACGCCCAGGTCCACGATCCGCGGGTCGAGGTCCGGCGCGTCGGTGGCGAAGACGCTCGACGGTCCGCCGGAGAGGATGATGCCCGCCGGATTCCACGCGCGGATGTCATCGAGGTCCAGCGTCGGGGGATGGATCTCGCAGTAGACGTGTCGCTCGCGAATCCGGCGCGCGATCAGCTGCGTGTACTGGGAGCCGAAGTCGAGGACGAGGATGCGGTCGGATGCATCCGCGCGGCCTCGCGGGGAGGGAGCGGTGGTCATGGGTTGGGGTCCGTTCTGCGCCGTCGGCGTCGGGCCGGTCGGGAGGGCGGCCGGCAGGTCGGGCCCGGGAGGGGGTCGAGGCCGGGATGGCGATTCTAGTCGATCCGATAGTTGGGAGCTTCCTTGGTGATGATGACATCG
>Ga0209536_100016138_pt1 | contig 10634 bp, 11 predicted proteins | sample DeeMarSeWOR28_12_FD_187461 | JGI IMG/M metagenome (GOLD analysis project Ga0209536, IMG submission 187461) | Marine sediment microbial communities from White Oak River estuary, North Carolina - WOR-2-8_12 (SPAdes) (version 2) | ecosystem: Environmental > Aquatic > Marine > Intertidal zone >...
CTCAACCCGGAAGACGAGAGCGCCCGCCAATATGCGGTCAACAGCCGGGCCCGCCTCGAGACTCGGTACACCACTCGAATCGGGTCCCTCGACTACGTCTTCAATCTCGCGGTCGCGCCGGCCAAGGTGAAGTGGCTCGGCTTGGATCCCCAGGCCGCATTTCTCCTGTCTCTGGTAGACGGCCAGACGACGGTCGCGGAGGTGCTCGATATTTGCCAGATGAGCAGGCTAGAGGCCCTTCGCGTCTTTACCGAGCTTCTGGACGCCAAGGCTATCATCCGAGTTGCCTAGCGCGGTGAGCGCTTGCACTGGGTGCGCGGACCACTACCATCGGGCCCCATGGTTGGCTCCCCCAAGAAGATCGTGCTTGCCTACAGCGGCGGCCTGGACACATCGGTCATTCTGACCTGGCTCAAAGAGACCTACGATGCCGAGGTGATCGCGTTCTGCGCGGATGTGGGCCAAGGCGAAGAGCTCGGAGGGCTCGATGAGAAGGCCAAAGCGACGGGCGCGTCCAAGTGCATCATCGTGGACCTAAGAGAAGAGTTTGCGCGTGACTTCTGCTTTCCCATGCTTCGAGCTAACGCCGTCTATGAGGGCGACTATCTGCTCGGGACCTCGATTGCTCGGCCTATCATAGCCAAGGCGATGATGGACGTGGCCCGTCAGGAAGGAGCCACCGCGATTGCGCACGGGGCAACCGGCAAGGGCAACGATCAGGTTCGATTCGAGCTCACCGCAATGGCCATCGACCCGCGGATCGAGGTCATCGCACCCTGGAGGACCTGGTCCTTGAAATCCCGGAGCGACTGCATCGAGTACTGCAAGGACCGGAAGATCCCAATAGAGGTCACCGCCGAGAAGCCGTACTCGATGGACGCAAACTTGTTTCACATCAGCTACGAGGGCGGCGTGCTCGAGGACACCTGGAGCGAGCCACTCAAGGACATGTTCCGCTGGACGACCGACCCCGAGGACGCGCCAGACACCCCCGAGTATCTGATCGTAGGGTACGAGAAGGGTGACCCCGTCAGCGTCAACGGCGAGCGCCTGTCCCCCGCTTCCCTGATCGCGCGCCTGAACGAGCTCGGCTCGATGCATGGCGTTGGTCGCGTCGACATCGTCGAGAACCGCTTCGTCGGCATGAAGTCGCGGGGAGTGTACGAGACACCTGGGGGCACGATTCTCCACAAGGCGCACCGGGCGGTCGAATCGATTACCGTCGACCGGGAGGCGTTGCGGATTCGCGACGGTCTGATTCCGGAGTATGCTTCGCTTGTCTATCGGGGTTTCTGGTACGCGCCGGAACGAGAGATGCTCCAGGCTCTCATCGACGACGCTCAAAAGGACGTGACAGGGGAGGCGCGCATCAAGCTATACAAGGGGAGCGCCCATGTGGTGGGGCGCCGGAGCCCCAACAGTCTCTACGACTCCGATTTCGCGACCTTCGAGGCGGATGAGGTCTATGAACAACAAGACGCCACTGGGTTCATTCGCCTGAACGCACTTCGCTTGCGAATTCGGGCTCTTCGGGACCAGCGCCGCGGTGGTTGACCCCGGGTATTGCCGCCCATTGCACTCCTCTGTAACCTAAAAGCTCACAAGGTCTTGGACGTTCCAAGTATACAGTCTGCCGCCGCGATTGCTGGCGGCGTGGGTCTAGGGGCGCTGCTTGCAGCCGTTAGTGCAGGCTTACACATGCTCGGCGAAGCGGGGCTCCGGGCGCTACTGGAGGCCAACGGGTACGACAGCAAAGTCTCCAAGCGTGTCCTTCACGACCTCAAGGCCGTGCACTCGCGCCTCCTGTTGGGCCGGGTGCTGTGCGTGACCCTGAGTGCGGCTCTCGCGGCCCATTCCCTTTTCGAGTCCAGCGGAGTATGGAGCGCAGTCCTCGGGGTGGTCGCCGTGGCGGTGGCCTACGCGCTCGCGGCAACGGTTGCCGGCGCAGTCGTTCGCCAGCGCTCGGGACAGGCTACGTTGCGAATCTGGAAATGGCTGCGCCCGGTCGACCTCCTGCTCACACCGCTGGCGGCGCCCCTCAACTGGATCGAAGATCTCGTGCAGAAGGTCGTACCCACCGTACATCCGCACGATGCGGGTCGCCTTGCCGAGCTGACGGTCGAGCACGTCATCGAGCAAGGTGCAGAAACCGGCACAATCGCCGAGGAGCACGCGCAGATGCTGCGAAGCGTGCTCGAGTTCAAGAACACGGTCGCACGAGAGATCATGGTCCCACGGACGCAAGTCGTCGGTTTCGAGATCGACACCAGCATCGATGAGGTGCTCGCGAGCATCGTCGAGTCAGGCCACAGCCGCTATCCGGTCTACCGCGGGCAAATTGATCACGTCGAGGGCATTCTCTATGCGAAAGACCTGTTCCAGCTGCTACACCGAAGCTCCAGCATGACCGACGTCATCTTGGAGGACGTTCTTCGAAAGCCCGTTTTCTTTGCTGCGGAGAGCCAGAAGATCGGCGTGCTGCTTCGAGAGATGCAGCGGCGGCGTTCGCATCTTGCCGTGGTGGTCGACGAGTTTGGTGGCGCCGCCGGCATCGTCACCCTGGAAGATATCGTCGAAGAAATCGTCGGCGAGATTCAGGATGAGCACGACGAAGAGGCGCCCCTGGTCCACGAGCGTGCCCCCGGCCACTATTTCGTCGACGCGAGCATCTCGCTGTACGACCTGGAGGAGCAGCTCGGGGAGTCCATTTGCCAGGAAAAAAGCGATTTCGACTCGCTCGGCGGCATGTTGGCTCATCTCCTCGGGCAGGTTCCGGCGCTCGGGGATACGGTCATTGCGGGGCCGTATCGCTTCGTGATCCTCGACGCGGACGAGCGGTGCGTTCGGCATGTCGAGATGGTTCGGGCGAGCAACGAGGAGCCGGACGAGCCCAAAGTGGTGGCCGGCTAGGAAGCATCGGGTTCCGCGTAGCTGACCCAGTCCTGGAGGATGTCCGCGCTGCTCATGCGCGGGGTGAGAACCGTGTAGTGGGCGACCTGGCCCTCGGGAGCAGCGCCGATCGATCCGACATTCACGATGTGATACTCCTCGACGGAGCGCTGAAACGGGACGTGAGTGGCGCCGCAGATGATGATGTCTGCGGGGTCGTCATCGAGCAACGCGAGGATTTCGTCGTCCGTCAGGTCGTGGCTGATCTCGCGACTGCCATCTGCCGGGGAGCCGTGCACCATGAGAACTTCACGGCCGTCGATCAGAGGGATCCGCTGTTGCTCAGGCAGGCGGCGAAGCCGCTCCGCTACCAAGTCTCCGATGGCCGCTCTCGTATCTGAAAAGAGTCGCGCCTGCTTGCGCTGCTCGTTGTCGATGGGGACGAGGCTGCTCGGATCGATCGAGCCGAGCGCCATGTCCGACGGACCACGTGTGCAGATCGCGCCCAAAGCCTGGAGGCGATGCCAGACTTCGAGCGGCTCGTCGCCACCCAATAGCAGGTCGCCAGCGACGTAGATGCGCTTGACACCGAGCCGATCGAGCTCCGCCAGGACCGCCTCTAGAGCCGTGAGATTGCCGTGGACGTCCGAGAGAAACGCGATCGGGCTCGATTCCGGAGGATGCGCCATGGCGGAACCCTAGCACCGTCCTTGGGGTCCGGTCGGCGCCCGCCCAGGCTTGCACCGGGCCAAGGTCCGCCTATTCTCCGCGGGGGAGAGGAAGTTGAACGAAGGCAGCGATCGGGACAACATCATTCGCGTTGGTTTCGGGACGGACGGCAAGCTAACCCGGGCTACGAACCTGGAGCCGGCGCCGTCCCAGCCGGCGCCTCCGAGAAGCGATCCGTGCGAGGGGCTCTACACCCTGGCAGAGGTGGCTCGGCTTTTCGGTTACAAGCCATCGCAGCTTCGATACTGGCATCGCTCCGGAGTGCTCGGTCCCTCGGTGCGGGTGGCCGGCCGCAATTACTACAGCTTTCAGGACCTGGTCGGGATACGGGCAGCCAAGGGGCTCCTCGAGCAGGGGGTGCCGCTCCGTCGGGTGCGGCGTTCGGTGCAGTCCCTGCGCGAGGCCTTTCCAAAGACCACGAGACCGCTGTCCGAGCTTCGCGTCTTGGCGGACGGACAAACGGTTCTCGTGCAAGACGAGACCGGCGCCTATGAGCCGACGAGCGGCCAAGCCGTGCTCGACTTTCGCATCGAAGGCCTGGCATCGGACGTGGTTCGGCTGCTTCATTTCGACGACGATGACCGTGCTCGAGCGTACGAGCACTACCTCGAAGGCTGCCGCCTCGACGAGGATGAGAACACCTTCGACGAGGCAGAGCAGGAATATAAGAAGGCCCTCTCGCTCGATCCAACGCTCTCCAACGCGCTCACCAATCTCGGGAACCTCGAATACCGTCGCCAGCAGCTCGAAGCCGCCGAGCGCTATTACCGGCAGGCGCTCGAGACCGACCCAGAACAGCCCGAAGCTCTCTACAATCTGGGCTTTCTGTGCTTCGAGCGAGATGAAGTGGATGAGGCCGTCGACCTATTTCGCGACGCGCTGAGGAGCGACCCATCGTTTGCCGACGCGCACTTCAATCTCGCGATGGCGCTCGAGGAGCGCGGCGAGCAGGCAGCAGCGCAGCCGCACTGGCAACAATACCTAGCCCTGGAGCCCGAGGGCGCCTGGTCGGACATCGCCCAAAACCACCTGCTGACGAGTTGAGCGCTCAGGGTTGTATGTATTTTTCGAGATCGAGCGCCCAACGAACTTCGGCGACAGCGTCGTCGATCCCTGCGAGCGGCTTGCGATAGGTGACTTCGTGCCAGACGTCGAGGACCCGTGCTTGGTCGACGGGGTCTTTCACCTCGACGATCTCCGCGCCGGACTCTTCGTAGCCGCGGCTACCCGCCTGCGCGCCGATTTCCTCGCGCACTCTGCGAAAGAGCTCCGCCGACTGAGCGGACGGCGCATCGGAGCGCTGGGTGCGCGCCGTGAATTGCACCACCAGCCCGCCATTGAGCACCACCCGGACTCCGGAATCCATGATGTGAAGGCGAACGCGCTCCGCAATTTGAAGCTCCCGGTCCTTGGCCCGGTAGATCTCCACTCCGGCGTCGGCAAGCGCCTGCTGAATCTCCTGAATTGTCAGCTTTTCCTCCCCACCACGAGCGCCAAACAAGCGTTTCGGGTCGAGGAACGTACCACCCTCAACACCGGCCGCGCAAATCAGCCGCGTCTTGGTGCTAGTACTCGACCAAGCGCCTGATTTGGACGATGCAAGGTTCCCATGAACGAAGTCGTGGATGCAATTGATCGGCCAGTGCGTCTTGCACAGCCTCCAGAGCGCGTGGTTTCGCTGGTCCCCAGCGAGACGGCGTCGGTTGCCGATCTGCTCGGCGTCGAACGGCTGGTCGGCCGGACGGACTATTGTGTCGAGCCGGTGAACTTGGTCGAAACGATTCCATCGGTGGGAGGAACCAAGCGCTTCGACGTGGGTGCGGTCATGGCGCTCCAACCGGACCTTGTGCTTGCGAACAAGGAAGAGAATAGCAGGCCTCTGGTTCAAGCACTGATTGCCGCTGGCTTGACGGTGCACGTCAGCTTTCCTTGCACGGTCGACGAATCGCTTGCCTATCTCCAGTCCCTCGCAATCTTGCTCGGGGTCGATCCCGAACACAGCGAGTCGGTGAACGCTTGTCGCAGAGCTGTTCTGCGTGCACATCGCGTCTCGCAGGCTGAGGCGGTCCCGGTGTTCGTTCCCATTTGGAAAGACCCTTGGATGACGTTCGACGGGCGCACCTATGCCAGCGACATACTCGCGCTCTGCGGAGCGCACAATGTGTTTGCCAGCCGAGCGCGCCGATATCCCTTGGCCGCAGACCTTGGAAAAATGGGGCCTCGGAGCGAGCCGGAGGTGGACGAACGGGACACGCGATACCCGAGGATTCGATTGGAAGAGCTGGTGGAGCGAGGGGCTCGCGCAGTCTTGCTGCCCGACGAGCCATACGCGTTCGGCACCGACGACGTTGCAGCCTTCGCAGAGCTGAATGCGTCACCGCCGCTGCGGGTCGAGCTCGTCGATGGCAAGGATCTCTTCTGGTACGGGACGCGCATGGCTGGCGCGATCGAAGGTCTCAGTCACAGGATCGAACAATTGCGTTCGGTCTGCTTTGGTGTGTCACCGAACAACTGACCGGCAGGTCTCCGCCTGAAGGGTAGCTGCGAGATCGTTTTTTCGAAGAACGCGGGACGAAAACGCTAGCCACCGATCACCGGCTTCGGTACATTCCGCTCTGCTGTGACACCCGTTTCCGAAAGGCTCTCTTCGATTTTGCCGAAGGGCGGCGCTGACATCGCCGTGCATCGTGGTGCGCGTCGGCAGTTCCGCCGCTGGGCACTCGACGCCGAGATCGAGCTCTTGACCCCAGCGCGGGGTGTGGGCCTTGCGATCAACGCCAGCGTCGGCGGCCTCCGGGTCGCCGTGGATATGGGGGTGCCCCTCGACCACGTCTGCACGCTCCGCGTTCGGACTGCGCCCGACCATGCGACGGTCGAGCACGCGAGGGTTGTCTGGTCCCAGGCGCGCCCAGACGGCTATTTGCTTGGTCTCGAGTTCATCACGGCACCTTCTTCGGCCTGAAATTGTTGAGTTTTGGCCCCGGGGATCGCAAATGATGCGATTGCTTGCAGCCTGCGCGCTCAGGGGTTAACTTCTGGGAGCATCTGAGCGTACCCATTTCGGGACGCTACGGAGGTTCAAAACATGCGCCGACGAATGTTCCTCGGAAAGATTCACCGAGCTACGATCACCCACGCTGACTTGGACTACGAAGGCAGCGTCACGATCGATGCAAACCTGCTCGATGCTGCCGGCATCCTCCAGCACGAAGAAGTCCAAATCTGGAACGTCACACAGGGCACACGCTTAGCGACCTACGCGCTCGAGGGGCCCCGCGGCTCCGGTGTGATTTGCGTCAATGGCGCCGCCGCGCATCACATGGCCCCGGGCGACCTGGCGATCATCGCGAGCTTCGGCGAGATGAGCGACGAAGAAGCACGAGCGCACAAACCCAAGGTTGTGCTTGTCGACAGTCAGAACCGGATCGTGGACACCGGCCCCGAGCGCCCGGGCCCACAAATGCCCCGCCGAGTGGACGAGCTCATTCATTAGCGCGATGCTCTCCCGGTATCGCCGGGGTGGCGGAATGGCAGACGCAGGCGACTTAAAATCGCTCGTGGAAACACGTGCGGGTTCGAATCCCGCCCCCGGCACCGTATTCGTTCGCGCGTTTGGTTTGTGATTGCCGCGGCTTGCGTGACTCATCGCTTGCCGCCGTGTGAACCGGGGGACGTCAGGGGGACGTGCCGATCCTGGTGTGGTGGCGCTTGAGGCTCAAGAGACTCCACGAGTCGGAGCTACGCGACCGTGCTGATGTGCGTGTATCGATCCGTGCTCCGCGAGGAGCGGTGGCCGAGCTGTGCCTGAATCGTCTTGATGGGCTGGCCACGTGTAGCGGCCTGTGAGGCGACCGAATGGCGGCCTATCTTGTGGTGGCTGAGAACCCTCAATCCGAGTGCCTTCTGCACATCACGGAGCGGTTTCTCGTGGTCGTCGACCTTCTGCGGCCAAGTCCCGTCTTGGCTGAACAGGAACTCGGGCCCCGCGTACCCCTGCCCGATGTGCCAACGAACCGCGTCGACGACGTCCGATCGCAGCCCGAGTGTAAGCACACGGTCGTTCTTTCGCGTGATGAGCTTAGAACGGCGAGCATAGTCGACATAAACGCCCCATTCCGATTCGCGCCCCAGGCGACATAACATTCAGTACCGCGCAATTCGGCCCTTCTTTTGATCCCGATGGGCCAAGAGAGCTGGCTCGTTCCCTCGGTGGGCACTACGATTGCTCCGAGGTCACGGTGTCCGATCAGTCCGAAACCGAGGTGTTGCTTGCTGCGCGCGGCTGGAGGGCCGCAGGCCATCGCGTCGCCTTGGCTACGGTCGTGCAGACCTGGGGATCCTCCCCACGGCCCGCGGGCAGCTACTTGGCGGTGCGTGACGACAGCTTGTTCGTGGGCTCGGTATCGGGCGGCTGCGTGGAGGGAAGGGTCGTCGAGGAGGCGCTACAGGTGATGCAAACCGGAGCACCGAAGTTGCTCGAGTTTGGCGTCTCGAACGACGAAGCCTGGGAGGTCGGGCTCGCATGCGGAGGCCGCGTCGAGATCTTCGTCGAGGCCCTGGAATGAAGAGCGACACCCTCGGACGCATCCTCGAGAGCATCGAGGCGAAGCGGCCGGTCGTTTTGGTCACCGACCTTCAGTCCGGGGAGCAACGCTTGCTTCATCCGGGCGGGGGCGACGGCGGGGACGAGCGCGCCAACGTAAGGCTCGCGCTTCGCCTCGACAAACCGATCACGACCGACGCAGAGGCTGGGCGGCGGGTCTTCTATCAGCCATTCAATCCGCCACTCCGGTTGGTGCTGGTCGGCGCAGTGCACATCGCGCAACCCCTATCGATGATCGCAGCGCTTGCTGGCTACGAGGTCATCATCGTGGATCCGCGCTCCGCTTTTGCGGCGTCCGAACGATTTCCCGGGGTGAAGCTCGATCTCGCGTGGCCTGACGAGGCGCTCGAGTCTCTTGGGTTGGACCAGCGCTGCGCCATCGTGACGCTCACCCACGACCCCAAGCTCGATGACGCGGCGCTCGGCGTCGCACTGCGGAGTGACGCCTTCTTCATCGGCTGTTTGGGCAGCACCAAGACCCACGCGGCCCGCCGACGGCGACTCGCCAAGGCAGGGTTTTCGGAATCGGACCTCGACCGGTTACAGGGGCCCGTCGGCCTGCCGATCGGGTCTCGCTCTCCTGCGGAAATCGCAGTCTCCGTGCTCGCCCAGGTCATTCAGACCCTTCGCAAGCCGTCGCCGTGAACACACGCCCTCAGTCGTGGCAGCAGGACCCTTTGCCCTCGGTGCCCGTGGGCGGCGGCTCCGGGGTGGCCTTCGCAACGACGGGGTCTGGCTGCGCCACTTGATCTTTCTCGATCACCTTCGAGGGGCGCGTGGTGCTCACCTCGATGGATTCGCGCTGAGCGGTGATCGACGCGATGATGCTGATGGCGATCTCTTGTGGTGTACGCGCGCCGATGTCGAGCCCGGCAGGGCCGTCGATCTGCGCCCAGGTCTCCGATGGAAGGCCCCGCCGCTTCATCGAGCCCGCAAGCGAGGAAAATCGCTTCGGGCTCGCGACGACCCCGAGATAGCGAGGCTGAAGCTCCGCCGCTCGAGCGATCGCATCTTCGTCGAACACGCCATGCGTGGCGACGACGATGGCCGCGCGCTCCGGCCGCTTGACCTCGGCCACATCGAGCTCGCGAACCACCGTTGCGCCTTGCAGTGGTGGGCGTTCCGTGGTGTCGACGACCGTGACTCGGTACCCCGCGAAGACTCCAAGCTCGACGAGCGCTTGGGCCACCGGCGAGTTCCCGAACACGAGCAGCTCCGCTTTGGCCGGGTGGGGCTCGAGGTAGATCTCGAGCTCGCCACCGCTGTAGCAAGTCATCGGTACCACCACGAGGCCCTCCCGCTTCATACGAAGCTCGGGGTCAGGCGTGATCTGCACGACCCGGCAGACCCCGTCTGCCAGCGCCGCCTTGGCCTCTTTCCTCACGGTGGGCTCAGCGCAACTTCCACCGATCCACCCTTGCACTACTCCATCCTCGGTCACGACGGCCTTGTCCCCGGGCTTGGCCGAAGTAGGCGCGATGGCCCGCACCACGGTGGCGAGCACGAAGCCTTCATTCCGGCGCTCGAGATCTTTCGCTGTCTCGTACCAACGGTCCATCGTTCAATTGTAGTGACGGACGCTCAGTCCGTAACCCCATTGTCTCGGAGCAATTTCCAAACTTTCTGGGGGGTGATGGGAATGTCGATGTGCCGCACCCCCAAGTGCCACAGTGCGTCAACCACGGCGTTGGCGATGGCGGGCGGCGCACCCACCGTTGGCGACTCGCCGACGCCCTTGGCGCCGATGGGGTGGTGGGGCGAGGGTGTGATGGTCTTTCCGAGCTCCCACTTGGGAGACTCGACCGCCGTCGGCAAGAGGTAGTCCGCAAACGTTCCGGAGAGGTTCTGGCCATTTTCGTCGTAGACGATCTCTTCGAACATGGCCGGCGCGAGGCCCATGGTCAGCCCTCCGTGGATTTGACCCTCGACGATCATCGGATTGATGATGTTCCCACAGTCGTCGACCGCGACGAACCGCCGGATCTTCACCTCGCCGGTACCCTTGTCGATGTCGACGACGCAGATGTAGCTTCCGAACGGAAATGTGAGATTCGGAGGGTCGTAGTAGTCGACTGCCTCGAGGCCAGCCTCCATCCCCTGAGGATGGTTGGTGTAGGCTGCGAACGCGATCTCCTGAATCGTCTTGGCCTGGTCCGGTGAGCCCTTCACTTGGAAGCGATCGATGTTCCACTCGAGGTCGTCCTCGCCAACCTCGAGAAGGTGCGAAGCGATCTTCTTGGCCTTTGCTTTGATTTTGCGGGCTGCCATCACGGCCGCGGCGCCCGCGGTGGGGGTCGAACGGCTCGCATATGTCCCGAGGCCGTACGGCGCGGTATCGGTGTCGCCCTCCTCCACCTCGATGTCATCCGAGGGAAGGCCGAGCTCTTCGGCGATGATCTGAGCATACGTCGTC
>Ga0209536_100016139_pt1 | contig 10633 bp, 8 predicted proteins | sample DeeMarSeWOR28_12_FD_187461 | JGI IMG/M metagenome (GOLD analysis project Ga0209536, IMG submission 187461) | Marine sediment microbial communities from White Oak River estuary, North Carolina - WOR-2-8_12 (SPAdes) (version 2) | ecosystem: Environmental > Aquatic > Marine > Intertidal zone >...
CAGGCACGTCTCCAATTTCACATTCTTCGCATATTAAATCTTCACCAGTACAATCTTCATCAATACTATTTCCGCATAATTCGTCATCAGGCCATACTACGTCTACACAATCACCCCATCTGCCATCATTCGGATCTAATGGATTTGTTCCTGCTTCCACTTCTTCACCGTCTGTAAAACCATCATCGTCAGTATCGGGATCTGATGGATCTGTCAAATAAATCCCAGTTTCATCATCATTGGATAACCCATCACCGTCTTTATCACAAAAATTATTTTCAAAAATGTTACCAATTGAAAAGGATTCAAAAATGGTCCTGCGGACGTTGAAGGCAATGAAAGACCGAAAGAAATAATTGTATGAAAATTTCTGATATTGGAAGCGCTTTGTTTCTCATGGGCCTGGGCGGTTTTATGTCCTGGCAGGCTAAAAAGCTCACCGTGGGAACCCCCAGCTTTCCCGGACCGGGCTTTTTCCCTTTCTGCTTGGCGCTGCTGCTGATCGGCATTGCCGTGATTATCTTCTTCCAGGGCCTAAAACAAAAGCCGGCAGAGAGGGAAACCGGCCTCAGATGGCAGCGCGTTGTCTTGGCTCTGGCCGCTATCTTTGCTTACGCCCTTGTTCTGGAGTCCCTCGGTTATCTCGTTTCCACCTTCTGTCTGATGATGCTTCTCTTGAAGCTTATGTCCAAGAAACCCTGGTGGTACTCTCCAGGATTGGCATCTCTTATTTCTTTGGTTTCTTATCTGCTTTTCAGGGTTTCCCTGCAACTTTCCCTGCCGCGGGGAATTTTAGGATTTTAATCTTTGGAAACGTTAAACGCCCTAATTTATGGTTTTTCCGTGAGCCTGACGCCGGGAAACCTCTTTGCCTGTTTTATGGGGGTACTGATGGGCACCCTGGTTGGTGTCTTACCCGGTTTGGGAACGGTGGCCTCCATTGCGCTGTTACTCCCCCTCACCTACAAGCTGAATGCCATTTCATCCATAATTATGCTGGCGGGTATCTATTACGGTGCCCAGTATGGGGGGGCTACAACCTCAATTCTGGTCAACATACCGGGAGAGTCCACTTCCGTGGTCACCTGTATCGACGGCTATCAAATGGCGCGGCAGGGAAGAGCGGGACCCGCCCTCGGCATTTGCGCCTTCGGTTCTTTTATTGCAGGAACCTGCAGTGTGATCGGGATCGTACTGCTGGCCCCCTTACTAGGGAGACTGGCCGTCAAGTTTGATGCACCTGATTACGCAGCTCTCTTCATTTTAGGGCTGACCATGGTGACTTACCTGGCCCGCGGCTCCAGACTAAAAGCGATCGCCATCGCCGTTGTAGGACTTCTCCTCGCCACCATAGGGCTCGACCCCATGGCCGGCTCTCCGCGGTTCAGCTTTGGCACTCTGATTCTCTTGAATGGCCTCGAGCTCGCTCCTATCGCCATGGGGCTTTTCGGTATCGCCGAAGTACTGGCAAATCTTGAAAAAGAGCTGACGCAACGGGATATCTTCAAAACCACGATGAAAGGCCTTTTACCGACCTGGCGGGATTGGCGGGCTTCCATAAAACCCATCGGGCGGGGAACCGTGTTAGGGTTTTTCTTGGGCGTTCTGCCGGGGGTCGGCGCAATCGTTCCCACCTTTATCTCCTACGCCCTGGAAAAACGGCTTTCGAAAACGCCGGAAAAGTTTGGAACAGGGATGATAGAAGGCGTGGCGGCTCCCGAGGCTGCGAACAACGCAGCCTCCGGGGGCGCCCTGATACCGCTGTTGTCTCTTGGTGTTCCCCCCAACACCACCATGGCGCTTTTAATGGGAGCCTTCATGATTCACGGCTTGAGTCCGGGGCCCCTTTTGCTGATTGAAAACCCAGATGTGTTCTGGGGAATTGTTACCAGTATGTACACGGGCAATGCAATGCTGCTGATCCTCAACCTCCCCCTTATTCCGCTGTGGGTAAAGTTGTTGAAAATTCCCTACCATGTGCTTTTCCCGTTAATTTTTCTTTTTTGTATCATCGGCATCTACAGCGTTAATAACGACTCTATGGACATTGTGGTCATGGGGATTTTCGGGCTTGTGGGGTATTTGATGCGTAAATTCGGCTATGAACCCGCCCCGATGGTACTGGCCTTTATTCTCGGCGGGCGGTTGGAGAATGCGGTTCGCCAGAGCCTGGTTTTATCAAGGGGAGACCTCGGCATTTTTTTTCAAAAGCCCATGTCGGCAGCTTTCCTCGCTGCAACGGCAATACTTGTCCTTTCTCCATTGTTTTCAAAATTGATCTTTGCGAAAATCAAAGGCAAGTATTTCGATTCATAAATCCGTTCACAGATAACCTCTTATGGCTTGGCGCCGCCTTCGACCGTGAACCGTTCGGTGTTGCGCTGAAGGCCGCGCCTCCTGCGGCGTGCCTGTTTGTCGGGCCGTTGTTTTGCCTGGGGGCTTCAGATCCCACCTCGCGGAGGACACCCTTGCCGTTCGGCGAGCCCTTCCCTCCGGGGGGCGGGCTTGCACCTCCGAGTGGATGCGTCCTGCCGGGTGCACCAATAAAAAGGCCGGCGATAGGGGCATCGCCGGCCTGAGTGAGAGAGAATTTTTTGTAAGTTTCGGTTATTTGTTAGATCTGAGGAATAGCCCGGTCAACCGCGCCCATCCGATCTGCGGGACGTTTCCAAAGATGTCGTCGCCCAGCTGCCCGCCGTCGGCCGCCTGGATCCCGGCTTCTTCCTCAATCACACGGTACAGCCGGTTGACTTCTTCTTTCAGAAAATCCAAGGTTTCATTTCCGATCATCAGGTGCTTTAAATCCCGGCGCAGGGTTTTGGAATGAACCCTGGCAATCCAACCCTCCGAATACGGATCCTTGTTGGCCAAAGCGCCCTGATCCCTTAAACGGGTGTTTATGGCCGTTACCACCCCGGTCAGGGGAGAGAGCACCGAGGCCGAGTGGGCGCCCCGGTTCATTTTAATGGCGGGAAGACCCTGTTTGAGTTCCTTGCCCACCAGCGGCGCCTTGATGCCGTCCATGGGGCCCAGCAGGCGCAGCGCGAACTCATCCAGGCCGATGCGGGCTTCTCCGCCGTCTTCGAGCTTTATCCAGGTATGGCCCGCGTGAAGATAATATCCCTGGGGAATTTTAAAGCCGTCGATGTCAAGAATGTCCACCGGCTTGACGATGGCGTGCACTGTAAATTCGTCGTAAAAATACTGGTCGAACTCACAGTTGTCGCAGCGGTACTCGTTGGTGCAGGCCCTGAAGTCGATCCGGCCTTTCATATGATGGATGCACGGGCGTTTCCATGGCGCCAGTTCCATCAAGGGTTCTTTCCAGAAGACAATCCGGCCCCGCTTGCCCTTTAAGCGGACGCCCAGTTCCCTGGCGGTCTGGTTTTCGGCCGCCAACCGGCGCATGGCCTTGTCAAAACGGCAGGCGACACAATCATAATCGCTTTTGCAAATCTTTTTCCGCACCACCCCGGCCTGCATCCAGATGCAGGCATCTGCTTTATTGCTCAAACGATTTTCTATACGGACAGGTTCCATTTTATTACCTCTTTATGGCTTTGGTTTTTGTCTGTTCGCTTTAGCGGGTTTTAAGAAACCGCCGGGTTAAATTATCCCAGCCCAGCTGGGGCAGGTTCCCATAGATATCTTCCGCCAGGTGCCCGCCGTCCGCCGCCAGCGGTCCGGCCACGTCTTCGATCATATCTTCGAGGTTTTGGACTTCCGCATTCATCCAGCTCAAGCTTTTGGTATCCGTCATCAGGTTGCTCATGCTTGCCTTGATATCCGGCGTGCGAACCATAAACAACCAGCCGTCACCGTAAGGCTCTCGATTGGCGACTCCCGGATTTTCCCGCACGTTGGCATTCACCTCGACGATAACCCCGCCGACCGGCGAACGCACATCCGCCAGGTGGTCTTTGCGTTTCAAGCCCCACCCGACCTTGCCCTGATCCAGCTCTTTGCCCATCAGGGGCAGATCGAAGGCATCGGCCTTGCCGAGCAGTTTTAAGGAACAATCATCCAGACCGATTCGAATATACCCGCCGCTTTCAATCCGGGCCCAGGCATGTCCATCATGGAAAGAGAAATCGAGCGGCACATCAAAGCCTTTGACCTGCTGCATATTAAAAGGAATGCTTTTGCCCTTCAGCGACCAGACGTCTTCGAAATACTGGTCAAAATCACAGGTGGCGCACTGATAGTCATAGGCGCATAAACGGCTGCCGATGCGCTCGGTCAGGGTGTGGCGGCAGACCCGCTCCAGATCGGGCCTTTTGCGCATGGTGTCCTGCCAGCTGATCTGCTTGCCCTCCTCAACCCGTTTCAGCATACCCTGGTCGTATTTGCAGGTTGTACAGTCATAATAGTTGTTGCAGTTCTTAAAGTTAGCCGCGCCGGCCTGCATCCACAAGCAGGGGTTTGCGATCTTGGTCTTTTTGTCCGGTTTTACCATCCAGACCTGCCCGCCCAACACGACCGGTATTTCATTTTCAGCCGACAGCTCGTGTTTGCTGCCTCTACGATAGGATGTTCCGTACCCCAAACGGCCCCTTTGAGTTTTTTTCAGTTTTTGTTCCATTTCTCTCACTCCTTTTCTTTTTTGGGTTTAACTCTCTATAGAGCAAGGGGTATGCCAAAACAGCCCAAACGGAAAATTTTTTATAACCTTTTGATATTTAGTGTTTTTTTTTGTTTCAGCCGGCAGGGAGAATGCAACCGGCCCAAAAAGGAGTGTGGCGTTTTTAGACACAATGGCCCATGAATCGGCTAAAGCCGGGGGCCAAACCAATCATAATGCGAATTAATTTGGTAGGTTAGGAGGAGTGATGGAATTTTCGACAGCTCGTCTGGTTTTCGCAACACTGCCGGTTTTTACGAAAATTCAAGCACGGCTTCGCGGATAAGTTTTCCGATCTGCATCTGCCGGGGGCATCTTTTTTCGGCCGGCGCATAGTCGATGCTTGCTATTTGAGACCGAATATCGGCGGGTATCCGATCAAATTGCCTGCGGGCGCGGACGCGGTCCCCGTAGCTCCGCCAATACATCAGGGCGCGCATGATATCGCCGACGGGCACCGGTGCGGCCAGGACCGGTTCGCAAAGATTCCGGCAGCCCCCGCAATAGTCCGCGCGGGTTTCCCGGGCGTAACGATCCAGCAGGTTCAGGTCCGCAGCGGACAGCCGGGTTCGGTTGTGGGCGGCGGCGACATTCTCCATAAGAATAGACATGTTGGGCATCTCCGAACAGATCGTGGCGATATGTTCATTCTCCCACACGGCCTTCAGCTTGGCCTGGGCATCGGTAAATCCCTTTGTTAAAAACCGCCCGGCCAGTTCTAGCTCTCTGTCTGAGTTGGTCTTAACCGAACCGCCGCCCTGGGTTTTCATGGCCGTCAGCCCGATCCCGGCCCGGGCACAGGCATCCACGGCCCGTTTCATGCGGTCGGTGTGCATCAACCGGTAATTGTAGGTCATCATGATCCCGTCTATCCAGCCCAGCTCTGCGGCGCCCAGCAAGCACTCGGCCATATTGCTGTGGGTGCTGAAGCCGAAAAAGCGGATTTTTCCGCTGGCTCTGTGTTTTTCCGCCCAGCGCCTGGTGTCGTCATCCAAATCATCAATATCGTTGATGCCGTGCACGAAAAAAAGATCGATATAATCGGTCTTCATCCGTTCCAGGGACGTTTCGAGATCGTCACTCATGCCCCTGAGCGTCCAGGCGCCGGATTTGGTCACCAGAAAGATTTGTTTGCGGTGTTCAGGTCGTTTGGCAAAATACTGGCCGATACGCGCTTCACTATTTCCGCCCATATAGCTGTTGGCGGTATCCCAGTGGGTCACTCCCCACCTGAAGGCGTTGTGCAGCAAAATCTGGGGCAGGTGCAGACTGGTGCCCAGGGACAGGATGGGCACACTGAACCCGGTTTTGCCGAAGGGTCGGGTGGGCATGGGGGCTATGGCCGCAGACAATTCGGTCAATGCGTCCAAAGGCGTAACCATTGAGCCCAGACCCGTGGCGCCGGCGACCTTCAAAAAACTTCGGCGGGACATATCGGTTGGTTTTAAGGATGTTTTAATTTTTTTATTCATTTTATGTTTCCTTGCACATTCAGCTTTTTCAGAGCGCCCATTAGGTTCTCTCGCCCGCTCTCTCTGCTGAGCCGAGATCGCTTGATCCCACAGAGGCCGAAGAGATAAAATCTTTATTCTGATTTTTTGAGAGGAAAAATCAGAACAACACTCAACCTTTCCGGGTCAAATTTCCAGCAAAAGCAGGATGGCAGGTTACTCCGGATTGCCCTCTCAGAAATCCAGATTAAAACTCTGCGCCCTCTGAGTTCTCTGCGAGAAATCAAGAGATCCTGCAGCCGGCCAATATTGATAAGCCGCAAAGACACTTGCGATCAAGAGCGACTATCATTACAGATAATGGCCTAATTTCAACATCAACTCATGCTTCTGCAAACCTCCGGGCATGTTTTCCTTCATCTGGCCGTTGTCAAAAATAAACAGGTAGGGCACGCTGAGAATATTAAACCGCGAGGCCAGCGTGGGGTTGGCATCGATATTGACCTTGCCCACGCGGATTTTCCCCTTTGATTCGGCCCCGAACTGATCGATAATCGGGGCGTAGCTGCCGCAGGACGGACACCAGGGCGCCCAGGCGAACAACAGCACCGGCAGGGGCGATTTAATTACCTGGTTTTCGAAGTTGCCGTCGGTGACCGTAACGGGCTGGGGAACGAACAATTCCCCGGTTTTCAGCAGGGCCCCGCACTTGCCGCACTTGGGCCTGGCATCCAGCCGGTCGGCCGGAACCCGATTTTTAGCCCTGCAGTCCAGGCAGCGCAAGTTATAGGTCTCAGCAGATTTTTTGCGATTGTTTTCAATTTCAAGCGCGTGTCCGCACTTGCCGCATTTGCCTGCCTGACCGGCGCGGCCCGGCGGCACCCGGTTTTTTGCCCCGCAGGCCGGGCATTTCAAAATCATGGAATCAGCCATTTCCCTGGGCCCTTTTCCCCTTCAATTTTTGGTTGCTAGAAGTGGTTTCAAAACCTCGGACTAGGCCTGAGCGCAAGGCGCAGCCCGATGAAAAAGCGCAGCATACAGGCAAGTATGCGAGCATTTTGAAGCAGGCTGCAACACAGCGATCGGGCCTTAGATGGAGTTTTGAAACTGCTTCTAATCATTTTTTCTGTTTTGTAGGCCGTAATTTAGGGTAACCGTTTCAGTGCGTTACACAAAATCTAAATCCCCTGTTGATCATGTTGATGCGTCCAGGCTTTCAATTCTGTGCCGCACGTTGGCCACTCTCTTGAGCCCTGGAATCCTCGACCCCTTAAACCCGATAGGCATGGCCGGGTCGGTTGTTGATAACCCATTGACTCTGCCGCGGTTCACGATAACCAATCAGGAGACGATCCAATTTAAATAATATAATATCGATTTTGCCGGAGTAAATATCAAAATGCGCCCTTGACACCCTGTGATCCATTCATTAGTTTTGACTTGGCACGTTTTTAACGGTGAGTTTGCACGCCAAGCCGCGGATAATCGGCGCAGTGATATGCAGACAGCGATTTTTTGGCCGCCGGTTCACTGCGTTTTGCTTTCAGCGCGCTGAATTCAGACTTTGAAAGTAATCCGGTTCGAGAGCGTGTGACTGTTTGAGCGCTTGGGGATGAACGGCTGGCGGCCCAACGATTACGGACGCGAAAAACTGATTTATGCCTGCAGATATTCAGGTCAAGGGCCCTGCTCAAGCTTAGGCGCTTTTAAGCATGAGTTTCACACGCACAAGAAGCGGGTTGTTTTTGAAGCCGGCTATAACGGGTAAGCAAGGCCTTTTTCCGGCGCTTGACCCTGTTTTCCTCCTTTCGGTTGAGCATAAGCAAAAATGACGTTAAAATTCAGAGCCCAAATCGTGGTCTGCGCCTGCTGTATCGCGGCCCTGATGCCCGGCGCGCTGATCTTCGGTTTTCCCGGCGTCCTGGGGCCCTACTGGCAGAAGCTCTTTCAGGTCACCCGCGCCGAAATCGGTCAGATATTGTTTTACGTCCTTGCAGCGGTCGGCATCCACATGTTCGTGGTCGGCCGGCTGCTGGAAAAAACAGGGCCCAACCGGATCATGGCCATGGGAGCGGTTTTATACGGCGCCTGCGCCATGCTCGTCGGTTACGCGACCGGCATTAAATGGATTTACGGCTGGGCCTTTTTCACCGGCGCTTCCTCGGCCTTCATTTATATCCCTGCCATGATGGTGGCTCAGCAGTGGTTTCCCCGGCGGCGCGGGCTGGTTTCCGGGCTGGTGAGCATGTCGTTCGGAATTGCGGGTGCGGCCATGGCGCCGGTTTTCAGCTGGCTGTTGCAAGCACTGGGCTACCGCTCGATGACCCTCTTTTTGGGCGCCGGTGCCCTGGTGGTCGGAGTTGCGGCCGCGGCCTTTGTCCGCCTGCCGGAGGCTTTGCCCGACCCGGTGCCGTCGGCGGCATCAGACCCGCCTGCACAAATGCCGTCGCTGACGGTTCGGCAAAGCCTCAAAACCCGTTCTTTCTGGCTTTTATGGTTTACCTATGCCTTCGTGGGCGCCGCCGGCATCGCCATGGTTACCCTGGCGGTTCCATTCGGCACCGCCAGGGGGCTGCCCCTGACCCGGGCCATCATTCTGTTGATATCCTTCAACCTGACCAACGGAATAAGCCGGCTGGTCAGCGGCTTTCTTTCCGACCTGATGGGCCGTAAAATCGTTATGTGTGTTTCCTTTCTGGCGGCAGGCGGTGCCTATTTTCTGCTTCCCTTTAGCGCAGACATCATCACCTGGTCTATCCTCGCGGCCATGGTCGGATTTGCCTTCGGGACCTTATTTTCCGTTTCCGCGCCTTATGTCAGCGACTGTTTCGGTATGGCGCATTTCGGCTCAATCCTGGGGGTGGTGTTTACGGCGTTCGGTTTTGCTTCGGGCCTGCTGGGACCCTGGCTGGGCGGGTATCTGCTGGATCGGTATCCGGGAAATTTCTTGCTGGTCTTTTTTTATCTGGGAAGCCTGATGATCATCGCGGCCGTCATGATCTGGGTGACCACGCCGCATACGGAATGCTCGTTTTAATTTTCCCCGAATGGTCGTAAATAAAATTGAGTCAACTTTTTAAGGCCCATGGTGTCTTGCGTGGCCGCGCTTTGTCCAAATATATCAACCACCCTTGACCGAATTATACCAACACCGCTTTTTCTCAACTCTATTTACCCCTCAAGAAAGCCGATAATACGCCATCTGCAGCGTCAGAAGGGGTTCTTGCCACAGCTTCACCCTTTCCGCCCTGGGCCGGGGCATCCTCGGTTTTCGCCGAATTAGGGCTTTATGAAAATTTTTCAGCCGGTTTGAACAACATACCCACTTGCAGGTTTCCCGCAACTCAAAGACCTTCGGCATCGTAATTAAATAAAAAAGCGCCGGCGTGTCTGACGATCCGGCCGACGGAAGGGGAAGCAAAGTGGGCCATACAGACCAGGACATCGGTGTCGCTGTAGCGCTCCAGAAAGGCCCGGCGGGTCTTGCGGGCCAGGTCGCGGTCAAAATCCGGCCGAACGGCCCAATGGGCTTCGGCGCACTGGGCCGGCGTGTGCATCACGTCGCCGGCAATGACCGCCCGCCGGCCGCCTGAATCCAAAACAATGCTGACATGATGGGGGGAATGCCCGGGGGTCGGTTCCAGGCAAAGCGCCCCATCAAGCTCGAAATCATCATCAACCAGCATGACTCGACCGGCTTTCATGACCGGCAGGATGCTGTCGGTCATGTGTACAAGGGGCGTTTTTTCATGAACCATGCGCCAGTATTCCCACTCTTTTTTCACGATGATATAGGAAGCGTTCGGAAAGGTGGGTACCCACTCTCCGTCCGATACCCGCGCGTCCCAGCCCACATGGTCGGCGTGCAAGTGGGTATGAATGACAAAGTCGATTTCCTCGGGCTGGATACCGGCCGCGGCCAACCCCCCGATCAGCACGCGCCCGGTGCACATATGCCAGTGGGGCCGCTCGCGCTGCTTGTGATCGCCCACGCCGGTATCAATGAGGATATGGTGCCCCGGGGTGCGCACCAGGTAGGACTGGATTGGAAAAATCAGCCGTCCGGTTTCCGGCACCATCGCGTGGGGCTCCAGCAGCTTCCGGTGGGGCGCCCAATCTTCTAAAGCTGTTTCCGGAAAAAAATAGCCCGGGTCGATGTCGGCGTTCTCGGACTCGACGATTCTATCGATCAGCAGGTTTTGTATTTTCCATTGGTTCATAGGACTTTGGGCAGCAGTCGGTCAAGGTTTGACCCCCGAACTGCATGGGTGCACCGGGCCCTCCGGGTCAAGGGATCGTATGCAAACCCGCAAACCGCGGTTCGTGCAGAGGGAGGATAAAATCCGCGGCGGTTTTGACCTTCAGCAGGATATCATAGGCATCATAGGCATTGACAAGCGTACCGGGTGGAATCACGTCCATCTCCATGGCACGAACTTCCTTGGGCGGATTGAAATTTTCGTCGATAACACAAAATCCGGTTATGGCGGCGCTTCCCTGCGCCGTGTCGATCAGCACCGTCATGCCGCCCGCGGTGTGTGCCGGCGTATGCATCACGGAA
>Ga0209536_100016140_pt1 | contig 10632 bp, 9 predicted proteins | sample DeeMarSeWOR28_12_FD_187461 | JGI IMG/M metagenome (GOLD analysis project Ga0209536, IMG submission 187461) | Marine sediment microbial communities from White Oak River estuary, North Carolina - WOR-2-8_12 (SPAdes) (version 2) | ecosystem: Environmental > Aquatic > Marine > Intertidal zone >...
ATGAATCTCCAACAGAAGCTTTAAAATTAAAAAAAAAATCATCAATCAGTATAGGGCTGGCTCTGCATAAGGCAAATGAAGTAGATGCATTCGTCTGTGCTGGAAATACCGGTGCCCAAATGGCGGCCAGTCTCTTGAATTTGGGAAGAATTAGCGGTGTTCATAGACCGGCAATTGGTTCATTTATCCCCAGCGAAAAAGGTCTGGTTTTTCTAATCGATGTTGGTGCGAATAGCGATTGCAAGCCTATAAACCTGGTACAATTCGGAATTATGGGTGGCATATTTGTCGACCACATATACGATGGTGCAAATCCCACTATCGGTTTGTTAAACATTGGTGAGGAAGAAAAAAAAGGAAACGATCTGACCCAGGAAGCATATCAGTTGATGAAAAAAAATATTCGCGGTTTTATCGGTAATGTTGAAGGTAGAGATATCCTCAAGGGTAAGTCGGACATTGTCGTCTGTGACGGATTTATAGGTAATATTATCCTCAAATTTGCAGAAAGTGTTATGGGTGTTCTCACCAAGAGTTTCAGAAGAAACATAGGGAGTAACCTTTTTACAAATCTGGGTGCACTTCTGGTGAAACCGGCCTTTTCAGAGCTGAGAAGAAATTATGATTATGAAGAATACGGCGGTGTACCACTTCTTGGAGTAAATGGGATATCGATTATTTGTCATGGAAGTTCCACGGCGAAGGCAATTAACAACGCACTCTCTGTTGCCGAACGGATGAGTGTAAAGAATGTGAATGAACATATTTCTGAGACATTAAAAATTAGAGGAGAGAAACTCTCGTGAGTAAACGTGCATATATATCAGCCATAAGCCACTGGGTTCCTGAAAAAATACTGACAAATGCTGACCTGGAGAAGATGGTTGATACAACTGACGAATGGATCCGTACACGCACAGGGATCAGTGAACGACATATTCTTGAGGATGGTAAGGCCTCTTCTGATATGGGTGCGGAAGCTGTGAAGTTGCTTCTTAAACACCGAAATATTGGTGCTGATGAAATTGATGGGATTATTGTCGCCACTGTCACTCCTGATATGTTTTTCCCCAGTACAGCAAATCTTGTCCAGGACAAAGTCGGAGCAACAAATGCATGGTCCTTTGACATATCTGCTGCCTGCTCCGGATTTATCTATGCACTTTCTCTCGGTTCACAGATGATTGAAGCGGGAAAATACAAAAAGGTTGTGGTTGTCGGTGCAGATAAAATGTCATCGATCACAAATTATAGTGATCGCAATACATGCGTTCTGTTCGGTGATGCGGCCGGTGCTGTATTACTTGAACCTACTGAAGAAGATGATATTGGCATCATAGATTTTCTCTTACACTCAGATGGTACGGGTGCTGAATATTTACATATGAAAGCAGGGGGCAGTAAATATCCGGCCACAGTCGAAACAGTTGCCAATGATTGGCACTATATATATCAAGATGGAAAAACGGTGTTTAAATTTGCAGTGCAAAAAATGGCAGATGTCGCTGAACAGGTGCTCAGTAGAAATTCTTACTCCGGAAAAGATGTAAAACTCTTAGTACCGCATCAGGCGAACTTGCGAATTATTGATGCAGCTGCAAAAAGATTGGGTCTTGATCCAAATAAAGTTTTAATAAACATTGACCGTTATGGTAATACGACGGCGGCAACAATTCCTCTCGCCTTATCCGAAGCATATCACCAAGGAAAAGTATATAAAAATGATCTTATTGTGATGGCAACTTTTGGTGCAGGATTTACCTGGGCGAGTGCTTTGGTAAAATGGGGCATTGATCCAAAAAGCAATTAGGTGTTTCAAAATATTTTTGGAACTTTAGCATGAGCCAAGAGTATATCTCTGGTCTTCAATTTATGAGACGAAAGCAGGAGTGAAGGTATTTTGATTAAAAAGGCTTTTATATTTCCCGGACAGGGTTCACAATATGTTGGTATGGGGAAAGATCTCTACGAGTCCTATCCACAAATCAAAGATCTTTACAAAAAAGCGAATGATATTATGGGGCTGGATCTGGCAACGATTTCATTTGAAGGTCCGGAAGAAAAATTGAAACAGACACAGATAACGCAACCGGCCATATTTGTAAATAGCATAGCTGTATTTGAAATTGTAAAGGATGTTCTTCCGACACCATCGGCAGTTGCCGGACATAGCTTGGGTGAATACAGTGCCCTCGTTGCTGCCGGTTCGTTGAGTTTTGAAGATGGCCTAAGTGTGGTCAAAATTCGCGGGGAACTGATGCAAAAAGCGGGTACCGATAAGCCGGGAACAATGGGTGCGATCATTGGACTTGGGGCGGATGTGATAAACGAGATTTGTCAATCACTTGAATCTGTAGGTATCGTTTGTGCAGCTAATTTTAATTCTCCCGGACAAATTGTCATCTCTGGTGATGTCAAAGCTGTTCGTCAAGCGATGGAGGCAGCTAAGGAAAAAGGAGCAAAACGGGCAGTTGAACTGGTGGTTAGTGGTGCCTTTCATTCACCCTTGATGGAAGGGGCAGCGGAAGGATTGGCTGAGGCTCTAAATAAAGCGGAAATAAAAGATGCCCGGGTTCCTGTTTATACAAATGTTCAGGCAGCGCCAGCGATAGAAAATTCAGAAATCAAAGATCTCCTTTTTAGACAGTTAACTCATCCGGTCCGCTGGGAAGAGATAATTATTAACATGTCTTCGGACAGAGTCGGAGAGTTTTACGAACTGGGTCCCGGCAAGGTGCTGACCGGTCTAAATAAAAGAATAAACAAAGAGTTATTATCAACAGCGATTGGTACATTATCTGAAATCGAATCTTTAAAAAATGTATAATTTTTTGTTGAATTGTTGATATAAGTTGAAATAAATTACCTCTTATATATTATCTGGAGAAAGAATGGAACTAGCCGATCAGGTTGCAGTCGTAACGGGATCAGCACGTGGGATCGGAAAAACAATTGCCCTTTATCTGGCAGAGGCGGGTGCAAATGTTGTCATCTCAGACCTGAATGTTGAAGCAGGAAAAGAAACAGTAGACGAAATTAGGGCCTTGGGTAGAGATGCACTGTGGGTTGAAGCAGATGTAAGTAAGTCTGACCAGGCAAATATGCTCGTAGAGAATACTCAGGAGAAATTTGGACGATTGGATATTCTCGTCAATAATGCTGGTATAACAAGGGACAATCTTTTGATGCGGATGTCTGAAGAAGAATGGGATAGTGTTATTGCTGTCAACTTGAAAGGTACGTATAATTGCATCCGGGCAGCAACAAAACTTTTTATGAAACAAAGATCCGGTCGTATTATTAACATTGCTTCCGTCGTTGGACAAATGGGAAATGCCGGCCAGGCGAATTATGCGTCCTCAAAAGCGGGAGTCATCGGTTTGACAAAATCTGTAGCAAAGGAACTTGCTTCAAGAAATGTCTTGGTAAATGCTGTCGCTCCAGGCTTCATTGAAACCGCAATGACGGAAAAATTACCTGAAAAAGCACGGGAAGCCCTTTTACAGCTAATTCCCTTAGCGAAACTCGGTCAACCCGAAGATGTGGCCAAGGTGGTGCTATTTCTTTCTTCACACCGATCCGGCTATATCACCGGTCAGGTAATTAATGTTGACGGTGGTATGGTGATGTAAAAAAATATGAGTGATACAATCAATAACAAAACTTAAGTAATAGTCCCTAATTTAGGAGGAGAGAAAATGGATATTGAAGGAAAAGTAAAAGAGATCATCGTAGAACAGCTTGGTGTCGATGAAGGACAGGTTAATGCAGAAGCATCATTTATTGATGATCTGGGAGCTGATTCGCTGGATACAGTAGAGCTGGTTATGGCATTTGAAGAAAAATTTGAGATAGAGATTCCTGATGAAGATGCTGAAAAAATGAGGACAGTCGGGGATGCCATTGAGTATCTCAAAGGTAAACTAGGTTAAGATACATACATAATATTTTTAAAGATCAATATAGGGATAGAGTAGCTATGCGAAGACGGGTAGTTATTACCGGTATGGGAACGATAAATGCTCTTGGACTGAATGCTGACCAATTTTGGTCAGGATTGCTAGCAGGAAAAAGTGGCGTTGTACCAATTACCAAATTTGATACAGAAAATTTTACCACCAAGATTGCTGCTGAGATACAAAATTATGCTCCGGAAGAGCATTTTGATAAAAAGGAAGTCCGTAAAATAGATCCGTATGCCCAATACGCATTGGTGTGTGCCCGCGAAGCGATATCAAATTCCGGTCTGAATTTTGAAAATGAAAATACATCTCGAGTAGGTGTTATTGTGGGATCAGGAATTGGTGGAATGCTTTCATTTGAGTCGGAGATGACCAAATTAATTACACAGGGGCCGCGCCGGGTAAGTCCTTATTTTATTCCTCAAATGATTTCTGATATTGCTGCAGGACATATTTCCATGGAATTTGGATTAAAGGGTCCGAACTATGCAACCGTATCTGCGTGTGCCACATCCGGTCACGCCATTGGTGTTGCAACCATGGCAATACAACGGGGCGACGCGGATATCATCGTTGCAGGTGGGTCAGAAGCGGCGATTACTCCAATGGGTATTGCTGGTTTCAATTCCATGAAAGCTCTCTCTACCCGAAATGATGATCCGGCTACCGCAAGTCGACCGTTTGACCTGAATCGGGATGGTTTTGTTATGGGAGAAGGTGCCGGTATAATAATTCTTGAAGATTTGGAGCATGCATTAGCCCGGGGTGCTAAGATTTGGGCAGAAATGGCGGGTATCGGTTTTACAGCTGATGCTCATCATCTGACAGCACCGGCGCCTGGTGGTGAAGGTGCCGTGCGAGCCATGCGTCAATGTGTGGAAGATGGTGATCTCACACCCGATGAAATTGACTATGTGAACGCACATGGTACAAGTACGCCTTATAACGATAAAAATGAAACAGTAGCCATAAAAACAGTCTTTGGTGAAAGAGCTTATGATATGGCCATCAGCTCAACGAAATCGATGACAGGACATATGTTGGGTGCAGCAGGAGCAGTTGAATTGATTGCCACCATCATGGCAATTCATGAAAATAAAGTTCCTCCGACAATAAACTATGAAACACCTGATCCCGAATGTGATCTGAATTATACACCAAACAGAGCCGTAGATCGTGAATTAAAAGCTGCTGTAAGCAATACATTTGGGTTTGGTGGACATAATGCTTGTCTAAGTGTTAAAAAATATCAGAATAATTCATAGGGGGCTGATAATCAGTCCCCAACTTTTCTATGTCTGATACATTCCTTCGTAAAATTACCTCTTTCTTTTTTCGAGATAGATCTGAAGATCTTGACGTTCGTGCTGTGGAAAAAATTCTTGCTTACAAATTTCGTAACAAAGATCTTCTCTATACTGCTTTTAAACATAGTTCTTTCCTGCCCGTGACCAAAGAAAAGTACTATAGATCAAATGAGAGACTTGAATTTCTAGGAGATGCTGTTTTAGATCTTGTTGTTACTGAGTTTCTCTATATTACAAAACCCAAACGATCAGAGGGTGAGTTATCTAAAATAAAATCTGTTCTTGTATCACGTAATGTCCTTGCAGAGGTCATTTCGAGTCTGGGGATCAGTAAGCATCTGATGGTCAATCGGGGGGAAGAAAAGACAGGTGGAAAGACCCGCCCTTCAAATATGGCGAATCTATATGAAGCGATCTTAGGGGCAGTATATCTTGATGGCGGTCTGAAAATGGCGGCAAAGTTTGTTGAACATACACTTTTATCCCGACATGAGAAACTTTTGAACCATAAACGGTTTATAAACTATAAAAGTATCCTGTTGGAGTATATACAGAGTTTGGGGCCCGGAACTCCGGTTTACACACTTGTAGAAGAAAGGGGTCCCGATCATGAAAAGAGATTTATTATGGATGTTTGCGTTGGAGAAGGCGACAAAGCTCAGGGAGAAGGAAGAACAAAAAAGCTGGCTGAACAGGCTGCTGCCTATAATTTGTTAAAAAAAATTGCACCGGATTTAATTACTTCCGATTGAAAAGGACAGGATATAATCTTGTAATAAGTTTATAATATTTATAAATTTACCAAATTTGTGAAGCCATATATTTTAGGCAGAAATAGACCATTTAGTATGCAAAATATTTGATGAAAAGACTAAAAAACATGATAAATAATACTCTTACCAGATTAATACCATTACTCATGATAATATTAGCTTTTCAAAATCTGAAAGCGCAAGATTATCAACAAAGTGAACGTGGAACAGAATCAGTATTTTCTCTTATGGGATTGGGTATGGAGACAATGACTCAGATGCCTGATCTAAAAGAGAGCACAATGTTAATGGCTTCTATTGATGAGAATGAGTATCAAGTTGATGCCGGTGATGTATTTGTAATAAAGGTTGATGTCAAGGGCCCGGCATTTAAAATTTTCAACAGTATTGTGACCCCCGATGGTTATTTAATCATCCCGGATGCGCCGACCGTGTATGTGCGGGATTTAACTCTGAAAGAGGCAAAATCTGAAATTGATCGGGTGTTACGGAAGAATTTTCCTCAAGCCACGGTAGAATCCCACTTGTTTCAGGTACATCCCATAAGAGTCAACGTATTAGGAGCTATTCCGATTCCGGGAAAACTTGTACTTAACTCAAGTGACAGATTGTTTGATGCTGTATCCGGAATGATAAATCCTTTCATAAATGATACGACCATTATTTTTAATTGGAATATTGTTTCATTCCGTAATGTTGAAATCAGGCGTACCGAGAAAACAGAATCATACGACCTGCTCAAATACAAATTAACCGGTGATCGCAGCCAGAACCCTTATTTATTAGACGAAGATATTGTTTATATCAATTTTAAAGATTCTACCAAGCATACAATATCTGTCTCAGGGGCTGTATCAAGACCTGTAGAATTTGAATACAAAAATGGTGATCGTTTAAACATGGCAATTGAGTTTGCATCAAATTTGCTTCCAACCGCTGATTCCTCACGTATAGAATTAGCCAGATTCAGTACGAAGACACAAAAACTAGAATCTCTAATTCTATCTCTACCGGAGGACAGCAGTTTCTTACTTTTAGCTGATGATCGAATATATGCACGTGAGAAAGTAGACTATCATGAAAAGAACTCAGTCTATATCAAGGGAGAGGTAAAATATCCGGGTGAATATGCAATTGAAAATGGGAAGACTTTTTTGACTGATATTATCCAGCAGGCGGGTGGATTTACGGTTGATGCCGCAATATTGAGTTCGTCAATCTTAAGACAAAATAAGATTCTTACAGATGAAGAGGAATTAAAAAGGCTACAAGCCGTCAGACCAATTGAAATGACACCGGAAGAGGCAAGTTATTACAGGCTGAGAACGCGCGAAAACAGATATCTTGTAACAGTTGATTTCAATAAGTTATATAACGAGAATGACTCATCGAGTGATGTTCCGCTTTTTGATGAAGACCTGATCCTTGTACCAGAAAGATCAATGACTGTCTTTGTCTCAGGAGGGGTTGTTTCACCGGGAAATATTACTTATCGTTCAGATTGGACTTATGAACAATACATCGAAGCTGCTGGTGGATTTACAGATCTTGCCAGGGAGGGTTGGGTCTCAATCATTGATTCGCGAACGGGAAAATGGGTAGATGTAGATGATAATGATCGTGTAAAGGAAGGAGATATTATATTTGTTCCCGAACGTGACAGAATAGATTTGTGGACAACATTTATAGATGGTCTTGCGATTGTAGCACAAGTCAGTGCAATTGTTCTTGTTGTCGTCACTCTGGCTAAATAATTAATAGATTAAAGAATATTCATTATCAATCAAAGCATAAATATGGAAATAAAATATCCCTTTATCAGATTTATCCTCAAACACTGGAAAAGAAATCTCTATATCGGTATTACTTATACCTTTTTACTGATCATCCTCGTCTTTTTTATCATTCCTTTAGAATATACCTCCGGCGTATCGATTCTGCCGTCTGCTGCGAGTTTTTCTCAGGGAATGCTGGGAAGTCTGGGAGATCTGGGTAAAATCGCCGGAATTGATATTGGTGCCGGATCAAAGGCACAGAGCCAGGAAATTTATATGGGTATTATTTTCTCAAAACGACTACTGGATCAGGTTATCTATCATCAATATGAATTCCCTGAAGATGGTGCGGACCTAAAAATGAACTTAATCGAATATTTTGAATTTGATGACCTTGAGGATCAAAGGGAAATATCAGAAAAAATGCTCAAGGCATTGCGGGAAGGGGTTGTTGTTGTCAATATTGATCAGGACAATAATATCTTATATCTTGATATAACAACGGAAAATCCCTTTTTATCAGCAGCAGTAGCAGACAAAATTGTTGATGTGCTGAATACAATTGTGAAAACCGAAGTGCAAAAGGAGTATCGTCAGAAACTATCCTATCTAGAAAGCAGACTGTCGGGGATTGAGGATAGTTTAATCATTGCAGAAAATGAGTTGATGACATTTCTTGAAACAAATATTGATCCAACTTTGCCTGCTTTTCAGGTCGAACAACTCAGACTGCAAAGAAACCTTCGAATTCAAACGGAATTGATGATCGAATTTCGGAAACAATTGGAAATATTTATTGCTGACAATATGATCAATCTGGCGGATATCAAAGTACTGGATTCGGCATACCCCCCATACCGAAAAAGCAGACCTAAAAGGGCACTCCTCTTGATCGCTCTGGCAATGCTCGCCGGCTTTATACAACTGGGTACGAATGCATCTCTGGTAATTCTCCATAAATTTAAAAATGAGTTCTATGAAAAACCTCCTGAAAAAGATAAAGTACAAACTTAATTCGATAGTTGAGGTATCTGAACAGAAAAAATTATCTATAAATTTTGCCAATTTCGGATTATTTCAAGTTATAAATTATATCGTTCCTTTAGTAACAATTCCGTATATAGTCAGAATCATTGGACCTGAGAAATTTGGTATTTTAAGTATTGCTCAGGCAATGACTTATTATTTATGGATAATAACTGATTATGGATATAGTATTTCAGGGGTGCAATTAATTTCTCAGAGCAACAGAAGTACGCGGGCTGGTTCTGAGATTGTAAAAAGCGTTTTGACCATTCAATTTAGTATTAATATCCTCTGTTTTTTTCTTTTAATTCTTATCTTTAATATTTATTCTCCTTTTTCTGCTTATAAGGAAATATTTATATATTATTTTTTCAGTACAACTGCGAATATACTACTCGCGACATGGCTTTACACGGGCCTTGAAAAAATGAAGTATATCAGTTCATTAGGATTTGCCTATCGGATTATCTATGTATCTCTCATTTTTCTGCTTCTAAGATCAGAAGAGGATTATATGTTAGTTCCTATTTTATATAGTGGTTCGATGATAGCTGGGGGTATCATTAGTTTCATTGTGATTTTTTCAAAATTCAAGTATAGGGTTGGCAGGTCTATACCATTAAAGTACTTTACCTTCCTCAAACAAGACCGGCAAATCTATATATCGAATATATTTGCGAATTTATATCGAAATTCCAACGTACTTATTCTTAGCGTATTTGCGAGTGAAGCAACCGTTGGAATTTATAGCGCGGGAGAAAAAATAATCAAGGCAATACAAGGAACATTTAATCCGCTGACTCAATCCTTTTATCCCTTCATATCAAGAATTACTGCTACTTCTAAATCACAAAGTAAACGAGTAATAAAATACACAATTGTTTTTATTGGGATAATTGCCGGCAGTGTTGCAACTTTTATTTTTATTTTTTCAGAGTATTTAACTTTGTTGGCGTTTGGAGAGAATTTTAGAGAGACAGCTCTTATTATAAAGATTGCCTCGCCGGTCATATTATTTGGGGTCATAAATTTTGTAGTTGGTATTATATTTATGACAAATTACGGTATGAAAAAAGAATTCTCTTATAGTGTTATGATCGTCGGTATTATAAATATTGTTAGCTGCTCAATTTTATCCTATTTAATGGGGGCACTTGGCGCTGGCATCTCATTTTTTCTGGCCGAAGTATTATTGTTAATCCTAATGATGTTATATATTTATACAAATAAAAATAAGTGGAAATTTTTGGATGGGAACTGAAAATCCTCATATCTCAATTATCATACTTAACTGGAATGGATGGCAGGATACCCTGGAATGTCTGGAGAGTGTTCTAAAACTGGAATATTCAAACTTTAATATTATCTTGATTGATAATAATTCCAAAGACGATTCAATACATAACATTAAAAGATGGTCAGAAGGTGTAATAGACTACAGAATTGTTTCAAAGTATCCTCAGATAATTTTACCTGAAGTAAAGAAACCGGTCAAATGGTGTGAAGTCGATAATGAGAATTGGCAAGAGTGGGGTAATAACCCGGAAAAAAATTCGATTCTTCTGGTTCGAAATTCAGAAAATTCAGGATTTGCAATTGCGAATAATTTAGGAATGGATATTGCAAAAAGCCTCTTTGATAGTGATTATTATTTCTTGCTTAACAATGATACGGTTATTGAAAAGAATGCTCTCAAAAATCTAGTTGACATCATGACAAAAAATCCGGACGTTGCGGTCGCGCAATCGACACTTATAAGTTATGAAGAAAATAAGATTGTGAATGCAGG
>Ga0209536_100016141_pt1 | contig 10631 bp, 5 predicted proteins | sample DeeMarSeWOR28_12_FD_187461 | JGI IMG/M metagenome (GOLD analysis project Ga0209536, IMG submission 187461) | Marine sediment microbial communities from White Oak River estuary, North Carolina - WOR-2-8_12 (SPAdes) (version 2) | ecosystem: Environmental > Aquatic > Marine > Intertidal zone >...
TCTGTATGTAAAAACCATCGCCGCCCGATATGGATTCCCAGGCCGCGGTCTCATTGGGGATGGACTTGCTCGACCCCTTGTAGGTCCCGTTGTCTTGAAGACCACCGTAGATGTTGTACGGCTCGGCCATATCGACGTTGACAGCATAGAACTGTCCGACGGGGACGTAATTTAGTTTCTGCCACGTCTGGCCCCCGTCATAGGTAAGGTTCAATCCCCCGTCGTTACCGTTGATAATATGGTTTGGATGTGCCGGGTCAATCCACATGGCATGGTGGTCGACGTGGACTCCTTTGCCTCCGATCGACTCGAACGTCCGGCCGCCGTCGGCTGAAGTCAGCAGAGGGACGCCCATAATGTAGATCCGATCTTCATCCCTGGGCGATACGCGGATCTGCCCGAAGTAATAGCCGGCAATGTTGTACATTCTGTCCAGATACGTGAGATTCATCTTGCGCCATGACCTGCCGCCGTCATCGCTGCGGTATACCTCGGCCCCATGGATCGCGGGAGTAAGGGCCTCGGCCCTCAGCTTGACAATATAATCGACCAGGTCCTTGACCTTGATCTGGTCTTTCTCGAGCATCGAACGGATCTTCTTGGCGTCGTAATCCGAGTGGAATCGCGACCTGCGGAAGAACCTGTCCAGCTCCTCGTCCGGGATATCCAGAACTTCTTGCCTGCTCATACCGGACAGCTTCCTGGCGCTGATCGGATCATCACCAAGTTGATCTTTCTTGGGCTTCGGAGTCTGATTGTCCAGCAGGGCATAGACTACCTCGGGCTTGCCCGGGGCCACAGCCAGGCCAATGCGACCTATGTACTTTCCCTGTGGGAAGCCGTCCAGGCGTTCCCAGGTATCGCCACCGTCGGTGCTCTTGTAGATGCCGCTTGACGGACCGGATTCATCAATATTCCATGCCCGTCGGGTTTTCTCCCACATAGCGGCATAGAGAACGTTTCGGTCAGTAGGATCGAAGGTGATGTCAATGGCTCCGGTTCTCTTGTTGACATACAGTATCTTCTCCCAGCTCTTGCCTCTGTCGGCACTGCGGAAGACTCCTCGCTGTCTGTTCTCGGAATAGAGGTGCCCCATTGCAGCTACAAAGATGACATCGGAATCCTGAGGATCGATCAGCACTCTGCCGATATGGTGACTGTCTTGCAGTCCCAAGCACTGCCAGCTCTTGCCTCCATCGGCTGTTCTATAGAGACCCGTACCCGAGTAGTGACTTCGGGCCGAGTTCGCCTCCCCGGTGCCCACCCAGATGACATTTGGATCCTCCGGATCGACGGCCATATCACCGATTGCGACCGCGTTTTCGCCCTCGAACAATGACTCGAACCGCATCCCGTTGTTCTCGGTAATCCACAAGCCGCCCGTGGCATAGGCGACGTAAAACGAATAGAGTCGGCCGGGAATCGGCTCGATGTCGACCACCCTGCCGCTCATAACGACCGGACCGACGCATCGAAAGGACATATCCCTGAACAGTCCCTGCTCATGCATCCGCTGCCGCAACTTGGAGGATGCCTCCCGCTGACCGGGCGTAGACGGCTTCATGTATTGCGCAAGGCACCTTCCTGAATCAAAGCCCAATAGGCTCAGAGCGCATCCTGCAAGTAATATCAGCTTCTGAAGTGCAATTGAGATTCCAGCTGAGACGGTTTGCAGCTCTCTCATGAAGAACTCCTTAACTGTAGCCGGCTATCTTCAAGACCCGACTTAGGTCAACTCAAATCGCATAGACGTTGCTCTATCGTCTGGGATATGTCAAGCATTTCTTGAAGGCACCGGCAGATCCCTACATGTCAAATACCGAGATACCACACACCGGCTCACTCTGGCTATACAGATCCCGCGTACAAAACGAAGTTGCATTCTCGCCCATTCTGTGGTATCTTGATATGTCCGTGTGACTGAGACATTGCGGACGTGTTTGGAATCTTTTTGAGTACGGAGGTACATATCATGAAATCGATCAAACGCCGTGATTTTCTCAAGGGTACTCTGGCCGCCTCGGCAATCGGCGCCGCGCCGTTTAACATTCTCAAGGCGGGTCCCTCGCCCAACAGCAAGCTCAACATCGCCGCGATAGGCGTCGGGCTGCAGGGTTCGGGCAATGCGGAGTATCTGGCCAGGAAAGACAATCTGATTGCCCTCTGTGATGTCGACAAAGCATGGCACGGCAAGGCCATCGCCGGCAAGAGAAGCCTTCACGGCATCAAGCTCTGGACGGACTACAGGGTGATGTTTGACAAGATCGGCAAGGACATCGACGCGGTCCTTGTAGCGACGCCGGAGCACAACCACTATACGATTTCGGCCGCCGCTATTAGAAGGGGCAAGCATGTTTACTGCCAGAAGCCACTCTGCCACACGGTAAACGAAGTGCGTATGCTGGTTGAAGAAGCAAAAAAACAAAAGAACGTAGTCACTCAGATGGGGCACCAGGGCCATTCGACCGAATCTTCAGCGATGATCAGGGATTGGGCGCTGGCCGGGACTGTCGGTCCGATCAGAGAAGTCCATGCGTATTCGAGGAAGAACTACTGGATCGACAAGCCAATTGTTAAGGGCTCAGTCGTGCCGAAAACGCTGGACTGGAACCTGTATCTCAACAGGGCCGAAGAGATTCCCTTCAGCACAAGTTACATGAATCGTGAATGGATCAGGTACAGCCACTTCAGCGGCGCCGTTGGCGATATGGCCGCACACATCTTCGATCCCGGCTATTACGGCCTGGACCTGCGAATTCCATTAAGCGTGCGTGCGGAAGTCGAAATACCGGCCTATCCCGGCTCGCTGCCAAGGGCAGGCGTCATCACCTGGGAATTCGGCGCTCGCGGCGACAAACCTCCCGTTACCCTGAAGTATTACCTCGGACAAGGCATAGATTTCCCGCATCCGAAGCATCTCGAAAAGAATCGCAAAAGTGGCGTAACAGACAGCGGCTCGGTTCTCGTCGGCGAAGAGGCTTCGATAATGGCGGGCAGCCACAGCCAGGGATCGAGGCTTATCCCCGAGAGTTTCATGAAGGAAGCACCGAGACCGCCGAAACGGGCATTCCGGTGCAAGGGCAGGACGCACTTCGACAACTGGACGCTCGCCTGCAAGGGCGAAGATACCGCCATGTCGCCGTTCGAATACGCCGGGCCGTTGTCTGAGATAATAGTGCTCGGTGACATCGCTCTGCTGCATCCGGGCCGGACACTCCTCTGGGATTCGAAGAACATGAAGATCACCAACGACGAGGCCGCCGACAAGAGTCTCTTCATGAGGCGCCTTGCTCCGCGCGACCACCTGAACTGGTGCTAGATTCACACACTCGGTCCTGCACGAAGGTCTACTGCAGCTTCACGCCGGATATGGCTTCACCCTTGCCGATCAGGCAGATGTTCGGGCGAGGCGGTGGCGCCATTGCGTCACCAAGGAAGAAGCCCGGGTGCGGCGGCTTGTTGTACACAACGTTCTGCCAGGCGATGGCCAGCCGGTATTGAGGGTCGTGCATCAGCGTGTAGATGCGGTGTTTCGTCGGTGTAGTCGTGGTGTAGAGTCTAAGGGCCTTGCCGTCGGGGGCGGTCATCAGCATCTCCTCTCGCCAGTCACCCAGAAGATCACCCATGATGTTCGGGCCTCGTCCACCACCGCGTGCATCTGTCCTGAATATCGTTCGCTCGGAGGCCGCCTGCCAGTCCCACTTGGTGACACCGGAGCGGCCAACGAGCTCGCGCAGCAGGTCGCCATCCCACCAGATTGCAAAACCGTTCGATCTCGGGGCAGGGCCGATCTCGTTGCCGTTACCGTCGCGCAGGCCTCCGGGTCCGCCCCATGCCTCGTAACCGCGGTGACGCGGATCGATGTCGGCGGCGATGCCTCTGCCAACGTCTACGCCCGGCCCGAGTGTCCAAAGCGACTCGCCGGTGCGCGCATCCCGCATCGCTGCGCCGGGAGTTTTGAACTTAACCGTGTAGCCCTCGTTCTCATGGATTGTGAAAACCTCCAGACCGGGGCGGTCGGGATACATGTCACTTATATGCATCGCATCGCCATGCCGCCAGCCCGTTGAGTAGAGCCCTTTGCCGTTGTCGTCGACGATCATTGCATGGTAGACAATCTCATCCCTGCCATCGTTGTCCACATCGGCCACCGCAAGTGAGTGACCGCCCATGCCCGAGTAGCGCGAGGCGTCCTCGAAGGGCGGATAGCTGCTGCCCGAATCGAAAATCCAGCGGTTTGTCAGCTCGCCGTCGCGCCAATCCCAGGCGGCCATGACGATGCGCCCATAAACGCCGCGGCACATCACCACGCTGGGGCGCACCCCGTCCAGGTACGCGACACATGCCAGGAATCGGTCACAGCGGTTGCCGTAATCGTCGTTGCCCCCGTTTCCGCCGATGCCGCCCCAGCCGTTTATCGGGTATCGGTTGGGTATGTAGTCGACAGTCTTCAAGGCCCCGCCCGTCAGGCCGTCGAAGATGGTGAAATACTCGGGGCCGTCAAGGATGCGGCCATGAGTTCGGTCGCCCTCCTTGTGGGTGCGCCAGTCCTTGTCCCTGTCACCGATTGTCTGGCCGGCGCCGTCTGTTGTACCGTCGGCAGTCTTGCAGGCCATCTCGGCCTTGCCGTCACCGTCCAGGTCATAGACCATGAACTGCGTATAGTGTTCGCCATCGCGGATGTTGATACCCAGATTGATCCGCCACATGTGTGTGCCGTCTAGTTCATAGGCGTCGAAGATGGGTGTCCCCGTGATGCCGGGATGCGCATTGTCCCTGCCGCGCGATACCTGGTGCAGGACGATTTCGTACTCGCCGTCTCCATCGAGATCGGCGATCGAGGCGTCGCCGGGCCGGTATTCCGGGATCGGCTGAATGGGGATTTCGAGGTAGTTCTTGTCCCATGCGACCGCTGGTTTCGATGCTTCCAATTCCTTGCCTTTCAATACCGGCCGGACGAAATAGCGCAGTGTCTGGTTCGCATCGACTTCACGGTCGAGGTAGTTTGTCGAGTTCGCTATCGGTTCGGCGTTGACCTTGATCGGCTCACCGCTTCCGGCGACGCGGTATAGATTGAAGGTGATAGCCTCTAAATCGGTCCCGAACAGCCGCCAGCCGACGTAGACGTCACCGGCTGCCTGCTTGACCGCCACGATTCCGCGGGTGAGGTTTTCCATCTGACGCTGCGCTTGCACAGGTACAACACACCAGACAATGGTGGCAAGAAATATGTAGGATGGGCAACTTGTCCCCAAGGGACGAGTTGCCCATGTGGAGCGCGTCACAGAAAACAGCATGGGCAACAAGCCTGCCCTGAGTTTGCCGAACGGGTTTACCGTCCTACCGCCCGATTTGAACATCGCTTGATCTTGAATCTTCATTGCTTTCTCCAATCACTATTTGAGCTCGGACTTCCAAAGCCCCCAGTTAATTCAGGTCAAACTTCCTGTCATTATCATTATTAACCTTCTCGATTCTGTAGTTCTGCCAGGTAAGCCTGGGACCACGAAGGTCAAGACACTTTCCGGTGGGTGTAAAAAACAGACCCGGCAGATGCTCATCCAGTCGACCACCGTCATCGTCGTGAAATACGAGGCTGTCGACATAAAGGTATCCATCCTTCTCATACACCTTTACATGGGTGCTATTGATCGTTAAGCCCAAGGCCAGTGCGATCCTGGAAGCGGTGCCGAACTTCCAGCCGCTCATAATATATTTATAGGTACCGATATACTTCTTCCATTCTGGTTTGAATGGAGTGAATGTGTTGGGGTCAGGTGGCTGCCAAGCCTGATACTCGCCTGATGGGATCTCGAATGATTCGTTTTTCTGAACGAGATTCTCGTTGATCAGATCAGAAAAGATATCACCGGGAAAAAGTTTATATTGGTCAAGATTAATCAAAAGCACAGCGCCAATCTCATATTCAGGAACCCAGTTCATAGCTGCCCCAAAACCAAATCCTGCGCCACCATGACCCAATACGTATTGTTTAAAAAATGGGAAACTCTGAACTCCCAATCCATACTCCTTGTTACGTATCGATGGGGGAAACATGCCTGTGATAAGGCCATCATCAAGAATTGTTTGGCCATCTACCTTGCCCCCATTGAGAAAGAACTGCACGAATTTGGCCATTCCCCTGGCATTGGCATACACACCGCCGGCTCCAACCGCAGGTATGTCCATCGCCAGGGGCACTTGCTTGACATAGGGTATGTGGCCCATAGCCCGGTTGGGATGGTGTCTGATGAACTCAGGATCTGCCGAACAGTTGGTCATATTTAAGGGGGCAAAAACCTTGTCCTCCAAGTATTTGGCAAACGGTTGGCCTGATTGGACCTGCAATATATATGCCGCCAGATCATACCCGAAGCCGGAATAGCTGTATCTTTCGCCGACCTTGTGCCTGAGCCATGTATCTGAGACGCTCAGCACATGTTCTTCGAGTGAACCATAAGATAGTTCCCTGCCATTGCCGACGGGGGCGTCAAACGCAATGCCTGACGTGTGAGACAACAAGTGACGCAGGGTTATTTTCTTCTCCGGATTTTCTTCGAACCGGCTATTGACCGTGAACTGTGGCAGGTACTCAATGATAGGAACGTCCAACTCGATCAGTCCATCTTGAACCGCAACCATCACCGCCGTGGCCGTGAAGGTCTTGGATATAGAGCAGACTGCAAATATAGTGTCGGCTGTAACAGGCGTCCTTAGGCCATAATCGGTATAGCCAAATCCGACTGCCCACAGTATGCCGTCACGATCGACCAATGCGAACGAAAAACCAGGCAGCTTGTCCTCGGCCATTTTCTTAGGAATGAGTTGGCGGTATTTATCAAATACGCTGCACATATCCTTGCTTAAGCCGGGCCTTATGTATTCCTCCTGTAATTTCGGGCTGATACTGCGACATCCCGTGATGGTGATTACTGACAAAATGCACACAGCTACAATTGTGGAATAAACCCGCTTCTTCATTCGAATTCTCTCTCAATTAGATCATAAGGTTCCTACATTTCATAGATGATATGCTCAATCCATTCGTCCTTGAGCAGGTCCTCCTTGGTGAACGAAGCCGGTGGCTTTGCGGGCGGCAACTCGACGTCAGGGGACGTCCCTACAATCTCATTGAAGCTCCCATCGGGGTTGATGCCCAGATCCGCCTCCGTCCGAAAGATCATACCGCTCGCCGGGAGCCTGACCATCGGCGGTATTAAATAGCTCACGCCGCCGGTGCCGCCGGTGTTTTGACCCACAAGAATGCCCATTCCGGTTCTCTTGACCGCGTCGGCATAGCTATCGGTCGCCGACGAACTACCGTCGTTGATCAGAACGTAGATCTGACCGTCAAAATCATAACGATCCGCTGGCTCAACTTGTTGAGTGATCTCATAGAACACCCAGCGTGCTCCGTCAAAACCATCGGGAGGGCCCACTTCCTGCACATGTTTGTGCATCACGCTGGCATCCTTCCGTAGAAAACGCAGAGTCGATCGCTTCGTTTCCGTGAGAAACTTCCTTTTGACTCCGGTCGTACCTTTCCAGGTCAAGGGCTGATCCAGAAACGGAGCGATGAGATTGTCGCGGAAATACACCGGGTCGCCGCCGCCGTTGTTTCTCAAGTCGATAATCAGCTTCTTGTACTTACCTTGCGCCTGTTTGAGAAAGGCGGCGATCTTCTTACGTTCTCTGCGGATGTACCCCTTGAATACATAGCCGTGCAGCTTGGGCAGGAAAGACCGGATTCGGACGTAGCCAATTTCACCGGTAAGCTCGATGCACGTGCAGTTCTCAGCAGGTTCAGCGTTCCAGGGCCAGGGCCAGCCGTCGATCGGGGCGGGCAAGCCCTTAACCTTGGCAACGAAGACCGAAAGGTCCGAACCATCCGGCAGGCGAAGATCAACCTGCCACCCGCGGAAGGAGGAGCCCTCATCGATGATCATCAGGTGGGGATCCGCCTTGTCCCTAAACGCATCGTACTTCAACACCGTATCGATCTTGATAAAATCCAGGTAATCCGAGCAGGTCATCCCGTTAACCTTCAGGATCTCCGACCCCTCAGGCACGGTGGTCCCATCGTATTGCCAGTCATCATGCGTGAAGTATCGATCCCCTTTACACATGACACGGAAGGGAGGGTGCGCGTAAACGGACAGACCGCCGGCCACGCGCGGCCAGTACCTCGCCCGGAGGAATTGCCGGGGACCGATCCCCCAATCGATGCCCAACAGCGAACCGACTGCACAGGCCTCCAGCCAGTCATCCGACAGCATATAGGCGTGGCCGGATACGCCGATGATGTTGAAATAGTGCAATACGACCAGGCAGAACTCTTCGTTGGTTTCTGCCTCTTCTGCGAATTTCATGTACTTTGGCAGCAGGGTTTCGTAGCTTGGTGTGCCCTTGTACTTCTCATTGACTTCCACACAGGGGTGACAATCCCTCGCCCACCTGGCCAGGAAATCAATGTCGCTTCGCCGGTCTTCGGCCGTTAGCTTCGGGGGGCTCGCGCAACCGCCCGAGCCAAACAAGACCAACAGAATGGCGCAAACAATGATTAATCGTGCAGCATGCTGCGCCCAAACATTACGGCTCTTGGTTTTCATAGTTCGTATTCCTTTCGGCTCTTGCCAACGTCGCCAGTCTGGGGCCGAAAAACGAGGTCGTTACGACCAGTTTATTAGCATCTTACGTACCTTTGTTTCTATTGGTGCTGGGCAGAAACGTCTGCTCGGGAGTGCTGAGACCATTGATGACCGCCTGTATCCAGGGATCTTTCAGTAGGATCTCTCTGTCGACTCTGTGCGGTAGTGGACAAGAAGGTAATTCCACATCCGGCTGCACGCCGGTCAGTTCGAGGAAGGTCCCATCCGGATTTATATCCAGGTCCGCTGCCATGCGAAAAATCATGCCGCTGGCAGGCAGTCGCATGACCGGCGCGATGATGTAATCTCCCCCGGCCCCGGCGGACCTTTGGCCGACCAGTGTGGCCAGCCCCGTTCGCTTGACAGCATCCAGATATGTCTCCGTCGCAGAGGCGCTGTATTGATCCATCAGAACATACATATCGCCATCGAACACATATCGGTCCGAGGGCTTCACTTCCCGATGCATCTCATGGAAAACCCATTGGTTGGGATCGAAACCGGCTGGCGGCGGTACTTCATCGATGGCCGTTTCCCAGGCACCGAGACGCACAACATACAGGTCGTCCGTTAAGACCTTGCGTTTGATACCCGAGATCAGTTTGTAAACAAGAGGCTCATTCAGAAATGGCCGAATCAAGTTTTCAAACACATAGATCGGTGAACCTCCACCATTGTGTCGGAGATCGATAATCAGCTTCTTATACCGACCTTGTGACTTTTCAAGAAAAAGGCGGATCTTCTTCCCGTCAGATTCCTCCCATCCTCCTACCATCAATTTGATCCGCACGTATCCGACCTCATCGCTCAGTTCCACGCACTCGCAGTTTCCCTTGCGCCAGTTCCTGAACCTCGATTCATCTGGCCGCCGCCACCCTTTCAGTCGGGGCACGAAGCGATCACACTCACTGCCGTCCGGCAGCCGGAAGGATACATCCCAACCCCTAAAGCCCGGTCCCTCGTTCACGGCCAGCAATGGATCCGTAAACCTGTCAGCATTGCCGGCCACATATCGCAAAGCCGTCTCCCGTTTCAAATAGTTCTTATATTGCGAACAGGACATCCCATTGACCCGGACGATCTGAGAGGCCGCTGGGATGCGTTTGCCCCAAGAAGACCAATCCTCACCGGTGAAGTAGTCTTCTCCTTCACGATTGATCCGAAACGGCGCGTGCGCAAAGCACTTCTTGTGAAGTCCGGCCCAGTATCTTGCCTCCCAGAACCGGCCCCACGGAATATCGCTCAAGCCCTTTGCGCCATGGCGCCATGAATTCTCCATGTATCCCAGCAAGCTGTCTTCATCAAGAAGGTAACCATGTCCCGAAGCTCCAATCAACGTGAAATATCCCCAGACTACCTGAAGGAATTCTTCGTTGGTCCGGGCCTGCTCGGCCAGATCAACATATTTGGGCAGTAGCTTCTCGTAATCGTCAAGCCCCGCTGCCTTTAAATTGACTTCAACACACGGGTGATAGTCCCTAGCCCACCGGGCCAGAAACTCTACATCGCTTCTGCGATCTTCGGCCGTCAGCCTTGGAGGAAACACACAACCGCCGGAGCCAAGCAAAACGAACAGAATAGTGAAAACAATGATTAATTGCGCAGTACGCTTGTTCCAGAGGTTGTAGTTTCCACTCTTCACAGTTTACACTCCATTTGGTCGTTGATTAGAAGAGGGTGATGTCACCCAATACCCAAGAAATCCGGATTGAATACAGTTGTATCATGGACTCTCGTTGTTCTCTCTCAATTGCCGAGATGTTCTACAAAGAAGTCATACATGCGGCGACGCCCGTAAGAACCGCCGCCACCGTGGCCGGCCCCCGGGACCACGATCAAATCGAAATCCTTATCCGCCTTGATCAGCGCGTCGACAAATCGCATAGTCGATTCGGGCGGGACGTTCGTGTCCATCTCTCCGACAATCAGCATCAGGTGCCCCTCAAGGCGATGCGCATTGTCGATATTGGAGCATTCGGAATA
>Ga0209536_100016142_pt1 | contig 10631 bp, 9 predicted proteins | sample DeeMarSeWOR28_12_FD_187461 | JGI IMG/M metagenome (GOLD analysis project Ga0209536, IMG submission 187461) | Marine sediment microbial communities from White Oak River estuary, North Carolina - WOR-2-8_12 (SPAdes) (version 2) | ecosystem: Environmental > Aquatic > Marine > Intertidal zone >...
CGGGCACCCTCATGGGTGTTTCCAGGTTTCTCAAGAGCAAGAATCCTTCCATTACCATCGTGGGAGTGGAGCCGGTGATGGGGCACAAGGTCCAGGGCCTCAAGAATATGTCCGAAGCCATCGTGCCGGGGATCTATGTTCCCAAAGAACTGGACCAGAAGGTCATTGTACAGGATGAAGACGCGTATTCGGCATCCAAAAATCTGGCTTCCAGGGAGGGGATCTTCGCGGGCATGTCCAGCGGGGCTGCGCTGAAGGCGGCTCTTGATCTGGCTGCAGCGATCGAATCCGGGACCATCGTCACGCTTCTTCCCGACCGGGGCGACCGCTACGTGACCACAGTGCTGTACTGCAACGAGAGATGCAAAACAGCCGCCTGCCGTGTGGAACACTGCCGGGAATGCCCCGGGCTTGTCGCCTCACCATGACACTCCGGAACCACCTTTTATTGTGATCTGGCGATTCCGGAGATATTATGGCCCGCACCGGCTCTTTCATCGAATTTGCGATTGACATTGGCCGCGTGTTTGTGTTTTAATTCACATTGAAGGGAAGGGCGCTTCTCTTCAGGGGGGGACCCGGGGTAGAAATACTCCGGGTTTTCTTTTGGATCGAATTTCAAATCTCAAATTTCAGATTCAACCCTGAATTAACTATCCTACTACGATTGCCACCATTCCCTAGGGCTACTATTCCAAATAAACCAGTGTGGGAACGCGGTTGCACCAGTTGGTTCAACTTTATCTTTGAGATATGAGATATGAGTTTTGAGATTGTCTTAGTGTATTTCCGTCGGCTGGAACACCACTTCCGCCTGTATCATCTTGTCAAACCTCGACATGATCCTCCTCACCTCTGCAGATGTGCCCGCTTTCAGTGCCCTGCGGGCTGCGCGTTGGCAGTCCGCATGCCGGATCAGGCGGATGGAGCGTTTGATCAGGGGTATGGAAGATGCGTTCATGGAAAGAACAGAGATCTCCATCCCTATGAGCAGGGGTGTCCAAAGTGGATCGGCTGCAATTTCCCCGCATACGGCAATGGGTATGCCTCCTTCCCTGGCTGCCCTGGCTGTCATGGCGATGAGGCTTAAAATGGCCGGGTTCATGGAGTCGTACATGTGGGCCACCCTTTTGTTGTTGCGGTCCACTGCGAGGGCATACTGGGTGAGGTCGTTGGTTCCGATGGACAGGAAATCCACCTCCCTGGCCAGCTTGCTTGCCAGAAGAGCCGCCGAGGGTACTTCGATCATAAGTCCGATCTGGACGGAACTGCCGTGGGGGACTTTTGCGCTTTTCAGTTCCACCCTGGATTCCTCCATGAGCCTCCGGACGCCCATCACCTCCTCCAGGGTCGATACCATGGGGATGAGGACACTCACTGGTCCGTGGCGTGCCGCACGCATGATCGCACGGATCTGAGTCTTGAAAATGTCCGCTTTCTCGAGACACATCCGGATGGATCTCCAGCCCAGGAAGGGGTTTTCCTCAGCGGGGAAGCTCAGGTAAGGGATCCTTTTGTCACCCCCCACGTCCAGGGTCCTGATATTGACCATCTTTCCCTTCGCGCCTTCCACCATGTTCCGGTAAATGCGGTATTGTTCATCTTCCGTGGGCAGGATGGAGCGGGCCATGAACGGCAGCTCGGTCCTGTAAAGGCCGATCCCGTCCGCTCCGTAATAATCGATAAATTTCAGGTCGGAAAGGAGCCCCACATTGGCCATCAGCTCGACCTTGAATCCATCCAGCGTAACCGCTGGAAGTTCTTTCTCGCTCACCAGTTCGACAACATGTCTGGTGTAATCCTTGAGAAGACGCTGGTATTCCTTTACAATGACTTTTTCAGGGTTGATGAAAACGTTCCCGGTGTTGCCGTCAACGATGATGTAGTCCCCGGGCTGCACGATGTCCAGAAGCTCCTCGATCCCCACCACACAGGGTATCCCGAGGGAACGCGACAGGATAATGGCATGGGAAGTGTGACCGCCCGCTGAAGTTGCCACACCCCGGATCATCTCGGTGGACAGGACTGCTGCGTCAGAGGGTGTGATCAGCCTGGTAATAAGGATTCCCTCCTCCTGAAAATGGAGGGAGCCGTCACGGGACTGGTCAGAAAGGAGGCGTATGACCCTTCGTCCCACGTCCTCAATATCAACAGCACGATCCTTGAGATACTGGTCATCGATATCCTGAAAGCTTTTCAGATATCCTGCCAGTACGCTCTTCACTGCATAAAGGGCGGTTGTCCCGGAGTCGATCAGCTCGAAAACCTTCTGGTTAAAACCCTGATCTTCGAGCATCATCAGGTGAATGTTGAATATCCCGGCATCATCCTCACCCAGCTGTTCCTGCACGCGTTCACGTAACGCCTCGATCTCATTCCGCCCGGCCTCAGCTGCTTCGCGAAACTTCTTTTTCTGGCCTTCCGGATCATCCGTTCGTTCCTCGATGATATAGTGAAAATCCTCATAGACCTCCATGATGGCAGCAGGACCCATGGCGATTCCCGGGGTTGCCGGTGTCCCGTGAAGGACAAGGGAGGAGCGCTCAGGTTCAGGAAGTGACGGTATGTCGGGGCTCCTGGCTGTCAGCTCGCGCAGAAGCCTTGCGTTCACGACAACCCCTGCTACCTGTCCGGCAATGGTGTTGAACAGGTGCAGTTCCTGTGTGCTGTAGGTCCTGTTCTCCCGGTCCTGGATGACGAGGACGCCAATAGGGCTCCTGCGGCTGATGAGAGGAACTCCCAGAAAGGTTTTGAAGTTTTCCTCCTGGGTGACCGGAAAATACCTGAATCGGGGGTGGTCATGGGCATCCTGCACGATGATGGGGGTTATGGATTCAAATACAAGTCCGGTAAGCCCCTCGGACGGTTTCATCTCAACCTTCCCGATGGCAGATGCATCAAGGCCTTTCGTCGCTACAAGGATGAGAAGATTCTTTTCTTCATCGTACAGGTACAGCGAGCAGACATCGGTGTGCATCTCCTCCTTGACCAGCGAAACGATATTGTTCACTGTCCCCCTGAAATCGTGGGATTCACCGATAACACGGGTGATGCGGTCAAGAAGACTGAGGGAAAGTCTGGCCGGGCTCAACGGTATTTGGTCCTTTCCGGTGTTCTTTGAGGGCGGTTTTCACCGGGCGCGGTTTCATGCCTGGCAGTTTAAATATACCTTGAAATGTCTCCTCTTGCCAAGGAAAGGCAAAGCGATCCAGGATACGAGATCTCATATCCAAAATAATAATAACGTTTTTGTTTAAATTTTGGATTTTGGATCTTAAGTCTTGGATTCGATTCACAGTACTCCGGCATCCGAGAAGGAGTAGTAAGACCGGATGCCCACGATAACGTGATCCAGCATCCTCACACCCATAAGCGAAGCTGCCTGAACGATCCTCTCCGTCAGAAGCCTGTCCTCCGGCGAAGGCGTGGGATCGCCCGAGGGATGGTTATGAAGGCATATGATGCTGGGAGCCGACCTGATGACCGCCTGCCTGACGACTTCGGAGGGTTGAACATGGACGGTATTTATGCTGCCCAGGGCGCAAAGATCTTCGGAGAGGATCCGGTTGCGTGTGTTCAAGGTCAGGACCAGGAACTGTTCCCTCGGCGAGGAAGCCAGACGAAGGCGGAAAAGGTCGTAAACATCCTTGCTGCAGGATACAGGTAACCCCTCTGCAGGCTCATAAACCAGCTGCTCAAACAGCTTCGGCAGGGCGAGGATGGCATCCGCCCTGCGCGGCCCGATATGGCGCATTTTAAGAAGGCTTTTCCTGTCGAGATGAAGAATTTCGCTGATGCCGTAAAGGCTCAAAACTTCCTGCGCAGCTCTGCGTCCGATTATAGGTGAGAGGGTCCTGATGTGAATACGGTTATCACCGGGCATGGGAAATTTCCTCCGGGATGCAGATTCCCCTGGTTCTGCCAGTGTCAGCCGCATCCAGCTTAATGGACTTTTTTCGGTTCATCCGCTATAACGCCATTCAAGATGAGTGCCACAATTACCAGATGGCTGACTTTTGTAGGTGAGATCCCTGTTCTTACAATGGGTGAACTTGATCTTGTCGACATTACGGGAGGCGCCAGGCAACTCGTCGGCCAGTCAGGTGTTGTTGACGGGGTGGCTCACCTCTTCGTGGCCGGGTCGACGGCAGGCCTCACCACGATAGAGTTTGAACCTGGCGCTGTCTCCGATCTCAAGGAAGCATTTTCCAGACTGGCCCCCAGCGACATGGAATATGCCCACAACGCCGCGTGGGGAGACGGCAACGGACACTCCCATGTGAGGGCGGCCATGCTGGGGCCTGATATCACGGTCCCGATTCGTGACGGGGACCTTCGGCTGGGGACCTGGCAGCAGATCATTCTGGTGGAGTTCGATACAAGGAGCAGAAACAGGACAATCCACCTTACTGCAATAGGCGAAGGACTTCTCAAAGAGGGTCATTATGAAGATAATCGGCACTGACGACCTGAAAGGAATCCTACGCTTTGCCCTGGATCCTCAGCGGCAGACGGCAGGTGAACGAATCGTTCTTACCGTCCTGGAGATCATGCAGATCGTGGGGGAGGGCAGGATCGACCTTGATGAGGGTAAAGCTGAAGAAGCAAGGCGGATCAAGAGGCCTTCGAGGAAGTCATCCTCAGACCCGGCAGGCAACTGGGACCTTGCCCAGGGAGCCTACTGGATGTCCTACAACGAGACTGTGCAGATCCCCGTCGGAAGCACTCTTGTTTTACAGCCGCATCACACCCTGATGGGAAACGGCCTGTGGCATCCGACACTGTTTGTCCGGGATTGGGCGGAAGTACCGGGGATCCTTGTCGTGGTCACCGCCAGAGGTGTCAGGATAATGGAAGGAGCCCCCCTGTCGACGGGATTCATCGTCACCTGAGTTTCTAAACTTAATTTCCTGTAAAAGCGGATGATTTTACCGCAGAGTACGCGGAGGGACCCAGAGGTAAATTCAGGTCCGGGAGCCTACCGCTGTAATATATAATTAATCTATTTTGATCCACCTGCAGATAAAATACTATTGTAACAAGCCTTTTCCCGCTCAGGTTCCAGCCTTCTTATACCGGTAATGTGTAATCTGTTAATGGGTTGTCACCGTACGAAATGAACTCAATCTTTCAAACTGCTCCTGGTTTCCTCCGCGTCTCTCCGCGTACTCCGCGGTAAAAAAAGCCGCCTTTAAAGGAACCGTTCCTTCCCCCTGGATAAAGACTATCTCTGCGCCCTCCGCGTTTAATGTTGAATCGTTTTATCGATGCAGGCTTGACTTTCCGGCAGGCGTTTGGTATCTGGATCTCATCATGAGTGGCAAAGAATATAGCAGCGCATTCAATTCTTTCTGGTGGTGGCACAGGGAAACTGCAGGGGAGGGTCCGTGCCGATAATCTGGTAATCTGTAAGAAATGATTTGGCCGCGGGTTCTCTCGAACCCGCGGTTTTTTTTTGGGGAGATCGCGAAAGCGTGTCCCCCGGATCATTTTCGGGAGGAGAAGATGGACCCAACTGCCCAGGCTTGCGATATGAGACTCTCTCTGACGGGCTCCGCCATGGAACTACCCTACGACATGGGTGAGATGCCCTTCCTGTACAGGGCCCTCAAGGATTTTAACCCGGTAGCTTTTCTGGAGAGCCGCGAAGGGACTGAAAAGTACGCCAGGTACGGTATCGTAGCCGCCCGGCCCCTCATGGCGGTTCAGGGGAAAGGACCAGACTATGAGGTTGTGGATGACTCGGGACTGAAGGTCCATCACCGTACCAGGGACCCGCTGAACCTGCTTCGCTCCCTGCAGCCCGAGGTGCGGCTTCCCGAGATGATGGACAATTACCGATACGCTGCCGGGTGGTTGGGATCCATCGGTTACGAGGTCTGCGAGCTTTTGGAGGAGATCCCCCGTGCGCCGAGGGATGACCTTGGACTGCCCGACACCGTTTTCTATCTCCCCTCCCTTGTCATTCTGAAGGATGCCGCGGCCAGGAGGCTCACACTCCTGTGCATCGAAAGAAATGAAGCGGCCTCGCGGCGGCTTCTGGAGAAGGTTTCAGAGTCCCTCGGCGCTCATGTTCCCGAAGACGTCCCTGCCTTGAACGGAGACACAAGGACAGCCAGGACAAGCTTCTCCGAGGCGGAGTTTTTAGAGGCCGTATCTGAATCCAGGAGGCTGATCCACGATGGTGAGTTGATCCAGGTGGTCGTTTCGAGAAGGTGGGAGGTGGAACAGGCTCCTCATCCAGAGGCTGTTTACGGGGCTTTGTCCGACCTCAACCCTTCACCCTACCACTTCTATCTTAATATGCCCGGAGGGGTCCTCTTCGGGGCTTCACCGGAACTTCTTGTTCGGAAGGAAAGTGAGGTCCTCACTGTTCGCCCTATAGCTGGAACGAGGCCCAGGGGGTCCGATGATGCCCAGGATGCCGCTTTTGAAAAGGAGATGATGGCCGATCCCAAGGAGAGGGCGGAACACACCATGCTGGTCGATCTGGGCCGGAACGATCTGGGCCGTGTTTCCTGCCCCGGCAGTGTGGAGGTGACAAGGAGGATGATCGTTGAGAGGTACTCTCACGTCATGCACCTTGTTTCGGAGGTCCGGTCCCGGATAGCTCCCGGAAAAGATGCCTTTGACGTGGTTCGATCCTGCTTCCCGGCCGGAACAGTATCAGGCGCACCCAAGGTCAGGGCAATGCAGGTGTTGGCAGAGCTTGAACCCGTGGTCCGGGGTCCTTATGCCGGAAGCGTGGGTTTCTTCGATGTACGCGGCAACATGGATTTTTGCATCACCATCAGGTCGATCTTTTACACGGATGGAAAGGCCTATATCCAGTCAGGGGCGGGGATCGTCGCCGATTCCATCCCCGAACGGGAACGGGACGAGATCGCCCACAAGGCGGCTGCCATGGTAAGGGCCTTCGGGAAGGTGAAGTTTGAAGAAGACAGGACCCAGGATGCAGGACGCGGCACGCAGGAGAAGATCAAAGGCTGATTTACCGCGGAGCGCGAGGCCTGTTCGCCGTAGCTCAAAGAGCAGCGGTGGAAGAAAAACAGGAACATTCTTGGATCTTGGATTTTGGATCCTGGGTAAGATGATTTTGAAATTTGAAATTGCTGAAGAAGCGGGAGGCGCTAATGATCCTTATCATCGACAACTACGATTCTTTCACCTATAACATCTACCAGGCTGTCAGCACCATGACAGACCATGTTGAAGTCCTGCGTAACGACAGGATATCAGTCCGGGAGATGGGGGACATGTCCATCACCCATCTAGTGATCTCGCCGGGACCCGGGCGCCCCGACGGCGCCGGCGTCAGTATCGAGGCAGTGCGCGCTTTCTCCGGAAAGATCCCGGTCCTTGGAGTTTGTCTGGGTCATCAGACCATCGGCCAGGTCTTCGGTGGACGTGTTGTCCACGCCGGTCAGCTCATGCACGGAAAGTCCTCCCATATTTCCCATTCGGGCAGCGGGCTGTTCGCAGGGTTTCCCAACCCGTTCGAGGCTGTCCGGTACCACTCCCTGGCCCTTGAAGGTGAGTCCCTGCCCGAGATCCTGGAGGTTACGGCAACTTCCGATGACGGAGAGATCATGGGCATAAGGCATCGTCTGTTTACCGTCGAGGGTGTGCAGTTCCACCCGGAATCCTTCGGTTCCGCAGGTGGCGAGGCCATATTCGAGAACTTTCTCATGCTGAAAGGAGGGATGCGTCATGCTGCGTGAGAGCCTGGGCAGGATCGTTGAGGGCCACAACCTTGACGTTGAGACAATGACCCGAGCTGTGGGTTCCATCATGGAGGGGCAGACTACCGGTGCGCAGATCGGAGCTTTCCTGACCGCGCTGCGGCTTAAGGGGGAAACCGCAGAGGAGATCGCCGGGGCCGCCATGGCATTACGGGATCGGTGTGTCAGACTCCCCGGGCTGGATGGCACCAGGGACCAGGGTCTCATTGACACGTGCGGAACGGGCGGGGATGGTGCCGGTACGATCAACGTTTCAACCCTCGCGGCGATAACAGCGGCGGGAGCGGGGGCACGTGTGGCAAAACACGGCAACAGGTCAGTCTCAAGCCTTTGCGGAAGCGCGGACCTCCTGACAGCGCTCGGTGTCCGCATCGATGTACCGCCGGAAATTGCGGTCCGCAGCCTCAAGGAGGCAGGCTTCGCCTTCCTGTTCGCTCCCCTCTATCATCCTGCCATGAAATCGGTTGCCGCTGCACGCCAGGAAATGGGTATAAGGACTCTCTTTAATCTCATCGGCCCCCTTTGCAACCCGGCGGGCGTGAGGCGTCAGATCATGGGTGTCTACTCCGAAGACCTGGTCGAGGTCGTTGCCGGAGTACTGGCCAAACTGGGCTGCCTAAGGGCCATGGTCGTGGCCTCAAGGGACGGTCTCGATGAGATCTCGGTGTGCGCGCCGACAACCGTTGCGCACCTTTCGAGCGGTGGAAAAGTTGAAATGAAAACCCTGAGTCCTGACGACCTGGGCGTTAAAGCCCACCAGCCCCATTCCCTCAAAGGTGGAGATCCGGATCACAACGCGGCCCTTTCCCTGGAGTTGTTACGGGGAAGTCATGGTGCGGTGAGGGACGCTGTTACCGTCAACGCTGGAGCAGCCCTCGTCGTTTCGGGGAAAGCCCTTGACATCAAAGCGGGGATGAAAATGGCTGAGGAGTCCATCGATTCAGGCAGGGCGCTCGAAGTCCTGGACAAGGTGAGGATTATCACAGCTGCCGAGGATCCCGCATGACCGGTTTTCTTGATAAGGCGGCCGTGTCCGCGCGATCAAACGTTACGAAATGGAAAAAAAGGTTCCCGGATCCTTCATCCATGGTTCGGGCTCGCCAGCGGCCTTTCCTGCCCTCTGATGCCGCCCGGTGCGGTGTCATAGCAGAGATAAAAAGGCGGAGCCCGTCCCGTGGGGATCTCATGGGACAGGCTGATCCTGCCGGTGTTTCACAGATCTACGCGAGGGGCGGCGCCGAGGCCGTGAGCGTTGTGGTGGAGGAACACTATTTCGGAGGCTCACCCGATCTTTTCATGGAGATCGCTCGATCCACGACCCTGCCTCTGTTGTGGAAGGATTTTGTAGTGGACCCTTACCAGCTCCTTTTGGCCTCGGCGCTCGGAGCCTCAGCCGTACTGCTCATCGCAGGGATGCTGACGGATGCAGAGCTGTCCTCTTTCCTCGCGATGGCATCCCAACAGAGCATGCGCCCTCTCGTGGAGGTGCACGATCAGGCGGATCTGGACCGCGCCGTCAAGGCCGGTGCCGATCTCATAGGGATCAACAACAGGGACCTCATCACCCTTAAGGTCGATGTGGGGGTTTCCGAGAGTTTTGCCCTGAAGTTCCCCGTGGGGACACAGATGGTGTCGGAGAGCGGCATCAGGACTCCCGAGGATGTGAAGCGCATGGCGGCCTGCGGATACCGGGCGGTGCTCGTTGGGGAGTCGTTGGTAACTGCGGAAAACACGGAAGAGTTACTCAGAGGTATGGTAGAAGCTGGGAAAAGCAGTGTCTAGGATCCAGGATCGGGTGTCTGGAAAAAGTGCTGTTCCATTGACATCGGAAGATTTATTGCAGAGTGCACGGAAGACGCGGAATAATTCTTGGATTTTGGATCCTGGATTTTGGATTAATACACGTTGAATTTTGAATCTTTAATTTTGAATTAACCGCATGACGTGAGAATCAGCGCGATGAATTGTGTCAAAGTAAAAATCTGCGGCATCACCCGTCTCCAGGATGCCCTGATCGCGTGTGACCTGGGGGCTGATATCCTGGGGTTTAACTTCGTTCCGGCAAGCCCCAGGTACCTGAACCCTTACACTGCGAGGGAGATCATCTCCGCGCTGCCGCCTTTCATCACAACGGTAGGGATCTTCGCTGACGAGGAACTGTCGGTTGTGAATGACATGTCACAATTCCTGAGCCTGGATGCGGTGCAGGTTCACGGCGCCGAGGACCTCCTCTATTGCCGCAGTGTGCAACGTCCCGTGATCAAAGCACTTCGCGTGGCTTCCCCTTCGGATCTGGAAGGGGTGGACGAATTCGACGTATCAGCCTATCTTCTCGATGCCAGGGTGGACAGTGTGCTGGGAGGGTCCGGGCAGACGTTCCCATGGGATGTGGCAAAGGGATTCTGCCGGACCAGGAAGGTTTTTGTGGCGGGAGGACTGACACCGGCAAACGTTGGGGATGCCGTACGGACCCTTGCACCCTATGGGGTGGACACGGCCTCGGGAGTGGAGGTACAAACCGGCCTCAAGGATCCTGTGCTCGTAGAGCGGTTCATCAGGGAGGCAAGGTGTGCCGGTATGGAAAACGGAGGAGGATGTGGTGAAAATGCCTGCTGAAAGCCCCGACCAGGATGGTTTTTTCGGTTCCTTCGGTGGTATCTACATGCCGGAGATCCTCATGCCGGCTGTGAAGGAGCTCGGGCTGGCGTTCTATAAGGCCAGGACGGATGAGGGATTTAACCGGGACCTTGAAAAGGTCCTGCAGGATTTCTCGGGCCGGCCGACACCCCTGACCACAGCGGCTCGTTATGCCGGTTCAGGCCGGGATCTTGTTCTGGAGCTCAAGAGAGAGGATCTCAACCACACCGGTGCCCACAAGATCAACAACAC
>Ga0209536_100016143_pt1 | contig 10631 bp, 10 predicted proteins | sample DeeMarSeWOR28_12_FD_187461 | JGI IMG/M metagenome (GOLD analysis project Ga0209536, IMG submission 187461) | Marine sediment microbial communities from White Oak River estuary, North Carolina - WOR-2-8_12 (SPAdes) (version 2) | ecosystem: Environmental > Aquatic > Marine > Intertidal zone >...
GAACACACCACCTGCCAATCCGGTGATCACCGCCAACGGGTTGGCATCCCCCTGGCAGTAACCCGCCTGCGGATAGCTGAACGATGGATCGTCCAGCGGTATAACCGTCACTTCGGAAGGATTGGAAAACTGATTAGGGCAACCGGCTACATCGATTACCACACGAAATTGATAGATCCCCGGTAAAAATCCGGTAACATCAAAAGTTGGACTTCCGGCATTTCCCAAATCATTTATGTCTGCGACAAAATTATCTGTGGAATACTCCCATCTCAAAATGATTCCGGTATGACCCGATAACGTTAATGTGGTGGTTGATGCCTCACAGACTGATGTAAGAGCAGGATTTACAGTGCCCCCTAAAAAAGGAGCCGGATCCAATCGGATTCCAACGTCCGGAGGGCCTGAATATCCTACTCCATATAAAGTTGGATTGCTTCCGGGCCCGCAATCTCCATTACTCAGCGCCAGGATATAATCCCCTGGACGTAAGCCTTGAAATGTTACGGTATTTCCGGAAATAATCGGAGGTGGAACCTGATTGGGTAGTGGGAAAATAGGATCAGCAAAATCATCCCAGACTACCTGGCCCAGATCAAAATCCGCCAATCTGATTCTGAAATTTGTACCATCGGGTGGATCCCCGTCATTAAACACAAATACGATCGATCCATCTTCCTCCAAATAACATTGCTCATGGGTTGGAATAATCGTTGTTAAACCAGGCGAAGGACAAACCTGTCCTATTGTCTTTAATGAATAGAACAGGGATACAATAAAAAATAGAAATAATGTATATTTATTCATCCCTGGCTTTTATTCTTGAATCCGTATGGCTGAATTGGGTAATCCAGAATATCCCCAACCAATTATCTGTTTTTCACATCCACTGTTTTCTATAATAATCACATAATCTCCGGGCAATAATTTTTTTATGATCAGTTGATTGCTTTTAATATCAAAGGTTAATTTCTGGCCCTCAACAACCGGTTTTTTTCTTTCCGAATCAAAATAGTAAGATCCGTTGTCCATATTATACAAGGAGAGACCCATCCTCCTGAAATCAATATCCGCAAGACAGGTAATATCGATTTGTCCTTTCGATTGAGTAACCTCAATTTCAACATCATTTTGATCGATTATTGGACACTGCGCGTTTACCGTATTGAATGAGTTTAAAAAAATAAGCATTAGGACAAGTGTGCCATGAGCTAATTTTTTCAGAACTGGTTGATTATGCACAAAAAAGTTACCCACCTCCTGAAATTTATATCAAGTATATATACTGTTGTTTTGTTAAAAGTAATTAAATTTCTCTATCCTCGCGCAAATTTTTACCGAACCTGCCCATTTGGTCTTACACAATTTTATGAAAAATAATGATTTTAAAAAAATTGACCCCACCGAATTTATTTTTAACCGTTTAAAATTTGGACGATAGATGAATACTTTTCTATAAACATCCGTAAACAATTTGAATTTCTGGTACTAAGTTCTTGCGCAATCCGGGTTTCCATATCCCAGGGATATTCTTTCCGTCAGTTAAATTAGACCGGAAAACCTTCAAGCCCTATCTCAATTCCTCCGGGAAGATTCCCAATTAAAATGAAAATCTTTGTTTAAAATTGTGTAATTCCGCATAGAGATCGGAAGGATTATCATAGCTGATATATTGTCGCAGTTTTGATTCCGGCGAAACTTTAAGATCCCTAAGTGAAAGATGTTGGTTGATGAATATGAATTCCAGTGTCGGATATAATATTTTTAACGTATCGACAATATCCAGTATGGAATAGTTTTTATCCACTATATTGTAAATCCCGGATGGAACTTCATGGGTAATTAATCTTAACATCGTTTCGGATAACAAGCCGACGCTGATAAAGGATCTGGATTGTTTCCCATCCCCGTGAATCGATATCCGGTTATTGAAATTGGCTTCGAACATGAATTTATTGATTACTGCATCAAATCGCATGCTTTTACTGTATCCATAAACATTCCCGCATCGAAGTATATATGTATTGACTTTGTTGAACAACCGTTTCACATGATCTTCTCCTCTTAATTTGGAAACCCCATAAAATGTTCTAGCGTTCGGAATAGAATCTTCATCTAAGTACTCCGAGGATGATCCATAAACAGAGGTACTGCTGGTATATATGAATTTTTTAACTTCAGAATCCTCAACCGCATTCACAACTTCGGCAGTGCCCCAATGATTTACCTGTTCATGAAAATGTGCATCCGTGTTCGCAAAAGGAGTAGTTACTCTTGCAGCCAGATGAAATACCACATCCACGCCCTTAAATATCTGTTGCAATTTCCTGGAATCTAGAATATCTCCAGCAATAAAATTTACCTTCTCAAAATTTTTTAACCTTTTCCCTAAAAATAGATTGTAATTGAGCCTGCTTAAGTTATCATAAATTAGAATCTCCTTGATCCGATCATCATTGACCAATACTTTAGTCAGTTCAGTTCCAACATACCCGGCACCGCCAGTTATAACTAGTCGCATTCTTGATTATTTTACGATAAGGTCCGTATGCAGACCACATTCCGTCTTATTCAATCCAAACCACCTTGCTTCTCTTTCCTGCATATCAGGATCAAGACGTCGGGTACACGGCTCACATCCGATACTTAAATATCCTTTGTCTTCTAACGGATGCTTGGGAAGATTGTATTCTATGCGGTAATTGTATATCATTTTTGACGTCCAATCGAGCAGTGGATGAAACCTGGTAACTCCCTGAGGAGCCATTTGTTCGGTCTTGAAGTTTTTCCTGTAGGAATTCTGATCGCCCCTGACACCCGTGATCCAGATATCATGACTACGCAAAATGATTTCCATCGGCATGGTCTTATTCAAATAGCAGCAATGATCGGGATCAGATGTAAACAATAATTTCCCGTTATAGTCCCGCTGCATAAATTTTGGGGTCATCGGTTTCAGATCGATGGTATTCAGATTCAACTCTTTCGTAACCTGGTTTTTAAATTCAATGGTTTCAGAAAAATGATATCCCGTATTTAAAAAGAAGGTTGGAATGGATCGGTCGATTCTACTGATGATATGAAGTAAAACGATGCTGTGAGTCTGGAAAGATGAAGTTGTAAAAATCTTTTTCCCCGCATCCTTATATTCCAAAATCCTTTTTTGTATTTCCAAGAAATCCATAATTTAAAAAATATAGTCACGCAAATATAAAAAAATTTATTAAGCCTAACATATTCGACGACCTTTATCATTTTTGATATAATTATGAAGACAGGGACTCAAATTTGTTGCATAATTAAAATGCATGCCCCAAAATAAATACCAAAAAAACGTCCCGGATCCAACTCACAGAAAACAACAAGGAGTATCGGATGCCTGAAATCCTTCCTTCACCCCCCACCAAAATTAGTATCGGATGTAGATTTCCTGGCAATAAATTGAGCCTATACCTAAAATTCGAAGAAAGGTCGCCTGGAAGATTATTCTTTATTTAAGAAGATAAATGTTGTCTTCTTTTTCTCGAACCAGAGGCGTTTGATTACCATGAACTATCAAAAAAGCGATTCCTCAATTCAGAAAAAATACTTATTTGATTACACGAATATGATTATTATCATTACATTGTAATTGAGGTTACAATAATTTTATAACCACCACATGTTAATAATTTTTTATAACAACTAATGGATTAATTATGTCAAGAATCGGAACCATTGATTTCAGGGGATTGACGGGTCATAAATATACGTTCAATGTATACCCGCTGAACCATGATTTTAGTAAAGATAAGGGCGCAGTATTTGTAGTTACACATCGGATTGTCAAATCCGATGGAATGGTCGATCACAATGTATTATATATTGGAACCACAGAAAATATTTCCACGGTAAAAAACCTCGTTAAGAAATCGGAATGTTACACCAGGGAACATGCTAATTGTATTTGTACTTATTGGGAAGACAACCATGCCAGCAGGATTAAGATAAATGAAGATCTGATCAACCATTATCATCCACCATGTAATTATGAATAATTCCAGTTAGTGTTTTTTTTTATTTATTCTTGATAGAACCATTAAATCAAAAGCATATTCATGCCTTTCGTCGATGGGATGGGAGGACCTGAAATCCACTGACCAGTTATCCGGATTAAATTCAGGAAAATAAGTATCCCCCACAAATGAACCATATACCCGGGTGATATAGAGCCTGTCCGCAAAGGGTAACGCCTTTTGATAAATTTGCCCCCCCCCGATTATAAATATCTCCTCCTGCTGCTCCATTTTTGCATATTCAATGGCCTCAGGCAGGGAATGAAAAATTAACACATCATTTATTTTTAATCCCGTATTATGTGTAATTACCACAATGGTACGGCCAGGTAAGATCGTCCCGATTGAATCCCAGGTTTTGCGTCCCATGATGACGTAATGACCCATGGTTACCCTTCTGAAATTTTTCATGTCGTCAGGGAGGTGCCAGAGAAGACGATTATCTGCACCAATTAGCTGATCATTGGCAAATGCGACAATTATTGATATAATCATAATGAATTTCCTCTGAAAAAATCAGGTAACGTCATCCTTCGTTTGCCTTCGGGTTGCCATTGTTCCACATTGATCAATCCGTCTTTACATTGAAAACACAGAAAGGAGCGGTTATCAGTCTGATATTCGCCTACCTTTATCGCCGTCGTTTTATCCCCCTTGGATACCTGAAAGATCTTATAGGTCGTACCGCTTATTTTGATCCAGGCTGCAGGATAGGGCGATAGCCCCCTCACAAAATTATGCATCTCATCCTGATTTTTATTCCAATCTATCAGGCACATTTCCCGTGTAATTTTGGGAGCAAACTTCAAGCCGGGAAAATCCTTCTGTTTTTTCAACTTAAAATCATCCGTTTCGATCAACCTAACCGTTCTTAACACCAGTTCAGCCCCTTGAATCATCAACCTGTCATGTAAACTCCCTGCATTGTCTTCGGGAAAGATCGGTTCCTCCTGCTGTAAAATAATGTTCCCGGTATCAATTTCCTGTTTGATGAAAAAAGTTGTCAATCCGGTTTTTTCTTCTCCGTTCATTAATACCCAGTTGATAGGAGCGGCTCCCCGGTATTGGGGCAACATGGATGCATGCAAATTAAATGTCCCGAAATCAGGCATTCCCCATACCACTTCGGGTAACATCCGGAAGGCGACAACCACCTGAAGGTTGGCCTTATATTCCTTTAATTCATCCAAAAACTGGGGACTTTTTAAATTTTTCGGCTGAAGTACTGGAATTTGATGATGCTGTGCAAATATTTTAACTGGAGAAGCGGATAATTGCCTTCCGCGTCCTTTCGGTTTATCCATGGACGTTATCACCGCTACCACATGGTAGTTATTTTTGATCAGCATTTCCAGGGAAGGAATGGCAAACTCAGGCGTACCCATAAAGATGATGCGTAATTTTTCCATCTTTTATAACGTTTATTCAAAATCAGGATATAAAAGGTACTTTTTCCTGATATTTTTATACCGATTCAATTCCTCAATCCAGGAGATGCGAATTTCCTCCTCCGTCAATCCTGCCTTGATCTGTTCGACAAGTTCATCATTCCCCGCCAGATTATTAAAATAGGGTGTGAAGAAATTTTCATCTCTCCCCGAACGGTTATACAATTCAATTACATACCGGATCGTAAATTGGGGAACCCGCTCCAACTTGCGAAAGTCTTTCCCATAACACTTTTGACCTTCATATTTCGGATTGGCTGCACCGGATTTACCTTTTGGTGTAAATTCAAAGTTCCCTAAAGATCTATCAGGAAAACCTACCACCTGAAACGGGAAATCAGTTCCACGGCCTACGCTCATCATCGTCCCCTCAAAAAGGCAGAGAGAAGGATATAACCGGATTGAAAGATCGTTTGGTAGATTAGGTGACGGATTTACTGGAAGAGAATAACGGTATTGATGTTGATAATTTTCAACAGTGATCACATGCAGTCGGCAGGGTTGCTCTCCTGCAAGCCACTTTTCTCCATTAATCATTTTGGCCAATTCTCCAACCGTCATTCCATGAACAACGGGTATCGGATGCATCCCTACAAATGATTTATTTCCTTCTCTGAGAACCGGGCCCGAAACATAATCACCATTCGGATTGGGCCGGTCAAAAACAATCATTTCAATATTATTTTCAGCACAGGCTTCCATCATATAGTGCATAGTACTGATGTAGGTATAAAACCGGACCCCGACATCCTGTATGTCGAAAATAACCAGATCAACATCCCTTAGCTGTTCCCTTTCCGGTTTCCTGTTTGACCCATATAGGGAGATGATCGGGATCCCTGTTCGTTCATCCCTGGTATCCTGTATGTGTTTGCCAGCATCCTCTACCCCACGGAAACCATGTTCAGGGGCGAAAATTTTTACAATGTTGACATCCCTGGATATCAGATAATCAACCAGATGTCCGTCAAATGCCCTTGAAGTGTGATTTACAACGAGCCCGATCCGTTTATTCCTGATTAAATCCTGATAAAGTTCAGCCCTTTCCGCACCGACAATGATCGGCTGTGTCCAAACACTTCCTGTAAAAAAAAATAAAAAAATAAAGATCAGGCAAAACCGTTCTTTCATGGAATCCTTTTAATTTTAGGTGTAAAATCATTTCTAAATTAACATTTTAATTAGAGAAAGTCTTGAACCTGCCACTTTTTATATCTCAAAAAATCAGTAGTCCCGGATCCAAAACTTTTTCCTCGATGATCCATAAAATTGCCATACTCAGTATCGCAGTGGGACTTGGGATAATGATCTTATCGTTCATTATCATGCGTGGCTTTCAGGATACCATTACCGATAAACTCGTGGGATTCGGAGGACATCTCCAGGTTACCAAGTATACCCTTAACTCAACCTATGAAGAATTACCGATCTCCAAGGAAGACAGCGTTTACCGGAAACTGCATGAGGTTCAATTCATTGATCATATTCAGGGTGTTGCCCATAAGGTGGGATTGATCCGGACCGAGGAGGAGATTCATGGTGTAATTTTTAAAGGAGTGGACGATCAATTCAATATGGAAAGATTTGGACAAAGCCTGTTGGAGGGAAGGTTCATCCAGGTGAATGATTCGAGTCCATCCTATGAGATCATGATCAGTAAAAAAATAGCGGATTTATTACTATTGGGAATCGGAGATGAGGTAAGGATATACTTCATTCAGAATCCTCCTCGTATCAGACGGCTGGTCATTACCGGGATTTATTCTTCAGGTATGGAGGAATTTGACGATAAAACCATCATTGGCGATATTTCGGTGATCCAGCAATTAAATGACTGGAGGCACTCTCTGGTTGGCACTCTTGAAATATTCATCGATAATTTCAACAGAATAGACGAAGCTGAAGATTATCTTTTTGAAATGGTCGACTATGATCTTTTTGTAGATAAAATTACCGATAAACATATAGAAATATTTGATTGGCTGAGCCTTGTTGGCAGAAATGTAACCATTTTACTTGTCCTCATACTTTTTGTAGCCTCCTTCAACATGATTTCGGTGCTGTTAATTCTGATTATGGAAAGAACACAAATGATTGGAATTTTAAAAGCGGTGGGCGCCTCAAACCGGATGATCCGTAGAATTTTCACTTATCAGGGCATCCGCCTGATCATGTGGGGATTATTGTGGGGAAATGTAATTGCTATCGGGTTAGGATGGATCCAGAAAAAATTTAAATTGATCCCTCTGGATCCCGAAAATTATTATATGGATTACGTACCGATAAAATGGGAATGGATGGGAATAATTGGCATCAATGTTCTTGTCTTGATTATTATAAGCAGCGTGTTAATTGTTCCAACACTGATTATCTCCCGGATCGATCCGATCAGATCGATGCGGTTTGACTGACCCTGTGATATTTCTTGAAAAAACTGCCGACCTTCATTGAAATTACGCCCCAGACGGCCTCACGGAATATTTTTATTGACATTTTTGATTCTCCTCTTTTCCTGTCAGTGAAAATAATCGGTATCTCCTTTATCTGAAAACCTAATTTCCATGCCGTAAATTTCATTTCAATCTGAAAAGCATAGCCAATGAACCGGATTCTGTCTAGATTGATGGACTCTAAAACTTTCCTCTTATAACACAGGAAACCAGCAGTGGGATCATCGATGGGCATTCGTGTAATCATTTTAACATAGACACTTGCAAAATACGAAAGCAATACCCTTCCCATAGGCCAGTTTACCACATTCACTCCGGAAACATACCGGGATCCAATCGCGATATCAAATCCCTCATCAGCACATGTGTAATAAAGCTGAACAAGATCATCCGGATTGTGCGAAAAATCGGCATCCATTTCGAATATGTATTCATACCCCGTATCCAATGCCTTTTTAAAACCATAAATATAGGCTGTCCCCAGGCCCTTCTTATTTTCTCTCTTTTCAACAAAAATCCTGATTTTTTCGAGATCTGCAGAATGGCTTTTCGAACGTAGGTGGTTCTCGACTAGATCTGCTGTCCCATCCGGAGAGTTATCATCCACTACCATGATATCAAACTTGATGGGAAGCAGGGCTATCTTCTCGATCAACGGAATGATATTTTCCGCCTCATTATAGGTTGGTATGATTATTATGCCTTTATTCAATTTAAAACCAGTGCCTTCGGATATTAATTTTATCCGGATAGCTAATTCGAATAGGTTGTCCGAATTAGCAAATATATTTCTGAATCATTAAGAATTTTTAAATTTATTTTAAAAAATAACCTGCTTACGACAAAATTACTTCTCATTTAGTATTCATATATTTAATTTTGAATTGGTTTCATTCAGATCCAATGACTTATATTTGACGGCCGGATCTGCATTTCACATATTGAAATGATCATAAATTGATACGCAACAGATGCTAAGAATAGCCATTCAGAAATCAGGCAGATTAAGCCAGGAATCCCTTGATCTCATCAAAGAATGTAATATAAAGGTAAATGACGGCAAAGGAAAACTAAAATCCAACGCCCGTAATTTCCCGCTGGAAATCCTTTATCTCAGGGATGATGATATCCCCGGATATGTTGCCGATAAAGTGGCGGATATCGGTATTGTGGGTTTGAATGTAGTACTCGAAAAGGAAAAGAATCTGCTTACGCTCCTTCGGCTGGGTTTTTCGAAATGCAGATTGTCGCTGGCCGTGCCGAAAGAAATTGATTACCGGGGGCTTGAATTTTTAAATAATAAGAACATCGCAACCTCCTATCCAAATATTACGAACCGGTTTTTAAAGGAAAAAGGGATTCGGGCCGATATCCACGAGATCAGTGGATCGGTTGAGATTGCACCCGGGATTGGTCTGGCGGATGCGATATGTGATATTGTGAGTTCCGGCAGCACCCTGATCAGTAACGGATTGAAGGAGGTTGAAACAATTCTGCATTCGGAAGCTGTGCTCATAGGCAATAAAGAATTGTCGGCCGAAAAGAATAAAACATTGGATCAGTTAATCTTCCGGATCAATGCCGTTCAAAAGGCCAGAAGTTTTAAATATATTCTCCTCAATGCTCCGAATGATAAAATAGAAGATATAATAAACATACTGCCGGGAATGAAAAGTCCAACGGTTGTACCTCTTGCGATGGAAGGTTGGAGTTCGCTGCACTCGGTGATCAATGAGGATAAATTCTGGGAAATCATAGATTCTCTAAAACAAGCTGGGGCACAGGGAATACTGGTTGTTCCAATTGAGAAAATGATAATGTAGTCAAATGAAAATAATTAAATATCCGGATAAAAAAATCTGGCCCGATCTTGTGAAAAGACCGGCCATCGATGAAAAATCCATAAGGAAGATAGTAAAACCAATTATAAAAAAAGTCAGACAAAAAGGAGATAAAGCTTTACGAAAATATACGTATGAATACGATCATGTAGATCTTGATCAGATACTGGTAAATCCGGCCGATATCGAAGGAGCAAAAAAACTGATCAAACCCGAACTAAAAGAAGCCATTCACAAGGCCTATCTGAACATTGAAAAATTTCACACCGCCCAGCGACAGAATACGCTTGAGATAGAGACCTCAACAGGAGTAATCTGTAGACACAAAAGCATCCCCATTGAGAATGTGGGGCTTTATATCCCGGGGGGAAGTGCACCTCTGTTTTCAACGATACTAATGCTCGGTATTCCCGCACGAATAGCAGGATGCAAACAGGTAGTCATGTGTACCCCCTGCAACCGGAACGCTGAGATTCCACCCGTTATTTTATACACGGCCCACCTGGTCGGCATTGAAATAATTGCCAGGATCGGAGGAGCCCAGGCGGTAGCTGCTATGGCATTCGGAACAAAATCCGTACCCAGGGTAGATAAAATTTTCGGCCCAGGTAATCAGTTTGTCACGGCAGCCAAACAATTGGTCATTCAACACGGAATAGCCATTGATATGCCAGCCGGGCCCTCTGAATTGGCGGTGATTGCCGATGATACAGCCATTCCGGAATTTGTAGCTGCTGATCTGCTTTCTCAGGCTGAACATGGGATCGATAGCCAGGTAATACTTATTACGACCAGTGAAATAATCCTGAATAAAGTAAGGAAAAATTTAACAGAGCA
>Ga0209536_100016144_pt1 | contig 10629 bp, 11 predicted proteins | sample DeeMarSeWOR28_12_FD_187461 | JGI IMG/M metagenome (GOLD analysis project Ga0209536, IMG submission 187461) | Marine sediment microbial communities from White Oak River estuary, North Carolina - WOR-2-8_12 (SPAdes) (version 2) | ecosystem: Environmental > Aquatic > Marine > Intertidal zone >...
GGATTGCGGCGGCGGCCATCGAGCAGAATAACGACAAAGACGGAATGATCTGGCCCGAGAGCATCGCCCCCTTTTATGTACAGGTAATGCCGCTTGCCATGGACGATCCTGATGTACTGGGAACGGCGGAAACCATTTACAACCAGTTGCGGGATGAAAATATCGAGGTCCTGCTGGATGACCGGATCGAGAGGCCTGGCATCAAATTCAAGGATGCTGACCTGATAGGGATTCCGTGGCAGATTGTCATCGGGAAAAAGACGCTCGCCGAAGGCCTTGTCGAACTGAAGTCACGGAAGACCAAAGAGACGGAGAAGCTTCCTCCGGCGGAAGCGGTGGAGAGGATGAAACGTATTTATAAAGGTTAAATGCGGTTATTACGATTAGCAATCATAACAATTGTAAACGCAGTTCATGCTTTGTATGCTATGCAATAGAATACTTGAAGTAAAAAAACTTAAATAGTAATCCCCCTGCATCCCCCATTTAAAAAGGGGGAAGTATTAAAAAATTTGCAATTAATTCTTGTAGAGGCAAGTATATACAATTTGTTATGAGCAATATCACGTATGCCCCCTCTTTGGAAAAGAGGGGTTAGGGGAGATTTTTTATTTATTAGTTTTTTCTGTGAATATAGAAGACATTTGAATTATATTCTAGGGTCGAGTATCCTGCCATTGTGCCGAATAAATAAATTTTATCGTATACTGCTGCAATACCATAAGCGCAGCAGTCATCTCTCTCTGCCCTGAATGTCCATTTGTTATCTATGGTGTCATATTCTAATATTTTTTTTACAGAACCTGATATGTAAATATATATGCTGTTATTTATAACAGCTCCATGCCTACTCCCCCAATCTGGGACGTTTGTTTTATTAATCCAGACATTTGTCGCAGGATTGTAGACTTCATTTACTATTGAATTGACACTGCCAGGTCCCTCTTCAATTCCCCCTATTGTGTAAACTACATTATTGACGGCTGCAGAGGCAAAAGTGCTTCTGGCTGTTGGCATGGGGGTTTTAGTTGACCATGTATCTGCTAAAGGATCGTACTCTTCATTTGTATCATAATATGTCGTTACATATGTGACAGAATCATAAGTAGAACCGCCGAAAACGTAGATTTTATTATTCACTGCTTCTGCCCGGTGGCTGCTTCGCGGTGTAGGGAGGGGCGCTTTTGTTTCCCAGGTATTTGTGCTCGGGTCAAAAGCTTCATGTGTATCAAGATATGTCTCGACATTGTTAATAGTGACAGACCCTCCAATTACATAGATTTTCCCATTCCAAACGGCAACAGCAGGCGCAGATCTGCATGTAGGCATGGGGGCATTTATTGTCCAGGTATCATTTGAGGGATCATATACATAATTAGCATTACACTTGGCAGGATCACTGGAGTCACCACCAAAAAGATATACTTTATTATTCAGCACTGCCACGGAAAACCCCCACATATTGAAGTTAGGTATCGGATGCCTAAGAGACCATCCATCATTTTCCGGCAACATCGTGTTACCAGTATAGGCATACCCTGCTGGCGGGGTGGATGATTCGGTTAATACAAGGGCTCCGGCAGGCACTCCGCCACCGTAGGATACTGCTGAAGCTATTATGTCCGCGGCATGCTGGCCGTCAACGGTGTCGGCGTCAAGCCCTGACCCGTGGCCTTGCTGAATCTTTGCCGCGCTGATTGTTCCGGTGATCTTTGCGTCTGTGACAGAACTGTCCGCGAGCTTTGCCTGCGTAACAGCAGAATCCACTATTTTTGCTGTTGTAACAACATTGTTTGATATATTTTCAGCGTTCAATGCGTATGGTACCGCGGTAAGCGGCTGTCTCGGCCCGAGTGTTTCGAATGTCCCTGTACCGGTCCCGTCATCGATCTCTATTTCAAGGAAATATTCCGTATCAAACAGCACTGTTGGACCAAAGGGGCCAAGCGTTACATTATACACGCCCTGCATAACAATAACGGCTATGGTGTCCGTCCATAACACGGAGCCCCCTGATAACAAAGGATAAATCGAGAACCGTATGTCGATTGTGCCGGGTGTTGTATCAACGGGGGCACCTGCCAGATCAGTCAGGTATCCCTGGTAGCTTATCTTCTGAGGAATCTGCGCAAAGGCAGCTATTGGCAATATTGAGGCTAGGAATAGAAAGCTTGAAATAATGAATGTTGTAATTCTTGAGGTGGAATTTTGCATTTTGTACCTTCCCGTAAGGGATAAATATAGCCTCAGAGAAAATCTATTATAGAAAGTGCTGAATCAGAGCAAACAGGAATCAACAATTAATTTTAACAGAGCAATTAATTGTTTTACAAGAATAAAGATAGTTCTTATATTCCGAGTCCAGGGGATGGAAGCGCTGAGTATCAGACGGCCTGAGAAATATCTCTTAACAGGGGCGCGTTGTGCGCCCCTGCAGGAACGTTACTTTGTTTCAGGCTGTCCCTGGGGAGACGGGGACTGCTGTTCGCCCGGGGCCTGCGGGGACTCGCCTTTTTCCCAGGGCAGGGCAATCCCGGCAAGCACATCTTTGTCAGTACTTATTTGACTCTCTGCCTTTAATTTATCGATTAATTCATCAAAATATTTCTTCCGCTTCTGGTTGACAAGCTCTCTCTGGATCGCCTCCCTTGACTGTTCAAAGCTGGCAGGATCACCCATTTTAACATCGGTCTGTTTGATGATGTGGTAGCCGAAGCGTGTCTTGACCGGCGGGCTGACTTCTCCGGTTTTAAGGCTGAGTGCAGCACGTTCAAATTCAGGCACCATGCGGCCGCGTCCGAAGTACCCGAGGTCACCGCCCTTTTCTGCAGACCCTTTATCGATGGAGATATCTTTTGCAACCGCTTCGAACTTTTCCCCTTTCAGGATCCGCTCATGCGCCTTTTTTGCCTCTTCTTCGGTTTTCACCAGAATATGACTTGCTTTGACTTGCGTGCCCACGGTGAATTTTTCCTTGTTTTCATCGTAGAATGCCCTTACTTCGGATTCATCTACTCTGACTTTGTCGTCAACCTCTTTCTTCAGACTGAGGGCGACAAGGGTTAACTTTTCAAATTCCCGGACTTTTTCGAGGTACTCTTCATTGTTGTCGAGTCTCATTTTTTTCGCGTGCTGATAGATCAGCTCTTTTTTGACCAGTTCATCCAGAAACTTGTCCTTGCCGTCCTCGGATTCAAACTGGGTCCGTGCCCATTCCGGTATACGGCTTACCTCCCTCAAAAAATCGGCTTCAGTGACCGTGCCTTTGTTCACTTTTGCAATGACAGGGGTGTTGTCCGGCACGCTGCTCTGGGAGCAGCCAAAAGCAACGGGTATGAACAATAACAAAATAAAAGACAAGAATTTTTTCATGGATATATCTCCTTTAGTTTTTGGTGTTATGTATTATTGAAAGCAATGCTCTCTGCGGATAATGTCAGGGCAGGTGAAATCCCTCTCTTCCCCCATTGTCACAACATTTCTATTGATTTAACATGTCAGGTTGTTTTATAGCACAAACTCCTGAAATTTACAATAATAGCGAAAATGAACGATCAGGAAAAGGTTTTATCATGTCTTTATCGAAAAGTTTATATTTATTATAATGATATATGAAGAAGAGACTCTACCTGAAAGTCGGTGACAGGGTGAATCACATGAAGTACGGCGCATGGGGCCTGGGTGAGGTCATCGAAGAAAAACATTCACAGCTTGCAGGCGGGTTCTGTTTTGTGCGGATCTTATTTCAGGACGGGAAGGAACGGTCTTTTGTGAATGACCTTGACAGTGCGCACTGCTGTTTCTATGCAGGGGTAAGGATACTGTAGTTGCGTTTGCCCTGTTTCAGCAAGAAGTTCAAAATATGAAATCCCCGGCTCCAGGGTACAAATCAATTTTACAAGACAAATACCAAAAATCAAATAGAGTCCATAGAACAAAATAGCAAGCAAGACCAGTTTTTTTGAGGTTCGAATTCTTGAAATACCGAGGCTAAGCCTCGGTATTTCTGCTTTTCCTGTCTTGTCATTCCCGCTTGCCGGGAATCTTCTCAACGTTAGATTCTGGCTGGCCAGAATGAAAGACATCCACAGGTATTTAAAGCAAGTAGTTAAAACAAGGCCTTCTGCAGCTTGCCAAGAGTGGATTGAATTTATTTTTTAAAATGTGCTCGTACAAACTCAATCTCATTTTCCCTGCTTTTGATCTTCCTTTCAAGTCGTGCATCAAGCAGCGCGGTCAGGATCTTTTTAAAACCGGGGCCCGGCGCATACCCCATTGTCTGGAGGTCTTTGCCGGACAGTTCAGGTCTGGCATGTCTGAGTTCTGTTAAAAACAAAGATATGGCTTTTTTCCCCTCCTTGTCCTTTGCCTTCGCCATCGAGAACAGGATGGTCTGGGTGTTAAGAGAGAGCAACAGATAATAGACATCTTTTTCGGATGCATCTGGCAGTCCTGACAGGGCCCTGTTTGATTGATCGATACCATCCAGAATTTCACGGCGTGCCTTCTGCGGCACCTGAAGCCTTCGAAGTGCTTCGCCTCTTTCCCCCGGGGTCAGTTCCTCAATGAGCGCCATGAGAAAAAGATGTGAGATATTCAGATCTTCCTCAAAAAAGAGAAGCTTGAACCACGAAATAGTCTCGTTGATTGCGTTGAAAGTATCCTCCAGAGATTTCGTTATCTTCAGTGCCGGATGAATGAATTTCAGAAGGTCAAATTCCGAGAGTCTGTTAATGGCCTTTACCGGTTCCGTCTCCAGGAAGAGGAGGGTCAGTTCATCGTACATTCTGGTGCCGGAGAGTTTATCAAAGAGGTTTATGCGGACTGCTGTTTTTATCAGGTTAATGGTGTGCTTGCTGATTTTGAAGCCGAACCGCTCAGAAAAACGGATTGCCCTGAATGCTCTGGTGGGGTCTTCGATAAAACTGAGGTTATGAAGGATCCGGATGGTACGTTCCTTGATGTCCTTCTGAGCTCCGAAATAATCGATCAGTTGTCCGAAGTGATCGGGATTTAATTTGACTGCCATGGTATTAATTGTAAAATCACGTCGGTAAAGATCTTTTTTTATGGATGACATTTCGACATGCGGCAGGGCAGCCGGAGACTCATAGTACTCTGTCCTGGCTGTTGCCACGTCGAATTTCAGGAAGTCCGTTATGACAACGGCAGTACCGAACCGTTTGTGGCTTTTGACTTTTACGTTGAGTATGGTGCCGAGGGCACGCGCAAAGTCAATTCCATTTCCTTCAATAACAATATCGATATCAAGGTTAGATTCACCGCGCAGGAGGTCCCTGATGGATCCACCCACAAGATATGCGGTAAATCCGAGGTCCCTGGCAACTTTTCCTGATAATTTCAGCAGATCGAACACCTCCCGGGGGAACCTGGACCTGAGGGCAGAGGCAAGGTTTTTGCCGATAGACGGTTTGTCCGATAACTGCTCGCGCGTCTCGATCCTGTTTTTCCGGAGGAGGCTTTCATACAGCGAGCGGAGGAGGTCTGTCCGCGTTATGGCGCCGACGACCTTGTGGTTTTCCAGTACTGGCATAAATCTCTGGTTTTGCTCGATCATCTGCTTTTCAATGACGCTTATTGATGTTGAAGGCGTTACTGCCGGACTGTCTGTTGTACAGAATTCTGCGACCTTGCTGCTGCCGAATCCGTGGAACAGGGCCTTTTCCACAATCTCTCTCGAGATGAGTCCGTAAAAAGCATTGCCCCTCAGTACGGGCAGTACATTTACTTCATATCTGGTCATGGTTTTCTCGGTTGTCTTCATGGTGCTGCTCCAGGGTATGCATTTTACGGGGCTTGTCATGATGTCACCGGCAGTTTTTGAAGGATGGATTTTTCTTTTCAGTATATGAAGGAGACTATTTTCCGTTTCTTCAAGAGACATGTCCCGGACGACTGCGGATGCTGCCTGCGGGTGTCCTCCTCCGCCGATTTCATGCAGGACTTCGGATACGTCAACTTCAGGGGTCTGGCTTCTGGCGATGACCTGGACCCTGTCTTCCATCATGACCAGGAGAAAGATCGTATCGGTGTCCTCGATGTCACGGACCCTGTGGGCAAGGCCCGCAATGTCCCCCACGTACGTTTCCCGGGATGCCTTTGCGATTTTGATCCTGATATCATGAATCACATATTCCGTCGAAGATTGTATCAGTTCATTCAGCAGGGAAATTTCCTCCGGCCCCATTTCCCTGGTAATGAAATTTGAGACGATATTCAGGTTTGCGCCTTTTTTCAGCAGGTACGAGGCAGCGGTGAGATCTCTGACGGTTGTGGAAGGAAAAATGAGAGATCCTGTTTCCTCATAAATGCCGAGCATCAGGAGCGTTGCTTCCGCAGGTGACAGTGAAATTTTGTCTTTCTTCAGCATTTCAGTAAAGATTGTGGCTGTTGCTCCTACGGATTCAATTACTTCTTTGTGCCCTGTTATGTCCGAAGGAATGCGGGGGTGGTGGTCATAAATATGCACTGCCAGGCCTTTTTTGTCCAGGATGTCTGCAAATCTTCCGATCCTTCCCGGACTCCTGACGTCAACAAGAATCAGTCTGTCTATGTCGTGGAGATCAATATCCTTGATTTTTCGTATATCCGGAAGACTGTCTGACGTGGAGAGAAAATCGCGAACTTTTTTTTCCTGGGATCCGGGAAATACAAGAAGTGCATCCGGATAATATTTTTTGGCAGCCACGAGAGAGGCGAGGGCATCGAAGTCAGCGTTTACGTGAGTTGTGATGACATCCATGTAGTAATTATAAGGTTCGCGATGGGCGTGTTCAAGCGAGGAACCTATCCGGGCAACTCAAAGGTACAAAGGCACAGAAATATTACTATCATTCTGTGCCTTTGTACCTTGTCTGATTCTAGATGTTCTTCTCGAGAAACAATTTCAGGGAATGGCTCCGCGCCGGATGCCGCAGTTTTCTTAATGCCTTACCCTCAAGCTGACGTATTCTCTCTCTCGTGACCTTGAACTGCTTCCCGACCTCTTCAAGCGTCTGGGAGACGCCGTCTCCTATTCCAAAGCGTTTCTTGATGATTTCAGCTTCTTTTTTTGACAGGGTTCCGATGACCTGCTGTATCTGCGACTTCAGTTCCTGCTGAATAACAGAGTCGAGCGGAATAAGCGATGATTTGTCTTCAATAAAGTCTTCAAGGTGGCTGTCATCATCGATGCCTATCGGGGTTTCGAGTGAAATTGGTTCTTTGCATACTTTCATGATCGACCTGACTTTTTCGAGTGACAGTCCCATTTTTTGAGCAATTTCTTCTGTCTTTGGTTCTCTTCCGAGTCTCTGAACGAGCTGCTTTGAAACCTGGGTAAGCTTGTTGATCGTTTCAATCATATGGACCGGAAGCCTGATCGTTCGTGCCTGATCAGCAAGGGCCCGTGTTATTGCCTGTTTTATCCACCATGTTGCGTATGTACTGAACTTATAGCCCTTTTTGTAGTCGAACTTGTCGACGGCCCTCATCAGGCCGATGTTGCCTTCCTGGATCAGGTCAGACAGGCCGAGTCCTCTTCCGATATATTTTCTGGCGATGCTGATGACGAGTCTTAAATTTGATTCTGTCAGCATCTTTTTTGCAGCAACGATTTCCTGTTCGCTGTTGTGAAGTGACAGGAGCGCACTTTCTACATCACTGCCTTCAAGGCCGAGCTCTGTTTCTATGGTTTTCAGTACTGATTTGAGTCTCTTGATATTGCCGGACAACTCTCTGATTTGTGTATTTTCATTGGAAGACCTTTTTGAACCGTTCTCCCCGTTTCTGCTTTTTAAACTGCTCCGGAGGTTCTGAAGTTCTTTCTGAAAATTGTTTATCTCAAGAGTCACATTCTTATGATACGAAGCGAGGTTTGTAAACTGGACAACAAAACTATCTATGACCTTGTCCTGCAGGTTTAATGAATTGAACCTGTTAACGAGCTTCCCGGTATTTTCCTCCAGCAGGGATGTTAGGGAGGCCTGCGCTTTCTTCTGTTTTTTCTTTGCCGACAGTTGCATCTGGCAGTGAGTACGTTTCTGTGACAGGGCTTTGATAGATCGCATTGTTTTAAAGAAATCGTCTGCAATCATGGTCCTGTCAGAATCGGAAAGGTCACGGAACCGGTTTGTGGCGAGTTTTTCAGCACAGCAGATGTTATGTAATGAAATCCTCTTTTCCTTCAGCAGATCAGCAAGGTTCAACACTCCCTGAATGACAAAGGGAGTTGCAAAAATTATTCTTGCCTCCTTTTCTCTCCCGCTTTCTATCGCTTTTGCAATCTCTATTTCTCCATCTTTTGTGAGGAGGGGGAGCAGTTCCATGTCTTTCAGGTACATTTTAATAGGATCATCTGAAGTATAGTGTACAGCTGGAGAGATGCCTTTGACACCCGGAACGACGTCCTCCATTTCCTCCAGTGTCACATTGCTGTATCTGTGGATGCTGCTATTGGTATGTTCTGCGTAATCTGTTTTCTGCATTTTTTTTGCCTCCTAAGAGATGCAAGATTTTATATCGTTTGAATCGGTTTATTTCAGCAATATCAGCACAGACCTTAAAACCATCGCCTTCAAAAAATTCCATGCTGCCGGCCGTGTAGTCAGGGTCCCATAGGTCCTCCAGAGACTGGAGAATTACTGCCTCTGCAAGATGTTTTATACTCATTTGACGACCCCCCTCAGTAACGCTTGAATTCATTTTCTGCATAATTTAATGGATGATCTGTGACTACATGAAAATCCCTCTCCTGCTTTTCGCTGCACTGAAAAATTCTCTCTGCATATTCCTCCGGGATTCCGGTCATAATGATCGGGCTCTTTAAACGGAGTGAGGTACAGTAGGCATTTCTCAGGAGTTTTAAGCAGCACGGATCTATTTTCGTAATCTCCTTCAATCTTATGACAGCCCGCTTAGTGCTGTATAACGCTTTCATCAGGACCATTTTCAGCTCATCCTCCTGTTCCGCGGTGAGTCTCCCCGAAATAGAGCATATTCCTACCCCGCCAGTTTTTTCATACTGTAAATCAATTTTATTCTCTGTTATCATTGACTGGGCCATCTGTCTGTTTCTGACCGTAAGGATCAGGAAACGAGTACTGTTTTCATTGTTATAAACTCTTGATGATCTTCTGTGTAATGATCTCTTTCAGGAAAAAGTTGTTTTTGTAGATTTCGCATTCATTAAATTTGTTGCCGCAGTAAATAATTGCCGTGTCTATCGTCTTGCTCGTCATGTCAAAGCAGTAGCAGTTCGGAAACGGATTTTTAACAAATGGACATGGACTGTTATTCTTTTTATCTTTCATGGTCTATCCTCTGGTTTTCCTGTTCAGTCAAAGGGTCATACCCTGTAAATGTTATAAATTTCTTTCCTGACCGGACAGGTGCAGGTAAAAGAGTATCCAAACGTCGTCTTGTAATCGCAGTGCAGGTCGTTGCTTCCCGGCGTAACAAAATGGATTTTACCGTCCGCGCAGTCATCAATTTTGCATAAACACCTGGGGTCGCCATCCAGACAGGAAAAACTTCCCTTACATTTTGTCGTGTTACGGACTGTATCGTTACTGATTTTGAATTTCATTTTAATTCAGCTTCTTTTCAAACCAGCCCGTATAGACATTTGATAGTAATACGGACGGTGTTTTGTAATAAGTACATTTGTCATAATTGTTGCTCTTACAATACGAATGCAGCTCAGAATAACTCGGAACATATGGTTTATGGCCTTTCTTGCATATCAGGACTGTCCAGTCAATCCATTCAACCAGTTCAGGACATTTTGAACATTTATCGTTACAAGAATCATTCATTAATTCATGACTATCTGTTTAAACTACCGTTGAACCTTTTGATTGAAGTTTTGCACCTCATTAAGATACATATCCAATATCAAGATGCGTGCCATTTATAATTATCCGGCCTTATGGATACATCCCGGTCGGCAAAGCGGGGGATCTATTACTGACGGGAAGAGAGCACAGCGGTATTGTAAGTCACTATAGCTTATGAAATAAAAGGTATTTCGGGTTACAGTTTATTGATGAAATAAAAAAACCGAATGAAGGAAAAACACCCGGAATTCGGGCTAATACTGCTATTAAATAGAATTATGCATTGCGACATGTCTTAAAACCATGACAGTCAGGAAAGTGCGACATGTCATGGTCGCTTCTACATTATTTCAGGAGATATATTGTATTTTTCCATTTTTCGATAAATAGTTCTAACATTTATTCCAAGAAGACGGGCTGCCTTTGATTTGTTCCATCCTGACCGTTTCAGGGCCATGATGATTTTCGCCGGTTCGCTGTCAGCCTCTTTTTCCTTCAAAGGAGAAGGGGTGTCATTCTTGATTGCAGCTGTATTTTTGGGCAGATGGTCAGCCGTAATCGTGTCCTGCCGGCAAATAATAGCTGCATGCTCAAGGGCGTGCTCCAGCTCCCTGACGTTCCCGGGCCAGTCATAGTTCATAAAAATATTTAATACGTCATCAGAGACTGCCTCTATATTTTTGTTAAATTTGTTATTCAGTTTCTTTAAAAAATGATCGACCATCAGCGGGATATCGTCTTTCCGCTCCCTCAGCGGGGGCAATGCTACCTCAACTACTTTGAGGCGGTAATA
>Ga0209536_100016145_pt1 | contig 10627 bp, 11 predicted proteins | sample DeeMarSeWOR28_12_FD_187461 | JGI IMG/M metagenome (GOLD analysis project Ga0209536, IMG submission 187461) | Marine sediment microbial communities from White Oak River estuary, North Carolina - WOR-2-8_12 (SPAdes) (version 2) | ecosystem: Environmental > Aquatic > Marine > Intertidal zone >...
ATCCATGACGGGCCATTTATTGGGGGCTGCTGGGGGAATTGAAGCGGTGTTTTCCATTCTGACTTTGCATCACGGGGTCATCCCTCCGACGATTAATTTGGATACTCCTGATCCTGAGTGCGATTTAGATTATATTCCGGCCCATGCCAGATCCTGTTCCGTGGATGTGGCCATTTCCAATGCGTTTGGATTTGGCGGTGTCAATGCCTGTTTAGTGTTTCGACGTTGGAGAGGCGAATAGACAGCATTTTCCCTACCCTGTTCAGTCATCCCCGGATATGTTCTTCCCCAGATATCAGAAGAGGTTGCTCAGACCTCGTCTGGGAAAAATATGATACAATCAAACGTCTTAGAAAAAAAGTCCAGAGAACGACCAACATGACTTTCGAGAATTCAACCACTCCGTAGGCCTCGTGACTACTCTTGCGCTTGAAGACCTCCAAGCAAGGTTGGAGTATGTATTTAAGGAACAAGGGTTGCTCTGTGAGGCGCTGACCCATCGTTCATATTCCCAAACTCAACCTCAGGCGCCTAGTCCTCACAATGAGCGATTGGAATTTTTAGGAGATGCGGTGTTGGGACTGGTTGTGAGCGAAAGTATTGCGGCCATCTTCCCGTCTTGTACAGAGGGGGAGCTATCCAAAATCAAGGCTGGATTGATTAGCCGAACCACCCTTGCGAAGGCGGCTGGCCGAATAAGGTTAGGGCAGTGGTTGCGGCTCGGTCGGGGTGAGGAAGTCACCAAAGGACGGGAAAAAAGTTCCCTGTTGGCGAATGCCCTTGAAGCGATCATTGGTGCGGTGTATCTTGATGGAGGGTTAACTGCAGTCAGGGCGTTCATTCAGAAAGTCCTGGCCACGGAATTTTCGGTGTTGCGGAACAGTCCTGTGTCATCCGTGGGATGGGATTCTAAAAGCCGCTTGCAGGAATGGGCGCATAAACAATTTGGAACAAGCCCACAGTATCGACTTCTTCAGGAATCAGGCCCTGATCATCAAAAGGTATTTGCTGTAACCGTGGAAATTCAAGGGAAAATCATGGGACAGGGAGAAGGACGAACGAAAAAAGAAGCCGAACAACGAGCGGCCGCGCAAGCGATTGAACAGGCAAGCCTTGAGGGTTCAGGCGAGCCAAGACATCCGACCAAGAAATCAACAGATTAGCCATGGAGGAAAAATTATGAGGGTAGTGTTGCAGCCACTGACTTTAGCAAGCGTCCTGCGTCAGCTCATGATCGTGATCGGGATATTCACCATTGTCAGCGTAAGTGGTCATCTAGTGGCCACACGGGCGGTCGCGGCTGAACCATCGAATGGCGAAGCCAAAGCTCCCCACGTTCTTATCAAAACGAAGTTTGGAAATATGGATATCGTGTTATTTCCAGACTTAGCACCCAAGCATGTCGAAAGTTTTCTCAAATTAGCCAAGTCGGGATTTTATAACGGGACCATCTTCCATCGGATCATTCCTGGATTCATGATTCAAGGAGGAGATCCGTTGACCAAAGACCCGGCCAACCGAAGCCGGTATGGAACCGGTGGCCCTGGATATACTGTGCCCGCAGAATTTAACAAGGTCGCTCACGAAAAAGGCATTCTTTCCGCAGCGCGGACTGCGGATCCCAATAGCGCCGGGTCGCAGTTTTTTATCATGGTGGATAAGGCTCCTCATTTGGATGGACAGTACACCGTCTTTGGTGAAATTGTGAAAGGCGTAGATGTGGCCGAGACGATTGTGAGCCAGCCTCGCGACCTAAAGGATAATCCCCTGGAGCGTATTGAAATGACGATAGAGGTCATTCAATAGCCTGCTAAAAATTTGCCGGGAATGTTGGGTTGGCTAAGGGCGTAGATCAGCCAACTTGTTCGGGCGAGGGGTGTTCGGGTGCGTAATCAAACCCACTGGGAATGATGATGCGCCCGCCAGCCCCGGTTTGGCGGGCCAGTTGTTCTGCCACATCGGGATGGCGTTCCCGGATATAGCCGAGTAATCCATGTAAAAATCGATGGGAGCGAAGGCCTGAGCCGCTAAATTCTTGAACAAAGGCGTGGGCCCGGTCCAACACAGTGGTGACCAAAGAGGGGTCTAATGGTTGGCGCTCTCCAAAGACCTTAAATTCCTTCCGTAATTCTTCTCCAAACGCTGGTAATCCTGAGTCGGGTATGTGGATCAGGCTAAAACTGCGCCGAAGGCTTTGGATCCCTTCCAACACCTCGGCGTCTTGGGCATCCCGACGATCTTGAAAAAATCGATAGGCCAGGGCCTCAAACACATAAAATATTTCCGTTGCCCGTTCCCCGCCGAGATCCAACAATTGCCGATAGAACGCTCGGCGCTCAAGTTCAAACTGGCTCCCCACGCGTTTTTGCTGGTAGTCATCATTGGCTTCGAGAAAGACGCAGGACGTGGGACAACTGATATTCGTGATGCGATTGGTGCCGCAACACTGGCTGCAAATCATTCCTCCGAGTGCGGGACAAGCCCGTTTGCCTTTTCGTTGATGACAGTAAAGGCACTTACTCATTCGTCCCCTCTTTCTTAAACAAGTTCATGCCATAGTCAGACCAGGTCCGCTTTTTTTTGTTTGGGTTATCATTCGATGGTCGTTCCAGGCCATTAATCTCCGCCCCGTTTGCATATAGATAGGGGACCATGATGACATGATTCACCCGGTCGACTCCGATCCCCGAAGGCGACAACAAAAACTCGGCGATTACCTCTTTTTTGTGATTGGTCCGAATGCGCCAGACTTTCCCTGCCGTGAAATCAGACACATACATGGTGCCATATTTGTCGAAATCAACACCGTCTAAATTATAGAACCCGCCCGTAAAAAATGAATTGGCAAACAGCTCCTGAATGGTTCCGGTTTCATCAATCTCGAAAATTTTTCCATCCTCCCAACCCACACCGACCACATGGCCATTTCTGGGATGAACGGCCAGCCCGTGCGGATGAGACAAGCCGGCATGCTGGGCAAATATTGTCACAGCATGATCGTGCTTGGGGTCAATCTGATAAATGGTATTGGAATTGGAATCAGAGACGTATAACCGGCCTTGAGAATCGGCTGCCAGGCCGGTGAGTGATTGACTGTGAAACTGTGTAAAGGGAATGGTGTGGAGGGACTGTCCGGTTTCTTTGTCAAATCCTCGCACCACGTCCAGGTCAGCCACATATAAGACAGAACCCACAATGGCCATCCCGTTGGGAGAATTGAGTGTGACCGATTGTTTACCACCTTGGATAAAATGGAGATCGATGATCTTTCCCTCATGAGTGACCTTACTGATAAAGCCTGCATTTTCCCGTGTCCCCGGGTCGCCGTTCGCATTGGCGATGAAATACACTTGCCCTTGATCGGCAATCATGCTTTGCGGGGAAGCTAAATTAGCCACTTGATCGGCGTGGACCGAAGACCACCCCAGCACCAAACAGCTGGTGAGTATCACGATCCTTAAAGAGGGAGAAAGACATTGTAGTGTCATGGGCTTAACCGAACTTTCGCTGAGACGATGAGGACGATCAGGGTTACAAGGGATGTCATGAAGGAAAAGCTTACGTAGTCATGGTAAGTGACGTTTTTGTAGGGTGTCAAGGAAGGGGGCTTGAAGGGTGATGAAGCCCTTCCGTTGACGAAGTTTTTCTCTGCCTGATATCGTAAACCTCCTTAAGCACTGCGTAACCATTTCCAGGTAAGGGATTCCAAGTGCCCGCACAAATCATTGATGGCAAAGCGCTGGCTCAGACGATTCGAGAGGGCATTGCTGAAGAAGTCAGCCTTCTCGAAAAAGACACGGGAATCAAGCCCGGCTTAGCGGCAATTTTGGTGGGAGATGATCCGGCCTCAGCCGTCTACGTAAAGAATAAGAAAATCGCTTGTGAAAAAGCCGGGCTCTACCCCGAGGAACATCGTCTGCCAGCTTCAACCACCCAAGAGGCATTATTGAAGTTGATCCGGCAATTAAACGTCGATCCGCGTATTCATGGCATTCTGGTCCAGCTCCCCCTCCCTCCGGGCATTGACAGTCAAGCGATTTTGCAGGCTGTCACCCCTGAAAAAGATGTCGACGGCTTCCATCCGGTCAATGTCGGGCGTCTGGTTGGAGGGGAACCGGTGTTTATTCCCTGTACCCCTAAGGGGGTGATTCAGATGATTGATTCGACCGGACAAGACATTGCCGGAAAACAAGCGGTGGTGATTGGGCGAAGTAATATCGTGGGAAAACCCGTGGCCATGTTGCTCTTACATCGGCATGCTACCGTCACCATCTGTCATTCGCGTACTAAAGATCTTCCCGGTGTGGCTCGTGAGGCCGACATTCTGATTGCGGCCATCGGGAAACCCCTGTTTGTCACCGCAGACATGGTGAAAGAGGGAGCAGTTGTCATTGATGTGGGCATTAATCGGTTGGCCGATGGGAAGTTAGTCGGAGATGTGGATTTTGACCGGGTGAAGGAGCGAGCGGGATGGATCACTCCGGTTCCCGGTGGGGTAGGTCCGATGACGATCGCCATGCTTCTGCAAAACACGTTAGAGTCAGCCAAACGGGCTGCTGGGAAATAACGCTCACGTTACAGAATTTGGCAAACATGACGATTCCGGAATTTCAACAATATAAGAAGCAGGGCAAAAAGTTAACGGTCGTGACCGCCTACGATGCGCTGTTCACGCGGATCGTGGAGCAAGCCGGGCTTGACGTCATTCTTGTTGGCGATTCTCTTGGCATGGTTGTACAAGGCAAGCCCAGCACCTTATCCGTGACCATGGAAGACATGCTCTATCATACGCGGTTGGTGGCCCAGGCAGCCAAACGGGCGCTGGTGATTGGAGACATGCCGTTTATGTCCTACCAGGCGAGTGTGGAAGACGCCGTGCGGAATGCGGGCCGATTTCTGCAAGCGGGGGCCGCTGCGGTGAAAATAGAGGGCGGAGCGCCGGTGATCGATCGGGTGGAGGCCATGACTCGTTTTGGCATTCCGGTCATGGGTCATCTGGGCATGACACCGCAGTCGGTCAATCAATCGGGCGGGTATACGGTCAAGGGAAAAGCCAGGGAAGAAGCGGAAGCTATTGTGAGCGATGCGAAGGCCTTGGAAGCTGCCGGAGCGTTTGCGGTGGTCCTGGAATGTATGCCGGCTGGCTTGGCGCAACGCATTACCGAAGCCCTTTCGATTCCGACCATCGGGATTGGAGCCGGGCAGGGGTGTGATGGGCAGGTGTTGGTGCTCTATGATCTGTTAGGCCTCTTCGATGATTTCGTCCCGAAATTCGTCAAGCCCTATGCTCATCTGAAGGCGGATGCCCTGCAGGCGCTCCGGCGGTATAAAGAAGAAATTGAATGCGGGAAATTCCCAACCGACGCTGAAAGCTATCATTAATAAGACCCTCACGCCCTCGGCACCACGATCTCTGGGCTGTACGTTTTTCGCACACTGCACATTCAATTGTTTCAAGCCAACCGTAGTCTATAAACCTCGAAGATTCCTGGTCGTTTCTGTTGATCGTCCTCCTCGGGCATCAATCCTGTCTTTGTCAATTCATGCAATCCCGATCTCCCAATCAAGGATTCCCCAATTTTTCACAACCAAGAGGAATGGTCAAAACGATCAGCCAAAGAATGCCAACGATTTGACTTAATTCCTCAAATGACCAAGAATCCTTCCACAGCCATTTTAGAGTGTTCATTTGAGACATGGTGTCCTCTTGTTAGGCCTTTGTGCATTCCCAGTCCGGTAGACGATCTGTGACCCCGTTTTAAGCAGATGTTGTGTAAATCGTTGGATAGCCAGCCATTGCATGCGCTGGAGTTTCCATCCCTTTGGCAAGAATTCCCAAGGCGTGATTAATTAGAGCTCCGCATCTTATTTGGATGAGTTTAATTATTGTTAGCCCGTAGGTTCGGAAGCACATTGTTTGGAGACTAGTGCTTGCATTACAGCATGATGCCAACTTTGGAAGAGCAGGAGAACTAATGCCGTCAATGTTACTATGCCATGATCGCATGTTTAAGGGGGTACTTGGTGATGAGGTCTTCAAGGGGGGAATCGGAACCAGGAAGGCTGATCATACTTAAACTTTTGGTTTTAGGAAGCCAGCGGCAAGCTGCGCTACTCGGTTTCCTCTACTTGTCGGACTTGTGTGGCCCCTGAACTCCATCGATAGGCAACCGGTTAATGATCTTAACTAAGGAGATTCTGTTTATGTCTAGCATGGGCAAAGCAACCAGGAAAGCCGAGGATAATATTCTTTCCGATTTAGGCCCTCTGTATCATAATTATTCGTTTTTTGGGGTGAACAATGATCAGTTGCCAGGTATCTATGAATTAAACCAGCAAGCAAAAGCCCCGATTATCATCGCCTATATTGCGTATGCGATTGCTAAGTCTAAAAAAAATGCAGAAGACCGTGTTTCTCTGACAGAGCTGTTTTGTGCAGATGGGTTTTACGCCATGGTTGCCTCAAGACTGGGATGCAACAGAAGCATTGGCATCGATAATGATAAGGATAAGCACTTTGAGAATGCCAATTTAATAGCCGATCGCCTGAATCTTCCTGGCCTAGAATTTAAGAAAGAAGAGATCACCCCACATTCAAAATTCTTTTCAACAGATATTGTTGTGAATGTGGGTGGGCTTTATCATGTCGATGCCCCCGAGAAAATCTTAGAACTGTCTTGTGGGATGGCCAATAATTACTTAATAGTTCAGAGCGTTGTTTCTTTAGCAACAGAACGTGAGGATTATTTTGAAGCTCCGGCTCCCGGTTGGACCTGGGGAAACCGATATAGCAGAAAATCGTTTGATAAAATGATAAGAAAAATTTGCCCCAAAATCATCGATCAGCATTTCAATGAACTGGAAGGAAATAATAGACTGGAAGACAGAGGAAGTGTCTATTATTTAATAGAAAAATAGGGCTAGGTCATCAAAGCGCCTAAAATGGATTCTTTGAGTTGGGCGGAATTTTGAGGGAAGGCCTTCTAATTTTTTCTTCTTCTACGTCTCTTTGGAATATTCCTGTGGGAAGAAGTCTAGACGTTGAAAAGCCGAGCCCGGGCCCTGCTCCTGGCTGGATCTAGTGTTGATCTGACCGAAGAAATCGTCCTTACCCTCCTCCTTCATCTGAGCTTTTTTCACTTCAGTTCCATAACGAAAAACTCTACCGACCGCTTCGAGCCGATGTCGGAAGTGCTGTGGGTTTCTGGCTGAATCATTGCAGGTCTGCAATAAGCGGTTACATTTGAGATCCGCGAGAAGGTCCCGGTTTCCACTCCATTTCGGCTATGAGGAAATATGGTCGCGGACATGAAGGAACGGAGCAAGCCGGACGTGCGAAACGCATGCTTGCCACGGCATGGCATTCCTTGTATGCTCCTGCCTAAATTGGGGATTTTTCAGGATAAAGGATGAGTCTGATGGAGCTGCCAGAAGATATTCAACAGTGCCGGCAAGAGATCGATCGACTGGATGATGAAATTCTTAAAATATTGAATGAGCGTTCCCAATATGTCATCCAAATCGGGCATCTGAAAAAACAACAGGATTCTTCCGCCCATCTTCACACGCCTGGACGGGAAGTGGCGATTGTAGACCGGTTGATGCGAAAAAATCCTGGTCCGTTTCCCAGTGAAGCCCTTCGTCATGTCTATCGGGAAATTATGTCGGCATCTCTTTCTTTGGAAGGAACCCAAACAGTCGCCTATTTAGGTCCTCCAGCCACGTTCACCCATCTGGCTGCCATGCGGAAATTCGGGGGATCGGCCGACTATGTGTCGGTCAATAGCATTAAGGATGTGTTTGATGAAGTGGAACGGGGACGTATGCGTTTCGGGGTGGTCCCCATAGAAAATTCGACGGAAGGGGTGGTTAATCATACGTTAGATTTGTTCGTGGATTCGCCGTTGTTGATTTATGGTGAGGTGATGCTGGAAATCTCTCATCACTTTCTCTCGAAGGCGCAAAGGCTTGAAGAGATCAAGACGGTCTATTCTCATCCGCATGCCATTGCCCAATGCCGGAACTGGTTGGAAACCAATTTGCCATCTGTGAATTTGGCGGAAGAGCCCAGTACGGCTCGGGCTGCCGAGCGGTGCGTGAATGATCCAACCGCCGGGGCCATTGCCTCCGAATTGGCTGCTCAGTTGTATGGTTTGAACATTCTGCGATCCCGGATTGAAGATAATATCCATAACTTCACCAGGTTCCTCATTTTATCGCAACGGGGAGCCGAACGAACCGGCCGCGATAAAACCTCTATTATTGTCTCGGCCAAAGACCGCGTCGGGGCCTTATATGACCTGATCCGCCCGTTTTCTTCATACGGTATTAACATGACCAAAATTGAATCACGACCCACCAGGCGAAAAGTGTGGGAGTATTTGTTTTTTATGGATCTGGAAGGTCACCAGGAAGATGATCGGGTCAAGAAGGCGTTGGAGGAAGTGAAAACCCGTTGTTTGTTTATGAAGGTCCTTGGGTCATATCCAGCCCACCAGTAGGCACTGACGCAGTGTGGATAGCCACGGGTTTATAGAGGAATGGGGAATGGGTCTGTGCAGAAGAAAGACATATGAGGGAGATGTGCGTTTCCTCGCTTCGCCTGAATAACCACAAGAAGAAGAGTACGAACTCATGCCATTGCGTGTTCATCCCACGATAGCCTCCTTAACTCCCTATTCTCCAGGTAAGCCCTTGGCCGAACTGGAGCGGGAATTGGGCATTAGCCAGGCGATTAAACTGGCTTCCAACGAAAATCCTTGGGGTCCATCGCCCATGGCGCTGCAGGTTCTCGAAGGCGCCTCGGCGTCGCTTCACCGCTATCCTGATGGCGGGGCTCATTATCTTCGTCAAGCATTGGCCGAGCGGTTGAAGGTCCCTGCCGATCAGGTTCTGGTGGGAAATGGATCGGATGAAATCATCAGTCTCTTAGTCCGTGCTTTTCTCTCTCCGGGAGATGAAGCGGTGATGGCCGATCTCACCTTTGTGATGTACAAATTATCTGTGTTGGGAGGGCATGGCGTTCCGGTAGAAGTGCCCTTGAAAAATTGGGTCCATGATGTGGCTGCCATGGTTGACGCGGTTACCGACCGGACACGGCTCTTTTTTCTCTGCAATCCGAATAACCCAACTGGCACCATGCTGACGGCAAAGGACATAGACGGGTTCCTCTCCCGGCTTCCCGATCATGTAGTTGTGGTGTTTGATGAGGCGTACTATGAATATGTGCGGCATCCGGAGTTTCCTGATAGCTTGAAGTATGTTCTCGAGGGGCGGCCGGTGGTGGTGCTTCGAACCTTCTCGAAAATTTATGGACTGGCAGGATTGCGCGTGGGGTATGGGTGCACGACCAAAGAAATCGCGGGGTATGTGAATCGGGTCCGTCCACCCTTCAACGTGAATAGTTTAGCTCAAGAAGCCGCGCGAGCGGCGCTTTCCGATGACGATCATGTGGCAAAAAGCCGAGGGATGAATGAAGCTGAAATGACCTTTCTGGAGAAAAGGCTGACAACCATGGGGTTAGAGCCCGTTCCCAGTCAGGCCAACTTTCTGTATTTTAATTCGGGCATTGACGGAAAACGTGTATATGAGGCGTTGCTTCGGGAAGGCGTGATTGTTCGGCATATCCGCGGGTCGATGATTCGGGTGACTATTGGGCAACCTGCTGAAAATCGCCGTTTTCTCGAATCGCTGGTCCGAGTGCTTTCCACCGTGTCGTAGTTCAAGGATGGTAAGAACGCCATGATCATTGTGTTAAAGCCCGAAGCCACTGAGCAGGATATTGAACACCTGATTGACCGCCTCCGTGCCTTAGGTCTAAAAACGCAAATTACCAAGGGAGAAGAACGAACCATTGTTGGGGTGCTCGGCGATGATCGGGTGCTACAAGGACAGCCCTTGACCGTATTCCCCGGGGTGGAAAGTGTGACCCCGATTCTGGCTCCTTGGAAATTAGTAAGCCGGGAATTTCAAAAACACGATTCTGTGATCGACGTGGCCGGGGTGAAAATTGGAGGAAGCCGGATTGCGATTATGGCCGGTCCCTGTGCAGTGGAAAAACTGGAAATCACCGTGGGAATCGCTCAGGACGTGGCAAAGGCTGGCGCCACCATCTTGCGCGGCGGGGCGTATAAGCCTCGAACGTCGCCCTATTCGTTTCAGGGGTTGGGACAGGAAGGGTTGGAATTTTTAGCTGAGGCCAGACGACAAACAGGTCTTCCGGTGGTTAGTGAAATTTTGGATGCCCGTGATCTCGGGCATTTCTTGGAAAAAGCGGATGTGATCCAAATTGGCGCCAGGAATATGCAGAATTTTGAATTGTTAAAAGAGGTTGGTGCCTATGACAAACCGGTCTTGCTGAAGCGCGGGCTGTCCGCCACGATTAAAGAGTTGCTTCTGTCAGCGGAATATATTATGTCCCGTGGCAATCGGAACGTGATGCTGTGTGAACGCGGGATTCGTACCTTTGAGACGCAATATCGCAATACACTCGATTTGAGTGCGGTGCCGACCTTGAAGGAAATGACCCACCTGCCGGTTATCGTGGACCCGAGTCACGCGACGGGTAATTGGAAACTCGTGGCTCCCATGGCCAAAGCTGCGATCGCGGCGGGGGCTGACGGCTTGT
>Ga0209536_100016146_pt1 | contig 10626 bp, 6 predicted proteins | sample DeeMarSeWOR28_12_FD_187461 | JGI IMG/M metagenome (GOLD analysis project Ga0209536, IMG submission 187461) | Marine sediment microbial communities from White Oak River estuary, North Carolina - WOR-2-8_12 (SPAdes) (version 2) | ecosystem: Environmental > Aquatic > Marine > Intertidal zone >...
GGCCGCTGACGGGGCCGATCGCATGCAACTCAGGGCCTACTACACGACGATGCCGGACGGGACGGTCAAGCAGATCAACCCGTTCACCGGCACTGAGGTCTGGGCCGTGGCCGGTCGGACCAAGCGGCCGATCACCAACGAGCGGGCTGCAGAGCCGGCGCCCATCGAACGGCACGACCCCGAGGACTACTGCAGTTTTTGCCAGATCCGCGCCATGGAGGTTGCACCGGAGAAGGCGCGCCTGGTACGGCAGGCTGATCAGTGGGTCCGCATGGAACGCGTCCCTCCCGACGCGCTGCAGCAGACAACGGCGGAGTTCCGCCGCATCGGCAACCTGTTCGAGATCGTGACGCTGGACTACTGGCGGAAAAACTACGCCTACCGGATGGCGCCGGCCAGCGTGCGATGGAAGGAGGAATACCTAGCCCGTCCCGAGGGGCTTCAGCACATCGTGGACATCGTCCACTACAAGCTCCGGCAGGAAGGGCGGACCGAGGCCCAGATCGAATCCATGACGGTGGCAGAGAAGCTGGCCGTTGCCGACGCCTTCTTCGGGGGATCCCACGAGCAGATCGTTGCGCGCCGCCATTTCAAAGCCGACGCGAAGACCACCGCCGATCTCTATTCCTCTGGTGAGATGAGCTCCGAGGAGCACTACCGCTACTTCGCCATGACCATCGATGCGATGAGCGAGATCGTCCAGGCGAACCACTACGTGCGCTACGTGAGCGTGTTCCAGAACTGGCTGCGGCCGGCAGGTGCATCCTTCGACCACCTGCACAAGCAACTGGTGGCTCTGGACGAATGGGGGTCATCGATCTCGAGTCAGATCAAGATGCTCCGTGACGACCCCAACGCGTTCAACGACCTCACCGCAAACTTCTCGATGCATCACAACCTGCTGTTTGCCGAGAACGACCACGCGATTGCCGTCGCCGGTATCGGGCACCGCTATCCCACGCTGGAGATCTTCTCGCGCTCGCAGAGCGGCCGCCCCCAGGAGCACACCCCGGAGGAGGTCCGCGGCGTCAGCGATCTGGTGCATGCTATGCACGCGGCCATGGGGGGGCGCATCTCCTGCAATGAGGAGTGGTACTACACGCCAGTCGATGCGGTGTACAAGATGCCGTGGCACGTGTTGATCAAGTGGCGTATCAACGTCCCGGCAGGCTTTGAGGGAGGGACGAGCATCTTCATCAATCCGATGACGCCGATCGAGCTCAGGGACAGAATGGTGCCGCGGCTGTACGCCCTCCGGGACGAGCGGAAGATCACCTGGCTGCGTATCGCCGAAGAGTGCCGTGTCGATCCCAACCCGTTGAAGTATTATCTCCGGTAGCCTCCGCAGTGCCCGACCGCCGGAGAGCTCCGCAGCCGCCTCGGTACAATCTCCCAACCGGACCTCACACCATCGCATGATACGTGTCGCCTCACTCTCGCTCCAGTTCGGGGAGCGCATCCTGTTTCGCGATGCGCATCTGCACATCGGTGCACGGGATCGGATCGGACTGGTCGGAGCCAACGGCGCAGGGAAGACAACGCTCCTGCGGATCATCGCCGGCGATGTGCGACCGGATACGGGCGCGGTGGTGCGTGCACGGCACGCCTCGGCCGGGTATCTGCCGCAGGAAGGGATCTCCCTGGCAGATCGTTCGCTCCTGGAGGAGGCCGAATCGGTCTTTGCCGAGGATCTTGCCCTGGAGGAGCGCATCGGTGAGCTGCAAGAGGCACTTGCGCTCTCGATCCCCGGAAGCGAAGACCATGAGGATCTGCTGGAGGTGCTGGGAGAGCTCCAGCACCGGCTGGAGCTCTCGGATGCCTTCCGCCGGAGCTCACTGATTGAGAAAGTGCTGGCGGGTCTCGGATTTGCCCGGACTGATCTCGCCCGGCGCACCGGCGAGTTCAGCGGGGGGTGGCAGATGCGCGTCGCGCTTGCAAAGCTTCTTCTGCGGGAGCCTTCCCTGCTGCTATTGGATGAGCCGACCAACCACCTTGACATCGACTCCCTGGAGTGGCTTGAGGACTACCTCCGTTCCTACCGGGGGGCGATGATGCTTGTCTCCCACGACCGCCGGTTTCTGGACACGATGACCACGCGGACGGTTGAGGTGCGCGCGGGCGCGATGACCGAGTTTGCGGGCAACTACAGTGCCTACATCGTTGCACGAGAGCGGAACCAGGAGCAGCTCCTGGCTGCCTGGAAGCAGCAGCAACAGGAGATCCGCGAGACCGAGCGCTTCATCGAGCGCTTCCGATATAAGGCGACCAAGGCACGTCAGGTTCAGAGCAGGATCAAGCAGCTGCAGAAGCTTGAGCGCATCGAGCTGGATGACCGGGATGCATCAATCCGCTTTGCGTTTCCGCCCTCCCCTCCCTCGGGGAGTGTGCTGCTCCGGGTGCGGGCGGTCCGGAAGAGCTACGGGACGCTACCGGTGTTGCACAGCGTAAACCTCGATATCGATCGCGGTGACAGAATCGCGGTGGTGGGCGTCAACGGGGCAGGCAAGTCGACGCTCGCCCGGGTGCTCGCCGGCGAGGAGCCGGCCGACGAGGGGGAGCGCCAGGAGGGCCATGGGGTCCGGCTCGCCTACTTTGCCCAGGACCAGGCCGAGGAGCTTTCGCCGGAGGCGACGGCACTGGAGATCCTTGAGCGTTCTGCCCGGGCTGAACTGCGCCCCCTGCTGCGCACCATCCTGGGGTCGTTCCTCTTCCGGGGAGATGATGTGTTCAAGCAGGTGGCGGTCCTCTCCGGCGGGGAGCGCAGCCGACTGGCACTGGCCAGAATGCTTGTCCAGCCGGCCAATCTCCTTGTCATGGATGAGCCGACGAACCACCTTGACATGCACTCGAAGGAGATCCTGAAGAACGCGCTCAAAGAGTTCGATGGCACGTTCATCATCGTCTCGCATGATCGGGATTTTCTCGACGCTCTTGTCACGCGCGTTGTGGAAGTGGATCGGGGAACGGTCCGGGTGTTTCCCGGCAGTGTCAGCGAGTATCTCGAGCGAAAGCACCGGGAGCGCCAGGAACAGGTCCTGGAACGCGCGGCGCGGCCCTCGGCCACCCGGGAGCGGAAGCGACAGCAGGCGGAGCAGCGTCAAGAGCACTATCGTGCGGCGAAGCCGTTGCGCGATCGGCTTGCGGTACTGGAGGCCGAGATTGAGCTTCGCGAGGATCGGAAGGCAGAGTGCGAGATTGCAATGAGCGACCCGGCGCTCTATGCCGATCCCGAGCAGATCCGTGAGGTCGCCGCAGAGTTCAAGCATCTGCAGGAGGCGCTCACGCGGAACTACGAGGAGTGGAGCGAGCTGATCACGGCGCTGGAGCGTCTGGAGCGAGCGCGCGAACAAGCTGGGGAGCAGTAGTGGAGCGGAACCAGGAGTTGCGCCTGTGCATCGAGACGGTGGCAAGTGACGGACGCGCCGTGGCGCGCGCGGATCGCTATGTCGTGTTTGTCGATGGCGGTACCACCGGGGATCTTCTCGACGTCCGGATCCGGCGCGTTCGCCGACGCTACGCGGAGGCAGAGATCCTGGCTCTCGTGAAGCCCGGGCCGGAGCGGAGCGCACCGCGCTGCCCGTACGCGGGCCTGTGCGGGGGATGTCAGTGGCAGCACATTGACTATCGCGCGCAGCTCGAGCTGAAACGTCAGCACGTGGTGGACGCTCTGGAGCGAATCGGTGGATTCGAGCATCCGACGGTGGATCCGGTCGTCGGGATGAGTGATCCCTACTATTACCGCAACAAGATGGAGTTTTCCTTTGGCGACCGGTGGATGGAGCGTGCGGAGCTGGAGTCGGTCCGGGAGGAGCAGCCCGCCAGCGGCGAGCGCTTCGCCCTCGGGCTTCATATCCCGCAGCGATTCGACAAGGTGCTGGATGTCGAGGAGTGCTACCTGCAGTCGGAGCAGAGCACGAGGATCGTCAACCTGGTTCGCTCCTTTGCGCGGGAGCGTGCCCTCCCGGCCTACTCGACCGTTCGTCACCAGGGGTATCTCCGCAATCTCGTCATCCGCCAGAGCCGGCACGCCGCCGAGCTGATGGTGAACATCGTGACCTCGGAGGATCGACCGGAGGTGATGGGTGAGTTGCGTGCGGTGCTGCTTGAGGGTGTTCCCGAGATTACCACCATCTGCAACAACATTACCACGCGGAAGTCCCAGGTCGCCTTGGGTGAGCAGGAGCGTGTCGTGTACGGGCCGGGCTTCATCACCGAACGGCTCGGGAGGTGGCAGTTCCGCATCAGCGCGAACTCCTTCTTCCAGACCAATACACTGCAGACGGAGCTCCTCTACGAAGCGGTGCGCCGCGCCGCGCAGGCCACCCCGGCCGAGACCGTCTACGACCTCTACTCGGGGACCGGCACGATCGCCATTGTGCTCGCGGCCGATGCGCGCTCGGTGGTCGGCATAGAATCCTCCAGCGCGGCCATCGAAGATGCTCTCGGCAATGCCTCCCTCAACGGCATCAACAACTGCACGTTTATCGCAGGCGATCTGGCGGAGAAGTTCACACGCCAGACCGACTGGATGGCCCAGCTCGGCCTTCCCGATGTGGTGGTACTGGATCCTCCCCGTGCCGGGGTGCACCAGAAGGTTCTGGCGGAGCTGGAGCGGATCGGTCCGCGGCGGATCCTCTATGTCAGCTGCAACCCCGCCACCCAGGCCCGGGACCTGCAGCTGCTCTGCGCCCGGGGTCGCTACCGTATCGAGCAGCTCCAGCCTTTTGACATGTTCCCCCATACGCGTCACGTCGAGAACATCGCCACACTCCAGAAAGCCTCAAAAAACCCCTTGAATTAAAGGTATCACGAGATTTCGCAGAAACTTGCTCTACATCATTGATTCTTGATGGCGGGCCGAATATGTTGGCCCCATTAATGACTGGCCTTTGGTGTGCAGGGCATGGGAGGATTCTACAGGACGGGGTGTTGGCTGACGGTGGCTCTTCTTGCCCTCCAGTCGGAGGCCGGGGCGAAGGAGATCACAGCGGTGCGCGTCGAGCAGCCGCCTGTGATCGATGGCAGGCTCACCGAGAGCCTCTGGCAGCAGGCCGGTGCGGTCTTGGACTTCACGCAGTTTGACCCCATCGAAGGTGCGCTCCCCAGTGAACTGACCTCGGTCCGGATCCTCTACACAGACCGCGCGCTCTATGTCGGTGTCATCTGCTACGATTCGCGCCCGCAGGGAATCGTCCGGCAGCTCACGCGCCGTGACCGGTCGAGTGAGGCGGACCGTTTCACGGTCATGATTGACTCCTTTCGTGACCGGCACTCCGCGTTCGTCTTTTCTGCAAATGTCTCCGGTGTGCAGAGCGATGGGATCCTCTCGCAGGCCGGCATGGTCTATGAAGACACCTGGGATGCGGTGTGGCGCGTCCAGACGCGAGTCTATCGTGACGGCTGGTCGGCTGAGTTCGAAATCCCCTTCCACGAGCTTCGCTTCGCGGCCCAGGAGGCAGGGGAACACGATTGGGGAATCAACTTCCGGCGCTACATCAGTCGGAAGCACGAGATTACCGAGTGGGTGATGGTGCCCCGCAGCGAACAGCTCCAGATCCCGTTCTGGGGTACGCTGCGGGGAGTGAGGGGCATTCGCCCACCCCTCCATCTCACTGTCGTCCCCTACGTATCGGGTTCAGCCGAGGCCCTGCAACAGGCGGTCGAAGAGTCGCCGAGCTGGCACGGGCAGGCAGGCCTGGATCTGAAGTACGGACTCACAAACAACTTCACGCTTGATGCGACGATCAACCCCGACTTCGGTCAGGTGGAGGTCGACCGCGCGGTGCTCAACCTGACAGTTTTTGAGACGCTTTTTCCCGAGAGGCGACCCTTCTTCGTGGAGGGAGCGCAGTTTTTCAGCTTCGGGGCGAGCGTGGACAATTCGCCTCTTCCCCTTTTCTTCTCCCGCAGGATCGGGAAGCAGCCAGCCGGGGCATCGTCGGTTCTCCCCCCCGCCAGGGGCGCGGTGGTGTCCAACCCGCAGCAGACCACAATCCTCGGCGCACTGAAGCTCTCGGGCCGCTCATCCGGCGGAACGGCTCTCGGTGTGGTCAGTGCGCTCACCGACCGGGAGGTGGCCACCGTGCGAGACTCCACCGGGGCACGGCAGACGATCAGAACGGAGCCGCGCGGGAGCTACAGTGTTGCGCGGGTGCGCCAGGATTTTTCCGATGGCTCGTGGATTGGCATGATCGGGACGCTTGCCGCGCGCGAGTCCACGGTGCCGGCACTGGCCGGTGGTCTCGACTGGAATCTGCGCCTCGGCACCGGCACGCACTCCCTTGACGGATACCTGGCCGCGGCGCGCCCCTCGCTGGAGACCATACCTCGTGTGGGCGTCTCGGGACGGCTGCTCTTCTCACGCGTCTCTGCCGAGCACTGGTTCTACGCAGCCTCCTACGACGCGGCCAGCCGCACCTTCGACATCAATGATCTGGGCTACTTTGCCAGGCCGCGCGACCAGGGGGGGTATCTGCAGCTGCTCTACCGAGAAAACAGCGCACCCGGGCCGTTCTTGCGCTACGGCTTCTCGCTGGTTCCGGAGGCGCGCTGGAACTGGGATAACATTGCGACGCACCGCGAGACCGGGCTCCGCAGCTCGGCGGAATTCCGGAACTTCTGGCTCCTGGATCTGAACTACAGCTACCGCCATCCCGCCTACGACGACGCGGAATCCGGGATCATCGGCACCTACCGCCGTCCTGCCGGCCACACCATCTACATCGGTCTGGCCAGCGATCCGCGCGCCTGGCTGGCAGGAGACCTCTTACTGGCGGCGACCCCCGATGTTCGCGGCAAGAGTGCCTACCAGGCGTTTCTGGGAGCGACGATGCGGCCGGCAGCCTGGGTCGAGCTGATGCCGTGGGTGGGTTACCAGCGGGTGCGCTTCGAGGAGACGGGCGTCTTCGTGGGTGGCGGCATTCTCACGACGGAAGTGGGCGGGCAGCGCCACAGCGTCTTCGGTGACCGGGATCTTGACGAGCTGGACCTCTCGTTCCGGGGCATCATCACATTCACCCGCTCGCTCTCGCTCCAATTCACAACGCAGGTGCTCATGGCCAGGGGGACCTACCGCAACTATCGTCGCCTGGTTGATGCGACCACCTTTGCCCCGGAAGCGATTCCGGAGGGCCAGTACGACTTCAACACCACGACCTTCAATGCCAACGTGCTCCTGCGCTGGGAATACCTGCCCGGCAGCACGGCCTACCTGGTCTGGACGCAGGAGCGGTATGGGGACAGCGGTGTGTATGGTAGCGGCTTCGCCGATCGCTTCAAGGACACCTTTGCCCTGCCACACGACGACGTCGTGCTGCTGAAGGTCAGCTACTGGCTCTCCTTCTGAGGCGCGACCAGCCGCGCGAGGAACCCCGTCAGCTGTGCACGATAGAACTCTCCCCCGGCATCCCACATGTTGTCATGCCGGGCGTGGGGGACGAGCAGCAGCTGCCGCGGCTCGGTGGCGGCATCGAAGAGCTGCCGGGAGTAACGGTGCCCGATCAAGGAATCATCGGTGCCATGCGTGATCAGCACCGGTGCGCGGAGCTGGGCGATGGCTGTCAGCGGGGAGACCCACGCAGCCTTGAAATGAGCCAGCCGCTCGGAGCGTCGGATCACCACGTTCCGCAGATAGTGGAAGGGGAGCTTGATCATCCGCTTCTGGTATTCGTCGAACACGGTCCGGAGCGAGGCAAACCCGCTCTCGGCGATGACCCCCGCCACGCGCCGGTCGCGTGCGGCTGCCTGGATGGCGACGGCGGCGCCCATCGAGCTCCCGAACAGCACGATCGGGCCGCCGGGGGCGTCCGCCCTGGATCCGAGCCAGGAGATGATTGTGCTCACATCGTGCTTTTCGTAGAACCCGTAGGTGCAGAACGTCCCTCCGCTCTCCCCGTGTCGGCGCGCGTCGTAGAGCACAACCGTGTACCCTGCCTCCAGAAGCGCGCCGGCCATCGGCAGCCCTGCGATCTTTGATTCACTCACCCCGTGCAGATAGATGACCGTCCCCCGGGGCACCCCGTGGGGCTTCAGCAGCCAGAGGCTCAGGGGGATCCCTTCGGCCGTGTGCAGCGACCACTCTTCGAACTCAGAGGTAACGGCCGATGGATGCAGCAGGGTTGTGCGTCGCCCGTAATACTCTTCGGTCCTGCGGTAGGGCTGCAGGAGCATGAAGGGTCCGACCACGAACAGAATCAGTGATACAAAGACCAGGAACAGGAGGGCGAATAGCAGAATGATCAGCGCGATGCTCATGCGGCAATATACCGAGGCGGCCCCGGTGAAGCAACCGTCGGCGCTGACGCACCCGTCTTTGCTTCTTCCCCGGCCGTTGCGTACCATCGGAACATGGGCATGCCCCGGATGGCGATCGTGCACGAGTGGTTCACCGGCATGCGGGGGGGAGAGAAGTGTGTCGAGGCCTTGTGCGAGCTCTTCCCCGACGCGTCGCTCTTTACCCTCGTCCACCGTTCCGGGTCGGTGTCCCCCACCATTGAGCGCATGCCGCTCAAGACCTCCTTCATCCAGAATCTCCCGTTTGCGGCGAAGCGCTATCGCCATTACCTGCCGCTGTTCCCGCTCGCCGTCCGGCGGTTTGATCTCCGGGAGTTTGACTGCGTCATCAGCTCCCATCACTGCGTGGCCAAAGGCGTCCGCACCGCGCCGCACACACTCCACCTATGCTACTGCTACACCCCGATGCGGTACCTCTGGGACCAGTACGACGAGTACTTCGGCCCCGGTCGGGCAGGGCTTCCGACACGGCTCGGGATGCGCCTTGCGGCCGGACCGCTCCGACGTTGGGATGTTCGAACCGCTGCTAACCCGCATGCGTTCGTTGCCATTTCCGAGCATGTGCGCCGGCGGATCGCGTCGGTCTACCGGCGAAGCTCCGAGCTGATCTATCCTCCGGTCGACACCGGATTCTACGGCCTCTCGCCTACCACCGAGGGGTGGTTGCTCATGGTGAGCGCCCTAGTCCCCTACAAGCGCATTGACCTTGCCATCGCCGCGTGCAACGCCACCGGAGAGCGGCTTGTCATTGCCGGGGACGGTCCCGAGATGGAGCGGCTCCGCGCCATGGCAGGACCGACCGTCTCCTTTACCGGCTGGGTCAGCGACCAGGAGGTTCGGGAGCTCTACGGGGCCTGCGCGGCGGTGCTCTTTCCCGGTGAGGAGGACTTCGGGATCGTCCCGCTGGAGGCGATGGCCAGCGGGAAGCCCGTCATTGCGCTGGCGCGGGGCGGTGCGCTGGAGACGGTCATCGAGAGCCCGGAGCTCCGGACCGGGGTTCTCTTCCCCGAAGCGACGGTCCCCTCGCTGGTCGAGGCGCTGCGGGCATTTCGCGCTCGGGAGTTCGATCCCGAGGCCCTGCGGCGATTTGCCCTCGGCTTTGACCGGGAGGTGTTCAAGCGGAAGATGCGGGAGTACATTGCCGCGCGGTGGAACGAGTTCCACCCCCGGCACCCTCAACTGTAAGTCCTCAAAGAAGTTACCGCCGTCCGAGGTTGACTTTCTGGGGAGTTTTTGCTATCGTAGTGTTCCTCTTTTTCGGGGGATCGTTCGTGGCACAAAGCGCGAAGCGGCACAGGAGCGGACCGCGGCAATACGAGATTCTTGTGACCTCCCTGACCGAGGGGGGGTCGACCTTGCGGTATCAGGCCAGCCGCCTCGCCCTTGCGGGTCTGCTCTTGGGTGCTCTGGCGCTGACCGTTGCGGCGACGCTGGGCGTGCTGCTGTTCACCCCGGTCGCGACGGTGGTTCCGCTTCCCAGTCCACTCCTGGAGGAGAAATACGGAAGGCAGATTCGGGACACGCAGCAGCGGCTTACCGATCTGGCCGCCGAGGTTCTTGTGCTCCGAGATTACAATACCCAGCTCCGGAAGGCGCTTGGGGAGGGGGGGCCGGTGGATTCGCTGAGCCGGGAGAGCTATCCGGCCTCGCTCTCTGTGACCGGCGCGCGCGTGGAAGAGGCAGCCGTCCCGCGTCGCTCGCTGGAGGATGCCCTGGATGCGGTCGGGACGCCCGGCCTTCCCCCTGCCGGGCTCGGGCAGGTGACGGCGGCGACTCCGGTGACGATGCGTGCACCGCGTTCACCGTCACGCTTTCCGCTTCTGCTCCCGACCGAGGGGTACATCTCCCAGGGCTTTGACCCCGAGCGCGGGCACTTTGGGATGGACATTGCCGGAAAGCGCGGCACGCCGGTCTGTGCGGCGGCCGACGGGCACGTCGTCTTCTCGGGTTGGACCTACGAAGACGGCAACGTGATTATCCTGGCGCACGGGGGAGGACTGCTCACGGTCTACAAGCACAACCAGGCGCTCCTGCGGGGCGCGCAGGTCTCCGTCGAGCGCGGAGACCCGATTGCACTGTTGGGGACATCCGGGACGACCAGTCTCGGTCCGCATTTGCATTTTGAGGTTTGGATGAGCGGTGCACCACAGGACCCGGCGGAGTTTGTTCTCCGTCCCTGATCACGACTGCATGAGGAGAGTAAGGAGCATGGCGGAAAAACAGAGTGGCGGTGAGTTGAGCTTCGTCGGCCCCGGCACGGTGGTCGAAGGGAAGATCAAGACCGAGGGCAGCATCCGCATTGACGGGAAGCTGGTGGGGGATCTCGTGGCCAAG
>Ga0209536_100016148_pt1 | contig 10625 bp, 10 predicted proteins | sample DeeMarSeWOR28_12_FD_187461 | JGI IMG/M metagenome (GOLD analysis project Ga0209536, IMG submission 187461) | Marine sediment microbial communities from White Oak River estuary, North Carolina - WOR-2-8_12 (SPAdes) (version 2) | ecosystem: Environmental > Aquatic > Marine > Intertidal zone >...
CTAAAAGCTGTTTTTGACCCATGCTTTATGGCATTTTATTTTGACATTGGAAAGCACTTACTTATTTGACAAATCTGCATATCTTCCAGACAATTGCAGTCTTGATGTGAAAAATAAGGTCCGTCTTAATGTAAGGTCTTTGTGCAATGTACGATGTAGCTATCATAGGTGCCGGTCCTGCCGGCTCTACATTGGCCCGTTTGCTTGCTGGTCGTTATAGGATTTTGTTGATCGATAAGAGACAGCTAATAACCTGCCCCGAAAGTAATTCGTCTATAAAATGCTGTGGCGGACTGTTGGCTCCCGATGCTCAGGGAATGCTCTCTAAAATGGGATTGGGCCTCCCAAAAAATGTATTGGTGGATCCCCAGCTATTCGTTGTCCGCGCTATAGATGTACAGCGGCATGTGGAAAGGTATTATCAACGATATTACATCAATATGGACCGACAGAAATTTGATTGTTGGTTATTGTCTATGGTTCCCTCGAATGTTGATATAAGACTTGGGTGCAGATTCAAATCATACGAATCAGAAAACGGCTGCTTCAAAATAAATTATGTCCGGAACAATAATACCTACGTGGAGAACGCCGGAATAGTGATTGGAGCTGATGGGGCGTCATCCAGAGTCCGTAAATTAGCAGCTCCCGATGGTTCATTTCCGAAAGCCTATATCGGAGTGCAGGAGTGGGTCGAGGCAGACACTGAGTTGCCGTACTTTTCCACAATGTTTGACCGGGAAATTACAGACTATTATTGCTGGACTATCCCCAAGGAAGAATACTTAGTTATTGGGGCTGCGCTGCATCCCAGGTGCGAGGTAGATAGTAAGTTTAATCTGTTGAAAGGAAGGCTGAGAGATTATGGATTCCAATTTGGAAAGACTGTTAGAAAAAGAAGTGCTTTTATTCTTCGGCCTGAGAGGACACGGCAGATATATACTGGTGCAAACGGCATTGCTTTGCTCGGTGAGGCGGCGGGCTGGATAAGCCCAAGCTCTGCCGAGGGGCTAAGTTATGCTTTCAAAAGCGCGCTTATCCTGGCGGACGTCCTCCGCAAGACACCGGATAGCTTCGAAAAACGCTATTATCACAAAACCAGGCATTTGAGAAGAAATATAATCGTAAAGAACATTAAGTCTCACTTTATATACGACCCATGGCTAAGAAGAATTGTAATGAGAACAGGTCTTAATAGCATGAAAGTAAGCAAATCCTAAATTCTGATGCAAACCTTTCTGACTCACAATAACTTACACATTTGACAAGTCAGGAAATATGTCTGATAATTGCTTCTGTTGTCGTATGCTTAAAAGCTACAGCTAACAGGTATAGTAGAGAAAATGAAGATGAGTAATCAGGAAAAACAAGAGATGGGTGATTATGATATCTCCATAATCCGCCCACAAATGCGGGGTGAGGATGTCGGGCTTAGAGGGCATGGGATGTCGGCAGCAAGATTGAAAGCCATCAAAAAGGGCCTGCTTGCTTTACATACTCTCGAACTGATGGCGTCAAATATTTACAAATTTCAGATTGGCAGGGAGCCGAATGAACTCAATCGCCAGCTAATCGCTGCGATGTGTAATGAGATGACGCACTATCAGGATTTTCAGGTCAAACTTTATGAATACGGATTCAGACCCGGTATGCTGCGGTGGGCATATTGGATTGTAGGTTTTGTATTTGGCTTCGGCTCTCGACTCCTCGGAACAAAGGCGATTCTCAAAACCGGTATCTGGGTGGAAACGAAAGCCGTCCATCACTATGCACAGCTTTTAAGCTCGGTAGAATGGGACGAGGATACTCGAAAGATTATCGAAAAGGACCAGGCCGACGAAGATGGCCACATCAATCGATGGAAAAGCCTTCTCAAATCAGGTGAAGTATAAGATATTGTCACAAGCGAGAGCAACTATGGGTAAATATTAAAGCACATCATTTCTACAAACAGCTTTAATATTTTTATCCCCGGTTCCGTATTTTGTACTGATTTTCGTGTCAAATCCGGATTCTGTTGAGCAAGATGGAACTTTTTTGGACAAAAGCGAGAAAAAACTGTAATTTCTTGAACTTATCCAGTTGGTGCGCATCTTAATATTTTGAGGATAGTTAATGGATGTAAACGACCGGTTAGTAGAACAGGTAATAATACTTCGTTGTCAGACTGGCGATAAGAATGCCTTTGCGGAACTTATTGAACGATACCAGGCACCACTGCGTTACTTTATAAGTCACCTTTCATCAAACAGTGAAGTGACGGAAGATATTTTTCAGGATATCTGGCTGACCGTTATCAGGCGTATATACAGCCTTAAAAGCACTGAGGCATTTTCAACGTGGTTGTACCGTATTGCGCGTAACAAGGTGTATCAACAACTCAGGAGAAAACAGAAATTAGCTAAACTTAATGAAAATCTCGCAGTCCCAAATGATATTGAAGACGACGTTTTTTCTCCTGAAGATGTAGCTAAAATCCATAGATGTCTGAAAAAAATACGAACCGAACATAGAGAGGTATTAATGCTGCGTTTTCTCGAGCAAATGTCATATCACGAGATAGCAAAGGTCATCAACAGCGGCTTGGGAACAGTTAAATCTCGAATTTATTATGCGAAACTTGCGCTTAAAAAAGAAATGGAGAAATAAAAAATGGCTAAAGAAAGTAATATCAAACAAGAACTTCTAAAACAAATGGATAAGGACTCTGTCGAAGCGACCGGTGTAAGCGTGAATTCAGCGATGGAAATCATCGAAAAACATAAGGCTCAACTTAGAAGACTGAAGTGGATTACAGCGATAAGCTGGCTGGTCGCAATACTATACTTTATAGCCATGCATATTTTGAAGGATTTTATGCTGGAAAGAAACATCGAACAATTTCTTACCAAAGACGAATTTTGGTTCCTGCGTTACTCGGATACGGGGCTGAGGGTACTGGTTTTAATTGCTGTTTTACTTTCGTACTTAATCTACTCTAAGTCGAGAACCTTGACTATGCTACAGGTTTGTGCAAGGTTAGCAAACATCGAGGAGTACTTGAAAAAATATGTCTCGGGTCAAATGAACGGCTTCCAGGCTTGACGATCTGTATATCTTTTTTTAAACTGTCGAATATTTCTTTTTGAGGAAAAAGAGATGTATCAAACATCAGACTCTATCAATCGACGGAAATTTTTAAAACTGACTGCGGCAAGTATGGCGGTATTTACATTGCCGGGAGGTAACAGCGCTTCTCAAAAACGGTTATCGAAAAAGACCATGCGACCGAATATACTGTTTATTGCTATAGATGACCTGAACGATTGGATCGGTTGTCTGGGTGGCCATCCGGACGTAAAGACGCCGAATCTTGATAAGCTTGCCCATAGGGGAGTGCTTTTCACGAACGCCCATTGCTCAGCTCCTGCGTGCAATCCTTCAAGGGCCAGTCTTATGACGGGGATTCTGCCGTCAACATCCGGCGTTTATCACAATCCTTATCCCTGGAGAAAGTCGCCGGTACTAAGTGATGCTGTTACATTACCTCAGCACTTTATGGCTCACGGTTACCGTGTAGTAGGCGGCGGCAAAATATATCACGGAGCTTTCCCTGATCCACCTTCATGGCAAGAGTATTTCCCATCCCAGAAAAAGAACAAACCTGACGATCCGATGCCCCCGAACCGGCCGCTAAACGGTATACCTAAAACCGCTCATTTCGACTGGGGCCCTGTAGATGTATCGGATAAAGAGATGGGTGATTCAAAAGTGGCTGATTGGGCTATCGGCGAGTTGAGCAAAAAACATGACAAGCCGTTCTTCCTTGGATGTGGTTTCTTCCGACCACATTTGCCTTGGTACGTACCAAAGAAATACTTTGAAATGTATCCGTTGGACAAGGTAACTTTGCCGAATGTCAACGAAAACGATCTTGATGACGTCCCGTCGATAGGCAGGCGGATGGCAAGGCCTGAAGGTGACCATAGGAAGGTTACCGAGCACAAACAGTGGCGAAAGGCGGTACAGGCTTACCTGGCGAGTATCAGTTTTGTAGATACATGTGTTGGCAGGGTAATCGGTGCCTTGGATAAAAGCGACTATGCCGATAATACTGTCATCTTACTTTGGGGTGACCATGGCTGGCACCTTGGTGAGAAGCTGCATTGGCGTAAATTCGCGCTTTGGGAAGAGGCAACACATGCCCCGCTTATGATAATAGTACCATCAGTAACCAAACAGGGCGGAAGATGTCCCCGGCCGGTGAGTTTTATTGATATTTATCCAACGCTGATAGATGTTTGCGGCCTTTCACCTAAGAAGGAACTCGAAGGTAAAAGTCTCTTACCCTTGCTAAAGAATCCCAAAGCACGTTGGCAGCGGCCGGCCCTGACAACGCATGGCCGTAATAATCATTCGCTTCGTTCCGAACACTGGCGATATATCCGTTACAGCGATGGCACCGAAGAACTCTACGACCACCAAAAGGATGAATTGGAGTGGAACAATCTTGCCAATGATCCTCAGTATGCCGACATTAAAAAAGAATTGGCAAAATGGCTGCCGGAGAACAATGCCCCTGATGTCCCGAGAATAAGGACTAAAAGGAAACGCTAATCGGCATGGCATGGGTTTAAATACCCTGAATAACAGACAAAATATTCTTCAACATCTGCTTGAACCGGCGAATTACACAAAAATATTCCTTATAGTGAAATTTACACTATTGATACTCGTGACCTGATTAACCTTGCAGGCAAATATATACATGTTATACTACGGATGTGGTTTTTTATGAACGCTGCTAATTATCTCAGTTTTTAAATATCTGAAAGGGTGAAGATATGACATACGTAGAACCCGTTTCGTGTTGTCCGGATGCGGGCCCGGTTTTTTTCATACTACTTATGATGTTCATCTTTTGTATCAGCATGATAGCACTTGCTGTAAAGGCACTGATTTTTTGCAAGATATTTTCCAAGGCCGGCTATAGCTGGGCGCTCGGTTTTCTAATACTTGTGCCGATAGCAAATATCATTATAGCCTTTTATCTTGCATTTGCCGACTGGCCGGTTCAGAAGGAATTGCGTCAATTGAAACAGCAAAACCAAAAGCCCCAGGCGTGATGTGTGAATCGTGAATCAGTCCACGAGTAACAAGCATCAGGTATTGTATCATATAGCTATACTCCTGCTCTGCACCGCTATTTTGATTGTTTCTCTGCTCTTGCGGATAGAAGAGGGAGAGTTGTATCTTTTCGGCTTAAAATGGCCTCATCGCTGTCCGTTATACGAGACTGTGGGCATAAAATGTGCCCTGTGTGGCCTGACACGCTCTTTTTGCTTGCTGGCACACGGCAATTGGCGACATTCCATAAAGTTCCACGCTCTTGGCCCTATAATTTTTTCCTTTACCTGTTTTCAGATTCCATATAGAATTTACGGGGTAATCATTCACCCAAGGGCAATAAACAGACGACTAAGAAAAATTAACTTAAGTTTGATTGTGGCAATTTCGATATTGATTCTTGTTAACTGGTTTGTTTATATTGGAGGACTTATAATATGACTCCGCAGGAAACAGAAATAAGCGTAATCGACCCTCTCAGTCCCGCCATCGAAAGGGTAAAGACAATACTTTTCAGACCCTTCGATTTAGGCAAATGGTTCGTTATCGGCTTTTGTGCATGGCTTGCATATCTTGGAGAGGGAGGCGGAAGCGGGCCAAATTTCAATTTTGGAGGACAACAAGGTGAGTTTTCTGATGAGTCCTTCCACCATGTCAAGGAGGTCGTCATTGAAAACCTGTATTGGATTATCCCCGTTGCTATAACCGTCTTTGTGATACTTCTGGTAATCGGTTTTGTCATGGCTTGGCTTAGTAGCCGGGGGCGCTTTATGTTCCTGCACTGTGTAGCTCTTAACAAAGCCGAAGTGGTGGCACCCTGGCACAAGTTCAGGAAACAGGGCAACAGTCTTTTTCTATTCCGGATTGTTTTAGGCCTTATCAGTTTTGCTGTTGTTATGCTGCTCGTCGCAGTGTTAGTAGTGCTCGGCATCCTCTTGTTTGCGGGTGGTGGCGGGCCAAATCCATTCGGAATAATATTAATGGTTTTACTGGCGTTTTTTCTTATTATACCTACTGTCATTGTCTTCGCACTTATAGGTAAATTTACTCGTGATTTCGTTGTTCCTATTATGTTTTTGCGGCAGGGAACCTGTATGTCGGCATGGCGTGAGTTCTGGCCGCTGCTTACCGGCAACAAAGGTAAATTCACAGTATATATTCTTTTCCAGATTGTCATCGCGTTGGCTGTGGGCATAATTGTATTGGCCTGCATCTGTATTACCTGCTGTTGTCTTGGCTGTATTCTCGCAATACCATATATAGGTACGGTTCTTATGTTGCCTATCCTTATATTCGACCGCTCGTATTCTTTATTTTACCTGCGTCAGTATGATCCCGGCTACGATGTATTCGCTCCCGAGCCGGCCGAGATACAAGCAGTCTGAGGATATTGATACTCCAAAATAGATAGTCTTATCATGTTTTATCAGGTCCGTTTCGCCGTAAGTCCTGCTGGGCCCAAATTGCGAGGGCCGAACCTAACAGCAAAACCACGCCGAAGATTAATTGAACAGCGTTCAACGATTCTCCAAAGACAACGTTAGAAATGGCGAGCACGATAAACGGCTGAGACAATATCACAAGGGCCGGGAGCGTCGCCCCGATACGCTTTATCGCTACATAATACAGTACATGTCCTAACGAGATGGCCGTTACACCGGAAATCACAGCGCAAGCCCATTGCCAGAGGCCCATTGTTGCGCACTTTTGTACATTACCAAACAGCAGGGCGAGGACGAAAAGACCGGCGACCGTGTAGATGCTTATTACGGCAAAACTGTGGTGAGAATCGATATCCTTAAAGACGATTTTCACGGAGATGGTGTATAAAGCCCACGTAAAAGCCCACGTAAAAGCACACGCAAGGGCTATTATTATGCCTATTATGGTTTTAGTCGCGGCAAAGTCATCCTTGTAGTACATAACTCCAACCACACCGATTGCCGAAAGCGCAAGGCCCAGCCAGAAGCGTTTGCTTTTGATTAGCGGTCTTTCGTCGGCAAAGAGGATAAACGAGAAGACCACGACCCAGACGATAGAGGTTTTGGTCAGTAATACCATAAAAGCAGGGCCTATAAAGTAAAAACCTGCGGCCCAAAAACATTGCATAACGATATTCGGAACAGCGGGGAGGAGGGCTTTTCGCCAGATTCTTGAATCAAACCGGTTTCTGTTGATTGCATACAGGAGAAAGGGGAGCCAGAACAGGCAGGCAGCTGAATATCGCAGGAGGTTTTGTGTCCAGGAATCAATGTAGCCGGCGAGGTATTTTATGAAAATCGGGCCGAATGCCCAAAAGGAGAGTGTGCCGAGGCAGGCGAAAGTGGCTGTGATGTCGAATTTTTTAGTATTTTCGGTGTTCATTGACTGTTTTTCCATGTTCGTCTTATTCTTATAAAGTACGCCGGTATACAATATAAACGAATAATCATCAAACAATATTCCGTCTTGAAATTGGGTTTGTTTGGGTTTGAATTGGGTTCGTATAGGCGTTTTATTGGCTAAAATTGGGTTCGTTTTGGGTTCGATTGGGTTCGTTTTGGGTTCGTTTTTCCTAATTGACCAAGTGTCCATTTGATCATAATCCATTGTAATAAAAGCGGTTACGTTCATTTGACTTTTTCTGAAATTGGGTTCGTTTTGCATAAAAAGGTTTATTTGTAGTGCGCTCATGACATTTGTAAAGGTATCTCTACAATTGTAGAGACTTAAGTCTTTTATTAATCGAGGATTACGCTGATTCACATCGATTTTGCCAGCTTTGTATACTTGGCAAAACCTGCTTTTAAAGCAAGCTTTGTTGCAGGTTATTACCTTCGTCCACAAGGCCATTGAAACGGCCTTTTTCAAAAGTCGGCTAAGAACGGTTTTTGTTAGCAACAAAAATACACCAAAATGCGCTTTATTGGTCATTTATGTCCCAAAATGTGTAAAAACATGGCTTTTATTTAACAAAATTCGACTTTTTGTGTATCTGCTGATACTGAGACGTGCGGGGCTCCGCTATCTGCCACTTCTGTGGCGATTGTAATTATACCAAACATAATCATATTGTTCAATATGTTTTTAACATTTTTTAAAAAAAGTGCTTTATAAGCACGCAAGTAGCGCCGTCCTTACAGGCGGCGGAGGCAAGAAGGCAAAAGTGCAAAGGGATAAGTGAAAAAATGTAGCATTTCTACCGTAGGCCGCGATTCGCATCGGACAGTATCACGTAGGCACGTCAGTGCCGGAGTGAGTAAAGAGAATGCGAACCGCAGGTAGAAATGCGTAGATGAGCCCAATTAGAAAAAGGGAAGACACTTTTCTAACGGGGTAAACTGGCTAAAACGGTGTTTTTTTAGGCAAGAAGATGCACAAAATGTGCAAGAGATATCAAAAAGTGACCATAAAATACTTTGTAAGTGAAGAAATAACACCACACGAAAAGTGTGAAAACGAGTCAATACATGATGAAAATAAAGATGTGGCTGGCAAGAGACTTATTAAAATCAGGGTATATGTTACATTTAGCTGTAAAAACATTTTTATTTTTTTCTTCTTCCCGCGGAAATCGTATAAAATAGATCTATGAAGGTAGAAAGATGAGTGAAGAAAAGAAAAAAGAGAAAAAGGGAAATCCGCTATGGAGAATCTTAACGATAGATATATCTCAAGGGAAAGTAATGCGTGTCCTTCGATGGGTTGTAGTCTTGTTGACACAATTAACAGTGCTGTGCATTATCTGCCTTCGAATTGGTTCTTCCCTGACGATAAAAGCTGAACCCTATGTTGATTGGTTCTTTGATTACGCTTTTATATTTTCTTTACCTGTGGGTTTTTTAATGACACTGAATGTCATAGCCCTTATGGTAGACGGCTGTCGTTACGCCAAGTGGCCGTGTTGGAAAGTATTATGGACATATTTCGCTATGGGGATTCCCGTTTATGCCGTTGTATATTATTGGTGTTCGGAGAAAGAAATATTGAAATTCAAACTGAAGCCTGACGAAGCTCATGATGAGTGAAGAAGAGTACAAAGAAAAAAGTAAAGCACACAGGATTATATTGTTCATCCTATTTGTTATAGGTGTTGCCATATTGCTAATGGTGGGGGCTTGTATTTGCGCGATACCCTTTGTCATTGTATTTATAAGAGCTTTTGCAGGTTAACGAAAAAGAAAAATTCAAGCAACCTTAATATCTCGGTCCTCTACTCTTTGCAAAACTCGGTAAACAGTCGGCCAACTTAGATTGACAGTCCGGATGATAGTACTTATCCCAAACCACTCAGTTGAAAAATTTTATATTTTCTTCTTTGAGTGGCAGGTATCTGATATAAGAATTGTATGACTGAAACTCTTTGCATAGTTTGCATTCTTTACCTTATATTTCTTATACTCTTGTATATCTTTAATAATTTTATGATTTTATTTCTTTTCAAGAGGAAAGGTTACAAGGTCTTTGTTGGGCCTATAGAAGAATTCAAGAACATGAAGGAAATAATAAAGAATGAGGTATCACCTCAGAAGAAACTATATTATAAGCTTCTCCTTTGTTCCTATTATGGCTCCATTATACTCTCCATACTCTCCATTCTTCTGTCCGTACTTTGGGTTGCAACAGGTGGCCTCAATCATTAAAGTTCAAGCCACATTAATGTCCCCGTCATCTACTCTCTGTAAAACTCGGTAAACAGTCGAATTGGTGCGAAATATCGCACACTACCTACTGAACCTGCAACATTTTTGATTTTGGCTTTAGGTAGCCTGCTCTTAACCAGACGGCGGCGATAGAGAAGTAGAATTCGCCCGCTTATTTTATCCGGCCATTTTAACGATTGCCGCCGGGTGTCTCGATTTATTTATTGTTTTGTTTTACCGGGATTCTTTCTGATTTTAGTTTCGAGTAAAAAACTGCGAAAAATAGAATGAAACTTCCGTGAAAGATAATGGTACGTAGTACCCAGAATGTTTGTCGCTCTAATGAAGAAAAAGCAAAGAACAATGGGAAGACCAAATTCCACAAAACAGCAAAAACAAAATTGATAGATATACCGATTAGAGAAATTCGTGTTGCAGTTTTTAAGTTCATAGCCATTCCTTTCTTTTTGAACATCTTACCCGCTTATTTTATCCGGCCATTTTAACGATTGCCGCGGAGAGTCTCGATTTGCTTATTTTTTACCTGTCTTTTTGAACCCTCCGAACAGGACTTTTTCCTTTCGGGAATATATTCTTTTGCCTGTTTCTTGTCTCGGAAAATAGAAGAGACCAAAATAGCAAAACAACCAAAAGCAGCAGCAATGGCAATACGTATTGTTACGGAATATTTTGATATGAAGTGGCTGTACAGTCCGACGTATATTAGGATTGCTACCTCGAAAACGACCCTTTGTTTCCAATTTGGTCTCCATTTTGGTTTAACAAATTCGAAAACAAGCGTTTCACACAATCCCCTTTCTTCTTCAGCTTCTTTATCCTTTTCACTCATATTAGAAATACCGTTGTTTTGTTTAGTTTATTGCACCGTTTTTCTTT
>Ga0209536_100016149_pt1 | contig 10624 bp, 6 predicted proteins | sample DeeMarSeWOR28_12_FD_187461 | JGI IMG/M metagenome (GOLD analysis project Ga0209536, IMG submission 187461) | Marine sediment microbial communities from White Oak River estuary, North Carolina - WOR-2-8_12 (SPAdes) (version 2) | ecosystem: Environmental > Aquatic > Marine > Intertidal zone >...
ATGACTGAGCAGAACTCGTCCGCAGCAGCCCCCGCTATTCAGGTGCAGATCTTGGGGAAGTCCGAGATCCAGCGCTTCACCGGGTCATTCAACATCGGCCGGGCCCCGGACAATGATGTAGTTGTCTATCACGAAAAGGTATCCCAGCAGCATGCCGCGGTCGTGCTGACTGACGGCCAATGGTACCTGCATGACCGGGGCAGCAGCAACGGGACCTTTGTCCACGGCAAACGAACAGATGGGTCGCGGCTTGCGGGCAGCGTGCGCGTCCGCCTCGGTCATGACGGGCCGACCCTGGTTCTCACGACTGAGGGCGCCGAGCCAGCGGCCCGTCCCACAGTCCTCTCTGAACCGTCGGAGAGCAAGATTCTGGACCGATTTTTCGGTGGTCGAACGCCGCTGGACATGAGCCGGCACACCGCGCTGCTGCGCAAGGTGCTGCACAAAGAACAGAAACGACGCACCAAACCCTATCTGGTCGCACTAGCAGTGCTCGCGGTACTGGCACTCTGTGCGACAGCGATAATGTACGTTCAGCGCAAGCAGATCCAGCGTGCCCAGGCCGCCGCCGCCGATCTGTTCTACGCGATGAAATCGCTCGAGCTCGAGGTGGTCCGGCTGCGTGTGAGTACCGCGGAAGGGCAGTCCTATCGCGACCAACGTGAAGAGCTCAGGCGGCAGTATCTGGACTATCTCGAAGATCTGGGGATCTACGGGGAGGGCACACCGCAGGACATCCAACTCATCTATCGAGTAGTGCATCGGTTCGGCGAATCGGAAGTGAATGTTCCGCGAGCATTCGTCAACGAGATTCGCCGCTACATAGACCGATGGCGGCAGTCGAACCGTCTGGACGAGTACGTGGCCCGGGCCAACGAGAACGGCTACGGGCCGATTATCGCACAGACGATGCTGGCCAACGACATGCCCCCCGAGTTCTTCTACTTGGCGTTGCAGGAGAGCGGCTTCAAGTTGGAGGCGGTGGGCCGGGAAACCCGCTATGGCATAGCCAAGGGGATGTGGCAATTCATGCCGGAGACCGCTCGGGCGCTAGGGCTGCAAACGGGGCCGCTGGTCGGCGTTGCACAGTTCGACCCATTGGATGAACGGCATCAGCTCGAGAAGTCCACCGAAGCGGCTGCCCGGTACCTCTGGGACATCTACACCACGGACGCCCAGGCATCCGGGCTGCTGGTGATCGCGTCGTACAACTGGGGTCAGGGCAATGTGTTGAGGCTGATCCGGACCATGCCCGAGAACCCCCGGGAGCGGAACTTCTGGCAGCTGCTGACCCAATACCGCGACCGCATCCCGGAGGAGACCTATCATTACGTGTTCAGCATCGTGTCGGCCGCGGTGATCGGAGAGAACCCGTCACTGTTCGGCTTTGAATTCGACCCGCCGCTGCCCCGTGAACCCGAGACGAGCGAGGGCGGAGAGATCGGAGCGCTCTGAGATCCCCTCCCGCGCAAGCTCTGGCTTCGTCCAGCTGTCTCTCCGATGGGGTCACGAGATTCAACACTTGACTGTGCCACTGCCCACCGCTGAATGGGGGTAGTAGAATGGCTTGTGGGGGGAGGGTGGTCCAGATCTTGCTCCCCACAATCCGGACCTACCGGCTACCATCCAGAAGCGCCTCGGCACTCCCAGGCGCTTTCACACATACAGGAGAGTGATCGCATATATGAGCGTGAACATCCAGGATCAGTTGCAGGAGTATGTCGAGGAACTTGCCAAGCAGGACAGCATAGACCCGTCGGTCAATTTGTTCGAGACAGGCCTGCTCACATCGGTGCACGTGCTCGACCTCATCGCGTTTATCGAGGAGAGATTCGGCATCGTTATCTCCCCAGACGACCTCAGTATCGACAACTTCGGCTCGATCGACGCCATGGCCACCTTCGTCGAGAAGGCGATGCAACCGGCGTGAGTCCTATGGTTCCAGTCCACGAATTGCTGCGCAGAACTGCAACCGACTCTCCGGACAAAGAGGCGGTGGTCTGTGGCGACAGCCGCGTGTCGTACGGCACGGTAGATGAGGCAGCGACAGCTCTGGCAGCGTTCCTGGCGTCGCGTGGAATCGGGCGGGGCGATCGCGTGGGTATCTTCGCCACCAAGAGCGTGGAGGAGATCGTCGCCATATATGGCATCCTGCGAGCTGGAGCAGCGTTCGTTCACATCAACCCGCAGTATCGCGACGTCCATCTGCGCCACGTTATTGCAGACTGCGGTATCAAGACAGTCTTCCTGGATGGCTCGCGGGCAAGGATCTTCGCGGGCGCCTGCGGCGAGGCGGGTTTCTCCGGCCCAATAATATCTCTGTCCGACGAACTGGCGTTGGATGGGAAGACGTTCTCTGACGTCACGCATTTGACGAGCATTGTGGGAACGACTCCCCGCCAGCAGTTTCGGCCGACGGATGTTGGCCCAGACGACCTGGCCGCCATCATTTACACATCGGGATCGACCGGGATGCCGAAAGGCATCATGGTGACCCATCGGATCTTCCATGACGCCACGGTCGCGTCGGCGGAAGTGCTTCACAATGTTCCCGCGGACCGGATCATTTCGGTAACTCCGTTCTCGTTCGATGGCGCGCTGAGTCAGCTGTTCACCGCTACACTGGTAGGTGGCACTCTGGTGCAGCAGCGGTCCAGCTTTCCCAAGGACATCGTCGACACACTTCTGAAGGAACGGATTTCCGGCTTCCATGCGGTTCCATCGCTGTGGGGAGTCCTGCTGCAAGAGCGCTCGCCGTTTCCCCAGTACCGCTATCCTCACCTGCGGTACGTTTCGATCATCGGCGAAGTCCTGCCCGCAAAACATCTCGCGCGATTGCGGGGACTCCTGGCGAGCACACAGTTCTACCTGATGTACGGGACCACTGAGGCCTTCCGGTCGACCTACTTGCCGCCGGCTGACCTGGACCGCAAGCCGGGCTCAGCGGGAATCCCGTTCCCCGGCGTCAGCCTCAAGGTTGTAGATGACGCTGGCAACCAGTGTCCCCCGGGAGAAACCGGGACTATCGTACACAGCGGCGCCTTCGTGTCACCCGGCTACTGGAATGACCCTGAGCGAACCAAGGCTACGTTTGTGAACGGTTGGTTGCACACCGGAGACCAGGGCCGCATCGATGAGGAAGGTTACCTGTACTACGCAGGGCGGCGAGACGGGCTCATCAAGGCTCAGGGGTTCCGGGTGAGCCCGGAGGAAGTCGAGACGTGTATTCACCAACTGGACGCTGTGGCGGAAGCGGTGGTGATCGGCGTTCCGGCCCAGGAGATCGGTACGGCTGTCAAGGCGATTGTCGTGCTGCAGGTGGGGGCGAACGCTACGGCCAATGACGTGATCAACCATTGTCGACGGGGGCTGCCGCACTACATGGTTCCCAGCATCGTTGAATTCCGACCGGCACTGCCCAAGACGAACGGCCACAAGATAAACCGGGCCGCGTTGGTTTGAGCAGGTGCGAGAGGTCCTTGCGACATGAGCGGCATACTGGCGCTGAGTGACGGACAGCGGGAAGCCGTAGCCAGGGCGGTTGAGGTTATCAGGCGAGAGATAGAGCCCAACGCCGCGGTGATAGACAATACCGAGGAATTTCCTGAGAGCACCATCCGAGGGCTCGGCAAGCACGGTCTGCTGGGTATCCCCTTGCCGACGGAGTACGGAGGGGCCGGCCTGGACCTCGTGACGTATTGCTGTGTGCTGGAAGAGATGGGGAAGGCCTGTGTATCCAGCGCCGCCACCGTCGATGCCCACACGACCATGGTCGGGCTGTCACTGGTTCGGTTCGGGTCAGAGCTACAGCGTGAGCAGTATCTCCCCAGACTCGTGTCGGGAGATGCACTGGGAGCATTCGCACTCACCGAGCCCAAGGTCGGCTCCGACGTAGCCGGGATTGAAACCACAGCTAGAAGAGATGGAGACCGCTACGTCCTGAACGGTTCCAAGACGCTGATCGCGAACGCACACTATGCCGACATGTTCCTGGTGGCAGCCAAGACCGCGCCCCAGCGCGGCATCATGGGGATCAGTGTCTTCATCGTTGATCAGGGGACACCCGGATTCCGGCCGTCGGGCAAACGAGTCAAGACTCTCGGGGTGAGGGGAACGGATCTGGGCGGGCTGATCTTCCAGGATGCCGCGGTTCCCGCCGAGAACTTGATCGGCAGGGAAAACCTGGGGTTGAAAGTTCTGCATGAGGCGCTGGTAACTGACAGGATCACGACAGCGTCCATCGCCGTGGGACTCGCACACGCTGCGCAGGGGCACGCGGTGGCGTATGCCAAGCAGAGAGAGCAATCGGGCAAGGCCATTGCACAGTTCCAGAGCGTGAAGAACATGCTGGCGGATATGGAGGTGGGTATTACAGCCGCACGGCTGCTGGTACGTGAGGCTGCCACCCTGAGAGAGAGCGGCGCGGACGTAACGCGGGCCGCTTCGGTCGCCAAGCTGTTCGCTTCGGAGACGGCGATGCGGGTCACGAAGGATGCCGTACAGGTGTTCGGGGGTGTTGGCTACACGCAGGACTATCCGGTGGAGCGTTTGTTCAGAGATGCCAAGTACACTGAGATCGTCGACGGGACGTCCGAGATCCAGCGGCTGATCATCGCCGACGAAGTGATCAGGCGTCACTCCTAAGTTGGACGTGCAGCAGATGCACTTCGTAGGGGATACCGTCTTCCGTGGCGAGACTGGCTATCGCTTCACGGCTCTCGCGGTCGCACTGTTCGCGTTTGTCCGGTGGCATCGCTGCGAAGTGAGCGCCTAGCCGCGGAACCCACCAACTCCAATGGCCCTCGAGGTCATCATAGTAGGTCTTGTACTCCTCTGTCACGGTGAGCCGCTCGCTGGGGAAGGTACTGGCGAACAGCTCTGCGGCGCCGTCGCGTGACAGATGCTTACGCATCTTGGCTGACTCTACCAGCCATCCCAATCCCATATATCTGATGAAGATCGGTGTGGTCTGCTTGACGAACGCAACACCCGCATCCCGTCCGACAAAGAAAAGGTCCATCTCACCGTCCGGTTTCAGCACTCGCGCTAGCTCCTTGACAGAACCCTCCAGGTCGGTGACCCAATGAAACGCCAGGATGCTGAACAGATAGTCCACTGAATTGGACTCGAGTGGCAATTGCTCGAACCGCCCATCCATCACGGTGACGTTGTCGACGCCCTCCAGGTTCACCGCTGCATGCCCGCGCATCTCCTCGGCGGGCTCCACCCCCACGAAGCGCGCCACGGAGCTAGGACGTGACGCCAGATCGCGCAGGGCGTGACCGGCGCCACAGCCAATGTCCGCCACTACCTCGTAGCTGTCTTTGAGGTTGAGCTGTTGCAGTGCCCGCTTGGCTACCTGGCCCCAGCAGGACTCGAGATTGCCCTCCTGGTCGTAGTCGCCGGCGCGTTCGGAATACGTCTTTATTACCACGTCACGTGGATCAGCCATGTTCTCTCTCGTATGTGTCGAGTCACACACAATAACACCAACCCCCGAGCGCTAACAACGCTCCAGTTGCCTCTCTCGCACCACACATTGTGACCGGATGGCGGGTGAAACGTCCGGGCAGTTTCGCCGCGGCTCCGAGTTCACATATCCCTTGGCGTGCAACTTGCTTGGCCTGGCGCCACTGAGCTGCCGTGTGTTTACTACCTGACGCTTCCAGTCGAGTTGCTAGAAACGGGCCGCCTAGATCCGATCGCACCGCCTGATCTGCCGGGTTGGGCGCATGTTCTACCAGCGGCTGAGGTGCCGCGAAGGAGGTTGAATGATTCGCCAATTCGAGCGTGAGGACATCCCCGCCGTCGTGGATTTCCACCGCCGCATTTTTGGGCTACCCCCGGGGCCACCGCCGCCGTCGGATCTGTATTACACGACGATCTTCTTCGAGCATCCGTGGTACGATCCGGAGATCCGCTCCCTGATGTACGAATCGGACGGTCAGATCGTGGGCTTCATGGGAATCGTGGCTCGGCCGATGAGATTCAAGGGCGAGCAAATCCGGGTGGCTGTTCCCACCCGATTCATGGTAGATGCCGAGCGAGGTGGAGCGCTGATCGCGGTGCAACTGCTGCGAGCCCTGGCGGCGGGGCCACAGGTTGCGGCTATCAACGACAGCTCCAACGAGGTCATGCGCCAGGTTTGGCTGCGTGCCGGTGCCGATCTGCTGTACGCCAGTAGCATGCATTGGATCAGGCCCTTCCTGCCGGCAGAGCGGTGGCGGCGGCGAATCCGGGAGCGGGGCGGTATCGCGGGTCTCGGCGGGCGGTTCGCTTGGCCCCTATCACGGGCAACCGACCTGTTGGCCGACCGAATCGGTTGGAATGATTTTTCGGTTCCACCAAATACGCAGGTGGATCGAGATCCCAACGCTGCGGTGCTGCTGGGGTTGATCGAGAGCGAAAGTGCCAGGTGTTTGCTGAGCCCGGTATACGAAGAGGATGCGCTGGCATGGCAGTTGGGTGAACTCGAGCGGATGGGTCGGCACCGTCGCTTCTGCAGCGCAGTAGTACGGAACAAGAAGGGACGAGAGTTGGGTTGGTACCTGTATTATCATGAGGCGGGTGGAGTCAGCGAGGTCCTCCAGCTAGTTGCGGTCCCCGGCCAGGAGGAGACGGTCGTGGCAGCTCTCTTGGCAGAAGCACGCGAGCGAGGCGCCATAGCTGTCCGCGGACGCACCGACGTGAGGCTGCTGGCGGCTCTGACCAACCAGCGGTGCGTATTCGCCGCCGGAGATCCCTGGTCCCTGGTAATGACGCGGGACGATGAATTCCGCAGGGTCTTGCAGGGCAAGGACGCATTCTTTTCACGGCTCGAAGGAGAATGGTGGTGAGAGGCCGGCTCCACGTCGGCCTCAGCATCGTCAACTACAGCGCAGTAGACTCCGTCCATTGCCAGCACGGCAGCTGCCACCACCCTTGTCAAACCGTGATCCTCGTGTTTATAAAGGGGGCGGATAGCGACTACTGAACGTAGCTATCCCGACGACGCCCCTTCTCGGGCTGCCATCCGAACTCCCTCCACGGAGGTACGTCCATGAGACTTGATAAGCAATTGCACCACATCTGCGCGGCCGTGCTCACGCTACTCATCGTCGGGACCAGCCCGCTGTTGGCACAGCAACCAGACTCTGACGAGGCCAAGGCGCTCTCTGGCATGCGCTATCGCAATATCGGCCCCGCCAACATGGGAGGTCGGGTCAGTGCCATCCTCGGCGTCCCCGGCGATCCCCGGACCTGGTGGTTCGGTGGTGCCGACGGCGGGCTGTGGATGACCAAGAATGGCGGTACGACCTTTCAGGGTCAGTGGCAGGACGCCGAGGTCTATTCGGTGGGTGGCGTGGCGCTGGCCCCGTCAGATCCCAACGTGCTGTACCTGGGATCCGGCGAAGGCGACCCACGCAACTCGGTGAGCTATGGTCGCGGTGTATGGAAGTCCACCGACATGGGCGACACTTGGAAGCACGTCGGCCTCGCGGAGACGGAACGCATCAAGCGGGTCAAGGTGCACAGTACGAACCCCGATATCGCCTACGTGTGTGCCATGGGCCGCGAGTGGGGCCCGAACGAAGAGCGTGGCGTGTTCCGCACCCAGGACGGCGGCGAGACCTGGGAGAAGCTCCTCTACATCGACCAGGACACGGGCTGTTCCGAAATCGATATCAACTGGTCGAATCCCCGGATCCTGTACGCCGGCATGTGGACGTTCCGCCGCAAGCCGTGGCGCTTCGATGAAGGTGGCAAGGAAACCGCCGTGTACAAGACGATCGACGGCGGTGACACTTGGCAGAAGCTGAACGTGGTGGATGAGCCGATGGCGCGCATCGGGTTGGCAATTGCGCAGAGCCAACCGAACACCGTGTACGTGGTAACCGAGACTCCCACCAAGGGCACACTGTTCCGATCTGACGACGCTGGCGCAACGTGGCGCGGCGTCAATGACGATCGCAGCATCAACTTCCGCCCGTTCTACTACAGTGAGATCTACGCCGACCCGACCAACCCCGAAGTGGTTTGGTCACTGTCAGGTGGTCTGTACAAATCCACCGACGGAGGTCGCAACTTCGAGTCGGTGGGTGGGGGAGTGCATGGCGACCACCAAGCACTGTGGATCGATCCGGAGGACTCGGACCACGTGCTGTCGGGATCAGACGGCGGCTACCAGGTGACGTTCGATGGTGGTCAGAACTGGGACATCATCAACAACGTCACCCTGTCGCAGTACTATCAGATCTTCGCCGACGACCGGGATCCCTATTACGTCTGTGGTGGGTTGCAGGACAACGGCAACTGGTGTGGGCCAAGCCGCGTTACCGGCGGCGGCATCCGTAAAGACGAGTGGTACACCGTTTCGGGTGGCGACGGCTTTTACGCCGTACCCGTGCCTGGCAAGCCCAATCTGGTTTACTCCAACGCCCAGGGCGGTTATTTCCGCATCACCAACACGAACACTGGTGTCACGCGGTCCATCGAGCCTTACCCCCGCATGCACGGATCGCAGGGCCAGGCTATGTTCAGGGCCAAGTACCGCTTCAATTGGGACGCGCCGATCCACATCTCTCCCCACGATCCCGGCACGGTGTACTGGGGCGGCAATGTCCTGTTCAAAAGCACCGACGAGGGGCATAGCTGGGACATAATCAGTCCCGACCTCACCACCAATGACCCGAACAAACAGCTCGACTCCGGGGGAGAGATCTACCTCGACAACACCGCCGCGGAGTTCCACTGCACCATCCTCACGATAGCCGAGTCGCCGCTCCAGGCCGGTGTGATATGGGTGGGGACCGATGACGGCAACGTGCAGATCACCCGTGACGGAGGCGCGACCTGGACGCAACTGAACGGCAACCTGCCCAACTTCCCGGGCGAAGCCTGGGTGTCGAAGATCGATGCCTCCCACCACGTGCCTGGTCGTGCCTACATCAACGTGGACCAACACCGGCTGGACGACTTCAGCCCCCACGTATGGCGCTGTGACGACTACGGCGCATCGTGCCGGGACTTGAGCGCGGGCCTTCCCGAAGACGACTACACCAAGGTCATTCGCGAAGACCCCACCAACAGCGACCTGCTCTACGTGGGAATGGACAGAGGGCTCTACTTCTCCTGGAATGGGGGACAGACCTGGTCGGATATGCGGCTCAACCTGCCGAGGGTTTCGGTGCGCGACATCAAGGTCCAACCGGCTTACAACGATCTGGTGGTGGGCACGCACGGCAGGGGAGCCTGGATTCTGGATGACCTAGCTCCGGTGCAGCAACTCGCCGAGGCGATGCAGGAAGACCTGTTCGTGTTCCCGGTGGAAGAGGCCACTCACTGGCAATCCTGGAACTCCGACGCCTCCGCTGGCCAGCGTACCTACATGGGCGAGAACCCGGAGGACGGTGTCTCGATCAACTTCTACTTGGCTGCGAAGCCCGTGGCCGCGGTCAAGGTGCGGATCACGGATCCGAGCGGAGATCTAGTCCGGGAGCTGCAAGTGAGCGAGGCTGATGCTGGTGTCAATCGCGCCAGCTGGGACCTGCGCCACACCGGGCCCACGCCGCGGCAGGCCGGCGGTCAGGCCGGTGGTGGAGGCGGCAGATTCAGGGGCAGTGTGGGCGCTCCTGCCGTTCCTGGCAGTTATACCGCCACGGTATTGGTCGGCGACGGTGACCTGCAAGACGGCACAACATTCCAGGTTCGCGGGGACCCGCGGATTGAGATGAGGGCGGCCGACTACCAGGCCTGGCACGACGCCTCACAGTCCCTGGTAGACCTCTCGTCTCAGGCCAACCAGATGATGGACCAGGTAGCCAAGCTCCAGACCCAGTTGGGGAATCTCAAGGAGCAGGTGCGCGATGCCAATGTCGAGAACCGGGCTGCGGTTGGCGCGCAGATCGACACTGCAATGGCTCAGCTCGAGGAGCTCGACAACAAGCTACAGCGCCCGCCACCCAGAATGGGCTACCGACAGTACCCTCGCCTGAATGAGGAACTCGGATCGCTGCTGCGCAGCGTCGCCGGGACCCAGGCCCTCCCAACCGAAGCTCACATGACCGTTTTGTCGGAGTTGCGGTCGGATGCTGCGGCACTGGCCCGGGAACTCGATGGGATTGTCGCTGGTGCGATTCGGGAACTGAACGGCATGCTGGGAGATCTGCCGGCGGTGGTCGTGCCACGGAGAGAACTCATTCCGTAGCGGACTGCCGTGCCCACCGAAATGAAGCGGCGAAGGCCCGGTTGGCCTCCGCCGCTCTTCTCGTGCACCCCGATCGTTGCTGGTCCGCTAGAGCGTGCGGTTCACCGCGGCGTGATGAACAGGTGGGTCCAGTGGCGCTCGAGCAACCCGACTCCGTGATGGGTGAGCGCACAGTTTTCGATGTTCGCCCGGTGGCCGGGGCTGCCCAGCCAGGCGTCCAACACCGCCTGCGCCGTGGGCTGCCCAGCCGCGATGTTCTCGGCCGCGCGCGAGTAGGGGATGCCGGCCGCGGCCAGGCGATCGAACGGCGAGAGCCCATCCGGGTTCGTGTGATCGAAGAAACTGCGGGCCACCATGTCCTCGCTGTGTCGCTGCGCCACCTCGGCCACGTCGCCGTCCCACTCGAGCACGGTGCATCCGACCGACTGGCGGTGAGCG